>Ga0214543_1003017_pt1 | contig 32907 bp, 39 predicted proteins | sample CNSS2metaG_FD_160094 | JGI IMG/M metagenome (GOLD analysis project Ga0214543, IMG submission 160094) | Root nodule microbial communities from cowpea collected in UCLA plant growth center, Los Angeles, California, USA - CNSS2 | ecosystem: Host-associated > Plants > Roots > Nodule | place: USA... | reverse complement strand
ACCATGATCTATGGATTAATACTTGTCGTGTTCCATCTATGCTATTAGACTCTTCTCATGCAATGTTAAGGCAAAGCTAATAAATATATTAATAGTAAATAAGATTAAATGAATAAAAACTACTACAGATATTTTAAAAATAGAAATACCTCTCATTAATATTAGGAATTGTTTGAAAAAATAATAATAATTTAGCATAAATATGATACTATAACTGAACTTTCTCTTTTTTTTTTTATCACAATGAATTGTTTTAATGTACGACAATAAGTTTTCTAGGAATGATTTGTTATTTTTCTATGGCTCTTGTTATCATAGTTAATTAATTTTTAAGTATTAATGTTTGAGGCTTTTAAAGATGAGAATATAACTTTGCATGAAGTTATAAAATTGTACGTTTTAAAAAATTATTTCATCTTTAAATCTAAATAATGATAATGAAAGGCTAAAAAAAGTTATCTTTTAGCAAAATATAAATTGCAAAGAGCGAAAAAAGAAAAACACTTCTAAAATTTAACAATATCAGAGTGAAAAAAACAAAACCTATACACCTTTGTTTATGAAACTAGATTTTTCCCCTATTTTTTAAGGAAGACACAACAAACATTTTTATAAGTCAATAATCCTTGTAGACTTTATAACTTCACAGATCCATCAGTTTCATAAATAGGCACAATCTAAAATATTAAAAAAGCATAAAACAAAGAATCAACTCTAATCAGCAACTAATTATCATCGAAACACAAAATTTCAAGTTAGGGTTAAGAGAATTGAAATTAGGGTTATAACAAGATGAAACTGAAATTTGTAGTGAGAAGAAAAACAAACAAAGTAAAATAACTGCTATAAAGGGGGGAAACACTTATAAAAAGGATTTTCATGATGAAATGAGTGTAGATGATGGCTCTAACAAAAGAGAAAATGATTTGAACGGTGAGAAGAGACGATGGTTCGTGCGTGGAGAGGATGAGCGGGGAGATGATGGCTCTGCAGCATTTCCATTTTGGTTCAGCGAGAAGCTCGGGATTCAGTAAAAAAGAAGCGTATCAGTTGTGGAAGAAGAGAGTGGGTCACTGAAGGGAAAGATGGAAAGATGGAGCGGGAAGAAAAATAAATGTGGAAGAAGAGAGTGGGTTGCTGAAGGGAAAGATGGAAAGATGGAGCGGGAAGAAAAATAAAGTAAGAAAAAAAAGAAGAAATAAACTTACCGTCAGTTTGAAACTGACCACAAATATTTATGTAAATTTAAATTTTTTTAATTAAGTAAAGTCAGTTTTTATAACCGCCAGAAAACTATTGACGCTATTAAATATTTTTGTTATAGTGATATACTTTATTCCCTGATGGATTACAAAACTCTATAAAATCAATTAAAATTATTATGATTGCTTTTATATCCAATTAAAATTTAATAAACTTATTTTTTAAAAACATTTCGAGGGTAATCGATTACAATATCTTTGTAATCAAATACATTTAATCCAGAAATACTACAACTCATTCTGTAATTGATTACATTGTAAAGTAATTGATTACATTAAACCCAGAAATACTGCAACTCATTCAGTAATCAATTACATCGTAAAGTAATCGATTACAGCTTAGAGAACGTGTCCCCCCATAAACGACTTTAGCTGAAAACGTTCTGGCCCCACACGATTTCTTCTTAAATTTCGCCAACCCCTCTCACGATTTCTCCCTTTGACCAAAAAACGCATAAGGGCCTCACGATTTCTTCATGAGAAAACGTCCAGCCCCAGCATGTTTTTCCTAAATTTGTAATTTTTAAAAAAAAACTTGCCTATTCTCATAATTATGCAATGTGATTCTGGTATACTTTACACTGCATAACACTAAGACAAAGCATCGGTAAGACTCACATTCTCATGGTAAAACGACATTATCGTCTGATTATTATGATTGCTTTTGTATCCAATTAAAATTTAATAAATTTAAAAAAAAATCGGCTATAATCGATTACAATATCTTTGTAATCAATTACATTTAATCCAGAAATATTGTAAGTCATTCTGTAATCTATTACATTGTAAAGTAATCGATTACATTAAACCCAAAAATACTGCAACTCATTCAGTAATCAATTACATCGTAAAGTAATCGATTACAACTTAGAGAACGTGCCCCTCCTAAACGACTTCAGCTGAAAACGTTCTGGCCCTACACGATTTCTTTTTAAATTTCGCCAACCCCCTCACGATTTCTTCCTTTGATCCAAAAACGCATAGTGGCCTCACGATTTCTTCATGAGAAAACGTCCAACCCCAGCACATTTTGCCTAAATTCGTAATTTTTAAAAAACTTGTCTATTATTGTAATTATGCAATGTGATTCTTGTATACTTTACCCTGCATAACACTGAGACAGAGCATCAATAAGACTCACATTCTCATGATAAAATGACATTATTGTCTGATTACAGAGTCAACGTAAACAAATTCATCCTTAACTAGAATCAAGACATCGTACTTTGTTAATGATACAAATCGTAACTATTATCAACTCATCAAGATATTGTAACTACTTACACAAATCATCACAGTTACAAGCCTTTCTAGAAATAGTGATACCTGATATAGGTTCCATGTAGATAAACTACATTGGACGATTTCCTTGGCAAAGTCTTAATCTTTATGTGTACGTGTGAACTTGATTGAGGATTCAACTAATGCTATAAAATAAGGCAGGTTATTGAAAAGCACTTATGAGTTGCTCCGAACAAATTTTTGTAGCTAAGTTAGCCAACAGATATTCATAAGAGCTCATTCCTTCCAAAAACAAAAATACTGCTTTTCCTCTTGTGTAAAGAAAATTACACGAACGAATTTTGTCAATTCATTATGGAAGATTTTGAAAAACAGTGAGGAAGCATTTTTGCCAATGGAAAACTTGCACCATCTGATGCAGATCAAGAAAAAATGAGACCCCTACGAAGTAATTGTCTCAAGTCCAAAATCGTTACAAAAGTTAAAAATCTCTCACTACTACAAAGAAAAAGAAAAACAATTTCCAATTTTGCATCAAACTACATGTACAAAATGGACATATCAGTTTGTAGTACTTGCAGGATACTTTCAGAAGAATCTGGTAAATCCCTGGCCCACCATATCCTCTAAACATAAGGCACCAATTTATCTAATTATCGCAAACGACCTAAACATAGGCAAAACCAAAATGAAAATTCAATACAGATATTTTTCAGTTTTATATATATACACATAGAGAATAGATATTTTATCTAGTAAGATCAACACAAACAGAAGCTGTTCTACCAAAAACCTCGGAACATCATGGAACACAAAGAGAACATTGACGAGTGGCAAGAAATCGAAACCTCCGAATGGAACATGGAAGTGATCAACGAAAATTACCTCGAAGTTGCTGACCAAGCTTCTTCCACTGACGACCCTCCAATCCCCACTCCCACCCACCACGAACTCTCATTGACACAAATCGTTCCAACCACATTAACGGATCCCGAAGACGGAACTTCCCCGCCGTTAAGGCCATCGACGGCGCCGTTAGATTGGCGGGTGCGGGTGGTCAACGAAGGGAAGAAGTTATTGAGGCTGAGGTTGGAGGGTATGAGAGAGCGCGTTGTTGGCATGGCTTCCAAGGTTAGTAACTGGGCAATGTATACGGGGGCGTTTTGGTCATTTAAGCATGTGGCCGGAGCTTCGGCTGCGGCGGCAGTGCTCGTGTCGCTGGTTTACGTGGTGATACGGCGGCGGCGTCGGAGGGTTGGTGGGCGGAACGTGGTGGCTGATCGTTGCGTTTATCTTCTGAAAGAGAAAGATGAGGTGAGTATATGCTACTTTTTTTATAATTAAAAGATAGAGTAAATAGAAAATAAAATAAAAACGAGACTCTTAAATGATTGAAATTAGAGAAAACTTCCTATGATATTATATTAAGACACTCACATTCTTTCTCATTTTTAAAACCTTTCATCTTATTTATGCTTTTATTGAAGTTATATTCATGTTCTTTATGTCTTTAGTAGAGCAACATTTATTTTATTTAAAGTATATATATTGAAAAAAAATATACAAATTAAAAATTTTAAATATAAAAAATAAATAATTTAATTGTTACATATTAATAATATCTAAAACAATTATATTGTCATTCAATTATAAAATATCTACTGTATTTTTAAGAAACATTGCTTTAATATAAAAATAAATAAATTTATTAATTTATTACTATATTTAAATATCGTAATATAAATATATTTAAAAACACACTTACAAATATAAATAAAATAAGAAGTATGACAATTATTTTTATTAATAACATAAGATATATGAATGTATATTTTAAAATTTTTAAATTGTATTAATGTTATTTAACAAAAACTCGGGCGGTGAACGCAATTTTTTTCAAAATTAAATTATTTAATTTTGATATTTTAAATTTAATTAATATTTTATTTTAAGTAAGATAAGAAAAAGTGAAATTTTATTAAAAGATATGAAAATTTAATCATGAGTTCCTTCAGAAAATGAAAATACACTGTATATTTAGTCCTCTCTTGCATACTTGTATTGATAGATAACTTTGTGGTAGAACTATTATCACGTGATATAATCTTATAACTTATTTGATTTCTTCTCACATACTTTCAAAATTTATTTAAGTAACACAACTTGACAATAACCTAAGATGGCAATGTGAAGTGGGCCAGACAGGTCAGCCCGTAGGAAAAAGTACGGGATATGTTGAGTATTTTAGCATGTTAGTCCATTCAGGTTCGTCCTGCTTAATCTATAGTCTGCGCAAACCAACAACGGGTCAACCTGCATTGGCCCACATTATTAACTTAAATCTCTAAAATTCGGTAGCAACTACATAATATATCGTGTGTGTTTCTTATAAGCAAGTTGTTCATTAGAGTTTTTTTCTCTAATCCATCCAAACTCAACTTTATTGTTCATTGTTTCTTCCCTTGTCCTAGCGAGATTTATGTTTCTTAGGCATATAGTTCCATCTACTATCGGGTCACTATTGGACCACCCATTAATGTGTAGTCTCACACATGAGATGTATATACCTCGATGTGAGGGGATGTGTTGGAAGTCTCACCTCGACTTGAGATAAGGCAATTTTATAGTATATAAGTGGGTGCAAACCTCACCTTACAAGTTGGTCTTATGGTGTTGAGTTAGACTTAAAGTCCACTTCTTAAGAAGGTATCAGAGCCATTGTTTAAAAGTCTATCCTAGCATGATTTTTATTTCTTGGACATAGAGTTTCACCTGCTATCGGGCAGCTTATTGGACCACCCTTTAATGTCCAATCACACGCATGAGATGTATATACCTCAACGTGAGAGGGGGGGTGTTGGAACCACATTGACTAAAGATAAGGAAATTTTATAGTATAGAAGTAGGTGCAAATCTCACCTTACAAGCCGGTTTTGTGGGGTTGAGTTAGGCTTAAAGCCCATATCTTAACACCTTGATTTAATTTAGATCAATTTATTTTTCTTTTCAACATACTTGTACTTGAAAATTAGAAATTATGGAATTTAAATATTGCTTATTTTTTTAAGAAATAGGCTTATAGATTTTTTTTACTAATTTAATTAAATTAAAATAAGTTTATTAAAATCCAACGTCTTGATGAGAAAAATATAAAATAAATAATTTCTCATGCGGGTCACGGGCTGACCTGCAAACCTACGAGCCGACTCCTAAACTTGCCAGACAAACATTATGCGAAGCAGGTCAAAGAAATTAGTCGCGTTTCTTATGTGGGAAGGGCTAACCTGGCCCGCAAAAATGGAGCGAATCGACCCATTGCCATCCCTGGTCATTGCTACTATACATTATCCTTCAATAAAATATTTTCTTCCTTTTTTCTTATAAAACAATTCTAATTCATAAGTTCCTTTGAGATATTATATGATTAACTTTCTATAAATGAAACTCTTTTGGATTTTTCATAAACTAACTCACTTCACTTATATTGTACATGATCTTTAGTTGTGGCAATTGTACACATTAAATTTCTAACATATACTTCTAAAATGCCTTGTCAACTCATTTTTCATCCTAGCTTTCTTCCTAGAATCAATAGATTTTGAATCGGTCATTCCAAATTTCTTAAGATATATCATGTACATCTTTTGATACAAAAAAAGACCATCATTTTTTTATGTTGCTTCAAGATTGAGAAAGAACTTCAATTTTTCCATGTTAGTTACGGTGAATTTTAAATTCATTGATTTATTGAGCTCCATCATCAACTTATCATCATTCCTTATACAAATCAGTAATCCACATACAAGCTTACTACCATCTCCTCTACCTCAGTGAATAAAGTGTGTTCATACTCATATTTTACAAATTTATGACTTAAAAACTCTTTCAACAAGACTATACCAAGCCCAAGTGGTCTGCTTTAAGCCATATAGACCTTGACTTAACGTGTAGACTTTTTCTTCTTCCCCCTTTTCTTGAATTATTATGGTTGTTCAACAAGAATATCTCCAATTAATTTCCTTTTCAAGAAAAAGAATTTAACATCCAATTAGTATATGGACCATCCATTATGAGCAATTATAGTAATGACATATCAGATAGTGTCTTTGTGAGCTACAAGAGTAAATACTTTTGTGTAATCTACTCCATATTATTGAGTATATCATTCAATCACCAATCATGCTTTATGCTTATTGACTTCTAATTTTTCATCATACTTAGTTTTGAAGATACATTAAATTCTAGTCCTTTTTAGTGCCTTTTGGAAGCTTATTTAAACACCACATACCATTTTTAGCACCTCCAAATGGGTTCCTATATTCTTTTTCATAGGGGACAAAATCATCTTTGTTGTTGATGATATTAAGGTGTGATTCAAAATCATCATCATATAATCTTGTATGTGTTACATTATCATTCAAAAAGGTTGAATTTGTTGCCTTCTTGAAAGTTGTTCTCCACAATCTTATTTTTGGAAAATTTCATCTTGTGCAACTTACGACTTACCAACTACTTCATTGTCATTGTAATCCAATTCAGATTGAATAGGCTTGTGAAATATTCTCCTTGATTATAGCATCCATCATTTTTCAAGTAGAACATCTCAACTAATAATAGTTTTCTTCTAATGAAACTATAAAGTTGATGTTTCTTTATGATGGTAGTGGCTCCATCACTTTGATTCTTCACTAAATCCTACTAAAATACAAGTTATACTACATTTACCCAATTTAATTCAAAAGTTATCTCTCACAAGCACATGAGTCCAACATCTAAAGACTTTGAAACATCCAACAAAAGGTTTTTCCTCATTGCAAACTTCCTTTGATGTCTTGTATTGTACTATTGACGTCAAACTTCTATTGGACATGCATTGCTCAATTAACAACTTTTACCCCAAAACTCTTTGGAGTACTTTTTACGACCAACATGTTTCAAGCCATATTCAAAATGCATAATTCTTTCTTTCAATAACCTTATTCCGCTAAGGTGAATACAAAGTAGTAAGTTATCTTTTTTTCCTACTTTTAGCATAAAAACTTGAGAATTGCAAACTCGTTTCACGTTCAACCATGACTTTAAATTCTTTAAAGAACTTAAAAAGAAATTATTTCTCATGTAGAAAATAGATCCATCTTTTTTTGTGCAGTCATTGAAGAAAGTAATTAAATATATATTATTGCTTTTAAAAATTGGTTGAATTGGACTCTGCAAATCAAAATAAACCAAATTAAATGATAACCCATTTCTCCATCAACTCTTCTTAGGAATTGGATCTTATTTTTGTTTCCCATTCACACATTTGTTGTACATTCTTGAAGGTATTATTGGTTGTGGTAGACCCCCTACCATCCTTTTTATTTAAGGTATCGAGTCCATTGAGATTTTAATGATGACAACAATGTTATACTTGACTAACATCTTTCGTTATTGTATTGAAGCAAGTTAAATATATAATTTTGAACATATGACTAGAGGACATCACAAATTTCATGAAAACAACTTTATCAAAATGATAAACCTTATAATTATTGTGTTGATCAAGTATAACTTAACCTTTTTCTTAAAGTTGTCAAAAATTACAAATTATTTTTCAAATCAAACATAAGAAAGATTTTATTATTACCTATATTTGATTGTTAATCACTAATTGGACATTCCATTTTCTTTTCACCACTAAGATTGTGTTAATCCCTACCTTTATAGTGTATGTGAACTACTAAGTAAAAATTGGCAAATATTATGGAATTACAACCTAAGACACAAGTAATATATCTTCATAAATCTTTGGATGGTTGCTTTTGTTGTTTTTACATTTTCGTTAGAAGTATCGTAGTTTTTTCAAATCTTCTCCTTCCTCATCCTTGATCTCATATTCAATGGCTACCACAACCTCTTCCTTGATCAGAAGGTTGTTCACAAGTTGTCTTCAAAAAATTTTCCTCCTCTAAGTTAGTCATTCTTTTCTCATGCATTAGCAAACAAATTTTCCATTCATTTATGGATAGGTTGTTAGTGTGATGTCTCTCCTTAGTTGAATATATCACTTAGTTGAATTTCTAGACTCATAGACCATAATAAATTTTTCGCTATAATCATGTCACTTTCGTTTTCACCATTAACCTTCATGTTGTCCACAAATATAAATGTATGTCCCAAATAATCATTAATAGTCTCTCCCACCTTCATATGGAATGCCACAGTTCTTTTCCTAATACTTGCAATTAAACTATATTAACCTACATTGAACCTTAGTATTTCTTTTTCATAGAATCTCATATATCCTATTTGAGAAATGTCTTAACAATAGAACAACAAAAAAGTTTGACAAATATTATTCTTCGATTTCAAGTCTTTAAGATTTTGTTGTCAATTTAAAGTTAATTTTAATGTCATTTAAATAAGTAGAATTGAAAATTTTATTTTCATCAAATTCTAATATTGTTTGGAACGTAGAAAATTCCATCAACATTATCCCATAATTATAATAACCATCAAAATAAACGAACGAACTATATATTTAAGGAAAAAAATATGACATTATTTTATATAAATGAATTTCATTTTAAATATACCATTAATTAAATGTTTAATCATTAATTTTGAATCAATGATTATGAGTACTATAAGAGAATGCTTGATTAGTAATAAATTTTAGTGACAAAAAATTGTTAATTACTATAATGACCAATTTAGATATCAATTTAAAAAATAAAAAATTATTGGTTACTAAAATAGTCACTATTATAAATTAAAAATTATAATTGGTCACTAAATTGGTTATTAATTAATTAGAGACCAATTTAGAAACAAAGTCATTCTGGTAGCTAAAACTTAGGTAGCTAATTTTTAGTGACCAATTTTCTTTGATAGTCAAAACCATGGTAACTAATTTTAAAGACCAATTTTGAATTATAATTTTTTATTCATAATAGTGACTATTTTAGTAAGCAAAAAGTTTTTACTATAGCGACTAACAATTTTTAGTTACTAAAATTAGTTATTAATCAAACATTTTCTTATAGTATATAAAACTTAAAAAAAATCATTTTATAAAAAGAAAAATAATTGCACTAGTTTGTTTTAACTTTTCAAAATGGGTTAAAGAAATATGAAAATCGAATAACTTCTCATAAAAATCAATTTTTAAAAAATACTTCAACTATTGAAAACAAAAGCATAATTACCAAAATATTTCAAATTAAAATTACTTTTAAAATTTATTTATAGTAGCATCTTTTGTTGATATCTGACTTAAAACACTTAGTCTCTTCCCTCTAATTTATCTTAAAGTTCTTTATATAATAAAATGTAGCTGTTAGCAGCTAAGCCTAGTGCTTCTAGTTGCAATTTGCTTCCATTTGCAAAATGAGGTATTAACACTGATTAACATTTCCTGAACACTTTTTTGCTGCAGAAAATTAGCCAACTCTTACGTCAGATTGCACAATTGAATGAAATGTTATCATCTCGTCGAAAGGTTCCTGTGCATCAAATAAACTGATGCAAGTTTTGCAGTATTTAATTACTATATTGCAAATTCTAAATGAATTTGTAACTCTTACTTAGGTGTTCACTGTTCAGTGTCTTCATAAATAAACAAATTGGTTGTCTTTTTATTAATAAATCACTAATTGTAAGCGCAGCATAAGCATATATGACCACTCTTAGAAAAATACTAGCCACTGCAAATTCTGAGAAGTAATATTTTTTGTATATAATGTTAAGATCTTATACAAGTTAATCAAAATTTTATGAATGTTTGTTGCTGCTATGTGGTTTTTCATTTGTTTTCTTAATTTTCTAAAATATTGTGACTCCTCTCGTGGATTATGCAATCTAAAGTATTATAACTTGTAGAAAAGTTGATTTTTCAACTCTTAGAACTTTAGAGATTAAGGTGTTGATTTTTCTTCAAAGTTGATTGTTCCTGCGGAGAACAAATAAGAGAAGTCAGACACGAATGTGACCTTACTTTAATCTGCAACCTCTCTAGTTGGCTTCTCCTCGACCCGTGTATATCATCTGTTGGTATCACGACTTGGACCCAGGAGGGGTTACCTGTGGAGAAGACTCCGACGATCAAGTCAGTCAAAAGGTTCTCAAAAAGTCAAATCTCGTGATTAAGGGATTAATGAATGTGTACCTTTAATTATTGAGGTCCATGCGTATTTATAGTTTATTAATTATGTTTGGCCATGTCATGGGTCGAGCCCTTGTTTGGGCCGCAGGTGAGCCTGGGCCCAGGCCAGGCCCCTTAGTTCGATCATTGTTGGCCTTAGGGGCCTTGCCTGTAATACTTTAAGTCTATAAGGGTCAACAAGTCTCGTTTCGTCTTCTGAAGTAGGCGGTTTAGGTTGCTTACGCTTGTCCGCTTGATTCATTTGATAATTGTTTACTTGTTTGCGGGGCTTTATGTAGGCGGGTTTTACCGTATAGTTGTGTTAGGCCACCTAGGTGTAGTACACCAGTCCCCCAGCCTTTGCCGGTGGAGACCTAGCGGCAAAGAATGAAAAGTGTGAACGATTTTGTTAGGCCGCCTAGGTGCAGTAACCCAGTCCCCCAACCTTTAAGTGTGATGAACAGTGTTAAGGCTATAATCTTAATAGGTGATAGTAAGCGAAAGGGTGACAAAAGTCAGAGGTCTAATCAGAAGGGTTTTGCACCGCCATTTTGAGTTTTGTGACGTTTCGTGTGCATTGTGACGCTTCGTGTGTGTTGAAACTTTTGGCGGGAAGGAGTTGTAGTGGTTTAGATCGCTGTTTATAAATATAGTTGTTGTTGAGATTTGGTTTACTTTGGCTCATTTGTTAGAAATCTAAAAGCAGTAACTTGTGTGCGTTAGAGCTATCCGATAAGTTCTATGTTCCTGTCGGCATCCTACATATTTTTAAGAAAGGTATGTCTAGTACTAGCGATAGTATGTTGTTATCTTCATCGAGTAGTGGGAGTGGACAGTCTAGGGAAGATGGGGGTAGACAATCTGATGATGGAAGTGGTGGTCCTACGATTGGGATGAGGAGGATTCCGATGGAGACGGTGACTGAGGTAAGAGAAGACCCTCCGGAGGAAATAGCAGAGAGTAGCTGGCCGGCTAAGGTAGGTTATGAATGGGTTGTCGCGAAAGTCCATAATCAATATTCATTATTCAGATGGTCGAGATTGCTCAAATCATGGCTCAACTGTACTATTGTGGGGAGGGATGTAAGCCGCGATATAGTTTCCTTGGAGCGGGTAAGTGTCGTCGAATGCGTCTGTCACGACCAAGAGGGAGCGGCTGAAAAGTTTTTCTACATGTATATGTGTCATTTTTCACAGCTGCACGTGAGGCTACCATTTGATGATTTTACCATGGGGGTACTTTGTTTACTAAACGTTGCCCCTACCCAACTGCATCCGAATAGCTGGGCGTACTTGCAAGCCTTTCGTGTTCTCTACCGCTCGTTGTACATGCAACCCTCTCCGCAGACATTTTTGTATTTCTATTACACAAGGCCAAGACATCTGACAATGTGGTTATCGTTGGTGAGCCGACTGAGTATAAGCAGGTTGGACGCATTCACCCAGTCATTCAAACATTTCAAGGATGGATTCTTCAAAGTAGTAGTGAAGGAGGCTGGAAGGTCGTATTTCTATAACGATGACAGGAGCATTAAGTTCCCTTTTAGTTGGACCGATAACCCTTGGCGGTATAAGGACATGAAGATTGAGAGATTGTTGGTGGCGGATAAGGAGGTGGTGGAGACGTTGATGAAGTTTAATGATAAGTTGCCCACTTAAGGCTTAGTTAGGGTTTATGATTTGGTTCACCCAATTGTTGATATTGAAGGTATCTTTTTGTAATTTTAAGTGCTATGGTGTGTGTAAGTTAACTAACCATCGTTTGATGTAAATAATGCAAGGCACATGGCACAAGCTGGGAAGAAGAACTTGACGCTTTTTCAGACGTTGAGGAAGGAGAGCAGCGAAGGCAAAGGCTGCCGGGAGCACTGAGGTTCCCAATCTACAAGAGTCCTTGGTGGAAGTGCACATATACAGGGGAACGAAAAGGAAGGCGGAGCTACCCGCTAGGTGTGGTGGAGGAAAAGATGTGAAGAAGGTGAGGGTCGTTTTGCTGGGGCCAGGATCATCGAGTGTGGCTAAAAAGCTGGAAGCTAAACTTATAGAGCTGCCAGAGACGATTGTTCGGCAGGACATAGACATCAATCTATCGGAAACACTGGTTAACTCCATTGATAATATGGAGACGAATTCCATGGTCAAGGCTATGGTAGAATTTAATAGTAAGGCGTTGATTTTGGGCCGTAGGGTTGGTAGTATGTTGTAGAGGGAGTTGAAGGAGGGGAGTCGGTTGAAGGTGGAAGAGTTGCAAAGTCAAGTGGATAAACAAGTCAAGGAGAAGGCGACCTGGGAGAATGAAAGGAAGGAATGGCTAGAGGAGAAAAAAAGGCTTGGGACTTGGAAAGTTCGCTGCTTGGACTCAAAGGAGAAGCTTAAAGGCAAGATTGTTGATCTGAAGGCTGACTACAACGAGTTAAAGGAGAAGCATGAGGGCTTGGAAGTTGAGCTAGAGGACCTTAAAGGTTGCATAATTCAAGAGCATATCAATGGGTTTCAGAAAGGCCTAAGGTAGGGGACCTTCTTTTTTAAAGACGTGGATGAGTCAGATTCCAGATTTGATGTGAATAAGGACGTAGTTGATGGCCAACTCATAAGCGAAGTCGAAACTAGTACTGAGGAAAAGGCGGAGAGGATGGTAGTCGATGAAGATGTGAATGCTGAAGAGGCCGTGGTTGCGGAAGGTGGTGATGAAAAAGCAGCTTAGGATATACGTTTTATGTTTTCTATTTGTTATTAATCCTAAGTCTGTAATAACCCATACACTATTTTTCTTTCTTTTTAATATGATGCATATTCCGGATATATTTGTTGTGTGGTTGATGACGATCATATATGTTATAGGAACGCGCTTGTTGAATGTTGTTGGCGTGAGTTTGTTACGTATTCGGTATGTTGCTTCATTAGGCCGTTTTATTGGAATAAGTAGTTTTGGCGTTTGTAGATGAATTCGAGTACTTTTGTGTGTGTATGTTATGAGTTACAATATTCGACCCAAGCCGCTTACTTGTGGTAAAGGTGAGGAACTTCAACAATCATATAAAGGGTGTTCGACCCAGGCTACTTACTTGTGGTACGGGTGGGGAACTTAAATAACTAAATTATATAAAGGGTGTTCGACCCTGATTGCTTACTTGTGGTAAGGGTGGGGAACTTAAACAATTAAACCATATAAAGGGTGTTCGACCCAGGCCGCTTACTTGTGGTAAGGGTGGGGAATCTTAAGCAATTAAACCATATAAAGCGTGTTCGACCCAGACCAGTTACTTGTGATAAGGATGGGGAACACGAGTAGATATGTGGTGGAGAAAACCCTCAGTTTTATTCATGAGTTTCAGGGTGCCTCTTTAAAAACTCCCTAGCCAAAATCCTTCTAAGGGAAAAAATGTCAAGTGAGTAAAAAGAGTATACCCAGGGTTACAAGCGCTTGATACATCATGTTAACTAAAATAGAATTTGAGGTGAGATACATTCCATGTATTTAGTATCTTTTCCCCTGTAAGCTGCTCAAGCTTGTATAGTTCTCGACGTAGAGATGGTTTGCCAATTTCTATTGGAATCATGGCCTTTGCCGATTGGGGGGTACATCTGTAAACCCACCGACCCTTGGCGTTATCTAACCTTTTTCGCAATTCCCCTAATATAACTTTGTTGGCAGCTTCAGCTTGGCCATTGGTCTGCGAATGTTCTACAGAGCTGGTTATATGTTTGATGTCGAGGCCTGTGTAGAATTTAACGAGCTCTTTGTCTATGAATTGTCGACCGTTATCGGTTATGACCGTATGTGGCACGCCATAGTGGCATATGATATCTTTCCAAACGAACTACTAGACTTGTTGAGCTATGATGGTGGCTAACGATTTGGCTTCTATCCATTTGGTGAAGTAATCGATGACTACTATTAGAAATTTCACTTGGCCTTTTCCCGGGGTAAAGGGACCGAGGATGTCCATTCCCCACTTTGCAAAGGGCCATGGGGAAAGTATGGAGTGGAGTTGTTCTTGCTTCTGATGGATGAGGTTGCCATGCTTCTGGCATGGTATGCATTTTTTGACAAAGGTGTGGCAATCCGCCTCCATGGTTGGCCAGAAGTAGCCAGTGCTGCTTGTTGTCATGGTTCGCGCACTGAAGTGATATCCGCATATGCCTTCATGCAGTTCTCTAATTACGTATTGGGCTTGCTCGGCTGTGACACATTTGAGGAGTGGTTGACCATATCCACGCTTGTATAAGTCGTCCCCTATCATCGTATACCTTGCGACTTTAGCCAGCCAACTCTTGTCAGCATCAGGTGGGGGGTTACCGATTTTGAGATATTAGATGTAGGGAGTTGTCCAATTTTCATCATGGTTCGGGTCCAGGTTTAGGCAAATGTTCGTTGTAGATGGTGCAAATAATGTATGTTGTAAGAGGGATCTGTGTCGACTATTTAGCTTAGTGTTGGCTAGTTTAGATAGGATGTCGGCCCTGACATTTTCACTTCTGGGGATGTGTTGGACGCACACACGATCAAAAGCGATTTGGATGACGTTGCGGACAAGATGATAGTATTGCAGGAGCGTAAGGTCTATGATTTGGAATTCGTTGTTCAGATGACATATAGTGAGCTTGGAATCGGTCTTGCATGTGAATGTTTTGACGCCAACTTCGCGTGCGAGGGATAAGTCGGCTAGGATGGCTTCATATTCAGCTTGATTGTTGGAGCTTTTGAAGGCGAAGTGGAGAGATTTTTCGATGAGGATGTCGTTGGGGCCTTCTAGGACAATACCGGCTCCTGCACCTTTTGGATTTGAAGAACCGTCTACATAAAGTGTCCATTGGTCTTCTTCTGGGTGTGTTGAAGGTCGTTGACGAAGTCGAGAAGGAATTTTGCTTTGATGGGGTCGTGTGGTTCGTAACGAATGTTGAACTCAGATAATTCCACGGCCCAAGATGACATGCGGCCAGCAAGGTCTGACTTTTGGAATATTTTCTGAATGGGATAATCGGTCTTGACGATAATGTTGTGGTTTTAGAAGTAGGGGCATAGGCGTCGTGCTGCATGCATTAGGGATAATGCCAGTTTTTCCACCATTTGGTATCTGGTTTTTGGATCTTGCAAGGTTCGGTTAACAAAGTATATGGGATGTTGAGTACCAGTGATGTCCTGAACTAGTGCGACGCTTACAGTGTGATCTGTTGCGGTAATGTAGACGAGGAGGGGTTGGTGGATATCCGGCTTATGGAGGATAGGTGTAGATGTAAGGGAGGTTTTGAGGTTTTGGAAAACTTGCTCACATTCATCGTTCCAAGAGAACTTCGCGGACTTCTTGAGTAGTTGAATGATGGGCTGGATTTGCTCGGCTAATTTGGGTAGGAAGCGGGAGATGGCGATTAAGCGGCCAATGAGGCGCTGTACTTCTTTGATATTGTTGGGGCTTCGCATTTCAATGATGGCATTACACTTTTCGGGGTTTGCTTCGATTCCGCGTTGTGTTAGCAGGAAGCCAAGGAATTTACCACGATCGATGTTGAAAACGCACTTTCCAGGGTTAAGTCTGAGGTTGTATTGTCGTAATGCAGAGAATACTGTGGATAAGTCTTGCGTGTGCTGGTGAGGACTTAGGGATTTGACAACCATGTCGTCGACGTATACTTCGACACTCTTGCCCATTATATGGCTAAAGACTTTGTCCATCAATCGTTAATAAGTTGCTATTGCATTTTTCAAGCTGAAAGGCATGACCTTGTAAAAGTAGTTGGCATCGTCGGTGATGAAAGTAATCTTGTTCATGTCGATTGTGACCATTGGGATCTGGTTGTATCCGAAGTATGCGTCTAAAAAACTGAGGACCTTGTTGCCGACTGCACCATCAACTAGCTGATCAATGTTGGGTAGGGGATAAGCGTCTCTGGGGCAAGCCTTATTGAGATCTGTATAGTCGAGACACATTTGCCATTTGCCATTTGCTTTTTAAACCAAAACCACGTTAGATAGCCAGGTGGTGTAGTGGGCTTCCTCGATGAAGCCTGCGTTAAGTAATTTGTCGGCTTCGACTTTTGCTGTCAGTCGATGTTCTTCTCCGAGCTTCCGTTTCTTTTGGGATACATATCTAACTTTCTTATAGATGGAAAGCTTGTGGATCGCGACTTAAGGGTCAACGCCAGGTAAGTCAGTGGCTGACCAGGCAAAGAGGTCGGTGTTGTTGATGAGGATGGGTGTCAAGATATCACGTTGTTCTTCTTGGTCGGTGCCCAGCTTGAAGGTGCGACCATTAGGGAACTCCAAAGGTACAGTGTCATCGACTGGTTCGAGACGTGCATCGTGTCCTACTCTAGGGTCCAAGTCATTGCCAGATAAGGCCATGTCAGAGCCAGGTGGGCGTTCAATGTTGTTTGTTTGCATGATGGGTAGTTGGGGATGAAGGCTAGCCATGTAGCATTCTCGTGCGAGTCCTTGGTTGTCGTGGATGGTAAGCATGTCACTAGACGAAGAGGGGAATTTCATGGCTAGGTGGGGCGTAGAGACAACAGCACTTAGAGTGTTGAGGGATGGTTGGTCGAGGAGAACATTGTACGATGTAGGCGCGTCGACGACAAGAAAACGGATGGGATTGTTTTGGTTTGGGTGCCATCGCGGAAAACAGTGTGGAGGTCTATGTACCCACAAATGGAGACCTTCTCCCCGGAGAAATTGTAGATAGGTTCATCATAGGGGATCATGGCATTGGTGGGAAGATGGAGTTTCTGGTATATTGTCTAGTATAGGATGTCAACCGAGCTACCTTGGTTGATGAGAACCTTTTTGACCGTGTAGTTCCCGAGTTCGACTGTGATGACCATGGGGTCGTCCTGCTGGTGGTCGACACCATGAAAATCATCGTCCGTAAAGGTAATGAGAGGCATGCGACATCTGTGGTGATAATGGGTTATGTGGTTAATGGACTGGAGTTGGCAGAGATGTTCCTTTCTAGCTGAGGAGGTGGATCCGCCATTAGCGAAGCTTCCAGAGATGGTGTTAATTGTGTCGCGTAGTGGGGGATCAAACGGGGTAATGTCGGTGCAGGCAGGTTGTGGGTCTTGGTTGGTTGGGTGGGGCGTCGGTCGTGGCGAGTACTGCGGGGGATATCTATGATCGGATCGTGATGGATGTGGGCGTTCGTCTTTACGGACGAGGCAGCGTAAATAGCCTGCACAAACCAGTTCTTCTATTTTATCTTGGAGTGCTTTGCATTCGTTTGTGGTATGGCCATTTTTTCTGTGGTAACGACATTACTTGGTCATGTCTGCGTTGTGAGGGTTGGATGTTTTACGAGGCGGTGGGATGAGTTCAGTGTGAAGGGCTTCGTCAAGAAGGCGGGATCTAGGGACACTTAGCGGCGCGTATATGGGTTCACTGGGTTTAGAGTCAGGTCGTGGGGTGATTTATCGGGGGCAGCAGTGGAGGGGGTGTAATCATTGCAGAACTTGGTGTGGAGGGTCTGCATTTCTTCCATACGAATATAGTTCGCGACACGGAGCTTAAGTTCATGCATGGATACGGGTGGGTGAACGTAGACGTTATTAGCGAACGGTTCAGGTTTGAGGGTGAGGGCCATACACTGCAATATCATTTCTTGGTTGAGATGGGGTGTGCAGAAGGCAGCCTTACTGAATTGATCGATGAAAGCCTGTAGCGTCTCATCTTGTTCTTGTCTGACGTCGAGGAGAGAGGGTGTCGAAAAAGTCAATGCAGTATGGCGGAAGGGTAGTGAACCATTCAAGGGCGGGACCTTTGAGGGTGGTGGTAAAAGCTTTGCAGAAGACGACATTGTGGGATGTATAGAGGGCGATATGGGTTACGTACATTTTGAGGTGTTCGTCAAGGTCGGTTTCTCCCATATAAAGATCAAGTGTGAAAGGTTCCCACTGGGCAGGGAGAGGGGTGTTGGTGATAGCATTAGTGAAAGGGTGACGACGCCTGGGTGGTAACAGGTGTGGTGGAATGCGGTGATGGACGAGGGTAGGGAAAGTAGTGGTGATGAGGCTCCTCCGTCGCGGTACTCGCCGGAAAAGCTCTTCAATCGGCGTTCCACCGATTGAAACTCGCAGAAGGCGAGGGAAAACACAGCGAAAGGCTCGGTTATGGTGTTTAAGCTCGAATCTCACTGGTTTGGTAAACCCTAACGAGGCTAAAACCTAATCTAAGGTTTAGGGTGAGCTAATGAAAGAAGGGAGTGATCTCTACAGAAAATATCATTCATCAAAGCTGAGTTTACAATGAAATGGCTTGCCCTTTATATTAGAGAGGCAACCGGAAAACAAAAGGAAGAAAGGAACGTCGTCTAACAAGTTCTTAACGGCGAGAGAGAAAAATGAAGAACCCTAGGTTTTGGTATTGACGGCGTTATAGAACCCTAGCCTAAGGTGTGAGACGCATGATTTGGAAACCTATCAGAGGAAAAGTGGAATGCGGGTTTGAAGCAAAGAAAACCCTAACAATGTTGTGAACCCTAGTTGCACTGCCTGAGTGAAAGCATTTTGGCAAAGTGATGCACACGCGAAGAGATATTGGGCTACTGATTGCAGACCCAATATGAAGGCTTTAGAAAAGGATGCACGTGTGACGTGAAGAATGTTCTTTAGGTGTTGTTTGCGGCCAAAAATCAGCAATGCTGACGCGTGAAGGAAGTTATGAATGCGTTAGATGTGTTGTTGGGCTGCATTTGTTACTCGTGGAAAGGCTTTCTAGTTGCAGGCCCATAAACGACTCACTTAGGCGTATGGAGAAAATGTGTTGGATGCTTGCTGGATGTAATCCACTCACTCATGTGTGCTGATGTACGTGGACTTGCTTGATAACAACTATGTTAACTTGGGCTGGTGGACTTCAAAGGCCCATGAAATGGGATCTTAATTAGATGCACATGGATCAGACGTGGATCATGATTGGTAATGGGCTGCACAATAAAAAGGCCCAATTAGATGCACTCATTTATTTAATTAAAAATAGAGAAAATAAAATAAATTAAAAGGAATAGGCCTAGGCGTTGGCCCAATGCTATAAGCCTTATTTGGATCACATCATCCCCCCCTCTTGAAAATGATATGTCCTCAGATCAAGAGGTGGAAGGCCCACAGCAACCAAATTGAAGATTCCTCCCGGATCAAAAACAAATCTGCAATAATCATTAAATGAAATTATAATGAAATCATAATGACCATGCAGGAGAATTGATTGAACAATGTGTGAAAATGGACTGTTAAAATTTGAAAAAGGTGATATCCAGCCCACTTCACAATGTCTTACATTTTGACTTAGATGAAATTTGAAATGAGTTATGAAGTCAAAGTGTGTTTTCACACAAAATTTTGAAGAGGATGAAATAAGGGAATGAGATGGAGAACAAAAAGTTTGAGAGGGAAACAAAATAAAAGATTTAATGAAAAAGTGAAAAGAGTTTAAAGATGGAAAAACTCCCTTTAGAAATTGGAATTTAATGGAAGGAATTGGTGAAGGATTGAACACCAAATCCTTAACAATGAGTTCCCTTTTTGCTTTTGAAATGATCTTTAACTCTACCACTTGTGATTGTATGTCAAGCTCACTCTCTTGTTTTATTTTCTCTCTTTCCTCTAATTCTTTTCTCTCATTCGCTTCTTTAGCTTTTCTTAGACTCTCCTATTTTTCCTTTTTTTTCCTCATCTCGTTTCTTCCTCTCATTTATCTCTTTTTCCTCTTGTTCTCTTTTAGCAAAACGTTTCTCAAGCTCTTCTTTTTCTCTCTTCTTTTCATACTCTAGAAACTTTTCAAGTTTAGCTTGCTCTTTCTTATGTTTTTCTCTCTTTCTTTGTTCACTCAAGAGCAAGTCCAAATTGTGCTTAAAATCCTTTTCTAGTCTAGAAAACTTAGCAATGTTTTGGATGAATGCATCCCCTATGTCAATGAAGTCTTCTATCCTAGTTTGTTGCTCTTTTGTGATCATAAATGAAAGGGGAATGAAATGTTTCCATGTGCATGTTTTTAATTCATAAAATGTATTGATGCATGATTTTCTCCCCTTTTTCACATTAAACTGCCTCTCTTGCCACCACTCAGATGCACGTCCTACAAACTTAAATGTAACATGCCTAAGAATGTTTATTTGACTATATTTACTAAACAAAGATTGCACCAATTTCTCAGTATCCCACATCCAATCTCTAAATGATATTGGTCCTATATCCTCTCCAAAGAATAGAATGTCACTATGAATGGTATGATGCAACTCATGTCTACTATGCCTACCTAAATGCACACTACTATGCCTATCTATATGCATACGGCTAGAAGAAGAAAAACTCATTTTGAAACAGTTTTTGCAAAACAATTTTTCCACAAAGAAGTTGAATTTCTAAAGAGAAAATAATGGAAAAGATTTCTAGAGATACTCCTAGGAAAGGGAGGTGAGTCTCATGGACAAGCTTAGAAACCAAGCTTTTCCTAGCCAGAGATCTCTAAATTTCTTTCACAAAAATTCTCAATAAAAATACAAATGAAAACAAATTGTGTGAAAAACAATTTTACAAAATGTGTGAACAGAGTGAAATCTAAAGACCAAAAGAAGGTCAACTAGTTGATAAACGCATTACACCTAGATATCACAGTGACCTAAAACATAGAAACAATCCTACAAATCACACAAAACCTGAACATTGAAAACATAAAGACTGAAAACATAAACTAGACGAAAATCCTAAGTGAAAATTCAAATGGCTTTTGGAACCCCTTGAATCTCACACTACACGTTTAAAAATTATTACAATTAAATGCTAAGGATATGATTGTTCTAAATCATTTTCCCACCTAAGCCAAATGAAATAACAAAAACGGAAAACAAGATACAAACAAAATCTGTGACATCAAAACAGCAATAAGCACAAAAATAAATAAAAAATATGCCAAGCTATGTCTCTCAAGCTCTCGGTCCAACCAACAAAGTGTGTTTCCCTCAAGTGTTTCTCCCACTTTGATGCACTCAAGTCCCAGCTTACTCCCACAATTCCTCTCGGTAGTTTTACTTCCCAACAGATTCAGTCACCACTCCACAAGAAGAGGCTTCACCTACAAGGGCTGCCAACATAGTGAGATGCAAAGAATCCAAAACAGAACCAAGGAAAGCAAGTTGCGTAAGAGTAAAAATCAGAAACACAATAAAAGCTCAAATTGAGGCAAGGACAACATCAAGTGATGGATCTAATAGACAAACTCAAAGGATAGCCAAGAAAGACAAGCAAAAAAACAAGCTCACAAAGAAAGAGGGCACACAAAAAGGAGCCTAAGGAATAAGTCTAGAATAAGATGAATAAAATCAAACTCAAACAAAGACTAAAAACAAGTTGAATTAAGAGCATATGCAATTAACATTGAAAAGAGCAATATTCAATTTGTGAATTGTGCAAGTCAACTTGTATTTTGCTGAAACAAATAATGTGTTCAAATTCAATCAAGACTGAATCATTCTCTTTCGGATCTTTTTCTCATCATACATTCTTTTTCCACTGATTTCTTTCTCTTTTTCTTTTCAACTCTCAAAGATTTTAAACACAGCTTACAACAGTGCCAATGTGCTACTGCCAAATCAGTGATCAAATGCATATAACAGAGTTTAAAGTTGATTCAACTTAAAAACAATGGAAACAGACATACAAGAAAGGAAGCCATCGGCCAATAGATATAACTCAGCAGTATGCAGCAGAATTGCGTCAACCAGAATCCAAGTAATATGACACAGATTGCAACAAGAATCAACAAAGAAATGCACAGCTAGTGCAGTGAAGACATCCAAGAACCGAGTGGCTCTGAATACCACTTGATGAGGCTCCTCCATCGCGGTACTCGCCGAAAAAGCTCTCCAATCGGCGTTCCACCGATTGAAACTCGTCGAAGGCAAGGGAAAACACAGCGGAAGGCTCGGTTATGGTGTTTAAGCTCGGATCTCACTGGTTTGGTAAACCCTAACGAGGCTAAAACCTAATCTAGGGTTTAGGGTGAGCTGATGAACAGAGGGAGTGATCTCTAGCAAAAATATAATTCATCAAAGCTGCATTTACAATGAAATGGCTTGCCCTTTATATTAGAGAGGCAATCGGAAAACAAAAGGAAGAAAGGAACGCCGTCTAACAAGTTCCTAACGGTGAGAGAGAAGAATGAAAAATCCTAGGCTAAGGTTTGGGTATTGACGGTGTTATAGAACCCTAGCCTAAGGTGTGAGACGCGTGATTTGGAAACCTATCAGAGGAAAAGTGGAACTCAGGTTTGAAGCAAAGAAAACCCTAACAATATTGTGAACCCTAGCTGCGCTGCTTGAGTGAAAGCATTTTGGCAAAGTGATGCACACGCGGAGAGATATTGGGCTGTTGATTGTAGACCCAATATGAAGGCTTTAGAAAAGGATGCACGCGTGACGTGAAGAATGTTCTTTAGGTGTTGTTTGCGGCAAAAAATCAGCAATGCTGACGCATGAAGGAAGATACCAATGCGTTAGATGTGTTGTTGGGCTGCATTTGTTACTCGTGGAAAGGCTTTCTAGTTGCAAGCCCATAAATGGCTCACTTAGGCGTATGGAGAAAATGTGCTGGATGCTTGCTGGATGTAATCCACTAATGTGCGCTGATGTACGTGGACTTGCTTGATAACAGTTATGTTAACTTGGGTTAGTGGACTTCAAAGGCCCACGAAATGGGATCCCAATTGGGTGCACATGGATCAGACGTGGATCATGATTGGTAATGGGCTGCACAATAAAAAGGCCCAATTTGATGCACTCATTTATTTAATTAAAAATAAAGAAAATAAAAGAAATTAAAAGGAATGGGCCTAGGCGTTGGCCCAATGCTATAAGCCTTATTTGGATCACATCAAGTGGTGAAGTTGTGAGGTGGGATATGAGTAGTGGGAAGGGTGACAACAGTCATAGGTGTTGCGGTGTATCCAGGGAGGGTGGGATGGATGTGTGTATGATGGGTAAAGATGATGGGTGTCTGCTGAGTGGTTGTGAAGGTGTGCGGGGTAGGGTTGTATTCGCTTTCTTCCTCATTGGGCTGGTAAGCTGGAGACTTAGGGGATTCTGACGCTTCCCAGGCTTTCCCCTTCTGGGTGGGGTTAGCCTCGATCTTCCTTCTCAGTTGGGAGTTTTCTTGCATAAGTGCCTCCATCTCATCAGCACTGCGCTTCCTCAGATCAGCGAGCTCTTGTTGCATCTTGACTTGGCCTTCAAGGATGGCGGCCAAGTCCGGGGTGGTGCCAGCAAGCGTTGTGGGACCTGCTTCATGTTGCTTCGTGACTCCAGCTCTGCTGCGAGTAGAAACAATCGTCGACAGTGTGCGGGTTGATACGTAAGGTGTTACTTCGTGCCCCACGGTGGACGCCAATTGTTCCTGTGGAGAACAAATAAGAGAAGTCAGACATGAATGTCACCTTACCTCAATCTGCAACCTCTCTAGTTGGCTTCTCATCGACCCGTGTATATCATCTACTGGTATCACGGCTTGGACCCAGGAGGGGTTACTTGCGGAGAAGACTCCAACAATCAAGTTAGCCAAAAGGTTCTCAGAAAGTCAAATTTTGTGATTAAGGGATTAATGAATGCGTACCTTTAATTGCTGGGGTCCACGCGTATTTATAGTTTATTAATTATGTCTGGCCATGTCATGGGTTGGGCCCTTGCTTGGGCCGCAAGTGGGCCTGGGCCCAACCTAGTTCCCTTAGTTCGATCATTGTTGGCCTTAGGGGCCTTGCCTGTAATACTTTAAGTCTGTAAGGGTCGACAAGTCTCGTTTCGTCTTCTAAAGTAGGCGGCTTAGGCTGCTTACGCTTGTTCGCTTGATTCATTTGATAACTGCTTACATGCTTGTGAGGCTTTATGTAGGCGGATTTTACCGTATAGTTGTGTTAGACCGCCTAGGTGCAGTACATCAGTCCTCCAACCTCTGTCGGTAAAGACCTAACGGCAAAAGATGAAAAGTGTGAACGGTTTTGTTAGACCGCCTAGATGCAATGCATTGATTTTCTTCAATCCTAAGTTTTTTGCCTAAACAAAATTAGGAATTTAGAATGTTCCTCATTGTTGTTTTTATATTCATGATCAATGCCGATATATATATATATATATATATATATATATATATATATATATATATATATATATATATATATATATATATATTCTCGTGATGAATAAAAAAATCAATTATTTTTTTCCACCAAAAGGTAGACAGGATCATTTAAAGCAATCTCCTTAGTTTAATTCAACCCATATTTCAAAGGCATTTAATTACGACATATCATGACTTCATGTAGATATTAATAAATCATCAACTTGGTTCTCAAACTATCACTTTTTATTTTTTATTTTTTTTAAGTATTGAAAACTAATTAATTTTTTAATGTTTTGATATATATATATATATATATATATATATATATATATATATATATATATTCATCTCATTATTACCTATTGGTATAAAACTATTCATTAGTTCTATGGTAAATTAAGAAATTTCAAAGTTATTCCAAACATTTTAGTATTCCAACACCCTTCTTATTGTTTCCATAACTGCGTTCATAAAAAAATCTTAACGGTTTAATTTTAGTGGTTATAAAACTATTAAACAAGATAGGTGTCCATCTCTTACCCACTTATCTCAAAACCATCTCCCTTTTAACTAAAAACTAGTTTTGAACTCATGTTTATGTATGAGTTGATGTTTATTTGTGTGTGCTTTTTTATATTAGTAAATATATATTATATTAAAGGATATTTAAATATATATAATATTAAAAGATATTTAGATGTCTAGGAAAAAAACATAGTTTTAAGTTTATTATTAAATTTTGAATCAAATTAACCTCAAAAAATTATTCATAAGTTTAGAATATATATATATATATATATATATATATATAATATATAAAGAGTATATTTTAAAAAAAAAAAAAAAAAAAAAAATAAAAAAAAAAAAAATATTTTTATATTTATTATTAAATTTTTAAAAAAATAAAAATAAAAAAAATATTTATAAATTTAAAAAATATATATATATATAAATATATATATATAATATTTAAAGAGTGGATTTTGAAAAAAAAAAAATACAAAAATATAACACGTGAAAAAAATATCGAGTAAACTCTCTAACAATACAAAGAATTAATTATAAAAATACGTAAAGTATATTCGTTATAAATACAAATAAGTGTATAAACATATTGATCTAATGTATATTATTAAACTCGTATAATCAGTACATCGACAGATTCGTCTAACATCTAATGTTAGACTTGTCTAATTAGTTTATAGACACACTGATTTAATGTGTATTGCTAAACTCATCAAAAAAATTTCACCTTATCGTCCTTAGATAGGTGGACAAGAAAAGAGAATTATTCAATCTTAGAAGATTTATCGAGGACATATTTTTAAAATTGTATGAGTAGTTTCGGATGAGATTTCACCTTTAGTGAAATTTATGCATAATAATTATTATTATTAGAAGAAGAGAATTGGGAGGACACCTTACGAGACACTAGTAGAAAATATAGGACATATTTATGTTAGAATTAGAATAATGAAAGTATTCTAACATGACTAAAATTGTTGCAATAAATTAATGAGAAAAATTGATAAATACAAGACTAAACAAAGACTTCTCACAGTAGACAAAAATGTTATGTAAATTAGAGAAGAAAACTCATAAAGTTTGTAGTAGATGATTAGATATTTTTAAGGGTTTCTCATATTAAAGATAGTGAGCAAGAACCAAATCTAAGAAGTTGACTCCAAAATTCATTGGACCTATCACATTTTTCGAAAGATAGGTCCGATGGCTTATAAGGTTACTTTACCACTTCATCTCTCTAAATTGTATAATGTGTTTTATAGATCTATCTCATATCTTAGAAACCAATGAGGTTCAGACCTCAAAATATTTATCTTATAATTCTAGATAGTGAGATTGGAAGATCATTGGATAAGACGACTAAAAGGTAAAAACATCAATATGATCAATGTGTTTAGAAATTGAAATTGGTGATTCTACCTATAGGAGTTAGAGACAAGGTGGGAAAGTCTTACCCATATGTTTTTCTTAGTAAATGAATTTTTGAGGATGGTGATTTTTGATTTTGGAAAGAATCTAAGATTTGATAATTTTTTTTATCAAGATAAATTTTAATGGGTCAATAGTGTAAATCCTATAATTAGGTTATAGATGTTAATTCTTTTTCATTGGAGAATTTATCTCTTTAAATATATTTTCTTTTTAAATTCTCTCTAAAATTTAAAAAATAAGGAGTATAATTGTCTTACGATATTATAATCCTAAGGAGATAACAAGATAAAGATCGAGATAAACTGGTCATATGGTCATATTCTTTATTAAGGTAATTAGTCTCGTCTCTATGAAAGATTCATTTCTCTTTTCTTCTTCTCCTTTGATGCTTATTAAAGGAAAATGTTATCAATGTAGGATTTTATATTTGAACTTATTAAAAGCTTAGTTGAAATTCTATAAATGTGTAAAGAAAGTTTTGCTAACAATAAGGGAGTTAATTATAATACCTAATTAATTGGATATATGTTTGAAAAATGAAGTTGTTGAAATGACATGTGTGAGAAATGGTTTGTCCACATGTACACATGATTGTTGAGATACCAAATGGTTTGTACACATGTACACATAATATTGTTGAGATAATGTAAAGTGAGATTATTAGTTTTTATGAATATTATTGTAAGTTAAGTGGCATATGTTGTGAAAGTATAAATGTAATAAATGTGATAAAATTAGTATGTATTATTGGTGAATTTTTGTATTGTTTATCCTAAAAATTATAAATATATCTCTCTCTCAAGAAGTGTAAACATTTTAACAATGATTTATGAGCTGTAACATGTTCACAACCATTATTAATAAGATTATAATATATACCTATACATGATCAAATTTCACTTTAGTAGATATAAGAATAAGAATCTCGAGGGGTACTCCAAAGAAAAAAAAAGAAAAAATAAAAATCGTAAAACTCTTTACAATAAAGTAGATTAAAATATAGACAACGTAAAGTCTTTAACATTGTTTCCGAAAGTAGATTGTCATGTGCAATAATGTAATTGACTTTTGTAACAATCTTTTAAAATTTATATCTAAGATACTGTAATTTTTTAAACTGTAAAAACTCTTCAGATGTACCGTATAATGAAATTAAATTGTTTTTATAATTCAACTAGAATGGATTAACTGTATAAAGATATTTCTAATGTTATTTAAACAGAAATGACACAAGTATAATAAAATTGCTAAATTGTGTATTATCTAATATAAAATTCACATATAACGTTACTTGTAAACGATAAATAGTGTAAAAGTCTGCTATTATAATGAAAGTTACAACATTAAAGTATTTAAAAATAGAGATAATTAGTTTTTTAATAGTATAACTAAGTTTTAAAAGTTCTTGGTTTTAAAATTAATGACTATTAATATATTTTAAAGACACAACAGAAAGTAACATAAAAATTTAATAAAAAATTTAAACTCGTATAATTCATTATGTGAATTTGTATTTTTAAGTTTGACATTGAATAACAGAGAATGAATTATCCTATATAAAAGAAATCCAATACAACAAAATGTATTAGGTTTTTATTTTGTTGTTAGGTTTTCAAATGAAGTTCACTCACATTCCTTTATCACCGCCACCTTCACATCTTGAAAAGTTTTTTCATTGAAAGAGTTTATTCATGTTCGCCTCATTTAAATTTATGGATTCCCAACTCTAATTATAAATTACTATAAAATTGTTAAATTTTGAAGTAAAATTTCTAAAATTAAAATTCAATAAAATTTTAATTAATTGATGATATAAAAAACTACTCTATCAAAATGGCAATCTTTAAAAAAATTATTTGTTCTGAAGGAGTTTTTAGTCTCGTGTTTTATGATAAAAAAAATATAAAATTAAAATACTAAAGAAAAATTTAAACTCTCCCATCGAACATCATTTTATTACAAATGAATTAATTTGTTATAATTAAGGAAAGGATGCAAAATAATTTCAATTTTACCAAAATTGTGTATTTTTATTTTAATAGCATGTTAAAAAAATTGTTGTATAAAGATATTAATAAAATAAAAAAAAAATAAAAATTTACTTTTTTATGAATCACAAAGTAATACATAAAAATTCTTTCTTTTTTTCTTATAACACATATTACACGTATTAAAAATAGGTTTGATTTGGTTGATTAATTACATTTTGAATAATACAAATTCCTCTTTTTTCCTAGTCCATATTTTTGTATAAACGTGATAGCCATTTCTCACCTAACAAAAGAACGCCATTGATAGCCATTATAATGTGAATTTGAAGCGTGGAAATGTGGAATATCCACTTTCATGTGAGGTGAAGACTTTGTTTCCATTATAATTATTGAATAAAAATTAGCCACAAAAAGTTTTATTATTGTATACATTTAATTGCACAAAATAAGAATTCCATTTTCTCCTGTAATCAAAAGAAATCTTCTATAATAATTGATTGGTTGAAGCAGTATAATTATACAGTTGAAGCGGTTAAATGGTAATAACGATGAAAAGTTAGCCCACGCGGATTGGAAGAGTGTGTGAGTTGACATTGAAAACATGGTTGAGTAAGGAAGCAACTAAATCAAACCAAAGGAAACGCAAAAGAGGAAGTAGAAGAAGATAATATAATTAGGCGAGTGTTGAAGAAAGGGTTAAGTTTGAAGCGATGAGTTCGGGAAGCCATAGTGATAAGGAGAAGGAGAAGGAGAAGCAGAGGGTGAGTCGCACGTCGTTGATACTGTGGCATGCTCACCAAAACGACGCCGCAGCGGTGCGGAAGCTCCTGCAGGAGGATCCTTCGCTGGTTACGGCAAGGGATTACGACAACCGCACCCCGCTTCACGTCGCATCCCTCCACGGCTGGATCGACGTCGCCAAGTGTCTGATCGAATTCGGAGCCGATGTCAACGCACAAGATCGTTGGAAAAACACCGTAATACTATTATATAATGATCACGATTAGTATTCTCAGCATTATTATTTCACTTATGCTTGATTGTGAAATGGTGAATAAACTTTAGGTTTTGCTTGTTGTTGTGAACAGCCTCTGGCGGATGCGGAAGGAGCTAGGAAGACTGATGTGATAGAGCTTTTGCAATCTCATGGAGGCTTGTCTTATGTGAGGTTTTTTTAGTATTGTGTGTAATTCTGTGTTTGTGTTGTGAATGGTGAGTGAAGTTGAGGTTTGATTTTGAACGGTGATGGTCGTTGCAGGGGCAAACTGGTAGCCATTTTGAACCGAAGCCTGTTCCGCCGCCGTTGCCTAATAAGTGTGACTGGGAAATCGAACCTACCGAGCTTGACTTCTCCACCTCCACGAGAATCGGAAAGGTAGGTTTCGCCTCTGCGTTTTCTTGGTTTGACTTTGGTCAACGGATTTCAAAGCCTACTCTTTGCTTTGGTCAAACTCGTTGTTTCACTACATTTCTGCGACTGTTGCGTAACACTGACATAGATTTGTGCAATGCTTTAGTCCCTGTAGTGGCAAGTTTGAAGTATTTGCTCGTAATCGTCATCCAAGGACGGTTGTCCCGTTTCAAGCCTTTCTATGGCGATTCTGGGAAAAAAGAAAAAAAAGTTTCTGTTCGGTTTCATTCCTCTCAGACGTTTTTTGTGCGTTAAAAGCTGTTTTCTAAAACAATTTTACACTAAAGATCAATCAATTTCTCATCTGAAATGAATGTATTAATTTTTTTTTTCAAAACAGGTGTTCAAAAAACCCAAGAACAGAAACAACTGAAAAGTGTTTTTTCCGTTGTCTTCCTTTTGTTTTCTTTGAAGGCTCTGTTTATGTGTTCAGTCAGAGGATAAAGTTCATAATAATCTTACCTGGACTGAACAAGATTTTATTTGCTGAAGGATATATATGATCTATGCCAAAAATATCAAGACCTCTTTTTCCAATGGTTTAATTTATTTTCGTGTATGTCTTTATGTTTCATGAAGGGGTCTTTTGGTGAGATTTTAAAAGCCCATTGGCGTGGAACACCAGTTGCTGTTAAACGTATTCTTCCATCTCTCTCAGAAGATAGATTGGTGATGTGAGATTCTTTCTTTTGCTCTGGCATTTGTTTCAATTTGGTTGTTTGCTAGTGGTCGTTGTTTCCAATGCGAATGCCTTTAGATTGCTTGTGATTGCTGACGTTGTTAAAACGAAGGTCTAGTGGTTTACTTTTACCTGTTTTCTGTCAGAATTAGGAAAGATTTTGACAATTTAATTAAGTGTTTTGCTGAATGTACTCATGATTTACTCTAAACCTATTGGATATTGGATGCGTAGTCATCTCTGTTTATGATAAATGATAAAAAAATTAAAGGAATTGGGGAGGGGGTGTTGCAGCATATAAATCGTATGTCAAAGTTTTTTTTGGAATTCTCATATTTTTTGGGTTAATTTTTATACAGTCAGGACTTCAGGCATGAGGTCAATTTGTTAGTGAAACTTCGACACCCCAATATAGTTCAGTTTCTTGGAGCTGTCACAGACAGGAAGCCCCTTATGTTAATCACTGAGTATCTAAGAGGGGTATGTGAATAAAATATAACTCCTTCAGATTGAGTGAACTTAGTTTTTGAGGTAGCAAACCGCTTTAAATTGAACTTCTGTTCGTTCATAAATAGGGTGATCTTCATCAGTACCTCAAAGATAAAGGTGCACTTAGTCCAGCAACAGCTATCAACTTTTCCATGGATATTGTGAGGTATGGTATCTTTGATATTTTCTTTTCCTATTTTTGTGTTATAAGAAAAATATTAAGAATAAAAATTAAATACATTAGAGAAGGAGGAACCACTGAAAAATTAAACCACGTCAAAAGCAAATTACCAAAATGCTCTCCTCCAGTTATTCTTACATCTGTTATATTACACCAGTCGGTCTTCTGAACTGTCTCATTGTGCTCCAGCCGCAGTAGCTCCTCGTCTCTCTTCAACCCTTTCTTGGCCCGAAACCTCAGCTCACTCTTATTATCATTCAAAGTCCTCTCAGTAATCCGGATATTAACTAACTTGCTACTTTCCTTTTCAGGCATTCCTTTATTTTCTTCTAACACGGTATTCATGTGCTCCAATTGTAGATGCATAGCTTTCAAGATCAAATAATCATCTTATTCCTCGTTGTATCTTCAATTAAAAGTTATGGTAAAATCTCTGCATAAAATGTTAGTGAACAAAAGCGAAAGTCTCACAATAATATTCTCCCATGTATGCGTGCTCAAATAAGGATCATACACACTCGTATTTGTTAGCACGATTTGACTTTTACCCTCTAATAATAACATGCTCTCTTGACTTCTACCGCTCAATTCTTTCAGTGGAGAGCTTAAATGTCACTAAATAAGATCGAGAGTAATATCCCAGTTGCTAGCTGGCAGATACCAAGGGGCTTAGGACCATTTCAAACAATTTTATGGTCAAAGATCAAAACAGCCGAATTTTTTAATGTACAAAGCCCTTTATTTGCTTTTGGTTCTTTTTCTTTTCTTTTTTTTTTTTTGCATATGCTCTTCTTTTTCTATTCTGTTTCCTTTTATAAAATGCTTAAGTGGAAGTGAAAACAATTCAGGGTTATAGAAAGATAAGCAAAAATACTTGGTGTGGGCAAATCTAGAATATCTAAGATGGATAATTGACAAGAAAGAGATGAATGCAACAACTTTATGGTTACAAATTAACAACTAATAAACACAAGTATGGATGAAAAAGAAGGATTGGTGATGATTCCAGTAATAGTGACCAAGAGAATTCATAAAAACTGATAATTTACCAACAAGGATATGAAAGAAATAGTTATAACTCTATGACAAACTGTCAACAAACAAATAAGGATGTAGAAATGAGAAAATAATTGAGGAATATAAGGAATAAAGTTCAAAATGCACAAGTAGTTTTTTAGTACTTCCTTTTAATATGAAACTACCAAAAGAATAATATTTAGCCAACAATCAAGAACCTATGATATCAAACTAATGCAGAGAAGAAGATGGATAAGAGGTATATGTGTGATGAAGGATTATCTTGTTCCTTTTTAAGATTATTGAATATGGTGTGAGTTGATTAAGAAAGCTAAGCGAAATCCCCACTGGACATTAAGATAGCAAGCTATCTAGATGTGAAGGTTTCTTTCACAAAGCTCAAGAGAAGAAGATGATGGATTGATTCAAAACAAAAAGGAAATGGAAGGCACATAAACCATAGA
>Ga0214543_1003016_pt1 | contig 32917 bp, 11 predicted proteins | sample CNSS2metaG_FD_160094 | JGI IMG/M metagenome (GOLD analysis project Ga0214543, IMG submission 160094) | Root nodule microbial communities from cowpea collected in UCLA plant growth center, Los Angeles, California, USA - CNSS2 | ecosystem: Host-associated > Plants > Roots > Nodule | place: USA... | reverse complement strand
TTTTTTATAAAAAATATTTAATTGATATATGGAACAATAAAAAAATGGGTATGGGTATGGGTATAAGAAAATACCCGTTACCCGGTGGGGATGGGGATGGGTCAAAAGTTGTATACCCGTTGGGTTTTGGGATGGGGATGGGGATGAATTTTTATTATGGGGATGGGGATGGGATCATGATACCCGTACCCGCCCCGCCCCGTTGCCATCCCTAGTTGACACTGAAATGTCTAGATTATTTGAAGTTGACACTGAAACGTCATTTTATTTAAATATAGTATTACATATTTTATTTTAATAATTGTTTTACTACTCTATATTGAATTTATATTTATTTAATTTTTTAACAAAATTATTAAATTTTATTTTAACAAAAATGTATTCTCTCTTATATTGCATTTGTTCTCAGTGTTCTGAAAACCAAACCATGTCTCACCTCTTTCTCTTCCTTTCCTCTCAGTCTTCTTTCTCTCTCTCAAACTTTTATTCTTTTTTCTTTCGCCATCAATATCCGTCCTCTGTCTCTCATACTGATATTTTTTTCTCAAAATGGTAACGACTTTTCTTCATTTTTTTCGTCATTCTACCATATTTCTATGTTGGATGTATTTTGGCTCACAGCAATAACAAATCATTCTTCAACAACAATAATTCATTCTTCAACAATAATAACAAACGAGGGTAATTCACAAATTTAATTCAAAATTCAGACATGTAATAATTACATAAATTGGATCATTTGTAACGTGAAGCAAAATTATTGTCAAAATGCAAGGCTTAGAAGGAAGATGGTGCTACAAGAAAGGCTGCATGCAAAAAGTAATAAACATTAATGTATGTTTGTAACATCTCACTGTACAAATGTAGTTTGAAAACAACTTGAACAAAGAGGTATAATTTGGTAATACTTCGTTATAAAGTGCTCATTTGTATCAGTCATTTTTTTTTGTTATTGCAGATAAAAAAAAGAGACAACAGAAGAAAAAAATGAAATAGCACAACAATGTTTCTAAAAGTACCAACAATATGTTTTTTATTAGGTTCTTAATTGATTACATAACATGAATGATATTTTCTTTTATGGATTATACACTTGACAATTTTTTAAAGACATCATATTTTCATCATATATATTATTTGATAGCACTCATTGTTCATTGTCATTACCAAAAAAATTACATCTAAAAAACTTCGTGCGTTGCACGGGTAGAAAAACTAGTTTATCTATATTTGTATATAAAAATTTCCTTTTGTATATTTGTTTTCAATTTTAATCTTTAAATAAAAAAATTAAACTAAATTTTATCCTTAGTTATGTTTTTTTATAAAAAAATTAACCGTTTTTTAAATTTAATTATTTTTTTAATTATAAAATCACCTATAAAATAAATAAAAACTATTTACAAAAAACTGTAAAAATTAATTTTTTATTATCATAACAATCGAAAGTGAACACACATGAAGTAAATTTAATATCAAATAGTTATTTTTTTTATTTAAAAAGAGTGTGAGTTACATCCAAATACACGCAAAATAGAGTAATTAGGACATGACCATATAATTTTTCAAGAGGAGACAAATCAAAATTATGTGAAGTTGGACCTGATTCACAACATGAGTTGTTGTAAGAATAACTTCTCACAGAAGATACTTTGAACATAAGTAGATAACAATAATGATCTTGTAGTCTCAACAAGATGACGATGTTTTTTTTCAACAACACCATTTTGTGGAGTGTCAATGCAAGAAGACACATGTATAGTTTCATTAGAGGCAAGTAGAGTGATAAAATCATTAGAAGTGTATTCACCCTCCAAGTCACAACGAAAGGTTTTTGTAGTAGCAGAGTGTTGGATCTTTACAAGAACATTAAAAATTTTGAAAAGTGTGAGATAATCAGATTGATGTTTCGTACAATATATCCAAGTTAAACGAGTAAAATCATCAATGAAAGAGACATAATATCTAGAACATTTTTTGGTGGATACAAGAGAAGGTCCTCACACATCAAGATGCACAAGATCAAAGGAGCAAGAGAAGAAGAAATATTTTTATTAAAAGATAAAGTGGAAAATTTTGTTAGTTTACAACCACTGCAATCAGAAATATCATGATTGTCCAAAGTACTTAAAACTCCAGTAGACGCTGTGAATGAGATGCAAAAACATGACCCAAACGAGAATGCTACAAATAAAAAGGTGGAGAAGGAGAAGACAAACAAACAAAGATAAATCCACACTAGAGGCTGCAACTATTGACTCCTTGAACTGATTCCAAACATAGAGTTTATCCTGCCTATGACCTATCTCAATCACCTTCTAAGATATGTGGTGTTGTACAAAACATTCAGATGGAGAGAAATACAGATTATATCTAGAATCACATATTTTCCCAACATAAGCAAGGTTCATAACAAGACCAAGTATGTAGTAGACATTAGACAAAGACAAAGACAAAGATGGTGTGACAATGGTACCAATATTAGAAGGCAAATGATATGGCATATGATTAGTGCCAGCTGAGTCAATGATCTATTTGTCAGAAGATATATTTTGTGATGATGTACCTTGAGATTGCTAGGCTATGTTGGCATGCGGTTGAGAATAAAGTCTAATTTCCTCTGCTAATAATTCATTAACAACATCATCAACAAAAGGTAGATGGCTACGATGCAAAGTTAAACCATGCAAACTTTCAAAATCACTACGCAAGGCCATAAGAAATTGAATCAAAGCGTTGTGAATCCCTATGAGTAATATATGGTGCAAAAGCACTCAATTCTACAGGATCAATTAGGCAAGTTGATCCAATAGGTTTGTCATGATATAATACAAGTCTTGAATGCTCATGTTATTTTGCTTCAATGCACGAATATTTGTCTCAAGTTGATATTATTTGGCAAAATTAGACTGTGTATACAATCAAGATAAAGTGGCATAAAGAATATGTTGTAGAACCTCAAAAAATGCCTCAAAGCAGAAAACGAAATTGCGATAGGATGAAACGAAATCTGTAGAAAACTAACGAAACCTGGTGAAACGCTTAAAAAATTACAAAAGAGATTTAGGGTTTAGGGTTTAAGAAAGAGGAATTATTGCAATAATCTCTTCTCAATCATGAATCGTTTGAGACTCTTGATACCATATAGAAATCAAAGAAATATATGAAAAAAGAAATTGTGTATTATTGATTGTATAGAAATTGTTACAAGTAAATAGGCTTAAAACACGAACATATGCTAACAAGAATTAAATGTAGTAATGTTGTAATTTATCTTATCGATATTTGTCACACAAAAATAACATACTTAAATGGGTTTGAGGGATGCCTTTAAGCTTAAGTTTGTCATTGTCATACTAATGTCAATGTCGAATGTAACAAATAACTAACAAAGAAGAAGACATATGCTTTATTATGTTGGGAAAGAGATGACAAGTAGGAGTTACAAAAAATATTTACAATTCATTATTAGTAAAATGAGAAAGAGTGATTGTCCCATTGTTCAACGGTATACAACATATAATGATTGGTCATTCAAAGACATCACAAAAGATAGATGAAAAGACCATCAAACCGTTATATACATATCAATATTGGTGCATCACACATATTAAAAAATGTAGATACTTACAAGTTTTGAGTCAAATGTACAAAAAAAAATATGGAGATTCACTCAAATAACTTACTTGCTTACTTGATAAATATAAGTTGTAAGTTTTCTATGTTACATTTCATTACAGACAAACAACGAACCTTTGTCTATCATAAAATATAAATATAATTTCAAGATATAATAATATGCTAATTATAAATTTCATCAAATATGATGTCTAACCAATGAGTATTTCTAGCCAAGGATCCTCTTCATGCATATTATGTTGATTTTGATCGATAACATTTTACATCCCATTCATCCTCTTCCATGATAATGAACTATGCATAGCAGAAAAATAGAATATAATTGTTTGTAATTACTTTAAATGTTTAGCTTTTACATCCTGCACTACACATAATGTCTTCGTATACCACTTCAAATTTTCAAAATGATTATTTTACGTTCAGTAAAAATGATTTTTGAAATATATGTTCTGAAAACTTTTCGAAATAAGCTTTTCGGAATTTTTGAAATGAAATTTTCGAAACAAAATTTTTAGAATAAAGTTTTTATAACTGAATTTCCAAAATGCATATCGAAACAAGTTTTTTGGAATGAGATTTTTAGAACAAACCTTTTAAGATGCATATAATAATATCTTTAGAAATGGGTTTTTCAGTATGTTTGAATATTTTTCTATTATTATAGAGATGCATTCAGTAATTGTGGGGGTGAAGGAAGCAACAGCCTAAATCTTTTATGCGAAACCAACTTTCGTTATGGGTTTGCAGGTGTAAATAACGAAGGCCCGTAATCAACCAGCCTTGTTAGTTCATTACTAGTTAATTTTGCATGCGTGCGTCAGAGTTTAGTTCGAATATATTTTTAGTATAATTATTAATGATTGAATAATAACTTCAGCATAATTTTAAAAATAGGTAAAATGAAATTTAACAATTTCTAACGATTTAATAATTTAAGATAGATTGGTAACATAAATTGCATTTTAATATCGCTATATTTTATTTATATTATTTAAAAATTTTAGTTATTTTACTTTTATTTAATTGTTTAATCCTAAAAAAGAATTCATTATATTTACGAAAACTAGTTCTCGATTGATTATGGACGACTTTTTTTATTCATTTTTTAAATAAAGTACGTAGTTCTGTGATTCGTTTCTTTTTTTCAAATAAATTATTTTAAAATATTTATTATAAAATACTTATTTTTAATTTAGAAATGTCTAATATCCGATTGAAGATTAATGTAAGAAATAAATTAAGTTGACAAACAATTTTTCCCGGTGCTTCAAATAAAACTCCTTTTTTAAAGAAGGTTACTTGTCTTTTCTATTTTTTTTATTAATCTTTACTTTTACGTAATTATCGTCGCTTTACTTTGTATAAACTTAACAAAAAAATTGTGTAATGTTTGAATTTTCTTGTTTAACGTTTTGGAAATATTAAATAAATTTAATAAAATTTAATTAAAAAGTTAAATTTTTATAATTTAAAATTTAGGAATTAAATTAAAAAAATTTAAAAAAATTAATTTTAATTTTTACTAAAAGTTAAGGAGTTAAAAATATATTTAATATATATATATATATATAAAAAGAGGATTCTTGTTTTTGTGTCCATATTTCAAAATACTAATTTTATCTTTTAAAATATAATTATTTATAAAATTTTTGAAAATTTACCGTTACTTTTACAAACTTTTTTATAAAATTATTTATCTCTGTTATTCTTTTTTTTTTGTAATTATCAACAGTTATTCTTTTTTCTTTTCTGATATATTTCACTTTAATTTTAATAAATATAATTTTATTTTATATATTATAACTTAATAACATTACATTATCATTATTATTTTGATAAACAACTTTCTCTTTATCTGAACATCGCGCTGCGAAGTCATTTTACCCTAACATGTCGCATTTTGCAAAGTGAAAAAAATACAGACTTTTATTATTTCTATTAAAATATATTTGTCTATGTGGATTAGTGTCTTAATTTAAGAAATGAGTTTGTAGCATCGGAAAAGTAAATTACTAACTATAATATAAATCCATTAGAGTATGTATAATACCTAATATATAATATATAATACAACCTAAAAATATAACAAATATATTATAAATACAAATTATATAAACGGAAATTAAAATAAAAGCAAAATTTTATTCGCTTAACGTTTTTCCTGTCCGTACAATTATTACATTTTATAAAATAAAATAATATATAAAGATAAAAGATATTTAATAAATGAAAAATGTGAGTTGATATATTTCGAAAAACTCGTATTAAGTATGTCTTATCATATACTAATATCTTATACAATATAAGCCATGGATTTATAAGCAAACCCAATAATAATATATCATAGTAAGTTCATTACAATTCATGTCACACATTTACATATTTTGCATTCCTCCTCAACTTCTTACTATTTGATATCTTATTATATATGTTAGATTATATGTGTCAATACTTAATGTACAAAAGCAAAACAACAATTCTCATATCATCTCATATATGTGACCAAAAATTCATACAAGTTTCATCATTCACAATAATAATATTCACATAACATGATTCTTTAAACAAAATCACGAATAAGTTAAATATACAAAATACTATTCATTTTTCATTTATAATATAAATGCAAATTTAATCCATCAAATAGACAATGAAAACATCATTCGAACCAACCTTGGTCCCTTATAGGTCAACATATGCATATTTCTACACACCAAATTCATGATTTATTATAAGGAAGGTTATAAATTTACTCTACTTATATAATCCAAAACTTGATTTAAGGATATGAATAACATAGTCACTAAATTAACTCATCACTATCAAAATCCAATTTAGAACATTTTAGAAATTATTTTTTAAATTATTTTTACAATATCGGTCGGGCACTCCTAATTTCTTGATGTTTCACTCTTCAGGCCCACTTATCCAATGTTGGGGTTTCTAACTGTCCAAACTATTTGGATTACCTATAAAAGGTACTTTGATGCTTAAGTTAGTAGGTGTCCGAGCACATGGTGTATTGAATGTTATACCTAACTATCTAATTTGGACCCTATACTTATACTATTTGTTATGAATTTTTACTTATCACGAACCTAATTCTGATCCAATCATATCTTAAAACCTTTGTTTAGTTTACTTATGCTAAATCACTCTTAAGTTGGTTAATTGTGTTGAACCGCTATCCAATCGGTCATCTCCGATGTGGTCGATCATCCTAATTGATCAGTTATCTCTGGTGTGGTTGATCATTCTAATTGATCAGTCTTACGTTAATCAATTATCACTTATTCTTAATCAAGAAGTTTATACTATACACATACCAAATCCAACAACACTCAAGTTCTCGTGTGAATTTTCAATCGATCACAATTCATAAAAAAAAAAAAAAAATCTAATGATTAAGTCACATTCGCATGGAGATAATTTATCATATAGTTATATTAAAATAATAAACAACTAAATGATAAGAAAAAAAAAGAGAGAGAGAAAAAAAAACCTTTAGAATTAATAAGAACTTAATTTGTTTAAAAATTTAATTAAATATAACTGTTCTTGATCTCTCAACTGCTATGAAGTGATTTTAAAAGAGATAAGATACGAAAAAGAAGAAAAAAAAAAGATAAAATAGGCGAGAAAGTGAAGAAAGGAGAAAACTGGGAGGAGATATTGGCTATATACAGTGGGATAATTGAATTGAGTAGTTGAAATAAAATATTTTTACTCGTTTAACTTTAAAATAAAGTAACTTAATGTTAAACTAGAAATCATAAATATGTTTTTCAACCCGGTGAATGTGATTTCAAGAAAGCATGTGTCATGAAATATCTTCTTGTAATGTTATGTATAAAATGAAATATTTGCTCATAATATTTATAAAACAATGTTAACAAAATTACCTATATTAAACTAATAATGTTTTATTACATAATTGAGTGAATTTGAAACTCTTTGAACTTGTTCATAATCAAATTATAATTTTAATTATAATTAAAATATTAAATAAAACTCAACTTAATTTAACTAAATTAGTCAAAGTATAATTGAATTATATTAGATTTAGTGGATTAATAGATTTGTTTAAATATATTTATCCTAATAGTAGTATTTAGCATATCTAACGCAAATACTTATATATTTTCAATGGATGAATAATTGATTCAAATAATATAAGTATTATTATATTTTATTATTAATACATAACTTTAATTTTATTAGTTTTGTTTCGAGTTTGTTAATAATAATAATAATAATAATAGTAATAATAATATAATTGAGCACAAATTTTTATCTTTAATAATTGTGTATTTTTATTTTATTTTCTAATAAAGACATGTAACGATTATTAAAGATTAAACAATTGTTTAATTACCTCAATCATTATTAAAGACTAGATAAACTTGAAATATTTTTTTACTATACTAAAATTTAGATATATGATGAATTGACATTTTTGAAATCTTGTATTTCTTTAGTTTATTTAAAGGGGATTCCTATTAAAACCCTTGTGAAAATTTTCGTTGTTCCTACATTCTTTTAATTTGTTTTTTTCTTATAAATTATATATTAGATTAGATGGTATGTCTGAATCAAACCTGGGTTTGACCTTTCAATCCACTTCAACGTCACGTTCCATAAAACCCAAACACCTATTGAACTTTTCAACGAGTTTAAAAAAATGAGCGAAGCATAATCTCCAATGGAGTTTCTCTGTTTTTCAATTCCCTGAAAATCCAAAACCAACTTTGTCTGACTTCGTATTTTTTTGTCTTCGATTCATCTGGGTCATAGTAGATTCTCCCATTGAAATTGACACAAGGGATGCAATTTATTAAGTTTCTACAACTGGATGAGTATTTAATGGTGAACTGGTTTGACTTAGGAGCATGAAAGTGCTAACAAAATTAAACAATGAAGAGAATATTTCAAGTGTTGGCCACAACTGAAACTCATCTAAGATCTCAAAATAGGTCGATTCAACGCAATAGACGAAGAAGAAAGATCCCTGCGGCCTAATTAACAATACTAGAATGGCACACGTCATTGTTGAGTTTTATTGAAGAAGTTTTAGTGATACAATTCGGCTATGAAATATGCTGAGGACGAAGAACAAGTGGGTTTGAGCACCGTACAATTTGCCGTTTTCTGCAGTTTAATTAAATTACTTGATTACATGTATATGGAATAGCCGAAGTTCAAGTACACAGACAAAAGCTTGCATCCACTTTGTGAATGATCTACTTTGCACAAGAGATATTCAAGAATTTATCAAGATTTGACTCATGCTTTCGAGGTCTGCTGAAACAAAATATTTGTGTCCATAGATATCTGTGGATAAAGTCTATAATGGATAGTTGATATCTATAGATATTTATTAGAAATGTTAAATTTGTTGTTAGTCTTTCAATTTTTAATGAAAATTGGAATTAGTTCATCTTAAAAACTTTAAACTAATTTAGTTTCTCATATTTAGAAATGCGTGGATTTAATTTTTTAAACCAAATTTTGTTAACTGTATTTGACATTTCAAACACATTTCTCAGTTACCATTGAAGTGAACATGTATCAAACGGTGTAAACAAACTAAAATACTATAATAAAATATGTTTGAAACGTCAAATAAATTTAATAAAATTGGTTCAAGGTTTCCAAGAGGAACTAATTCCAATTTTCACTAAAATTGAAGGATCAAAAACATATTTAATTATTTATTAAATAATATATTTTAAATAATGTGACATCTCATTTAAATAGAATAAATCTACTAAAATAAAACATCACATAATATATAATATAAATAGAGCACGCGACAAAGTATATTATTCTCAACCATTACAATTATCCATAATATTCCTGAAAGGAGAAGCCAAGGCTTAAATAGATGTCATAAAAGATGATTCGAAAAGGAACAATTGTCCCAACAGGTTTTCCATAAAGCAAGGAATTGACAAAATAACAGACATGAGCTGTATTCCCAACTCAAGGAAAAAAACATAATGGGACCAAGCCTAGACAGTTGCATCTCCATCACCTGAACGACCACCAGAAGATTCCACGTCTGCTCACACCAATTAATTTGTGATAATTGCAAAAGGAAAAGCCAAATAGAGAACAAACAACAACAACAACAAAAAGGGTAAGTTAGAGTAAAATATTTTTGATCATGTCATTGAACAATTAAATTATTAAATCAGGTTATAAATATATCAACAGTAGGCACCCAAACCATGCAATAACAACCAAATACAAGACCCTCTTACTCAATTATCCGAATTATACTCTTGATATAGAATTCTAAAGGAAGTATGCACCTGCCATGGTTTCTAAACTCTACAGAGTCTAGACACAATGGGTTATCACCCAACCACACACAAGGTTAATCCTCTAATGTCTTAGGCCCAATACGTCCCAACACTAGGACCTCCTGTCACTCTCACCACATAATTCATTCTGCTCTACGTGAGCATGAACTATCATTAGAGTTCATGATACCTTCCTTTATCTAGACATCTCCTATATCAAGGTATACACTAACCACACCATCACCAAGAGTTTCCCTTGAAACTCTTTTGCCAACAAATTCTACATGCCATCTCAAGCATTCAATTCTCATGCCAATCCAACACCAACCAAACAATTCATGTTTTCCATTTCATACTCAATATAATGAAATCTCATTCTCCTTTAATCTTATACAACATACATGGCATCATACTTCATGCGTTTACGATAAAACACTCTATCATGCAGGCAAACAACCACATCAGAGAAGAAAACAGAACTAGAACACGATCCTGCACCAGTCTCGCTCAGGTTGGAAGTCCTTGCTCAAGCAAGCCCTGTTCGCCTAGGCGAGAGCTCAAGTAGTGGAATAGTGGGTTTCTGTGATTTCTCGCTTGAGCGAGATTACTCATTACTCAAAACGAAGGCTCGTTGCCTGAGCGATAGTTCGAGCAGAAACCAGGGAAAGTTCCTGATATTGTCGCTTGGGTGAGACTCGCTCGCCTGGGCAAAAACACTAGGTTCCTCCACTGTTCACGCATGCAACAACCAGGCATTTGAAACCAAACAACATTTAACATTTTTCCAGGCAACCAGAACAATATACAAGCATCATAAACACGAAACAAAGCTAAAAATAGTCAGATATAAAGAAAATACAAAAACCCTAGCTTCCCTTACATGAAAAAAATGCTAGCCAATAGGGTAGTGACACTAGGGAGAGCACCACAATTCCACTGTAGCTTACGAAAACTGAGGGAGAACGCTCAACAAGCTTGGTGGAAGCACTCTTTGCGATGAAAATAGACAAAAGGGCTGAGGGTTTCAACTTTGGGAGACAAATGAAAGTGAGTGGGATTGAGTGGGGGTTTCTAAGGTCTCTAATGGGCTGGTCTTTGACCCTCGAAAAAGGTTAGGCCCAAACCTTTTTAGACAAAAAAAAAGGACTTACAAATAATATATTAACTTTATTTTTAATCAAATTTTTAACATTTTTTATTTATTTTGAAAAATAGATATAATATATAAAAATTAAATATTCGTGAGTTTATCCGTGAATGATACGATAAATTTATAAATTTCATTGAATAAACTTTAATATCATATTAGAAAATAAATTTAAGTGTAATTCATTCTTATAAAATAATTTATAATATATCTATAAATAAGTAACTCCAAATATTGTTTTTTATTATAAGTGAGTTTACCACATTAAATAGTCCATTTAAGGGATGATTTATGTAATAAAAAACATGTAATAAATTTCTATCGGATGTGAAAAGTAGTAGACCAAGAAAATCATAATATTATCAACATGATTAATCTATAGACTACGAAAAACCTAGACAAGACAAAAAAAAAAAAAAAAAATATAAAACCTAAACAAAAAAAAAAAAAAAAAAACACATTGTGAATCCAAATAATGGTACTTCCTCCATTTCACTTTATTTGTTGTTTATAGCTTTTTTCACACTTTAAGAAAGGTAATAAATAAGTTAGTGAATATAAAGTTTTTATTAAAATAACCTTACACCCTTATTCGTTTCATCTTCATAATTGGTTCGCATTTAAACAAGCAACGATTACATTTTTCTGCAACCACGTCTAAGAATAGATGTTACAAGGGATGTTGTCGCACATAATTGGTTTTGCAGCTTGGAATGTTCCAATAATTGTTGAGAAATACTCCCACCTTCTTGGTGTGTAACTACCAATGTACCAATGCATTAAAGTGCTACATTTATATGTGTAAGTCCCCTATCCATTATGAATTAGCTATTAACAGTTTCACAAAACAACACATGGAAATAAAATATATAAGTATCAATATTTATTAATTGGAATAAAATTTTAACTATTGCATTAAAAGAAGTGAAGGACAATTATTTGAGAATTCATCAAGCTTAAACAATACAAAACATAAAGTGAGATTGAGAGAGTATTTGTTAGACTAGGATGTTCTAGTTTCCAACAATTTAAGTATTTAGAAAATAAGTTAAATGTTAACATTGAATATTATACTTTATAAAAGAAATAAAAATCTATCCAATTTAATTTATATCAATAATATATATATATATATATATATATAATAAATAATAATAATAATGTATAATATATATGTATAATAAACTAATAATATATATATTTATATATATTTATATATATATATATATATAATAATTATTATGATTAATAATATATGTATATACTAAGTAATAATAAAATAATATGTATAACTATGTATAATAATAATAATTAAAATATTATTAAAATTTAATATTTTTAACTCATTCAAAATCATTTAATTTTATTTTTATCATCAAGGATATTTTAATAATTTTAAAATTTTATCTATTATAACTTTTTTCTTTTTAATTCACTACATCACTCAAATCACTCATTAATTTTCATATTTAAATTCACTCACTTTATTCTCTAAATTCATAAAAAAACACACATATCTCCACTCAAAACTATCCAAATCCATTTTCACACTCTTTTTCAAATTCATTTCTTCAAAAAAAAAAAAACACCTTAATGTTTGAATGATCTTTTAATGCAAAATACTAAAATCTATGTGATATTATAACATTTGCAAAACAGGATAAAAACACATCATTTAAGTAACTATAAATGCTCTTAGGGAAATATTATAATAACACAATCTATAACATTTTCTTAAATACATTTTTTTTATTATTTACTAAACTTTATTAGAAACCACAACTCTAAGTGGATCTCATAACTTATTTAATAATCCGATCCTTATTTTATAACTTTTAATATTTATTATCAATAAAGAAATGTTGGAATGAGTGTTTTGCTAGCACTCCAACTCCAATTCTTACTCTTTCAACTATAATAACTAACTATTATCTTTTCCTATATCTTTAGATGTTTAAAGTTAATACATATATAGGAAAATATTCAGTGGGTTGTACATTTCAACTAAACTTCCCTTCATATAATAATATCTCATTAGAACTAATAAATTATATTATGATTTTTTACTTATCTCAGCTATAGCAACTATTAATAAGGATATAATCAAAAGTAATAATTAAACCTTTAAATTCTAAATAACTGTTAGAAATAGAAAAAAGCCTGAAATATATAGATATATGAAGGGACACAATATTAAATACGAGTATATTTGAAAAATAAGATTTTAAATTCTAAAACATCAATAATTTTAAAATTTAAATTATTCTATCATGATAGCAATGCTCTTATCAGGTTGTTGGCAGTGATAAATATAGTAATTAATCTCTCCCTTTTTTTTTAAAGAGAATTAAATCGTATCCACCAATGAGTCAAACTTAGAGAAAATTAGTGGACAGTATGAAATGAACATGGTTTAAAATTAACACAAAAACAAAAATGGATAATATATGCACACATTTGATCCATAAAGCATATAACAACCACATATGGTGACATCCATGCATCATTTTCTACTCTCTTTTATTAGGCACATTAAAGTTTATATCATATATTAGGTAAGAAGTTACTTTATCCTAAAAACTTAATCTGTTAGATCTTATCAATAAATTAATGTTTGCTATGATAGATACGAAAACAGTGATCATGACAATAAAAAAATTGACATTAAAATAGTTTATGAACATTTTTTAACTTATTAATATGTGTTTTTCAACAATTAATTATTTTTTACCTTAATTAACTATTTCCAAGTTTATCAATAGATATTTATAAAATTAATATACATATTTATCCGATTAGAAATAATTTATGTAATCCATTTTTCGTTATTAACAATTTCATGATTTAAGCGTGTAATGTAAAACCTCATAAAATGTATTTTAGAAGTGATAGTCGTTTAAAAGTAGCGAGACTCAATTATTTTAATATTAAAAAGTTTTAGTATAAATAAAATTATTATAAATGAGTTTCATTATTTTAAAACACACAATTTTTTAAAAATCACTTTTCTTGAGTTCTCTGACTTCTCTCTAAGGGTTCTCCTCCTTTGTTCACCTTATTAAAAGTCTAAGACGGTAGGAGTGATCCTCATGGTGTCATGAGGAGCTCTTCAATTTGGACCAATCAGTTTCTTTGTTCGCGTAAGTTAAGTTTAAGTCTTTTTCTTTGTCTTCTTTTGTTTTTGTTGCATGTGAGGTTTTCAGCTTCTATATGAGTATCTGTTGATCAGTGATCATAACGACATGTTTTGATCGTTCTTGTGAAGTTTTTAGTGTAGATAAAGTATCTTGTGGAGTTAGGAGCATTTGGTGTTCTTAGAGTTGTTGGGGTTTGTGCAATCGCTTAGTTAGGTAAGGGAAGCTAATGTTTCGTTGAATTGATCATCTTGATGGTTAATTGTGATGTGGTTTTATTGAATTTATGAGTTGTATGTTGAATTCCTTGATGTGGTTTGTCGAATTGATGAGTTGTATGTTGAACTATTTGATTTTGATATGGAAAAAAAGTTTGGATTTGTGTCTTGAGTGATTGAGTATCAATTCTAAAAACCATTTGGAATCAAAAGTACTAAAAGGAAAGGTACCCAATTAGGCAACTACACAGGATCAATTTTTCCAAATTGTTGTTTCTAATACACTGTTGGATGTTGTTATAGTGCCGCCGAGCACTAGGCCCCTGACTTGGTGTTGTCGGGCACCACTTTTGGACTACCGGGTGCTAGAATTAAGTGGATTCCAGGGGATGGGCGTCGAGCGCCACTTTTCCAGAGTTAGACTCTACCTTGTTTTCTGGTCTACATCCTCTTGGTAAAATGAAGATTCTCAATTCGTTAATCGTTGGGTCGAGCTGAAATTTTGACAGCTGATCCTAGACACAAGAATCTTCACTTTGACTAGTGAGATCTTTGTTTTGAAGTATGTGGTTAGATAAATGATTTTCACCGTTTGAATGTACTTTGTGTATGTATATGTTTGAGATTGTAATTGATTGAGATTGAGTTATTGATATACGAATATGAAAAGGAGATTAAAATTGTATATGATAAGGTATGTTTATGATTGTGGATATGAGGGTCTTGTGAAGATTTTGTTAGGATAATTGTAACAATGTGAGGGTATTCATAGGGAGGAGATCCCATTAAATGCTTAAATCTTTAGGGTGTGCACTGATGTTAGAATTACTACATCTTGAGGAGTTAATCCTAAAACTCTATTAGTAATTCATACTCATGTAGAGAATGATAATTAGGTAGGGGAATAATGTTTCGAAAATGATGATAAAGAAAATGAAGTAAATGAGATTTTGGTTTTGCCAAGTTAAAATGAACAATTAATAAAAAATTAAGTGTGTTTTAAAGCAATCAAATTTATGGTGAACAATAAATCTCTTTACTGGGATCATGTTACTGATCTGCATCAAAACCATAAATAACAAATCCACACTCTAGGGAAAGAATAAACTGGCCATAGCATGCACGGAAGTAATTGAATTCATCTAAAACGTGTGCCTTTAGTTGTAACAAATGTTGATACTGTATCAAGTGTTCCATTCCATCCAATCATAACTACGAAACCTAAACGAACAAGACCTTTAAAAATTGAATAATATTGGGATTGGAAAGTGTTGGCAATGCCCGTTTTTCAGGGAAGAAGGATAATATGAAACAAACAAGAACCTAGAGAAGGTGTTTGTGATTATGAAATCATGCAATGAATCGAGGAAAATGAAGTTGTCTTTTTAATTTTTTTTATTTGATAGAATAAAGGTTTTCTGTTCTGACTTTGGTAAACGTTGTCGGATTTGTCACACAATGCTTCTCTCATCTTCGACGGTTGCCGTTCCAACTTCCATAGTCAAAGAGTGTAAAAGACGGCTTGCGCTGTATCCTTCTCATCCACAAAATACCAAGATTGTCTTTTTCTTAATCGTGCTCCACTCAAATTTAACCCATTCCACTTTTCAATCTCATTTTTATTGCAACGTAAAACTTCTAATTTTTCTTGGTATAATGTCACGTGTATCTTTTACAATTGGTGCAGGTAGCACTACAATGAACTACTCAATTAAAAACATTTAATAAAATTATGGAATTTCAATTCAAAACTATTAGACAGAAATAATCTTGTAGCAATTAATCATGGTATCCGAAACTCACTGGAATGAAATATAAAATATACTATATGAAATATAAAACCTTTCACATTTTTATTTAAAAATGGAAAGAATTGTAATTGTATATTTAATATTCCTTAGAGAATTCGGTGAAGTTTGAAATTTTTTATCTGGTTGACCAATTTCATTGTTATTTATTATTCATTACTTTTATTTTTACGGATATGGTTGATAAAAAAATGAGCATTGTTTAAAACTTTTAAAATGAAAAAAGTTAAAATTTTTTCAGGGCTGTAAAGGAAAAACAGGTCAGAGACTTAATTATGGGATTAACATGCAAAACAAGATTAGAAAATTATTGAGTGTTATTAAGCTGTCATTAAGGTAAGATAAAAAAAATTAAATCTGAATTTTTATTTTTGTGATCCAAACATTGGTGAAAAAAATATAGTATTAAAGAGTAGAGTAGACTAGAGGCGTGGGTCAAAGTGATAGAAACTATGCATAAAAATTGAGGTCCAGACACAAGGTCCCAACACACCCCCAATCTCCACACATGACACGGGGTATATATATTTCCACGTATAACTTTAATTTTGAATGCCAAAGCAGTGTTGAAAAAACACAAACCAAACCAAACCACCCTATCCCATTGCTTCTCTTCTCTCATTTTCAACTTTCAATTGCCCTTCGCTTCCCACCAACACTAGTAGACGTAGTGGATTTTGGTCCGTGTATGCAACGAAGGAGCCACGCTCGAACACGATGCCCCTAACCACCATCATCATCATCATACCATTACATAACACATAAACATAACATCACTTTTCCATTTCTCACTCTCTCTTCTCTAACGCTCTCTCAATGGCTTCGTCTCTTTCCCCTTCTCCCTCTTCCCTCGACCAAACCCTCCGCGACGTCGACGACTACGTTTTGGTCAGTTCCTCTTCCTCTCTCTCACACGCGCATTGCTTCTCCGCGATCACTTCTCCTCTTCGCTCTTTTCACTTTTAGGTCACGTTTTACGAATGTCCTTTCATCAATGTCTGCGTCCGTCTGTGCCTGTCTTTTCCTTTTAGTGTTCCTGATTTTAGGAATTCGATTGAACTCGAGTGGAGGATTGGTGATTTTTCTTTTTATTTTGCTCGCTTGTTTTTACTTCACTGTGTAGCTGTGCACAGCTTTTTTTCTTCCGACTTGTTTCTTTCGTTTGCCTCTTTCCTCTTTTCGTGTCCACTTGCTCCCAAGGACATGCCAAAAGACAAGTCCTCTTGTTTCCTCAATTTACTTTTTTCCCTTTAACTCTTAACTCTCAGGTGGTGAATCCGAGGACAGGAAAAGACACTCAAAATCTGTTTCCGTTTTTATTCTTTTAACACCGTTTATGTATCTCATTCGGTTTTATTAACGTACTTAATTTTCTGTTTTCAAAGACATCGGTTCCTTCCTTGCACTCTTGGTGTGTGGCAATCACAGTGTTTTGAATATAACTTTTTGATAATCAAATGAGATTTTTTGTCTTCTTTGTTTGATATTGGCCTGTTTTGATTGAGCACTTGTAGGAGTAGAAAATAAGAACTAAGAGGAAATCGACCTATAATTTCTGTTATTTTTTGAAGGAAGTTAAATTGGAGAATTCGGAGTCCATAAGTTGATTTTAACTCATAAGCGAAACTTAGTTCATTTTTATTGTTTTATCTCTTCTGTGAATTCTTTTGGAGAAATTCATCTAACTAGGGCCATAGGCTCATTTGAGCATTTGGTAGCTCCACTCTTTTAAGTTTGATTGTGAACTCTGAACTTTGGTTGGGTTGCAGGAAAATAAATCAGAAGATTTGTCATGGGACACACTACATTACGTGTACGAGCTTGTGCAGAATGGCAATGCTGCGTTTCGAGAGAACAGAATGGAAGAGGTTCGTTTGCTAATATATACACTTTTTTTAGGGTGAGTTGGGTGGGGGGTTTCATTGATATTCTCTCGACTGCACATATTACATGGTTTCAGTAAGCACTTTTCTGGAGTTTGATTCTCATGTATGCTGGTTTCTTAGATGGAAGTTAATTGAATTGGTGTTGGCAACAAGCCCTGCATAATATAATATAATTAGTCCATTATCATGACAATCAGTCAATTCACGGCTTTTTCTTCATGCTTTGCTTGAGAAACATTAAGTGTCATGCTTAAGTCTGTTCCTCTTTTTGCCGCTCTTTAAGTTTTCCCACTTTATAGATGCTTTATTTCTGAAAAAGTCTACTCAAATTTGGACAAAGATGCAATTCTCATGCATTACTAGCCTTATTGCAGAACATAATAAGGGATGTTGTGGAAGTATTCCACACTCAATGAAATTTGATGCTTATACAATGTCTTTACAATGTTGCCTTCGTCATTATTTCAGGCAATCAATTTTTACTCAAGAGCCAATAACATCAAATCAGGTGATCCAATCATCCTCAGCAATCGAAGTGCAGCTTATATTAGGTTAAGCACAGTGTAACAATTTTCTTTTGAATTGCTCATTTACAAACGTGATTGCTTGATCATCCAAATAATTTTGCTTCAGTTCCATATATAGTTCAGTGGTCTCATGGCAATCATGATATTTTTCAATCAGGATTAGCCAATATTTCATGCGCAGAACACCATCATCGTCAGAATGTAGGCCATTGAGTGGGCTTGAACCCACCACACTTGCTGAAGTATGTCTATTTTGCATAATGTTTATCGAGTGGATATATGATAGTATTTCTAAATTAATATGCTCATATGAAGTTGATTCGTGACAACCATTTCCAGTTGGCTTTGAAGGATGCTGAGAAGCTTGTTGAACTCCAAAGTAATGCAGCAAAATCATATCTTTTAAAGGCTAATGCTCTTCTCCTGGTAAGGCTCTCATGCTACGTTACCATTTAATGTCTCTTTTGAATTTGTTGGGGTAGCCCCTGATGTTTTAAATGAAGTATGTTATCCTGTAATTGTTATTTCCTTCCTATGCGTTGGTGTTTTAACTCATATTAGGGTTCAGGAGTGTTCTCCCACCTTTTGACTGTACTTACTTCATGGGGAACTCAAGTGAAGGGCAAGTGTAAAGATGGACATGCTAATGTTATGGTGAATAAAATGAACAAGGGACATTCCCAAATGTTTTTGGTTATAACTTATAGCCTGTGATTCTGGGAAATTCTTTGAAATAGAAGGAACCTTTACAGTATGCAGTTAGTTATTTCAGAAACCTACCAGAAAGAAAGTAATTCAAATTATTTGGGTTTTTCTTCAAATAAACCAAATAAACTGGGCTATTTTGATTCTAAAGATGCCTCTTTACGTTTTATACATTTATCAATGTACTTTTGTTAAGTTCTAGGTTTTTTATGGTTTATATGGACGACTTTAATTAGAGTCGTTATTATTATGCTTCATTGATCTGAGTTTAAACTTTGGAGGTGTGGAAATGGAACTGACATAGTTTGTATAAATCCAGATATCATAAGTGACTTCTAATGTGTATGTGCTTTAGGATTTTTAAGTTTCTATATAAAACACTAAGGTATGTCAATTTGTGTGTTTGCCCATGGTCAATTGCATATCGTTTTCTCAAGTTCTAACATATCTCTCTCTTCCCTACTTTTATGTTATGTTATGATGTTCATTTTGATGTAACATTATTTGATATTGTATTAAATTCACAGTTAGAGAAATACGAAAAGGCCCGGGATGTTATTCTTTCAGGCCTTCAAGTTGATCCTTTTAGGTATTATACATTTGCAAGTCTTGCCTTCTTTTATATATGTGTGTTTGTGTGTGTGTATTTCTATTGTGTAAACCTGTTTTCTAAATTTAGATGGAATATCTAAATATAGAGCTTTTGCAATAGTCATTTATCGTACTATATCATCAGTCACTAATTTTTTTATTTTGCATTTCTTTCAATATCATGTAGCAATTCTCTTCGGGATTCTCTTCAACATTTAGAAAGAGTTTCATCTAGTTCAACAGGGATGAGTACACATGGACAACCTGAGCGTAATGATGATTTTGATTGCACTCTCTGCTTGAAGTTACTGTACGAACCTGTCACAACCCCTTGTGGACATTCTTTCTGTCGTTCATGTCTATTTCAGTCAATGGATCGTGGTTAGTGATATCTTCTGTTGATTATATTTTCTACAGTGATCGATATATTCTATGCTGTGTTGATTCTTGTCCTGATGTGTTAGGAAACAGATGCCCATTGTGCAGGACAGTTCTGTTTATTAGTCCCAGAACATGTTCCATCAGGTGAGTTGTCTATAGTCTCTACAATGCCCTAATATTATATGGAAACTACATGAAAGCTTTGGGTTACTTTATTTTTCTTGTAGTTTATAGTGGGATTTTTAGTCACTGTTATAACTATAATAGGTTGAAAGCCAGCCAAACACATGGCAGTAGGAAGTTACTTAATGAAATTGAGACAATGTTTGCCCCCAACTTTATAGGACAAAAAAAAATGCGTGATTTGAACACCATTCTGGTTATTAGTGAAGGTCTTTGGTACCTATAACATGCATTCTTCTGGGCTTATTAGTATGTGTTAGTCAGTTTAATCTTCCGATATTTTGGTCAAATAAAAATTCTAACAGATTTCACTTACTCTTTTCCAATATATCTTGTCAATTGTTTCAGTGTGACACTGAAAAACATCATACAAAAGAACTTTCCTGAGGAATATGCTGAAAGGAAGCAAGAGCAGGATGGATTAATCAACGCTGGTGTTGATTTACTTCCCCTTTTTGTCATGGATGTTGTCATACCATGTCAAAGGTTTCCGCTCAATATATTTGAACCTCGATATAGACTCATGGTGAGTTGGTAACGGATGTTGATAGTTACTAGAAAATATTGAAATATAATATATCTTGAATGTGCTAGTTGGTGATTAGTTTTCCTGTGGTTTGTCATTAAGAAACAGTAGGGTCTTTTCAGGTGGATCTGCCTAATGTTCGTTAGTAGTTGGGACTTGGGAGGGAGGAAATACCAATTAAACTCTTTGCTTTATTATAAATATTCAAAAAGCATATACTAGTTATTTTTCTTGAGTATTGATCAACTCACTCTTTGGAATTCTCCTACCTGTGTCCACCTATCACGCATGGTTTTATCTACAAGTGTAAATATGGTAACTACTTTTCCTTAAAATGGTTACTCTGCTTTTGTATAAAATTATCGAAATGTGCTTGACTAATTATGGAACTAATTGTTAAATGTCTAAAAGTGGTTAATAGTGTCATGAGGTTACTGATTTATCTAATTGTAATTAACTGTCTTCCAAGTGGTTAAGAGTAGATTAATGTGGGAATACAGTTATCTCACTGTACTTGTGGAATAAGGTCTTGAGGTTTTTAAAATGTCTGGGGGTGGCTAACTTTGCCTCAGAAGTAGTTACAAGTAAATGAATGCAAGACAAAACCAATAAATAACTCATTTGCAAAACCATAGAAGGCCCCCTTTATTATCAAACAATTTCATTAAATCGAGTACAATTGTATGCATGATAGCATTTACTGTACTAGGAATGTCAATGAACCCTATCATTGGAATTGTTCACGATGCCCTTTTCACACTCTAGAATCTATTTTTTAGGTCAACTCTTATCTAACTAACAGAAATCAAAGAATTAGTAGATTTGTTTTACCCAAAATGGGTATGGGCTAGGGATATGAACTTATATAATCTAACATCTAATGATCAAGTTTAGTTCATTCATACCCAACCTGATTGTATGCAATTTACCAATTTGTATTTGGGGCAGTAGTAGTTAAATATGCCTCCCAAGTGTTTAGTAGTGTTATCAGTTTATTGAAATGTTTAATGGTGTTTAGCTATGCTAGGTGGATGCTGGTGGACATTTTCAATGGGACGTTCTTTTTTTCTTTTATTTTCTTTTATTGTTAGATATCAAATTTGAAAAACTGTTGCTCTTGACAAAATGTATGAAGAAAATTAACATTTTTCTTTGAAAATACTGAAAATATTCTTATTTGTATACAAGAAGTTTTCATGAACAGTTTCTTATAATGAATTACAAATATTGTTTTGTGGATTGACTACTGTGAAGCATTTAAAAAAGTTGGAACATAGTTACATAGGGCTTTCTGCACTAGTTAAAATAAGGGTAAATAACACTAATATTTAGTAATTTCACACTTTCTCTACTTCATATACCTTTTTTTTTAAATTGAAAATCAAATTCTCTTATCTTTGCTTTATTTACCTATTAGTTTAGGCCTGTTAACCATGGTTTTAATTGTGAATATAACAATTTTCACTTTAACCCAAATCTTTGAGGAGTTCAGTTGTGCAAATAGTATTGGAGGGTAAGTTGAACCTGTAAAACTATTAGGGGATAAAGTGTAATTTACACTTTAATAAGTGTACAGTAGTGGACAAATTGTGCTCTTAATATATTATCCTTCTACTCTTGTACGAACATCAGTGCAAGATTGCAACACTTGGAGGGCAGTGAATGGACTGATAACTGGTTATATGTTGTCTGTGAGCTATATTTATCATTTTCAAATTTTCACCGAAGCTGTTAGTGAATACTAATCTGGGCTTTATTTGGCATATTTAATCCATCAACTTAATTATAGATTGTGCTATACTACTAGTATCAGATAGTATGAAACTCTGAATGTCATCATATCTCTGATTTATTTATCATATATTTTTAAATAAAACAGGTAAGAAGAATAATGGAAGGCAATCATCGGATGGGAATGGTAAATTATTCACTAGTCCCTTTTTTTCTATACAGCACTGGCCATTTCTGTCTGTTACTGTGTGACTTTTCTTTTGATCTTGTAGGCTATACTTGATTCTTCATCAGGTTCTTTAGCTGAGTTTGCCTGTGAAGTGGAAATCACCGAGTAGGTGCTTGGCATTGTTTTTATGTGAAAATAAAAAAATCTCAAATGCATATCCCCTTCCTCTTATGAATTCCATTCTCATGTATGTCACTTGCTTGAAATAATATTTTTTATGATGCTGTAGGTGTGAACCACTTCCAGATGGTCGTTTTTATATAGAGGTGAAAATTTAACTGATTTCTAAATGTATTTTTTATACTTCAGCCTATATCTCACAAGCTGCCGTAATTATTGTAATCCCTTGCTTGCTGTAGTTGTGGACTCTTTTGGGGCAGTATTAATTGTAGCCTCAAGGGTAGTCATTTAGTCTCACATTGACTCAATACATGAAAGAAATAGAGCGTATAAGGCTTGGGTAGTCTAACTTACAAGTCTTTTGTCGGTTGAGTTAGATTTTGAGTCCAAATTCTAAGAGTTGGAATGATTTTGTTGATTGTAAAATTATTAACTATTGATTACAAAGCAAAAAATCTTGATTTTGTCGTGATACTTCTGACTGTCTACACTGTTCTCACCTTGTAAAATTTTGAAAGAATTTTGACAAAGACTGAAAGCAATTTAGTGAAATCTACAACTGTTCTTGTTTATACATGCTTGCCAGAAGGACTCGAGTATATTGTGGTTAATTGACTAGTTGTAATTCACTCTAACAGTCAGTAGTAGTCGTTTCTCATTTTATTTTGTCACTGCTGGACTGGTGTTAGTTGTCCTAGCATACTGGAGGCTCCTAAGAATTTTCTATCCCAACCTTGATTCTATTACAATAGACTTGTTTTTTTTTTTTTTAATTTTATTTGTAAATATTCAAAAGTGAATAAAGTATTGCTACATGCAGATTGAAAGTCGTAGGAGATTTCGAATCATCCAATCATGGGATCAAGATGGGTGAGTTGTCTCTGGGTGTTATGATTCACAAATTCTCGCTGTTGATATGACTGTTTCTCTTTCATGGAAACATGGCCTTATTCCTTAATGTTTTATGCAGGTATCGGGTTGCAGAGGTCGAGTGGATACAGGATATTTTGCCACCAGAAGGAACTAGTGAGAGAGAGAATGTAAGTTCACTTAAATTTTGGTATAAATGTGTTTATAAGCTCACTGTTATGTTGATAGCATGCTAGATTATTGGACTATAAGCATATATGTGTAAAGCTTGAAGTGAACAGGCTTCATAGGTAGAGTGGTGGATAATACTCCTGTTAATATACTGGTAAATTTAACAGTTCAGTAAAGAATGGTGCCACAAGTTATTGTGGATGAAATGTAAAATTTCATTCTTGAGTTTATAAATTTAATTTAATTAATGAATTATTTGTAATTTGATTGACTTTGGCTTTGCTGCAACAAAGTAGTTTTCTTTCTGTTCTGATCAAATTGTGAAATAATTCGAATGATAGATCTATTTGTTTTTTGGGTATACAATGGAGGAAATGGTGTTTGAACTTAAGATCGTGCAAACTAGCCATATTGGTTTGAATTAAGAGATCTTTGATTTTCCCACAAAATTTATATTTCTTGATGCTTTATTTTTTAATGTTAAGGCTTAACCATAATTTTGATGACTCTATATTGAATGCATTGTAATGCAACAAATGGATCCACCATTCTAAGTAATAACTTCTTATGTGGTCCCAGTTACTGGAATTGACATGTAATGCAGCTGAAACTGCTCGATCATGGATAGCAAGAGCTAAAGAAGTAGCAAGACATGGTATTTCCTAAACTATATGATGTTTACACAGGACTTCTTTGTACTTTGGTTATATTAGTTAAAACCAAGATATACTGGTCATCATCCTTTCCTTTTGACAAAATTTGGGGTGGGGCCAGAAGCTGAGCCATTATTTCCTGCACCGTCACAGAATTTTTTTTTTTTTTTTTTCTGGTGATGCTATAGTTTTTGTTATGCTAATTTTATTGAGTGGGAGTGACCTTATTTTTCCTTTTTGCACTTTTACAAATGACAATGAACTGTTGCAATACTAAACTACTGAAATATGATACAGATCAAAGAAAACTTGAGAGACTCTCCAGTTTTGAAGTAATGATGCCCTCATTAAAAGACCCTGAGCGCTTTAGTTTTTGGGTAACTGTTTTTTCTTTGTCGGTGAAAACATCACCTTTTCACTATTTTTATTGTTTTGTACACTAATGTAGGCTCTGATTGCAGCTTTGTACCCTCTCCAATAGGAGGCCTGCGGAGAGATTGGATCTCCTACGCATCAGAGATACCACGGAGGTATTATACTTTTTTAACATACAGGAATAAATCTGAGGGGGTGGTTGAATTTGATCTTATGATGGATTTTATTTATTCTGCAGCTTCATTCTATGTTTCTGAATGTAGTTATAAAAAATATTTCTTGATCCTTTTCTTTGTAGAGGATTAGACGGGGCCTGATATTTCTCCGACAAGAAGAACAAGGCTGCAGAATTCAGTAAGACAAGGTTTGAAGGGCTACCATTATTATTGCGATTGAATATTTGTTAATTGTAAATGAACATTTGTTCATTGCAAATTCATTTACAAGTCACTCAATATTCTTCGGCCTCGTAAATAACTGTTAATGAGGTCATTTTTGTGTAACATAGGGCTGAACCCAGTTTTTCTAGTATATATAGTTAATCAATCCTCTACAACGCATTCTTTTGTCGGTCATCTAGTTCTTGCTAATGGTTGGGTTATTATGCTGGCGGAATACTGACGTAACAAACTAAAGGGGGGTTTTACTGTCTTTTAAATTACCTTAGTTTACTAGTGGTATTTCGGTCTTGTATAGATTTACAAACCTATATAATTTAGGCTTAGCTAGTTTTTTCAAGGCATAGGTTAAGAAATAAATAATGAAATATTTTATGGAAAAATTCAAATTATATGCTCTTATATTCTATTTATTTATTTATTCTTCAGAACAATTGGAAGTTAAATACAAAAGTCTTTTTGTACCAAATATACTTCAGTTAAATACAAAAGTTTTATTGTGCAGTTGAAAAGAAATATCCGTCTACTGACGTTTTTGAGATTCTGCCTCGATGAGAATTTGTTATATTTGATGCAAATTTTTTAAATTCAATAACTAAATGTTATGGGTTATTTTGTTTAAGGTATGAATATCATAAATATCAATTTAAATTGGTTAAATTTCTTATATATATATATATATATTAACAAAATGCATTCTCATAACATAATCAATTTCTAAAACTAAATTAAATTATACAAGTTTAATTTTCTATAATTATAAAAACATAAACTTTATTCATAAGTAAAGAAGAAAACACCATATAATTGAGTCACAAAGTCGGTGTTTAAGATATTTTAATATAATTAAAATAGAATTTAAATGCTTTTCTAAATAAAATTTTTTAAGAAATTAAAAAAATGAAGAACTAAAACACTTAAAAAAAGCGAATAATTGGTAAGATATTTATGTTTTTTGGTTAATTTTCTAATTTGCTTCTTGGTTAATTTGTTTCTTGGTTTGTTGGTTGAGATTTTTTTTTTTTTTTTTTTTTTTTTTTAATTTTTATTGTTTTTTTTTTTGTTATTTTTTTTATTTTAATTTATTAATAATTAAAGTGTAATTGATGTTGTTTGGTGAAACTGTTTCAATTACATATATAATGAATTGAATTTAGGATTATATGCCATTACTTTTCTTGAATTAAACTATTAACTGTAATTTGAATTGAAGACATTGGATAAATTCTTATTATCTATTCGAAATTTGAGTGTTTAGAAATTCATATAGACACTGTTCTCATGCTTCACATAGTCATAACATTTAATAATACACAATGCACTGAGGAGAAAATTAAATAATCCACTGTTGTTTTTCATAGATTTTAATCCTATACATTATAATAACATTTATCACACAATACCTAATTTCTTCGATTTTCAAAAATAAAAAAAAATATATAAATATTAATTACATCGTCAGAGTACTTAAAATATGATGGATAATATTTTTGTTTTATTCCTAGCCCATACATAAACATACTAGTCCCATATTGAACTATAATATCTTTTTAAAAGAGAATATCCGTAACAAGAAAAGAAAAAACATAAATACACTAAGTCCATTGAAATGAATGCCAAAATGACATAAACAAGAAGAAAGTTATCGACGTTTTAATTTGTAATGCCGAAAGATGTACCCTTACGTGTTAGGTAATCCCCACTTTATTTATTCAAAAAGTTATTCCATTATTTGTACCACAACATCAAATTCCGTTAGAATCTTCGAAAGTTAGGATTAAAATTTTGATTAAAAATTAGAAGAAAAAATGACGTTGAAGTTGTGTAATATATGTATATATACACAATAAATATTAAATATTGGCTACATCAATTATATGTAACCACTATGAAAACTCATTAAGTTATATTTAAAATAAGATTTGATTGAATTAATTTCAACCATATTATAATTAAGAAAATGAACCGACACTTATATATGTATGTATGTACACAATTTTTTTTTAATTTTTTTATAATTCTCCAATTATTTTTTTTTTGTCTTCTTACGTTTTCTCTCTTCTACGGCATGAAGAAGGGGAAAAAGAAAAAGAGAATTCTTGATAACTAAACCTTCCATAATGGTCATTGTCTTCGATCACCTAATTACAATTAAATTTTAGTTAGAATGTCACCAAATTTGTTGCCACCTATCCCCAAGGGAATAAGGTGGTAGAACACCAAAATAAAAATACTAATAAAACTTGTTTAATTACACAATTTTATTATTATTTATTATTATTATTGTACCCTACCAAATCAATTGAAACCATATTATGATAAGGTCTTATCCCAAATGGAAAACCCTCTAACTACCCAAGTCAAACTACATTACTACATAGTTCACCAACTGAATGATACTTGCACCAGAAATCAACAATTCATCACCATGCTTTTTCCTCATTGGTTACCCATAGAGTTCAACTTCTTCCATCAATCACATCACATCGGTCCATAATGTTGTTTCATGTAATTGACGGTCATGATTTTATGTGTTATTAGATTTTTTTTTTTTTATTTCTAATAATAATTGTTGATGGGAGTAGAAGTTACACCATTTTTGTTACCTTTTATTGCTTCTGTCGTATTTGCTATTTTCATATTTGTTATTATATCTTGCAATTCACGTTCACTTCTTATACCACGTGGAAGAAAAGTGCTCAAGAGGATTGCAATATTAGTGCTTTATAGTTTATAATATGAAAAGTCAAATAATATCTCATTGTTTAAGAGAATAGATGTAAAATAGTTTTATAATACCAAAATAAATTAATATTAAATATCACAGTCATTACATAAATATTTTATTTTAAAAAAATCAACCCAAATAAATTTATGATCAAATTATATTATACACGTAGCTAGAAAAATAATTATTATGAAAAAACAAATTTCACGAAAATTATTCCATACATAATTTTTTTTCTAACGTATTAAAAGATTTATCATTACTCAATCCTACTATATTTCGAAAAATAGTTTTATAATATAAATCAATTATAAATTATTATAAAAAGTAATTAACTTTTTATACAATTGTCTAAAAAGTTATATTAATAATGATTTTTATTAATTAATAGTGTAAAATGTCACTGCATAATAACTGTTGAATAATTTCTTTAATATTTGCACTTATTAAGTTTGCAAAACGCATATACTATTTGTCTTTATTTTTGCAATCAAGCCTTTTGAGTTGTACTAAAAAAATTTAAAAATCACACTTGAATTAGAAGATAAGGGGGGCAAAATTGAATGATTCAATTTGGTATATGATTTAAATATATTACTTAGAGTTGCAAAAAAGTATTCTAGGCATCAATAATAAGGTAGCGACTGAATTATGTGGAATTGAAGTAAGGAGACATTTCATAATCAAGACAAAGACTTAAAGGCTGTCATACCAAATCACTTATTGCTAAATGCTAATATATCAACTCACTGACGCCATGGATATGGTGCTCTGCTTTGCCCTCTAATCAAACTTTTGGTGGGGCTTTTGAACAGAGAAGACTCAAAAATATAAATCTTCTGCAGAAACCAATAACAAAGTCTCAGATTTCTGAACAACTCCACCTTGGTAGGAGTTAGTTTATCTTTTGTTGGCCTATCTGTTCCTTAAAAACACCAACCTTTTAAACTCTCCAACCAACCCTTCCAAAAATCAAGAGCAGAATCAAAAGAAAAAACTTGGAAGAAAAGAAACAAACACCATCCCTTTTGGTGAGAATTGAGTCACCTTCTCTCTCTTTCTCTCCTAGGAGCAAGGAAAAGATCAATCATTCCAATGGAGGTTTCATGCAAAATTCTGAGAAGATCAATTCACAGTTTTCTTCAAAACTACCATTTTTTCTCATCAACTGTGGCTTTTCTAGCACTTCCTTTCTCAGCATCAATACTCCTGTCACAGGCTTTTGTTCCAGCTTCTTCATCCCTTTTGCCTCAAATACACACTCACCTAAAGTCTCTCTTTGATGCTGCTGGTTTTCCTTCCTCATCAAAGTTGTTTGCCATTCTCAACCTTAAGGTTTCTCAAACAATCACTTCTTCAATCTTCACCCTTCCTTTCACTCTCACATTTCTCCTCATTGCAAAAGCATCAGTTATTCAAGCTCTGAATCAACACAAACCGAGTTTTCCACCTTCCTTCACTTCCACTCTATACCATTACAAGCCTCTCCTCCTCACCTATATCTACAATTCTTTCTTTATTCTCTCGGCAAATGCATCTTGCTTTTTCCTCCTGTTTCTGGCCTTCACCTTTGCTGAAGGATTTGGATACTCTTCACCAAGCAGCACAGGTTTGATGTCAGTTGCAGCTGCAGTTCTCTTTTCTGTGATCCTTGCCAATGCATTAGTGATCTGCAACATGGCACTCACTGTATCTGGCATGGAGAAACATAAGGGGTTCATGGCAATTCTGAAGGCCTGTGTTATGCTAAGGGGAAAGACATCAATGGCTTTGTTCCTGGCACTTCCTGCCAATGTAGGCCTTGCAGCCATTGAGGCCTTGTTCCAGTTCAGGATTGTAAGAACCTATCACAGTTATGGAATGTCATCATGGCCTTTTATGGTTCTAGAGGGCATTTTCATTGCTTACTTGTACTCACTTTTCATCATCATTGACACAATTGTGAGCTGCATGTTTTATAAATGCTGCAAGATGGGGTTGAGGGGTGATCATGAAGACAACATTTTTTTGAAGATTGATTTCCCGGCAGAGGAAGACAATTGTGGTTATGTGGTGTCCAAGAATTTTGAAGAACTACCTTGAGTAACATAAGGTAGCATATCGTTGTAATAAATTTGGCCAAGGCTTTTCTTCTTTTATGCTTCACAAAAGAGAAGGAACTACAAGTTATTTAAACCATCTTTCATGCTTTTTAGAAATTCATCATTCATGTTACTCGAACCAAGTCGAGCAACTTCTGAAGGCATAAAGGTTTTCAACAGAGAAACCTCAGCTCAGCTATGTGCAAAAGCTAGAAGCTGAAGATTGATTCACCATTTTATTTTTATGTCTTTCTTTATGCTGTTAAAATCTGTCTTCCTTTTATTCCATAACCTTGTATATGTATTGGTAATATATTACTTGTGAATAATACAAAGGCTGCTGTTTGTTTCCTTGCGTTTTGTAACGTGTTTGATTTGATAGATGAATATGAATACTCACATCTTAAAGGGTCACACATTTTCTTATTGCTGGTTTTTCCAGCATAATTACATTCAGAATCCCATGAAAGACAAATTATGGTGTAACTGTTTAGGATTTGCATGAGTTGTGGATCCCATGAAGAATATGTTCATTTTACATTAGCTCAAGCCTCTAAATTATTTCTCAAAATGTATGCATGACAGCATATCAGTGTAAACCAATGAATGATAGGGTGCTGGTATTAGTATATTGTTTTCCCAAGTACATGTGATCATTGAATGGAAGCAAGCCCCGACAAATCATGATATATGGACACCAAAACACGGAACCTACATTTAATTATAGAAAAAAAAAACTGAATTGCTTCTATAAAGTTCAACTGGAATTTAGTGTTTTTAAACCAAATTTTATAGATATTTACAATTTTTTGTCACCAGTTGGTCATGGCAACAATGTTGAGAAACAGAGGAAATGCTAGTGCTGGGGTAATTTTCTATACCATTGGAAAGCGAGAATTAAAAAGTTATAACTCATTCAATGAGTAATCTTTCTGAACAATAGAATGAGAAATTTGTTGCATTCCATTATAAAATATTCAAACAATGGCATGCCATTTTTATTCAATTCAATCCCATTCCATTGTATTTCGCTGAATTTGATTCCATGTCATTCTCCACCCCTAACTCACACAAAGTAAACTAGGATAACAAAGTTAATACTCACCTTTTCCACCTTTCCTATTTATGTGCACAAGTTGAAGTTAACTAGGATATCAGGGAAGTTAAAGCGTCGAAGTCACTACTAAGATTATAATCTGTGCAACATTTGAATTTGATAAGCATACTTTTAGTGACTCTAGCAGCACCTATTGTTCAATAACTTAATTTTTTTTTTTTTTTCTGGATGGATGACAACTATTAGTTGTTAAAATGTTAATTTTAGTTTGCAAGAAGGGGATGTAAAGCAACTAACTATCCAACAATCAAGTTCTTTTAGCAAATTTTATTCTGCTATATCTCAAGTAAAAGATTCTGAATGTCCACACCAAATAAAATCTCAATATGTATGACAAAATGGCGTTACAAATGTAAAATATCTCTCAGCAGATGCAAATTTGATTTCGGTGAGGTACCTTCCCAGGCAAGACCATTAAAGAGCTATCGTATCAGTGAATTTGAAGAGTGTTTTTCTACTGTCAAATGGGATAACTGAATGCAACAAAAGATTTTTTTTTTCACTAATATGTATTGCATTACAAAAGATAACGGAAACTAGGATTCCTATCTCAGGCTTGTCATACAATTACAGTACAGAGACCTTATTTCTAATTATTTTCTTTTCTTAACCTGACAGTTTACAACATGCTCTTGGGGTGTCCCACTAAAATCTCTATTAAAAGGAAAAAAGGGAAGCTACTTTCTATTTTACATGAGAAGAATTGAATCCCAGAGAAGAGGGTTCAAACTTTGTACAAGGTTTTCTCATGGTACCACATAGGCTTTGGTGATGGACAAATGTCAAATGAATGATAAAAACCAAAGCCAGTTCTACTCTAGTTGAAGCATGGCCTACATCAAAATTTCACATTACATGGCATTCACTGGATGCCCATGATTCTCAAGTGATCATGAGAAGCATTCATGCTGGGTCTAGATTGGCCTTTCCCGAGTATTCTTCTGTGAATGATCAACAAAAATTTGATTCAACAGGTCATCAATGAATCCACTCCCAGGACTTTTCTTTATGTTCATAGATGGACAGAATGTGCCATTTCACTTCATTAGATCACCTTGAAAGGCTAATTGTCACACCAAGATCTCACAGGTAGATCTCTGCTCTTTGGCTTGAGAATGAAGTTGGTGCAAATGAGCAGAAAACCCAGTTTTCAACTATCTTTGCCCTCTTTCTCCTCAAGTGAATACCCTTAGTCTTCTACGCTTCAACCACCTCAACTTTCTTCTTCTTCATCTTTTCCACTCTTCCTTATGAAGTTAATGCCTTTAGCCTTCTCCATTTCAGCCTCTTTATCAGCTTTCTTTTTCTCTAACACTGTTTGTTTGCAATTCTCTTCATGTGCCTTCAGAAACAACCTTGTGAAATTCAAGAGAGTTGTAGTAACTGCAAAAAAA
>Ga0214543_1003015_pt1 | contig 32918 bp, 23 predicted proteins | sample CNSS2metaG_FD_160094 | JGI IMG/M metagenome (GOLD analysis project Ga0214543, IMG submission 160094) | Root nodule microbial communities from cowpea collected in UCLA plant growth center, Los Angeles, California, USA - CNSS2 | ecosystem: Host-associated > Plants > Roots > Nodule | place: USA... | reverse complement strand
TCTTGTTTTCTCTTATATATATATATATATATATCTTTTTTTTTTTTTTTATATATAGTTTTTTATATATATATATATATATATATATATATATATATATATATATATATATATATTTCAAACATATAAAAATAATAATCTCTTCTTGCTCAGTGCTTTTTTTTTTATTGTTCATCTCTTTCGTATAAACTATATTTTCTAATACTTAGAATTCACCATTTCTTATTTTCCATCCCCATTTACTTACAAAATTATCTTTGATTAGAGAAACTTTTTCATTAAGAAAAGGAGATAGATAAAAAAAATTTAGTGATGAATTGTTTTAAGAAAATAAATGTTTTGAATACAAGTGCTTGATTTTGTTTAAGTTTTTGGAAGTTGATGAAGATGTGTCATGTTATGTTTAGGAGTGCCTCTCAGTTGCATCATCGACAGCCAATGCCAAAATCATTGATTTTAATAAGAGCTTGATAATGACATTGCGTGCCCTAGAATTCACACACCCTATGAAGCAAACAATGTTTTCATTTTCAATATGTATGTATATCTTTAAAATATTAAATTATACTGATATAACTAATATTAATGTATTATCATAAATATAACTTTCATGTACCAAATTATTGAATTATAAGTATATATATAACCTTGATCGTAAAAGTGAAATTTTATGAAAATTTAATAACAATAAAAAAAATAACAAAATGATTGTATTTCTCTACATATATACATATATTAAGAAATATTTTATTATTTAAAATAAAGTGTATTTAAAAACATTTATATTAATTATAAATTATTTAATACCATATATATATATAAATATAATATTAAGAAATATTTTACATATAAATAACTTTCAATTTATTGGTGAATTTAAAAAGTATTTTTCTTAATAAAAAATATTAAATAATATAGTAGTTAGTGTGAATTAAATCAAAGTAATTTCATTCTTTTCCATGCTATATAAACAAGAAAGAACCAAATTTTGAGCATAATTGAAGATAAAAGGGCTATCCTAGCCATAACGTAAAAAAATTATTAGATTTCAGACATAGATGCCAACATCGAAATATATTGGTAGTAGCAACAATATTTTGGATAATGCTTTGAGTTCATTTATGTTTAGCCAAAAAGCAATAGGGAAATTGAGTAGAGATCGGGAGAGTAATATAAGTTATTGATCTCTTAACCTTATTCTATATATCAAATTATTTAATTTCTGTTTGTTTGATTCTGTCACTGCAGAGATGCTATCAGTGGAAAAAAAAATAAGTTAATAAATCCTGCATATCTTGGTGCTTGAATATTAAGCTGCGTGCCTTCGATGCCCTTCTATGTGGCATCTATATCTCCTGTTACAACAAGTTCTTTTCTTTTTATTAAAAAAAAATGTCATTAAATTGACCAACATCCACACATGTCCATGTAAATACAAAATTCAGCATATCTTCCTTTTTCATTGGCCATTCTTCAAAATGGACATGGGGAGAAAGAGTTAAAATGTTAACCACTGATCAAGGTTATAATCCTTATTGTTTAAAATTATTACTAGAGATTGTCTTGTGGGAATGGATTCCTAATAAAACAAAGTTCTTATAAAAAAAATAGTAAATATCAGTTTCAGCATCTTGTGTTTCATACCTTGGTGTTTGTTAGTATCCATTCCTCATGCATATTTTCTTTTACACGAATATATATTAAGACCTAATTAAGTTCCTTGTATCCTCCGAGAGTGGTCGAGTATTACAAAGTGCCAGTTGCATAGACATAGAAATCCTCACCATGGGAAGGAAAACAAGCCAAGCATCACCGAAAATATCTAAGGATGAACCTCAAAAACATCAATTCAAGAGTTTGATTAAGGTTTTGCGGCCTAAGGTCTACATCACCGACAGCTCAAGCTTCAAGAAGTTAGTTCAAGAGCTAACTGGCAATGGAAGCCCCACCACTTTGTCTCCTCGTCCTCCTCCTCCTCCTTTGGAACCAAACATCATGATTCAGAATTGTCCCTTTGTTGGAACTCAATCTCATAGTTCTGATGATGTATCAGTTTCTCCTGATGCAAACTCACCAGAGTTGTGCTATGATGCATTGATGAATGAAGAGTTCAACCAAGTTTGCAATGAGTTATCCTTAGATGACCTAGCCTTCCAGGAATCAGTGGCCAACATAGACCATTTGTTGGCATATCAGAATTTCGAGTCACTAATGTTTGATGTTGAACAAAATCCCTTATACAGCTATTATGAACAAATGGAGCAACCAGATGTCAGCATATATGATTATGAGTTGTCAGGACTACTATAGAAACATGTCTGTCTTTCATGGAACATCATGCACGATGTTGTTTCTTGAGTTTCTGCAGTTCTTGTTTTGTATTGTTAGACGTCCTACATCGATTAGAGATAAAGTTAGTTTAGATAAAGTCAGTTTATAGTGTATATATAAATGCAAAACCTTATCTTATAAGTCGATTTTGTGAGATTTAGTTAGGTTAAAGTTTGATTCTTAGCATGTATCATATGAATGTTTAAATATATTCTTTTTGTACATATATAGCAAGTAAAGTAAGTGTTTTACTTTTCTTTATGCATAATTTTGCTTTGAGTTTGTTTCCATGGATTAATCTTCAATGAGGGATGTATGTTTTGTATTGATATTTGTTTTGATTTGTCTCCATTAGGGATGTTAACCTATAATTACTGCTACAGTTTTTTTCAAACAAAGGTCATTATTACTATATATTAGTGATTCTTACACCTTTTTTTTTCAGCAAAAACAAATATATTGAATAATGGTAATTGGGTTGTCCTAACCTATACATAAAGTAATATATACAAAAAGAAAACAAAAGGCCGTAATATAACTCTCCCTCTCTGAAGGATGCTGAAAAAAATTGTCATGATAACAATTTTGTTGAAGACTAAACTTTATTGTAGTTCGTTTTCTATAACAATCCCAAAAGCATTTATTCAAAAAATCTTCTATGTATATGTATGCTCAAATCAAGCATAGTTTCAATTCTTTTCATTGTAGACTTTGTGATCTTCGGTGGAACATCCAAAAAATCCTACAACCATATGCAAAAAAAACACAACCAAGAATCTCAGAACAAAAATACCATAACATCATACAAAACAAAAACACATAAAGACACATAATGGTCACACTCTCATTATGCTTTTAAAATCATGCATAAAAGAGCAACAAAGTTTTAGATGTTAAGAATAGAGTCACATTGATTTTAGACATGTGGTTGGGCATAAGCACCTATCTGAATACCAAAAATATGCTCTTGAGTATTTATTTGAGTCAGGCCCATGTTTTAATTTGTTCTAGAGAAAACATTTCCTCATCATCTGCTTTTGCATTCCTAAATATGATATTGTTCATCTAGTTCCAAATACTCCAAATCGTTATCACCCACATTCATATCTAAACAATATTGTAACTTTTATTCAATCCTAGGTGTTCGAATTGGAGAAAATGAGTCTCAACAGAATTATGATGTACTGAGTAGAGTCTTGGCCAAGAATCACACATTTTCCATAAGCGTGCAACTATCCTACAACTAAAAAAATAAATGTGTGACAATTTCATAGCAACATTGACACATGACACAAACTTTGCTACCTACCTTAACACCCCTATTTTGTAGGTTATCATATATGGCAACTCTATTAATCATAACCCTCCATGCAAAGTATTGGGATGATGGTAATGCTTTCATTTTCCAAAAGAGTTCAAACAAATTCCCTTGTTGTGCTTCATTACTCCTATTTAATTTCTTATATGCAGATTTCACTGTATCACCTTTGTTTCATCATCATTCCATTTTCTCTCATCCTCTATGTGTAAGACCCACTAAATTTAAATAATTAAATAAATAATTATTTAATAAATACGGGTATGAGAAGCCTTTATGACATTAAATGCTAACCTCCATGATTTGGAAAAGTACTAGCTCAATTGGTTGAGAGTACTTTAATTGTGTGAGAGGACTTGTGTTTGAGTCCTAGGTATGCCATTTTTGTATTATTTAATTTTATTATGTTTCGATGATGTGTTTGGAGCGTGATGAGTAAGTAGATAGTTTGAAATGCATAAATATTGGCATGTTGAGTTGGTCGTGCACTAGAATTGCAATTGTGGGGTGATGGGTTCAAACCTTGGCTTAAAAAAAATGACTTCTTTTTTTTGCTAAATTTAATTTTGGCATGAATGGGAATGGTAGAAAACCCTAGCCGTCTGAGAAGGCAACTGGAAGGAATAGAAACCATTTGAATGATCATTCATCAACCATTAACCGCAAGATTAATGTAATTTTAGTTTTCATCTTAATGGCCATTAAAATTAAGCTTTTGGAAAAGAAATAATAGAGAAATTCGAAAGGTAGAGCAATCTTTCTGCACAAACACACCTATAGTACTGAAACACAGAGAGTGGGGGAGATTGGTATCAAGTTGGGAAGGAGATTGGAAGAAGTCAAGGAGAGACTCATTGCTAAGGATTTGGAAGTGTAGGAATTCTCAAATTTTGGCAAGGAAATCCAAGTTAGGGGGAATTCCTTTTGATTGTTTTAATTTCAATTGTATGTGATCATGAATTGTCAAGGGATTGGGATTGGATTTTGTCGATTTTATCTGAGTTTCATTCGGGTTTCTGGAATTTTCCAGAAACCGTCTGGTGGTCACGTGCGACCCGCCAGGCGGCACAAGCTCCAGACCCAGTCTTCTGGGTTTTCTCCATGAACTGCCTGGCGGCAGAGGATGATCCGCCAGGCGACGCGAACACGGTTACACAGTTTTTGCTGTTTTGGATATTTTTGGGGTACCTGTGATGTCGCCGTAATGTTCATGTGTTTGAATGTGAATTTTGATGAGTATAGTTGACTGTGTATATTATGGTTATGTAGAATGCATGAATTCTTGTATGAAATTGGGACTAGGGTTCATGTTGGGGTTGGAGATAAACTAAGCATGATATATGTTTATGGTTCCTGCACTGTTTGATGGAATTGACGTTAATATTAATAAAGTATGAACTATGTCATATATGTGCGTGTGAAATTATATTGGTGTGAAAATGATACTGTGATTTGGAGTGTTGGGAAATCGGGGCTGATCTGAATCAAATATGGGCAGAATCAATAGGTCGAGCACCGCTTGGCGACATTTGTGTTGCCAAGACACCATAGTTCTGGTGCCTATTACGAGTGCCGTTAAAATTGCATGTATTGGGGGTGAAGTGAAAGAAACCTAAAGCATTAGATGTCAAAGGATGTAAGTATGAGTAGATAATAATAGGAATGCATGTTTTAAATCACATAAATGAGTATGCTGAACCTGATAGGTAATTGTAATAAATTGGAAGATGTGATGAAACCGTGTGGATGATTAAATGATATTGAATGGGTTGATTTGTAATGGGGTGAATACCGAGTATAATGTATTATGGTGTTAAGAATAGTGTGCTATTAAATGGGAAATATGCTATATAGATTGTAAGTGAAAGTGTAATTCTGTGACATGCATATGCTTGGACGAGTGAGGGGTAAGTTCCTGAAGTGACATGAATTGTAAGCCCTTTATTGGTATTGTGCTAAAATTGTATGTGTAATATTGATTCATTGGCATGATTACATTTGTGCATAAAGACTAAGTTATAGAACTATGATTGAAATGCTATACTGGTGCCATAAACTGTGCTTGGATTGTTTGGGGTCCATTAGAACCCATTTGATGTGCCAAAAACTAGTAGCATTGCGCTACTGGTATGGCGCCTGGCGACGCGAGGCAAGCCGCCAGGCGATAGACAACCAACTTCGTGGTAGTGGCCACTGAACGAGTACAACACCTGGCGATAGGGTGGGTTCCGCCAGGCGGAAGCGAAGTGGAAGCAATACTGGAAGAAGGCGTGTGGCGCCTTAGTGTGAGATGCCCACCAGGGGGTCTGGAACCAGATTCCGCCTAGCGGCATGAGATACGCGCTAGGCAGTTTTGGTGCAGTGATGATGCGTGAGGAAAGGTTTCTACAAAGCTTTAGGTGATGTTCATGATGCGAGGCTTTGGCTGGGGGCCTAGTTACGAGTGCATCTCGTATTGGGGTAACACGTGACCACTCTAGGTGTTAGCCTGGTGGTTTAGGAAGTCCAGTGGAGTGTGCGAGTTGTGACTCGTACGACGAGGTTTCAGGTGATTGCCCTCTTCAGTGCATTTGATAGAGTTTTTGGTAGTCTGGGAACAACTATGAACTTATGTTTGTTTTGGGGAGCTCCACTTGGTGTCACGGTGAGATGCTGTGGCAAAATTATTCCCACGTGTGGACTATCAGGTGGTGGCCTATAGTCAGAGGGGCGAGTAGACACTCGTGCAGCAAAGATCGATCAATGATCTCACCTAAAGGGTATAGAAATGTTAGACGTCTAAAGCCTGTGTTAGAAATGGAGAACTAATGATAAAAGAGAAAATACTAACCTGGGTTATAACATTGGGATGATGTTCTTATTTTGATATTTGTTTGGTTTATTTAAATGAGCTCACCCTATTTGTGTGTGTGTGGCGATGATCATGTAACTTGTTACATGGGAGTCGATGTTGATCGAGGTGAGCATGCAGATATGTAGAGACAGAGTGGGGATCACGACGGGACTATTTACTCAGTTTTATTATAGCTTTTCTTTTGTAATTTTTATGGTTTGGTTTTGTAATAACTAAACAGTGCGATTTTAATTACTATGGAAGCGACGTTGAAGTTTTAATTTTCTTGCGTTTTTGGGAAATTACGAGAATAAATGCGATGTTTTATAAATCTTATTTCTTATTTTTTTTAATAAGTAATTTTCGGCTAAGACGTTACACTATGTCTCTAAGAAGTGTAGTACCCTCCACCTCTCTCATGAGGTTTGCCACTATACCCTTCTCCCATTCAAACCACTCTCTTCTCCATTGTAAGTTCCACACCAAATTTTCTCCATTCCAATATATGGCCTCCCCTAACTTTGCTTTCTTTAAGATTGAATTTGTATATAACCTCGTATACTTTTCTTTTAGGGGGATTTCACCTAGCCATATATCACCTCAAAAATTGATTTTATTACTTGTCCCTCTATTCTATCTTATACTTCTATGAAACCAATTTTCCTTATATGTACCCTCCACCACATATTTTCCTAATATCTCTCCACCACCATGAGTCATGATTACAAACTTTTTTGTCATCTAAGGTTCCCCAAGACCCATATTTGGAGAGCACAATATCTTTCCAAAGTCTAGGTTCTTCCTTACCTAACCTCCATTTCCATTTTCCTAACAAGGCTATGTTGAACTTGTCCTAGTCTTTTACTCTTGACCCACTATCTTCCTTAGTTCCACATATACACTCCCACCTAACCCATGCGATCTTCCTACCTTCGTGGCCCCATCCCCATAAGAACCCCCTCTATAATTTTCTAATAATGTTCCCCACACTAACAAACATTTTGAGAAGGAATGGTAGAAATTACATATTTTATTAACATTACCCTTCCTACAAAGGATAAATGTCTTCCTTTCCATTTAGACAGTGTCTTTATTATATTTATTATCATATCATTCCAAAAACCTTTCTTTTATGATTTGCCACCACCTTGATTCCTCTGTATACAAAAGGTATAATCATAGTCTTACAATTCAACATTATAGAAAATCTTTCAACCATTCTATTATGCATGCCAGTACTTCCTAGCTTGATCTTATGAAAATTAAATTTTAGTCAGAAGCTAATTCAAAACATCTAAGAATACTCTTTATGACCACTATGTTTTGAGTTTCAGGTGAGTAAACAAATATTATATCCTCCGCAAACTGTAGAATGTTAGTTGGTATTTGCTTCTTACCCACCCTTATTCCTTCTAGTAACCCTTTATACTTAACTTGTCTAACTACTTCTGCTAACCCTTCAACAACTATGAGAAATAAAAAAAATGAGCTAGTGCATCCCCTACCTAAGGCCTTTTGTAGGGGAAATTGCTCTGTTGGTCTACCATTGACGAAAACTGAAATGGTTGATGATTCTAAACAACCCCTTATCCATTTTATCCATTTATCACAAAAACCCAATGTAACCATCATGTATAAGAGAAATTCTCAATTAACTGAATCATATGCTTTCTTAAAACTAACCTTTATAATGGTGCACTTACCCTTTCTTCTCCTAACTTGATCTATGACTTTGTTAACTAGCATCACACTTGATACTATTAAAGATATTAGGAGATGAAATCTAGTAACCATATTAAAAAATTCTCAGAATTCAGTTGCTTTCATCATCAGTTGCAAATATGAAGAGATTAAACACAACTCAAATGAGTAATATTTTATGATGGTGAATATCATAGCCTTACACATTTACTTGTAGGTTCTAACCATTTCCAACCTTTTGAAACCATTCCTCAATATTGTGTTAATTTTTGTTGTATTGAATAAGAGTGCATACATTGCAAACATATTGTATTATTAGACATGTTTTTCCAAAAAACTTCAAGAGAAAAATAAAATAAAAAATTAAAGCTCAAACCAATTTATATAAAAGTTAAGAACTAAGAATTTAGAGAAATTTTGAGAGTATTTCTAGAAATTAATGTAGGTGTAAAGTAATTTTACCTTAATTTCTTTATACATTTCTCTTTTACAAGTGTTTCGAGTTTTTCCAAATACTCTAACATATAGTAATCATTTATATATTGAGGAAAGGACAAAGGACTTTTTATTATGAGGCCAGTTCAATTTTTTGGGAACTTATATTGAAAATGTTGATTTAGACTTTCGCAGCATTAATATGCTTAATAAAAATTGATTAAGTTAATAAAAAACTCAACATAGTTTGAAGTTTACATACTAAACGATATAAAAAACATAAATCATATTTTCTCCTAATCTCTTCTATGTTTATGGAAACTTCACTAACAAAACAAGGAGAAATTTTACAAACGATATTTGAAAAATGAATTTTACAGCTTTCACGCTTCAACCTACTTTTCCTCCTGTATACTTTACTTGTTTTCACGCTTATAAACTAAATTATAAGAATGTGATACATTAGCTTCAATGAAAAATAGAGGGCAAAATTTGGAATGCTATAATGCTATAACTCATTTATTTGAAGAATTTAAAAATCTTTCAATGAAAATATGATATTTAGATGAGAAAATTAAAAGGAAATTTTAATTAAAAAATTTAAAGAACGTATTTCAAATAACTAAAATAGTAGAATTTGAAATTCATTAAAAAAAGAAAAAGAAGAAAATTGAAATTCTCGAAGTTGTGAAATTGTAATTGTTTAGGACAAAAAAAATTTGCATGTCCAAAAAGTCAAGTTGGGTTGAATAGAAGGTCGAGTCGAGCTAGCCCAAGCCGAAGGTCAAACCGGGTTAACCCTATCCGAAAGGTTGAGCTGGGTCGGTCCCATTCGAAAGATCGAGTCGGGTCGGCCCCATCCGAAAGGTCAAGCTACTCTGGTCCAGGCTGAAGGTCAAACCATGTTAAGTAAGTCGAAGGTTGAGCCAGATCAGCTCTGGTCGGACCAAAGGTCAAGCCTAGCTGACCTGGGATGGGCCAAAGATCGAGTCAGACTGAAGGTCGACTTGAACCAAAAGTCAAGACGACTCGTACCGAATTGAAGATCGAGCTAAGTTAAGTTAGACTTAAAGATAGTGTTGAGTTCACCATAAAATAGAAATTCAAGTATTTATCCAAACAAGGAATTGAAATTTAAAATATTTCAATTACTTAAGAAATCAAGAGAATTCAATTGCAAGTAATTTAATTACTAGACATTTTAATTTCTTATAATTGTTAAAATCCCTCATCCAAACACAATATAAAAGTCGGTTTGACCAACTCTAAACCAATATTAAAATAATAATATATTCTAGAGTGGGTTAAGCCCATCTAACATGAAACAATTTTGAATATAAAAAATAAGTTACATAAGAATTTAAATAAATAAAAATACTAGAGGTGTAGCAAAGACGTGCATAATTTAAAAATATATTCCCAATAAATATAAAGTGAAGGCTAAACCAACACTAATATCAAGGGTTAAATATGTTTTTGTCCTTCAACTTTTAGTGAAAATTAGAATGAGTCTCTCTTGAAAACCTTGACCCAACTGAATCCCTCAACTCTGTAAATGTGTAGATTTAGTTTTTTTAACCAAATTTCATTAAGTTTATTTGATGTTTCAAACACGTTTCTCAGCTAACATTGAACCGAACATGTGTCAAACAGTTTCACTGCTTGTAAGGATGATTTCATCAACATATACTATCAAGTAGACACATTCAATCCTCGAGTGACGATAAAAGACTAAATGATCTACCTCACACTGAGTCATACTAAATGTTGAACAACATTGCAAAATTTGCCAAACCAGTACTATTTTAGACCATATAAAGATTTGCAAAAGCATGGTGGACTCATAACCCACAAATTCCTAGGATTGGAACCCGTGGCTCTGTTACCACATTAAATATAATAAAAATGGGTTTGGGATTAATCTTCCTCGTGTAGAAAATAAACAAAAGGTGTTGGGTTTATAATAAAAGAAATATTAGCAAAACCCAAATACACATGAATAATAATAATAATACCACTATAATAATATCTTGTGATAATAATAATAACAATAATAACAATAATAATAATAACAATAACAACAACAATAATAACAATAACAATCACAATAACAATAATAACAATAACAATAGTAATAATAACAATAACAATAATAATAACAATAACATCAACAACAACAACAATAATTATAATAACAATAATAACAACAATAATAAAAAAAATAACAATAATGATAATAATAATAATAATAACAATAATAATATAGATAAAAATAAGATATCTAATGAAATTATCTTAAGATAGCACGTATGAAGCTGTCATCGTGCCATGTGGTAATGACAGAGTGATGTGATATTGACAATGATACATGTCACTTCTTTGTAAGATGTCATTTTCATTTTCTCAATTTGGTCCCTTTATTTTAATTTTTGTCTCAATGTAGTCCCAATTTTGTAAAAATTGAGCAATTTTGTCCCTCTCCAGATTGAAATCAATTTTAATTTCTATATAAATGTACACAAATATTTCTATCAAAATTGATATTTCAAGTAAATATTTTTAGCAAAATTAAGTTTATTTAATTAATATTTTACATTGAACTTTATTTAAAATTGTTTTAAAGTTGTTAATAGAAAATAAAGTTAATAGAAAAAAATCCATAAATTATATTGATATTTTATTATATTGTACTTTAATATTATTTTTTTATTTGAATTTATATTTTAAATAATTGTATATTTTTAAAATGTGTAAAGTTCAATAATTTGTACACAAATGTTTGAATTGGTTTAAAAATAACAATTATAAAAATTTTAAAAATAATTTTAACTAGTTCATGTAAAAATAAAAAACACATAAATTTAAAATTAGAAAACAATTTTAAGTAAAGTTGAATGTGAAAAACAAATTTAAATAAAATTAGTTATGTTAAAAATATATAATAAAAATATCAATTTGAATAAAAATATCAAATTTAATAAAAATATTTGTATAACATTTATATAAAAATTAATTTTTGTTTCAATTTGGAGAGAGAGGAAATAACACTATTTCTACAAAAATAGAGACTAAATTGAGACAAAAATTAGAATACAAGGACTAAATTGAGAATGAGAAAATGACACTTGGCATAATACTGTCACGTGACATTATCACTGCCACATCACTTTGTCACTGCCATGTGGCAAATTTTTATTTTTTATAAAAATTCAAAAAATAAATAAAATTTAAAAAAAAATTAAAAAATCCAGGAACTGACACATGACATCCCATTTAATACTGTTACTGTACCACTAACGGAAATGACTAAATTGAGATCAAATTTCCAAAAACAGGGACATAATTGAGATAAAAAAAATAGAAGGACCAAATTGAAATTTTCCTATGAAAATAAGGACCAAAGACATAATTAAACCGATAAATTTTATAAATTAAGTTATGACATAGCTTATGGCAACCTAATTACACCGTGTCACAACAATGTTTTCTTTAGTTTTCAATTTTTTAATAATACTATACGGGAAGATGATTTTTTTTTATTAGATTAATGAAAACAACAATTATAGGAGAAACATGGACTTCTAAAATCATAAATGAAAAAAATAAAAATAAAACGTCTTTAACACGCTACAGTTTAATATATATATATATATATATATATATATAGATATATAATATAATGAAAAATATAGTATAATGAATGAATAAACATTTATAAAATTTAAATAATTGTGTTGTACACTTTTCTACCCAATTAGATAAGTTATTTTATGTTGGGTCCTTTAAAATTATTAACTAGGAGACTACTTCTTGTTCCGTTGTATTTAGGTGTGGGTAAAATGAATTCAACTTTATTTTGTAATAATTAATCCATAAAAACTGCATTCTTTTATGTAAATATTAAACTCAACCATGTAATAATGCAATTTACAAAAACTAAATTCTTGGTCTTAATACACGGTCCTTTTCTAAAATTGTTGAATGATTTAATTTTAATGTCCTTAATTGAAGCATGATTTTATAAAATGTAGAAGACTAATAACAAAAGACTATTATAAGCGTTTCGTTTATTATTCATTTTAAGAATAAAATAATACCAATGACATTACTTAAACTATTATAATTACAACTTTTACGTGTAATCTAATTTTAAAAGAATAATAATTACGACTTTTAAGTGTAGTCTAATTTTAAAAGAATAATAACGTTATGTCTAAACTCACAAATTTATTGAAGTAGTGTATTTAAATATTTTGTTTTCTTTAAATAACAAGAAGATCATTGTTATTAAATCATTTTTAATCTCATTACCACTACAAGAAAATATCTCATTCATAAATAACCAATTACAAAGATAAAAAATTGTTAATTATTATAATGAACAATTTAGATACCAACACAAAATTGGTTAGTGTAATGGCTAACAATTTTTTTGTCACTAAAATTTGTTGTTAATAAGATATTTTGTTGTTGTAATGTATATGATTAAAACCCAAATTCATAATATTTGTACATAAAAATAGAATAAAAAGATATACATTTATTTTATGAATATTTAAAGGCCTATTGATCATTTTTGAGGGGTAGATAAGCATACTCTTAGTAAATTTGTTTAAACTAATTCCTAATATTTAGAATAAGAAGCAAAAAATATTTTTAAACCATTATTATCCAATCACCATAAAGAATAATAAATCATCATAAACCGTTATTTGTAAAATAGTAGATACGTTATAAATTTGTTAACAAAATGAGCATAAAACTAATAAGAGTGAACGTACTTGTAATGGTTTGAAGGAATTTAATTTGGTTTGATTATGAAACATCAACTAGTGAATAATTATGAACGTTAGAGAAGACTTTTATTAGGAAGTTAAATTGGCCAGAAGAGAAGATTGATTGGTATGAATTAAGAAAAATTAATGAAGTTTTGGCACTATAAATTAAGATGATTAGAGTATCATTTTCCATGAATTTCACAATGAGTTATTTGAAAGTTACATTCGTCTTTTCCCTCTTCTTTTATGGTTCGGTAATAGGATTTGATTATTGGACCATCGCACAAACTTGGCCAGCAGGTTTTTGTACCCATAATGTTTGTGATGCCACAAAACCGAAACCGTTAAAGTTTACTATACATGGTTTATGGCCATCTAATTACACCACGCATCAACCAGCGTTTTGCTTAAGTTCTAACCTAAATCCTACTTTGGTAAGCTTTCTATTTCTTAATAATATTATTTTGACATTATATTCATAAAATGACTTTTTCTTTTTTTTTTCTTTTATTAGATTCATGGAATAGTTCTTAAACTTAATCAAGATTGGCCAAGTTATAATTCAAACAATAGTCACTTCTGGAATTATGAATGGAAGAAACATGGAACGTGTTCTCACATGTCAGAATTGGATTATTTCACACACACGTTAGATATATATACAAGGAACGATCTCCAACAAATACTCAAACATGCAAATATATTACATGGCAACACTTACGATATTCAACATTTCATCACAGCCATACATACATCACAAGTTGGTGCTGAACCACAACTAATATGTACAAAGGGGGACTTAATTGAAATAAGGCTATGTTTGAACAAAAACCCTGTCCCGGAGTACATCAAGTGTCCTCCACCTCCACCAAAGACAGCTTGTCCTGCTAATGTAAGCTTTGTCTAAAATATCATATAATTAATGAATAAACAATTACAAAATTTAAACAATTGTGTTTTCTACTTTTCTACACACTTTTCCACACAATTAGACTACTTATTTTATGTTTTTATGTTGGGTCGTTAAAATTTCTAACTAGCTAAACTAAAGAGGCTACTTCTTGTTCTTTTGTATTTAGATATGACTAAAATAAAGTCAACTACACAAAGCTCTTCAACTGTACTAATTAATTCATAAAAATTGCATTTTTATAAAAAATTAAACTTAACCATGTCATAATGTGTAAAGGAAACAAATAAAAGAAATTCTGTGTTGTATTGTATTGAAAGGAAGAACATAAATATATACAAGAAAAAGTATTTATGATTAATATATACAATCCCTGTGGTTACGCTATTATTCCTATAATAATGTAAAATTATTCCTGTAATTAAGTTATTTTAATAAATAAAATAATTTCTCATGATTTAATTTCTAACATTCCACCTCAAGTTGGAGAGTGAATATCAAGAATTCCCAACTTGCGCTTCATGGTAGAGAAAGCTTCTTTTCCCAGTGGTTTAGTGAACACATCAGCAAGTTGTTCAGCGGAAGGTACATATTTTGTTGCAATTGAACCATCTTGAATCTTATCACGAAAATGAAGTGGCAATCCATTTCTATGTGTCTAGTTCTTTCATGAAATAATGGGTTAGCCACAATGTGTAAGGGGGTTTTATTGTCACAATACAATAATGTCGGTTTAGGATGCAATATTCGTAAATCTTTCAACAATGATCATAACCAAGTCAACTCACAACAAGTACCCGTCAATGTTCTATATTCAGCTTCTGTTGAAGATAGAGAAATTGTCTTCTGCCTCTTTGTTCGCCAAGAGATGACGGAGGATCCCAAAAAACACAATAACCTGTAGTTGATTTTTGGGATATAGGGCAACCTCCTCAATCTGAATCACAAAAAGCGCGCAAAGATAAATCATTTTGTGAAGGAAAAAACAAACCTTGACCTGAATTATTCTTTAAATATTGTAGCACCCACATTGTAGCTTTCAAATGAGGCTTGCATAGAGCGTGCATGAATCTACTTAGTATGTGCACCGCATAGGTGATATCAAGACGAGTAATTGTCAAATAAATTAAGCGACCAACAACTCGCCTATATACTGACGGGTCCTTTAATAATTCCCCTTCATCGAAAAGCTTTGTATTTTGTTCCATGGGAAAATCCATGGGCTTAACTCCAAGATACCCACCATCTTTGATAATTTCCAAAGTGTACTTTCTTTGTGATATGAAAATACATTTTTTTTAGAATGAGAGACCTCAATACCCAAGAAAAACTTAAGATCACCCAAATCTTTTATCCGAAAATGATTGTATAAGAATTGTTTAAGACTAGATATTGCAATAGGGTCATTACCAATTATGAGAATATCATCGACATAAATCCATAAAGTTGTAAATGACTTGCCTTTTGTACATGTAAGTAGTGAGTAATCTGCTTTTGATAGAATAAAACAAGTAGCCTGAATAGCTATAGAGAATTTGGCAAACCATTGATGAAAAGCTTGTTTTAATCTATATAAGCACTTGATGAGGTGACACACAAGATCCTCCCCCTATCATTGAAAACCTATAGGAAGGGACATATAGATTTCTTCGGAAAGATCACCATGAAGAATAACGTTATGGACATCAAACTGATGAAGAGACCAATGTTGAGCAACAACCAAAGCTAATAAACAATGGATTGTGACCATTTTAGCAGTAGGTGAAAAAGTTTCATCATAATCGATACCTTTTAGTTGTGTATATCCATTGGCAACAAGACATGCCTTATATCGTTCAAAAGAACCATCAAATTTGTGCTTGATTTTATACACCCAACGACAACCAATAGCCTTCTTTCCAAGAGGAAGAGTTGTAATAAACCAAGTATTATTGGCCTCCAAAGTAGCCAATTCGGATTACATTGCCTCTTGCCAATGAGTGTGAGAAACAACTTGTTCATAACATGTAGGTTCAATATCATTAGTAATAGTAACAATAAATGACCGATGTTGAGGGGTATAACAATCATAAGAGATAAAATTGTAGAGAGAATATTGTGTACCTTTATTTAGAAAATATGAGAAGGGACACTACCTGATTGCAAATATAATCTCGTAAAGTTGCAAGAGGACCATGAGATCGTTGAGAATGATGCAAGGGAACCACGAGTGGGGAATTAGTGGGAGACAAATTGTGTTTTCTGTAAGTGGTGGTGGAGTGTATGGAAGAGTCGTAAACGAAGGATTATCTGAGACAACATTAGGTATGACAAGGTCTATGGTGGTGAAAGAAGTGTTAATGGATTCATATGGAAAAATACCCTCATGGGAGACAACATCACGACTAGTGAAGACATGGTGGGTTTCAAGATCATATAACTTGTAAGCCTTTTGGCCAAGAGGATAACCAAGAAAACACATTTTTGGGCACGATGAGCAAACTTATGAGAAACATGGACATTAGTAGCATAAGCAAGACATCCAAAATCTCAAATGTGTGAATAAGAAGGGAGTTTACCATATAGGCGCTCAAAAGGTGTCTGACGTGATAAAAGAGGCGTAGGCAACCTGTTAATAATATGGACAACAGTGGAAACACATTATGCCAAAAATGTAAGGGAAAATGAGCTTGAAAATGAAGAATGTGTTTTGACTCAAGGATATGTCTATGCTTACGCTCGACAACTCTGTTTTGTTGTAGTGTGTAAGTGCAAGAGTGTTGGTAAGTTGTTCCTTGTTATGTAAAAAAATCTCGCATGGAAAAAAATTCCCTCCCATTGTCAACCCGAATATTGGCTATATTGGTATTAAAATGAGTTTTGACAAAAGAGAAGAAGTTGGTAAGGAGATGTTGGGTTTCACTTTTATGATGCATGAAAAAATCTAAGTGAAGCGAGAAAAATATTCACAATAGTAAAAAATGTCGAGCACCAGAAAGAGAAGGAACTTTATATGATCCCCAAATATCACAATAAAGTAATTCAAAAGGTTTAATGGAAGAAATTGAGCTATTTGGAAAAGGAAGATGTGTCTGTTTTGCAAGAGTACAAACATCACAAATTTTATTTGACTCTAAAGAGAAGTTTAACAAAGTTTTAGCAATGAAATTTAATCTAGATGGAGATGTATGTCCTAGTCATCGATGTCATAAGGTAGTAGAAGTGTTTGAAGAAGGAGATGACTTGGTGGCATGGGCTGCAAGTGATGGAATGAGAGTAGGGGACTTATTTGATGTCATTGCAGCCAAGTAATAGAGTCCACCTTATTGTTTACCCAAACCAATTGTCATTCTCGTCATCAAATCCTATAAAATACACCCAGAAGGAAAAAAAGTTATTGAACAATTTAAATCTCTTGTGACCCGACTTACTGACATCAAATTTGCTTTGCAAGATGGTACCTCAAGCACATTTGTTAAAGAAACAATTGGACTTAAAGGTAAAATTCCAATAGAGATAATAGGGGCCTGATTACCATTTGGCATAGAAACTGGTGGTAAAGAAGTGTTTTCTTTACTGTTCATAAGCAAGGTTGGTGAAGAAATAATGTGATCGGTGGCCCCACTATCAATTATAAGTTTGGGTGGTGACAAACCTAAAGGAACATTGGCATTGTTGACCTTAGGATTAGTTGACGGAGATGATGCATTACCCTGCATAATAGACAACATCTGTTGAAGTTGTACTTTAGTTAATCCATTCATTGTGGACTGCAATTGTTGCATCATTGAAGTTGCTGTGACATTATTTGCTGAAATTGACTATTCCCATTGGGCTTAGAATAAGCATTCTAGGTGAATCCATGACTTGGCTGTTTAGGAGGATAACCGTGTAGCTTTCAACATGTTTCTTTTGTATGATGATCTCTATCACATTGAGAACAATGCAACGACTTTCGATTAGATGAATTAAAACGAGAAGGGGGACCTTGTTTGTGGCGAACAACAAGGGCTGTTGGTTCATTCTTTTGAAAACCATGATTGATGCTTCTGTTGTGTCACGTGTGGTTCCCAAATGTCATTGCTTTTCTTCTTGAATGATGGAAGAATAAGCTTGTGTAACAGTAGACAATGGATTCATTAAGAGAAGTTGACCACGAATAACACTATAAGACTTATTCAACCATATAAGAAACTGCTTCAATTTGCGCCTTTTATTGTCTGCTCCATAAGTGCATATTACTATAGGAGCCTAACTCATCCCATAATTTCTTGAAGTTCGTGTAATAGGTTGGACTGTCATTTGATCTTGAGTCAAGCAAGCTAAGTCTCCCTCAATCTGAAAAGTTTGTGGTGCATGACTTTGAGATAAACAATTTTGAAGATCTTCCCAAACTTCATGAGCAGTGTCATAGAAAATAACACTATCTAAAATACCAGGTGTCAAAGAATTAAAGATCCAAGATAATACCATGTCGTTGCATTTTTTCCATGCAGCATATTCTTCTGGTTTGTCTTCCATAGAGGGAGCCTTGAGAGTTCCATAAAAAAAACCAAATTTGGATTTTGCATTTAAAGAGATGACCATGGCTCTACGCCTAGTCGGAAAGTTGTCTCCATCTAGAGGTTTTGAAACAAGAATCATCTTGGGATGGTCAGAATGATGGAGAAAATAAGAACTATTGGAATTTGGTTATTTTCCATCGTTAGCCATGGAAACAAGGATAGGAAAATAAAAAAAATGAATGATTGAGCAGAGGATCGTTCCTGCTTTGATACCATATAAAGGAAACAAATAAAAGGAATTTTGTGTTGTATTTTATTGAAAGGAAGAACAAAAATATATACAAAAAAGAGTATCTATAATTAATATATATAATCCCTATAATTACGCTATCATTCCTGTAATAATGCAAAATCGTTCCTGTAATTAAGTTATTTTAATAATTAAAATATTTTTTCATGATTTAATTTTTAACATAATGCACAATTTTTATTTTGTAATCAAAGAGTTAAGGGAGGTATGCTCGCTAGACAATCTTACTCTCGCTAAGCAACTTTGGTAGAGAGTGAAGGGAGGATTGGTCATTGGACGAGTCTGACTCGGGCGAATCATTTTGTATTATGTTACAGTCTCGTTGAGTGAACAATTTAGTTTTTAGTGCCTTCCTTGAACTAGCTCGTTGATGATAAATTAGGCTCGTTGAGCAAGTTTGTTAATTTATATATATATATATATATATATATATATATATATATATATATATATATATATATATATATATATATATATATATATATAAAGTGTGGTTTTGAAATGTGGAGCATAACTTGGGTAATTTTAATACTATGGAATGAGGATGGTTTTATGAGGATGGCAGAAGGATAAAGAAATAAAATGATTTGATTATGAAGGTTGTAATCACTGTATGCTAATTCTCGACTAATTACATTGTTTTGGATAGATTTAAGTTCTAAATTCTTAGTTTTAGTTTAAATTTAGTTTAAGAAGCATTTTAGGTTAGTTTTAAAATTTAGCTCAGGCAATTTTAGTGTTAGTCTTAGAATTAACCTTTGAATAGCCTAGAATTATAGAGTCTTAGTTTAGATATTAATTCTTAGTTTGTTTACAGTTTTAGAAGTTAGTATTCTAGTTTAATAAATAGACTTTGTAGTAGTTCATATTTTGGTGTACATTAGACTAGTGTTTTAGTAATCTGCATTACAGATGTTCAAAGTTCCATTTCATTCCACTTTTAATTAAAAGTGCACTTGAACCTAATAGAAAAACTGCATGTGGTTCAATCAATTTGATTTAGTTTGAATTATAAAAAAATAAAACCAACCATACTTGTACAGTTTGTTTTGGATCAGTTTTATAACTTTATTGTATAATATTATTTTTATGATTATGTTTTATATTTATACAATGTGACAATGTTAAAGGATGACTCTTATGATCTATCTCTTATATGTTTAATAGATTTGGTGAACTGATACGCATAATATTGTAAAAAATTCAAAACATAAATATTAGAATTAGTTTTTGTTGTTGTTTGTTATCTTTTAGTGATTTTTCCATCAAAACTAACAATGTAAAGTTTACACCGTCAAGATAACTCTTCCTTAGTATGTATAATATTCATACATTTTTTTACTGTAACATTTATTTAGTATGTATTATATTCATACATTGCACATTTTTAATGGTTAACCTTTATGATTTACCTCTTATATGTTTAACAAATTCCGTGCACAAATATGTATAATATTGTAAAAAGTTCCAAACAAAAATATGACAATTAGTTTTTTTTTTTTATCTTTTCTTTTAGTAATATTCTCCATCAAGACTAATAATGTTATGTTCACACCACTTGTATAACTCTTTATAGTCTCATTCATGTGTTAAACATATTCTTACTCAAGATAAATTTATAGGCATGAACCAAGGAAGGAACATTAAATCTTTTTCTTGCATACACATTTTTTAATGTATATGAGTGATGGTGTCTCATTCATATGTTAAACATATTCTTACTTCTCTAAGATAAATTTATAGGTATAAACCAAGGAAGGAACATTAAATCCTTTTCTTGCATAATATGTCTTCTATATTGAGTGAAATCAGACATAAGATGTAACTGATGATGGATAGCTGTGGCGATTTGGACCAAATAAAAAATTCAACCCCAAATTCATTTAAATCGTTTTGTTCTGAAAAAGAAAATCCAAAAAAAGTCCAATTTTACTTGGTTATCTTTTTTTTCCACGGTTTTTTAGTTATTGTTTTGGATTGGTTATATTCTAAACATCTCAGTGTCCCTTGAACTTCTCTATTGTTTATAATGTTGCATATCAAATATCCATTATGACAAATGAACTAGTTCTCATGAGTATTGTTTGAACTTGTACCTGTTTTGATGCACAATTGTCGCATCGATTGGAAATATGTATGGCTATGAATAATACCTAATTTGTTTCATTAAGTATGTGGACGAGGATGTGTATACACATATTTGGCATATCCCGTTCCCATAGTCATCCCAATATTTATTATCATCGTTATTCATCCCCATCTAAATTATTAAAGTTCTCACAATTTATTAGGTAACCATATATATTAGGTTACCTAATATATATGCATAAATTAAATTTTGTCTTAGTTTTGCATTTGATGAATCAAAATCTCATGAAGAATCTGAAGATTGAATTTGATCATGAATATTTAGATGTGTCTTTAGGTTATTATGTGTTAATTGGGATACTTTGTATGTTTCTCTTGCATGATTTGATCTTCAAATTATAGTTAGAAAGTTTTTTTCTAGAATGCATTCAAGCTTGTCTTGGTGATAGAATTTTTTAATTAATTAAAATATGCTTTACTATATTAAAATTTTATTATTTGGGTTCAAATGAATGACTAAATGAATGATTATAAAGGGCATTTTAATCGGTTAGATAATCGCTTTAATATAATAGAATCACCTAGAACCAAGAGTATTTATAGGGTTTCTCTTTTAATATGTTAAAATGATTTTCGGTAGATTCAAGTCTCTATAGCTCTATAAAAAATTTTTACTCTTTTATTAATATGCTAAAATAGTGATTAATTGACCAATTTCATGAATAAGTAAAATTAACATATTTAAATGTAGTTTAACTAGATTAAAATAAACAATTTAAAATCATACACTTCTCTCATTTAGAAATCATTTCACATTGTATCATAACACAAGTCTTAAAAAGTTTCATAATTTGTCATATGTTTTATTGTAATATGGAATTATGATAAACAATCATTAACTACTCAAATGTGAATTGAAAAATAATTAACTATTAGTTCTTTCAACTAGAAGGAGACTTTCTTTATAAACTACTAATTGGGAATAACCACCGTCTATGTTGACACCAAGTTTTGAACTCTGTGGATACTTAAATCAAACCAGGCTAGATCACCATCATGTGTTTGGAAGAGTACATTGCCCATATTCCTTGTTCCAATAGGGAACGCAATGTAAGGTATTGATCCAAAAACAAAGAGTTTAATCCATGTTTCCTTTTTACCAACTTCAACCAAAATTGATATGTAAAAGATTGTTGTTCCTGCATAATTTGACATCAAAGCAATTGTCTCATTTAACATAAATAATTGTCTCCTCAGCAAAAGCATATCAAAATTATCATATATTTCCATGGGTACGTCTGAAGGTGGGGGGGTTATAATCCACACCTTATTGATCAAGTCAAATGATACTAAATCTTGAATATAACCATCTCCATAACCCCACCAATGACACATTCCCTTTAAGTAAAATTTATTATTATCATCACGACTTTTAGGTATAAAATTATCCAATTCAAGGTTTGTCCAAGAGTTACTTCTTAGGCTATACATCTCCCACACACAATTTAGGAGGAAAGGATCATTTACGAACACATTATCATCAGATATAGCCCAAAATACTACGTACCTAATCACTTTATAGTCATCTCTAACACAGTCATAGCCAAATCCATGATAGTAAATCTCAATATCGACATAATGTGGTGCATTCTCAAATGGATTGGGAGGAACGCCCTTGAATTCCCTAATTGTTGGGTTACATAAATATGCAAGTTGTCGCATACCTTGTACGTATAGGCAAAGAATTCCATTGATACTAGAAGAACCTAAAATGCCAAATCCATCAGGGTAATCCTCTTGAATTTGACTAGGCCAGTATAATTTTTCCATATTTTGAAACCTCTCGCCAGAAATTGAAAATAAGGAGGATTTGAAACGATTCTGGTAAAGTGGAGAGAGATTCAATAGGAGATATGTATCATCATAGTATGATTGATGATTACATATGAAGTTATTGCGAAGGAGGTTCATGAAATGAGAATTTTCAAACAAGAGGGCCCATGATCTTCGTACACATCCAAATCTCTTGAGAGATTTCAAAGGCAGGTTAGAAAATAGAGAATACAAAATCATCTGGTATGTGATTCATAAGCTTTTGAGTTACAAGTTTACTGTCTCTCTTTGGGTTATGCATCCAAATGTTAATAAGTTGCCAATCATCCTTGGTATTCTCATTCCATAGGTAAATGCGGTGGGAGATGTGTTGGCAATATTTGATAACGAGATTCTTGATAGTGATCCCTTCCAAGTACTCCAACTGTAAAAAATAAATTGAGTAAACAAAAGAAATAATAAAAAAATACGAATAAGTTACTTTGTTAACCTAATTGTCTTCGAGGAAAAGGGTGATATTGGTTCCCCTTGATGGTTGTTGGGCATTGATGTCCTTGGCAACAATGAAAGACGCACCTGGTTGAGATTCCCAGATATATTGATCATGATCATTATGCTTAGAGGTGACAATAACCTTGTTAGCAATCAAATATGTAGAGTAGAAGCCAACTCCCAAATTATATGCCAAATCTGAAATAAGCACAACAAAATATTACAATTAATAAGCATGCCATAAAATGCAAATGAATATGAAACAATGACACCTTCCTACCTGCTCTGGTCATGCCAATACCGGTGTCGATGATAGAAAGTGTTTTGTTAGCCTTATGGGGAATCAATCTTATCAACCCATCATCTAAAATGTTCTTGTTTGTATGACTCTCAAATTCAATTTTATCTAAAGCCTGTGTATACATACAATGATCGATAATACTTATATAAAATAAATTTACAAATGAAAATCAAATTAAAGTACTACTTACGTTTGAAGCATTATTGATAAGTTCACGAAAGAATATTTCACTAGTGCAGTAAAGGCTTTTTGCTCCAGTTATTTTCCTCATTTTGCCTTGGGTCTGGAACCGAGGCATATTGGGGTGAGGCCAAAAGGTACCCCTTTTGGCCTCGGTTGTTACCCGAAGCTATAGAGTCCCTTTTATGCCTCGATTCTAAATGAACCGGAGCCATATGGTTCCTTTTCTGCCTCGGCTCCACGAGAACCGAAGCCATATGGTAAAAATATATTTTTTAATTAAATTTTTCGCGACACAGCACGCTCCTCTGTTCATCATCATAAATTGTTTTCTCCTTGTCCTTAGGATGATTACCGTTGACAGAACCATTTAATTAACAAACATAAATCAAAAACACAAAACCATCACAACATCACTCCTACATTTCGAATCACCAACCACCTAAAACACATATTGACTTCTATTCTGGCACGGTGTTTGATTAGGAACACACAGTACATCCGTCCCCGTTGGGCAGCAAGAAGCATTTGTAACAGTGAAACCTGCAATAGTGCAAGGAGTGTTCATGGATGTTGCAGCATTCATCTCTTCAACACAAGATCCATTTGTCCTATTATTCATGGCTAAGGCATACGGAGTGCACCCAATACGACCCACCCCGACATTCACGAATTTTCTTGCCCCAAGAGAACATAGTTCCTATCGCTGTCGTTGTTTCCCAGGTTCCTCTCTCCTACGCTCTCTCATTGCTGGTTGTGCAGCCGCTTTTGCCACCACCGCAGCCCCCTCTCAGAACCCTTGGCTCCGAACCTAGGGGTTCCAAGTTAGTGTCCGAAACGACGGTCTCTCCCACCTCCGTGATCACATTCGAGCATCGAGCTTCGTAGAGCAACGTCGAGGAGCTTTCCGGCGAGCTGAGCAGCTCTGGCGCGTTTGAGTTCTCCACCGGGAATGACGGCTCCGGTGACTTGTCGGATTTGGGAGAAAGTTCGAGAGTGCTAGAAGAAACTAGAAGCTCTAGTACCGCTGAGTTTTGGGACAAGTCTGGGATCAGAATTGAAATCGTTCACTGGAGCGATGAATGCGAACCACTGTCGTAGTGATGAACGTGAACCACCACTACAAGCCATCATCGGCGCCGCTGCGATGAACGGCGAGAAGACAGGAAGAGCTCACCGGTCAGAATGGGTGCGGCATAGATGGGTGGTGATGTTTGCTTTGTTCATGCGTGAGGTGAAAGGGAGAGGGGATCCAAGAGACTAGCGAGATGCAGAGAGAGATGGAGAAGATGCAACGGCGCGCGAGGAAGAAGTAGAAGGGTTCGCGTTTTTGTGCCCTAATTAAACTATATGGCCTCGGTTCAATTAATAACCGAGGCATATAGCTCTATTTGGCCCCGGTTCAGTGCCACCCGAGGCCAAAGACGTAACGATTAGTGACATTTTTTAAATTTCTAGCCACGTTTTTGGCTTCAGGTCTGTTCAACCGAAGCATATAAGCACCTTTTGGCACCGGTTTTTTTTGAACCAAAGCCTATAACCCCTTTTGGCTTCGGGTTTTTCTTGAACCGAGGCATAAAAATTGCCTGTAATTGCAAAAATGCCACCGCACCGTTATATGCTTCGGTTCCTTGTCAATCGAAGCCTATAAGGCGAGGTAAAAATGCAATAATGCACTAGTGTTTCTTTATTAGAATAAAAGGTCTTATTCATCTGGCTCAACATGTGACTCATCTCATGCTTCAATTCAAGCATCTCATCATTCGCCATTATGATTGGTTCGATGTAATAACAAACCAAATGAACTCAATTCAACAAAACAAAACCAGTCACAACCGCTTTTGTATTCATTTATCACAACCATTATATTTTGATTGGTTAATAAAAGACTGTTACATAGTTTTACTTTTCACCATTTAAATTAAAAAAAATTATTAATTATTTCTTAGCATTAATTAATTAATTAATTTTTACTAAAATGCTATCATGATCACTTAATTTTTTTATTTTCAAATGTTATTTAATTTTATTTTAAGGTATTAATTCATCATTTAATTAGACTGTGAACTCATACAACACATGAATATTTGATTTCTATCATTATAAACTATCAAAAAAAGCTAAGGCGCATTAAAACCTGTGTGTGCACATTAGGGGTGTTTAGAATTTAACTGATCTAAAAAAATAACTAAAAATCGATATAAAAAAAAGAAGATAACTAATTAAACATTTAAGATGTAGGTCAAACAAGTTATCCATTAATATTCTCACATTATGTAAATATAATACATGTTCATAAAAAAATATATAAAAGTATTGCAAAACAAATCCAAATCAAAATTTACTAGTTGAATTTGTTGGGTTAAATGTTTTTCTTAAATTCAAACAAAATCAAATCGTAATTTTTTATTAGGCTCATGCTAAATTGACTTATTAATTTAAAATTTAATTTTTTTATTAATTTTAATTTTCTTAGGTGTATTTTAATTTTAAATTTAACATATTTTTCCTTGAATATTTATATAACTTATTTATATAACATTTATCAGCTTTAAATTTAGGATTAAAGAAATTATAAATCATCCATTAGACAGAAAATAAATTAAATAGGAAAGAGTAAATAACTTAACTTGAAAGTTATAAAAAGCCAATATTTATTTAGAAGGAATAAAATACAAGAAAATAAAATAAAGTAATTTTTACTATCATTTACCATTATAGTTCTTTTGAAATAATATCATAAATGGACTCAATTCAATAAAAACAAAACTGTTCATAACCATCATATTTTAATCTATAAACAGAAAATAGAAAAATATCATACACGTTAATTTAAAAAAAAAATTCTTGACATCAATTAATTAAATGAATGATAGATTCAAATTCGTGTCCATAACCACTTTTTTATTGTTTTAATATTAATTTATTATTTTTCATACTAATAAAAATATTAGTAAAAGAAATATAATTATAAAATATCCAATATAAAAACATCTCGTCCCCTTGCTATAAATGAGACCGAAGAGGGAATGGTTAGAACACTACTCTCAAAATCAAAATTGGAGGCACAACAAATACACCAATAATGGTTGGAGGAAGACATAGACACCTCTTTGTGGACGACGTTATGGAGACTTATCTCCCTAGCAACTAGAAGTGCCTTACTATGGATCGATATGATGGTATTATGACCCAGATGAACACGTTGATGTTTATGTTACCCAAGTCACTTTGCATACTACATATATGATATCATGTGCAAAGTCTTCCGCACCACCTTGAATAGGGAAATTCTGAATTATTTACCCGGCTACGTCCTTTCTCTAGAGACTATTTTATTATTGTGGCATCACATTTAAGAACACAATTTGCAACAAGTCGACCCTATCATCTAACTTCTTTATCTCTTGTTAATATGAGGCAAGAAAAGGGAGAATCTTACGTTCCTTTATGGAGCAATTTGGCAAGGTCGCTCTTAACATCAGGAATTTGATTCCTGAAGTGGTTTTCACCACATGGTTAGGACATTCAGACCATGACCTTTTGTGGATAATTTTTGCATGACACCAGTCAGTGACTTAGATGAGTTACGACAAAGGGCTGCATAGTTCATGCAACTAGAGGAACTAGGAGACTTTAGTTAGCTTAAGCTTAATATTATGGAATAGCAAGAAGTAAGCTTGTGTGACACTCTTCATAATTGAGGCAAAATACACAAGTACAGGAAAGGGTTTCTGCGACGGTTATTTTGGACATTTGGTCTCGGTTTAAGACCCGAGGCATATACATCCGAGGCAAAAAATGGTCACCTTTCTACCTCGATTCTTAATCGAGGCATATCCCATCATTATTGCCTCAGTTCTGATGGCAACTGAGGCGTAATAGGCATTAAAAATTAAAAAAACAAAATTCAGAAATTATCTTTCTGTCTCGGGTCTGGCTTTAACTGAGGTAGAAATGTATGGCTTATTGTCCCGGTTATGGTATAACTGAGGCCTAATATTGTTTAACATTAAAAAAATACGAATAATCTTTCTTCCTTGCTTTTTGTTACAACTGAGGCATAAAGTGGGTGTTCTTTTAATGTAGTTTCTGTTTCTCTTAAATCCTACACATTAAACTGGCAAATAGACAACCAGAGAACCAAAACCAGCCAGAAACATAACATTATATTGTTCAAATCAAAATATGGCAAAATACTTAATGTATTATTCATTGCAAGATCATATCCTACACTACAATGAATGCACAAGTATAAATAACCGAGGAAGAAAATAAATCATACAATTATAATATTATACACCAAATACCAAACCTGAAGGGCCAACCATCCTAGCCGTTTTGTCTTGGCATTAGATTCCCCTAACAACATGTTATGTCCAGCAATTGAACTATGAAAAAAGGTCATGTTTAAAATTTTAAGATGCAATTATATAAGAAAGAAAGTTCATAAAATTGAGGTTTTTACCAATCTATTACTTGTCTGAGATTGTTAGGGGATGCTTGTGTAAGGAACAAAGTCACACAACAATGCTTTCCTTCATGAAAACCACAAGTATTTTCCAATGACGCTTGAATTCAAAACAAAATTCATTGTTCTACCTTAAAATAATGGATTATAATTACAAGTCAACAAAATATACTTACTCAGCAACATTGGGGACAAAATATCACTACAAAAAGAAAATGCATTTTAGCGACCACCCATTTCAGTCGCTAAAAGGTATAAAATTGGTTGCTAAATTGTTAGCAACAAAAAATATATAGTTGTGAAAACCTTGGTGGCAAATCAATTAGCAACCAAATTACAAATTAGTCGTTAAATAGTAACCAAAATTTCAATCGTTTCGTCGCTGAAAGAATTGGTCGTCTTCAATGAGACCAATTTAACCACTAAATATTCGGTAACTAATTCAGTCACAAAAATGAAAAAAATTTAGCGACTCCCTTTTCCGGTGACTAACATGGAAAATATAGGTCACTAATTTGGTCGCAGATGTAATAATACAACAACCATTATTTTTTGGTAGTTAATAGATATTTTTTTATTTAATTAAAATAATTTTCAAAATTAAAAACATTTAGTGACTATTATATTTATGTGACTAAATGAATAACAAAAATAAAATAGTGATCACTTTTATTACATAATTATGCCTGCTTATATACAATATTTTGATCAACTTGTAAACAATTTTTTAACTACACTATAAATACTACAAATTTAATTATGTTAAATAACAATGAACTCATGAGATTTAATGTTATCATAAATATGGATGCCAAAATTTATGATATTAAAACGATTTCAAACATCTAGTTATGTGTAAAAATAACATCCAACACTAATAATTCAAGAAAATAACAAGAAAAAGAAAAGAACAAAGAAACAGAAATGAGCAACAAAAAGGCCTAATTAAAACAAAAAGGCCTAATTAAAACTAAACAATTATAGGATTTTCTTTGGATCACTTCATGGCATCCTCTAAGGTGCTGGATTCCAACACGGCACTCGCAACAACATTGTTCCCACATAATAGCCAAGATGCTCAAAACTACACAGTAAATCTCCATATTTAATAATGTTACACTTTAATCCCAATCTCGCACCGCAAAAGCATTTCGTTAGCATACAACAATCAACAAATATTATCTCATGGTCAAAGACATTATAAAATCTACTTATCAATGTGTTCATTTAAAATAAACTCACTTAAAGTCAAGCGGCAAAAAGAAAAAAAAAGTTTTATCAAGATATCAAGTAACACATTCTAAATCATTTCAGTACCTCTATCACTAGCACTATATCCCTGTGACAAAAAATTATCCTTTATCCACAACTTTCAAAAGAGATAAACAAGGAAATTAGAACAACCTTCTACCTTGGACCTTTTGAATAGTCGACCACTTATAACAATACTTCCACCCACAATTGAAATGGTTTCTTCAAAAATTTAGGTGCAAAATATTTATTTTAGGTAACATAAATTTTGAAACAACGCACTGCTTGCATATATAGTGCATAATTATGGTTAAAATATGAGAGCAAAAGTAATAAGGCAAAGGAAGCACTTTAGTGTTTTTTCTTATCCAAAGAACTTCTCAATAATGAGTAGTTACTTCACAATAAAGGGATAATAAAGAGTAATTACTTCATTACTTTTTCATATACAAACTGATAATAGTGGTGACCAATTAATGCACTACTTTAATTCTTTAAAAAAATAACTTTGCCTAACTCATAAAGCATAACTAAACACTAAGTAACATCAAAGTTCCCTTACTGATCCATTTGTCTAACCATTGTATAGAATCAATTTATCAAAGTTCCCATTTTATTTTTTATTTTCTAAAATGTTATTGCAAATTAAAAATGCATAAGATGAATCAATTTAGTGACAAGCCACCAAACTTTCAAATACTTTGGATTTGGATAACATTTTGGATACATCATATAATTAAAGGGGATGGATAACATCCTCCTTCAGTTTCAAAATACACAAGTATGCTGCGTGAGGTTCTTTTATATTTAAGTCCATTTGCCAAGGTAGTATGTGCCCCTTGTCACATTATATTAAAACTTCATTTTCCAACTAGCTGGCCATTTTAACCTCCAATAACTATTTAAAATTATAATCATTGATTATATTAATTCCTAACATTAAAAAAAAATTAAGAATCATTTATAAAATGTACCTCCTTATTCTTGCCAAAACCGTGAAAACATATCATCAGCATGGTCTGCTATCCCAGACTCCTTTTAAACACTCATACCAAATTTTTAGATTGATTTGCTTTGGAAGGTGAATGTAAAAAGCTAGCATATAATTGTTTATTCTCATATTACATCATCATTTTCCCATCCTATGTGTAATTTGTTAGAATTAATTGACGAATTAATTCTATTAGTGACTCATTTGAAATATTATGATGGACCCAATTGTGATTTAATAAAATATAAAAACTTATTGGTTATTATTATGAGAAGTGATAATGAAATAAAATAAAGATAAAGATAAAATAAAAACCAACTTGATGGACGTTGGTTTATAAAAGGAATTGGGGTTCTGTCTCTGGCCATAAGGTTCTTTTCACAATAACTCATCAAGAACGTGTGAGAAGAGAAAGAAAGACAAAGAGATAGGTTGGGAAACGGTGATTGAAGAGCACATAAGATTACAAATTTGAAGAACGCATATTCATAGCATCTCCCACGGATCAAGGTTAGTGCTCTATTATGTTTTATCAAGTGAGAATCATAACTCTTAAAGATCCTTAATCAGTTTTACATGTGATATCAGAGCATGTGTTGTAAGATTTATGATTTTTCAATTATATGTTGATGTTTAATTAGATAAACCCTATTCAAGAATTTAGAGATTTTAAGATTTATGCTTCACAATTTATTTTGATGAACCCTAATTACATAATTTAGGGGTTTTACCATTTTTTGCTGCTGCGTACTAAAAAGTGAGTATGCACCTCATGATTAAATTGAAAGTTGCGTGTTACAAAGGCTAAACGGGCATGAATTGGTTTTTTGGTGGAAATTGTTACCGCATAATTTAACTACAAATAGTAAAGCTTCTGAATAATACGTGCTTAATTCGAAAGTGTTTTTCTTATGAATTTGTTTTGATGTGGATCTTAAACCGCAAGTGCATGAATCATTGTTGCAAGCTTTTTATTAGATTTGATTTCGTGTGCGGTTACGTTTCTACCAATAACAGTAATGGTCTTTTAGTTGTATTCAATAACAATAATGCTATTGGATTAAGTTCGTGCATTATGTCAATTACAATTAATGTTTCAATTTTATTTTATCATTATATGAAAAGGTTTGGAATTGAAAAATATTCCACTTTACGAGTTTTAATCGCGTGAATTGAAATTATGGTTTTCGATTTTATTTATGGCACATAATATTTTATGTGAATTATGTATATTTGTTATTGTTAAATTAAAATTAATGAGGATGCTATATAAAGTTTATAGTAAATGTATATTTATTTATTTATTTGAAATTAAGTATGATAAATTTTGTTAGTCACCAAAGTGGCCAAAATTTTAAAGTTTATATGATTTTAAATTATTAATGTTTTTATTTTAATTACCCATAGTATGGATGCTAAATTATGAATAATTAAATTTATGGGTTAATTAAAATTCATTAATTATAAGGCATTTAAGGATAGCCCAAAGGTTGATTAATTGTTCTCATAATTAATGAACATGATTGTAGATAATTTTGTATGCGTCACTAGTTTTATTTATATACCCAAAGGTAGTAGGTGATTCTAGTTGGTGTATATTTTAATTATCAATAATGTTATAATGTGACTAGCATCATTATGTTTATGTTTGTGTATTAGTGGATCTCCCAAAGGAGAACATTAGTATGCATAGAATGATTGTTTATATCTGAATCTGTTTTTACGTTTATTTTTATGACTCAAAGCATTAATGTTAGGCATGTGTTAATTGCAGTATCTGTTCCGGTATCTTTACACTCGCATGCTTCGTCTGTTCCAGTCTTTAATGGGTTGAATTTCCCTGACTGGAGTGAGCAAGTCTAATTTCACTTAGGTGTGTTGGATCTTGATCTAGCTCTTCAAGTTGAAAAGCCGACTGCTATCACGGATGTCAGTAGCAATGAAGAGAAAACCCATTACAAAGCTTGGGCAAGATCAAACAGACTTAGCTTAATGTTTATGAGAATGAGCATAGCAAGCAATATAAAGTCAACTCTTCCCAAAATTGATGATGCAAAAGAATTTATGAAATTTGTGGAAGAGCACTCCCAAACTGCTGATAAGTCTCTCGCTGGGACACTGATGAGTACGTTGACCACTATGAAGTTTGACGGTTCGCGTACTATGCATGAGCATGTGATCGAGATGACAAATATCGCAGCAAGACTTAAG
>Ga0214543_1003013_pt1 | contig 32924 bp, 10 predicted proteins | sample CNSS2metaG_FD_160094 | JGI IMG/M metagenome (GOLD analysis project Ga0214543, IMG submission 160094) | Root nodule microbial communities from cowpea collected in UCLA plant growth center, Los Angeles, California, USA - CNSS2 | ecosystem: Host-associated > Plants > Roots > Nodule | place: USA... | reverse complement strand
ATAAAAAAAAAAAAAAAAAACTGTGAATTTAATCATTACTGTAATAAAAGTTGTTTTTTTTTTGTTTATTTTCTCCTTATGTACAAAAAAAGTACAGATCAAATCACATTTTTAATTTTTAATCCAAATTTTACATGTCTCATTTTGTAATTTTAATTTAAAATTTATTTTAACTCTAATTTATAGTTTAAAAATTACTTTCTTACTAAATTATTTTTGAAAATTCAGTTTACAAATTATTTTTTAAATGTATAATAAAATTTATTCTGTTAGAAACCTTTTACTTTCTTTTCTCAATTTAAACATTTTCTTTTTCTTTTTCACTTCCATTTAGTCCAAAGAAGAAAACCCCATGTGTGTGAAAGAGAATAAAAGAATGTATTGAAGGATGATGTTATAATAAATAATTAATTATTATAAGTTTGGGGTTGATGAGTTCATAAAAGGAGGCTTTTAAAAAATAATATAAGTTAGAAAGAGTGGATTATAAAAATAAGAATTGGTTGGTGCAAAGGAAAGAAAGAAACAACGACCAAGCAAAGAAAGACAACTCATTCTGCACTCCAAGTTTTGACTTCTTTGCTTTAGCAATCAATCTTGAATCGTGAAATTGTGTTGACATATCTTACACCATCGCTTGGTCACGATTGTGAACATCTTACTTACCGTTTATTTTTCAAACCTTAAAAAAAACTTCTATTAGACATTATTATATCATCATATAATTTTTTTAAATAAATAAAATAAAAAATGATTAAATATATTTTAAGTCTTTAAATTTGAACTTTTTTTCAAACTTAAATGTAAAATTAAAATTCATGTTTCAGTTTCAAATTTTGATCTATCTTATTTTTTACTTCACTTAAAAAATAAAAGGTTAAACATATTTTTGGTCCCTCAACTTTCAACGAATGTTGGAATTAATCCATCTCGAAACTTTAGACTAATTTAGTATTTTATCTTTCGAAATACGTGAATTTAGTCATTTTAATCAAATTTTGTTAAGTTTATTTGACACATTTCAGGATTGTATTTGAGTTGTTCATATTGTTTGACACATTCTTTCTTTAATGTTAAAGTCAAATACTATTATAAAACGCGTTTGAAACATCAAATAAATCTAACAAAATTTGATTAAAATGACTAAATTCACTTATTTTGAAATATAAAGCACTAAATTGGTCTAAAGTTTCAAAATGGATTAATTCCAAAATTCATTAAGAATTAAGGGACCAAAAACATATTTAACTCAAAAATAAAAATATATAATCCTTTTAGTCTAATAATATCAATTTTTGGTGTGTTTTATATTTGCATACGAGGTGAAGAAACTTTCAGGTTAAAAATATTATAGTTACTTATTTTTTAATTTTAATAATCAAATTATATTAATATCATGATATGAACGGATTCCGATATTACATATTAAATACTAAAAACATATTTAATTTCAAATAAAAAATAAGAAAACATGAAAGGTCAACCAAGATTTATAATAAAGTAATACACAAACAAAAATAAGTTTACACGCTCTCTATTTTACACACACGAGTCATCTTGCTTAGCCTTTATTTTGAAGCTTAATTATGCACTAATTTCTCTATTATAATACCTAAAACCTACCCCTACCACGTTGGGCTAATGCTACTGTGTAGTTATTTGGGAGTAATATTCAACACTTCCTTTTCATGTTTGCAAGTTGCGTCGTGCGTGTGCCCCACTGCTTTTGATGCAGAAACATGTTTAAAAAGGAAAATATTTGTAAATTAATTATGCTCACAAATCAGCGTGGGCCAGGCAAAAATAATTGTAACGTCCTTTGTTTTTCTAGTCACTGGAATGAAAAAGGTTGGTTGTGTGAAATTAAGTGTAGATTGGTAATTTTTTGATAGTAAATATCAAAATATGACATATAATTTATTTTTATTTGAAGTTTATACTTGTGCATTTGGGTTAAAATTTTCACGTTAAGTAAATAAATAATATATAAATAAAATATTTATAAGTAATATTATATTAAATTTAAATAATCATGGCATATAAAATAGGGGAATAATTTTAAAATTTAAAGATTTATTGTATTAAGTATATACCCAACATAGACTGAAAAAATGTCTCATGGAAATTGTTTTGTAGTTAATGACATGAAGCACGACAATAATCGCATTTCCACATGTTACTTTTACTTTTGAATCCTAATAATATCAAAGGCTACAGTGTGTATATGTGAATTTTTTTTATGTGTTCTTGTAAAATTTTATAAGCATGCTTATTATTTATTTAGATTCCCATGTCAATTTTGAGTATAAAGACAACCCAACCTAAAGAGAAAATTGTAAAGAAATAAATTAACCTTCTTACAGATTTTGTTGTATAAAATAACATATTTAACGATAAATAGGATGTATATTCTGACTTAAAAGTTTAAAACGCATGAAAACTTTACAAATATAAAAAGATGGAAAAAAATAGTAAGAAAATAAAATACACAGAAAGAAGGATATCATATCATTAGAATGCACGTGTCTAGTTTTATATAAAAGAAAAGTGATAAATGCCGAAACTTTTAGCTTATATATTTTAGAAAGTTACTTATACCGGAAAAGGGTTCAATGATAATAGTTGTTGGCTTTGCAACTTCGTAATAAACAAAATTGCTTACGGAAATACAATTTTTTTTGTTTATTTTTACTTTTTCTAATTCAAATTTCGAAATATTATGTCATTCCCACTCTTTCTACCTCCAAAAAATGAGGGCGAAATTATTTGCAGACTTGATAAAAATATCTACAGAAGCACAATCTTTTTAAAACATCCAATTTTCAGGCTTATTACACTCGATGTTACGTTGTCCAATTAAATTTAATTTGATAAATTTAAAATATACTTTTTAATCATACATTGATATATACATATTTTTTAAATGATTGTTTGGAAGTCGTAATTACTCACACGCTAGCTTTTCATCCATTCAATGAGCCATTTCTCCTTTAAAGGTGGTTGGTAGAGAAGCAAAAGTGGAGGATTGCAACAAAATGAAAACGACAATAAATAAACAGAAAAAGAGAAAAAAGAAAGGAAAAAAAGGACGACGAATCCCACATCGAATTATAGTGAGCAATGGGGTGTAGGTACAATTATGCGTTTAAAGGTGCTGCAAGCTCCACCACCACGTATTCTATTAGCTTAAATAAATTTGATTAAAAAAAGGAAATCCACGCAAGTAAAGAACGAGAACGAGAACACCAGTGAAAATATATGGTGTGATGATAAAAATAATGAGGTTTTTGTTTTGTTTTTTTATTCACAAAATTCAGAATGGAGGTGTGAAGAGAAAGAAAGAGGAAACAATGGAAATCAATGTCGGGGGGAGGAAGGGGTCCAGGGTGTCATGTCCATAGGGTAACTTCCCAGCACTCGCAAGAAGGAGGTGAATTCCTGAACTTCAGCAAGCGCGTTTTGAGCCCTCACTTCAGCCATGGAAGCCTCAAAATCGACGTAGAACAAGTACTCGAAGTGCTTTGCGGTTCCCACGTTTGCGTCATCAACAAGCCGAATGGGACGGTTGCGGTGCGGCCGCGACTCGATCTTCGTCAAGCTAATGTTGCGAAACGCAAAAGCGGAAAGGACTTTGAAAAGCACGGAGGTGCCTTTGTCGTGTGCGAAAACAATGCTCGTTTTGAAAGGGCGGTCGGTGCGGGGGATGATGGGCTCTCTGGCCAGCATCACGAAGCGCGTCACGTTGCTTGGATCGTCTTGGATGCCATCCGCCATCACGTTCAGGCCGTAGAGCTCCGCCGCGCGTGCGCTCGCGATGGCGGCGGTGTCGCGGAGGTTGTTTGCGGCGACGAACTCCGCGGCGCCGGCGGTATCGTCGACGGCCTCGCGCGCCACGTTGAGGCCGAGTTTGGTGAGCGTGTGCTCGCACTGAGAGAGCGCCTGCGGATGCGAGATTACGCGCGTGAGGAATTCCTTGCGGACGCCGGGGAGGGCGAGGAGGCAGTGGTGGACCGGGAGCTGGACCTCGCCGACGATGTGGAGGCGGTGGCGGAGGAGGAGGTCGTAGTTGCGGTGGATCGAGCCTCCGAGGGAGTTTTCCACCGGTAAAACCGCTCGATCGGCGATCCAAAGCTCCACCGCCTGAAACGCCACCTCGAACTGGTCGCACGGGATGGCCTCGCAGTTCGGATAGGCTTTCCCGGCTGCGGCCTCGGAGTACGCGCCGGGAACGCCCTGGTAAGCGACTCTGAGCTTCGAGCCGTGCATCGGCGCCGGGGAGAGGTCAGAGATTGTAAGCGGCTTCGGCGGGAGCGGCTTGTTATTAGCCTCGAGGTTCCCGATGGGAACGAGTTGAAAGTCGCTGACGGCTGCCTTGTGGCCATTAACGGAGGCGACGTGGTCGGCAGTGCCACCGTTCTTGTCGGCTGAGGAGGCTTGTTCCTGAGAAACAACCTTGCTGGCTAAGATGGCGCATGAGCTCTGCCAATCGGCTCGACTGGAGCCGACTCCGTAGCTCGCCGGTTCGAATGCGTAAGCGCATTTGACGGAGAGTCGGGTTGGTCCGAGGCGGCGCGTGCGGATAACGTGGTTGAGGTTAAGCGCGTTGGAGGTTGGGGGTGAAAGAGTCTGCATATCGATGTGGGAGTGAAGCAAGAAAAAATATTAGACAATAATGGAGTTAGATTGAGGAGTATTGGAGTGGATTAGGTGAAGCTTGGTGTTCTCTTTGGAGAAGGGAACCTCTCAAGCTGAGAGAGAAAAGGGGTGGTTATGCTCTTTATATATTTTTGTTAGTGGGATGTTTGGAAGGTGAGGAAACGGGTAGTGAAGCTGCATAACATGTCATCATGATGATCATGATGATGGATAGGATGGGTTCATGGATGGATGGATGGTGTATGTGGTGGTTCGGTCAATCTCACACCTACCCTCATTTCCAACCTATTCTTACATTTACTTTTTTCTTTCTTCTATTTCTGCGCCTCATTTGTCCACGTGTTCCTTTCTCTGTACAAAAATAATATATAATTGTCAAATAAATATATAATTTGATCATATAAATTTTTGTGCAAAAGTAAAGAGAACAGTCAATGGACGATGTAGTGGCTTCATGTATGAAATAGTTAGGGCGGTTAGATACACGAATTATTTGAACGAGTTTAGGTCTGTGATGAAGCTGGTGAAATCATGGGTAGGTAAAACTAGGAAATGTCTAAATTGTCTTATTGTTTATGAAGCATAAGTGTGAATCAAGTTTAGGTATGAAATATTATTATTCTGTAATACAATAAAAATAAAATGTTTCTTGGTGAGTGAAAATAAAATCTAAAATTAAGTGCATCTAAACTAGTTTTTAAATCAATTTTTCTCATTATTGTATTGTATTTGGGGTATGTTGTATTTGTTTGAAGAAAGTCTGAGTAATCTCAAATAAGAGCATTTGAGTTTTTGTTCTCCTTCTATGTTATAATTGTTTTGTATTTATAGAGAAAATCTTCTTAAAAACTATTGAGACTACAAATTTAGAGTACACAAAAACAAACTCATGAGACTAAAATTTTAGAGTACAAGAAAATAAATTTATAAGATTAAAAATTTGAAGTAATATAAAACAAATTCTTAAAGCCAAAAGCTTGGAGTAGTAGGAAATAAATCCATTTTTCACTCTCTTAAATCATTAATATTTTGATAACCAAATATTTTTTCATTATTGGCTTAGATTTCTTTCTAGATTAGTATAGGTAGATTTAGAGATATTATACAATTTGATTAAGGGACAACTTAATGATTTACTTTTGACCTTTAAGATTCACATGTGAATGACAATTATTGAATTACTAATATGATAATACACAATTCTTGACCTTAAGTCAAATAAGATGAAAATATTTAACTAAAAGTGACATTTGAAAACTTTCACTAAGATTTCAAATATTTTGTTATTTTTAAAGAAAATTTTTTCAAATTGTAATGTCTTACATAGTAAATTGTGTGGAAATCATTAATATTTTTGTTGTTAACTTTTATAAATTTAAACTCTAGATTTAAGATTGATATTGGTCTTATCATACTAAGATTAATGTCAAACTGAGTCGAATAAATATTGGCTAAAATTATGATAATATTAATTTTCGTATGAGTTGAGATCGATATTAATCTTATTTTTGGATAATCTTATTATTACAATTTTTTTAAAGTTAAAAACAGATAAACACTTGAAGCTTTGATCCTACAAGAAAATTTCAAAATAAAAATGAGCTTTGTACCCTCTTCTAAAAAATCGTCACACAATAAAAAGAAGGATATTGAAAAATATTTAATTGAACCTCATGCTGTGGTTCAAAGTCTAAATGGATTCAAAGAAGAACATTCAAGTTTTCACTCTCCCTTTCTAAGTGATAATTGTCTTGTATTTATAGGGAGATTCTCCTTAGAAGCTCTTGAATTGAAAACTTGTACTTACAGAAAACAAACTCCTGAAATTAAAAACTGAGTATTAAAATACAAAGTCTTAAAAAAATAAAAAAATTGGAGTACTACAACACAAACTTATCTTTTACTCCAATAAACCCTTAACGTTATGACAACAAAATATGTTTTCAATTTTATCGTGAATTTGTTATATATTAACATAACTCTATAGATGATTTATGATTTAATTAAGAAATAACTTAGTTACTTACTTTCAATTTGAAGACCCAAAGTTGTGAAGGACTAACATTGAATTATTAATTGAAAATACTTTTTAAACCAGATTCCTAATCAAATTTTATCTATTTTGTTTTATCACGACAAAGCAATGTGGTACTTTTATAATATTTAAGGCGTTTAATTTTAGTTAATATTTATAGTTGCAGTATGAGGATTTGAAAAATAATGTAAAATTATAATATTACGCTCTTTACTTGTATGCCTGTAAATATACAGTAGTTATTTTATAACTTTTAAATATGTGATTTAAAAGGAAACAAAAGTTATACAACTTTAATTCATTGAAAATGTTTTTGATGAATCTAAGTAAAAATAGCAAATTTAAAAAATAATAATAATAGGAAATGGTGAATTTGGAAAAAAAAAAAACAATAATATTTGACAATTATATTTTATAATATGAGATGATATTTTTTAAGTGGTTTTGAAATATTGAAAATGAAAATATATAAAAATAAAAAATTAATTAAGAAATGATACCTAAAATTATAAGAAAAAGTTATCAAAATTTAGTAATAAAAAGATCGTTTAAAGAAAAAAAATAAATTCTCGTAATAAAATTAAAACCAGGTTCAGTGCAGACAGGCATATCAGAGTAAGAAAGAGAAAAATATGAAAAACCAGTTGACCAGAAAAGAAGAAAAAAACCTGTTTTCAGTTTTCAAAAACTTTGCAAGCTAAATCCCAGTATAATTTTAAAATTTTATTGACTATTTCTTAAAAAAAAAAAAAGAGCTTTCGAATATCAATGTATTTTTCTTATTTTCTTTATTTATTTAAACCCTTCCCAAACAGAACATTACTGAGAATAAATGGACACTTAGTTTTATAGTTGAAGCTTAAACTTCACAAGAGAGAATAAACATTTATTTTCTTGGTGATAAAATTATAGGTCTAAGAGGTAATTAAACTATTTATTTGTAGATTAGTTTTATAGTCGGAGTATTTTAATTTTTTAGTCAAACATAACTCTTTTATTTATTTTTATTTTGATATTCTTTGGCTTCATTGAATTTATAAATAAATACTCTTATATACAATTTTAACATTGATTAAATGTTATATTTTTTAATAATTTAGTTTATATTTTATATTTTGTAAAATATTAAAATTTGACATATTTATTTAATGTAAATATTGATTTTATAATTACTATGCTTATTTTAATTTTATTCTTATCGATAGACTTGTACAAAGATATGAAACATTAGACCAAAATTATTGTTACAATATTTATATATAATTTTTTTTTATTTTACTTATAACTAATTCATAATTTGTATATGAGAGATACTACTTAAAACTATCTTTTACAAACTAACTGACCAAAATAAGACTGCATTAATGCACACATAATTTTTCAATAAAAAAACAAAAACGAGTTTTAAGTAAGATGTTATCCACACAGTAACATAATTGTGAATGTGATTTTAGAACTTAAACCTAAATATGATACTAAATAAGCAATTAGTTAATGTCACGATTATGAATGTAACTAGCTTCAGGAAATAATGACGAACGTTATTTTTTAACTCAAATTAACCTAAACATATGTTAAATACCCAAGTTGACGTCACATTGATGCATCTAAAATGTTCTATTAAAACTAATTTATTTATTTTCCATTTAGGGATAAAAATATCCTAAAAGTTTGGTATGGTGACTCATGGCTTAATCCATGTTAAAATTAAATCAGATGAAACCTATTATTAAGTAAATTAAGCTGCTACTTTTTAAAATAATTTCTTTAATTAAGAAGAAAGATATTAAGTTAATCTTATTAAAATAAATATTTTTTGGACTCAAATACTTTTAGGTAGCATAACCTATAAGTGTTTTATCAAAGTAGTATCGCAAATTTGACGTTAGTGTTTTTTAAATTCTCCATTTCTTCAAAACAGAGACTACTTTTTCCACTCAAGTCTTCTACCTAAAACCTTGCAACTAAAGCATCTCTTTTGTTTCACACATAGACCGTTTTACAAAAGGGAAAGAATAAAAAAATATATTTTAAAACTAAGTACAGAAAAATCATTTAAATAACTGGCAAGTGGTGAAAAAAATTTCACAAAACATGAAAAATGTCAAATAAAATACACTATCTCATAAGGGACAAAAATATTTACGCCCTTCTTAAAACTAGAAAAATCGCTTTAAAGAATAGTATATTGATTTTACAATCCCTTATATTTTTTGTAAACTTTTAGTTATCCGAGTTTTCATCATTCGTTATTTGTCTTTATTGTTTGAAAGAATTGCAACATTTCATATGATAGTGTTTAAACTACTAAATAAAACATTATATAGTGATAACCCAAGGCAGATAACATGAAAGTTAGGCAAAAGTCTTATACAGTCATCCAAAACTGAGTAATGACGATGCTATATATACAAGACCACTAGTAGGAAGTGGAGATGAATTCTAACAACTTACTACAAAACACACCTATCTACAGAACCATCGGATACTACTACTCAGTCCTACTATCAACACCACGTGAGATCTCTCCACCTGCAGCCTCCTTTGCTCACACAATTAAGTGATCATTGCAAAGAATAAAACAATGATAGACAAACATAAAACACGTAGGGTAAGCTAATAATGATTTAAAGAATGTTACATTGGAGTAAGAGCATAATAATAATCAATTATCACAAATTCACACAGGAACATTTCAACACTCACACGTCAGTCGACTCTAAACTCAATTATTCGGATATATGCAATTAACATCGGACTTCTTGGTGGCTTGCATTGGTGTATGATTTCCAAACTCTGCAGAGTTTGGCCTCGAGGGGTTATCACCCAATCATCACACCAGGTAAGTTTCCTTCGCGCTAAAGACTTAATCGAGTCCAGTGGCTAAGACCTCTCGCTACTCCTCACGACATAACTCATTATACTCTATATGAGTCTTAATAGTTATTGGAGCGTCAAGATACCAACAAAAACTAAGTCCTTATGTCTTTGCATACCTTACCTCATCCACACTCAGAATTTCTCCACAAAACTCCTCCATAATTCACATACAACAGATCCATATTCACCCATTCTCACACATAGTATACCAAGACAGTCAAAATAATCTATTTCAAATCAGTTAATGCAACGAAACACGTAAAAACAGCAAACACATGAAACCTGGCAGCTTAGCACTCAGTGTCAAGTTCCAACGCTAAGCGCCATTCGCCTCGCAATTTTCAACGCTCAACCTGAGATCCAACGGCTTAGCCTCAGCATTAAAATTTTGTTCCAGACCTGCAGACCGCCCGGCTGGCGCTCAACGCCATTCTTCTTGCATTTTTCACCGCTAGCTACCGTTGAGGCAGCGCTCAGCGCTGATCCTCTCGCAATTTTCAACGCTTAGCGTTGAACAACACAGATTCTGATTTTCGTTGGAAGATGTTTCACTTGATTTCATGTACCTAATTGGCATCTCCATGGCAGTGTTATCTAGTTTTCAAAATGGTTATCAAGCAAAGTGAGGTGATACCAATTAGAGTCATGACTGAAGTGTCCATTTTCCAATTCAACCTCAATTCACACAATGCAAACACAATTTCACTTATACCAAGCATCAAACAATTCACATTGCATCACAATTCAAGCAGTCAATTCTGATTACACACAATTACATTCATTGTATCCTCTAATTAAATTCAATTATCAACTTTCCTTACCTGATTGATTTGTACGACTATGGCAAAACCTAAAATCCCTTTCAACTGCCGATGCTCACAAATCAACCTAAAATTATCAGAAACACGATCAGAGAACATCATTAGAGCTACTGATCGTCATAGATTTTTATAAGATACGCAAACCTCACATGCGTTACAGATTACATCACACGCAGGGTTTTTCAAGAGAAGACCAAGAAAATAGCATAATTATAACTTACTCAATTCAAGGTTCTGATCAGACAGACTTGAAGATCTCGCCGCAGTGATCACTTTGACGGTCTCTAATTTTAAAAAGGATGAGAAAATGGTGAGATATTTTAAAGAGAAGTCAAAGAAAATTTAGAGCATGAAACTTTAGAGAAATAATGTTTTCTAAATAATGAAATCCTTTTATGAAATTTTTATTTATATATAAACAATTTATTATTCAAATAATAATTATAATATGATCTCATTATTTTAAATAGAGTCACTCTTTTAATCAAATTTTATAGATTCTCACAAGAACGAAGGCCATGAATGAAAAAATGGTTCAGTATATACTATTTAATTATTGTTTAAATATTAAGTTTTATAATTAATTAAAAAATATTTAACAAATTTGTCATAAAAGTAGGTAAAGGTACATAGAGAAATTACTTACGACTTTTAGGAGTGGGTAAGCCTACGGATTATATATATATTATATGTGTAGGTAAAGATTCTTTTATTTGAATATAACTCTATATATTCTTAATTTTCATTTTTTGTACAAAGTTGCATTTCGTTATACAAACATAATTTTGTAATAACACTAATAATAATTGTAATAATAATAATTGTAATAATAATAATAATAAAATCAATAATAATAATAATAATTATAATAATATTAATATTATTATTAACAACAACTGCTCGCATCTCATTTAAATATAATCGACACTACTTATATTTTATTTTCATCGACTAAAAAATTTATTTAATACAATTTTATCTCAAATCCCATAATTTCTCATATTCTTTTTTAACCCAAACAACCCAATTTTATCTCATTTTTCTCGTTAAAATCCAATGAGAGCAAAATATATAATATTTTCAGGGTCTTAAGTTGAAAATAGACCGCCGTTATTGACCACATGACATCCTCTCACGCGCCTTTGTCAACACATTTTGCATACCTTATTCGATTTTCAGCACTTTTTTACTCTTTTGTCTTTATTCATATATTATATTAAATAAAAAAAATCTGTACATTAATTTGTTATTATCTCTAATATACATTTATTAATTATATTATTGTTATAAGATAGATTTTAAGATGTCAATTATTGTATTTAATGTGTTATTATAGGATTAAATATTTTATATAATTAATTAAAAAATAGTCATATAAACACAAGAGGTATACATTTCTACACTTTCAATGTTAATATGTGTTTTTTTATTTATTTATTAAATTAAGTATGACAGCATAATTTATAAGTAGATATTCATTCAATGCTGTATTCAACTCTTATAATATATATATATATATATATATATATATATATATATATATATATATATATATATATATATAATATATATATAACATATTAAATTTACGACGAATTCATCTTACAAATATTCAATATTCATAAATTACTCTTATAAATTAAGAGTTCACAATTTTAAAATCAACAGAATAATAGTTTGCTATCCGTTATTATGATTTTTTTCTTACTTCTTTTAATAAATTAATGCATATTAAATAACAATCAATTATAATTCTTATTTGTCATTAACTATTACAATAATATTAATATTATTTCAACGGCAGACCTTGCATTTGACTATGGGAAGCTATGACTACGGGGAGCTACGGCTCCCCCAAACTTTTTAATTTTTATTTTTATATATATTTATTTGTTTTTAAATTTATATTTATATATTATTTTATAGTTATATATATAATTTATATTTTTTAAAAGAAAATAAAAATTAATTTGATGGATCTTAATTAATAAAGGATTAAAGTTTTTAATCTAACTATAAAGTTTTTTTCACAGCAAACGGTTAATAAAATATAAATGTAAAAAGAAAGATAGACTGAGAAATAGATATGAGAGAACAAAGAGATCACAAGATCTTCTGAATCAGTATCTTAGTATCCTAATATAATTTATGTAGGTTAGATTTATGATTCTTCCATGATATTTCTTCTAAATTAAGTTTTCCCTAAATTAGTATGAAAAATAACTTAACTTTAGGGATTATTTTATGAAATTGACATGAACCCTAGTTATATTTTTCTCAAATTATTATAACCCTATATTATAAAATGTTGTGATTTTATGTTTTTTAGTACATACAATGAATTAGTTGAATTAGGGATGACAACGGGTCGGGTCGGGCACGGATAGTATGATACCCGTACCCGACCCGCAAAAAAAAAATCCGCTTGTTACCCGTCTGTTTACCCGTCGGGTATCCGCTTAAAAAATACCCGCGGATATTTTTAAAACCTGCGGGTACCCGTGGATACCCGATACCCGCAAATATTTAAAAAAATATGTATTTTATAAATTTTTTAATATAAAATTAAAAAAATAAAATATAAATTAAATTAAATTATAATTATAATTATAATTAAATTTGACATAATAAAATATATTGTTAGTTCTAATTTTAATTAAATTTAACTTAATAAAATATAAATTAAATTTTAATTTTAATTTTTTGCGGGTAACAGGTACCCGAAGGTACGGATAGTATGATACCCGTACCCGACCCGTTTATAACCGGGTATTAAAATACCCGCTACTCACTACCCGCGGGTAGTAACTATCCGTCACGGATTTTATCTGCAGATATCTACGGGCACGGGTATTTTTGCCATCTCTAAGTTGAATAATCTTGAATTAGACTAGAAATTAAAATACCCATTTCGCGTGAATTCAATCAATTAGAAAGATTGAAAATTGAGAAGTATGAATTGTAATATAAAAATGTTTTAAGTAAAAGAAATATTTTTTTAATTAATAAATTATATATAAAAAAATTAAATTAACACCCCTAATTTTTCTGTCCAAGTTTTGCCACTGTATTATTATATCATCGAAATAATTTATTAAATGTCACCAAATTATCAATGCCTAATACGCTTGATTTGAATAAATTTAAGTATTATGGATTATTTTATTTATAATATTAGTTTTAGGGATGTTGTAGAGATTCTTAACAAAAACTTTTAATAAAAAAATATATTCATGTTTTCAACATGTAAACAAAGCCAATATTTTCTTTTACGTAACATGCAAGAGGATTTATCCACGAGGTGTTAGAGATTCTTAACAAAAACTTTTAATAAAAAAATATATTCATGTTTTCAACATGTAAACAAATCCAATATATATATATTTTTTTACGTAACATGCAAGAGGATTTATCCACAAGGTGTTAGAGAAGGATTTGAAATTATTTTTCACTTCCATAATAAACGACTTAGATAGATACGAACTGTTTTTCTTCTAAGACTGGTTTTATACGACAAACACCTTAAACTTGTAAGTTTAAGATTGAGTTTTTATTTTATTTTTTATTTTTTTACGTGTGGGAAAGAATAAAAGTAAAATCAAGTTTTTTTTTTCTTATGTACAAAGTAAAATTAAGTTATTGTATTGCTAACTTAATATACATAATCAACAAAAACACGTATACATATTTTAAAGCAGTGTTTCCTAAGTTTCATCAAATGATATATTACTGCGACAAGTATATAACTTGTAGTACTGTAATTTAATATCTTATTATATAAGTGCCTATACAATAAAAAAGACAGAAAGAAGAAACTTAAAAAAACAAAACTCTTGTTTGCATTACTGTTTTCAAGATAACTTTTCATTACATGAATGATGTCTACAAATATTTATAAGATTTTTAAACTATTTAACACTTCATTAAATATATTTGATTTATCATATAATAAAGTTCATACAAACATTATGTAAAAAAATGATTTTTTTTTTTAAGTTCGACTACAAAAATGAACAAGTAAACCATTGAATACAAGTCTAAATTAATTTAAACTAAAATTTGCATTAAAGTAGTCATTTTTTATTTTTTATTTAAAAGATACAAAAAGAAAATGCAGAAAACGTAGAGAGACTCCTTACTCACTTCATTGACATTTGGCAGTTTGTGCTTTGTTCCACGTGTATATTATACGCGTATTTCGTGTTTAATTATATGACCAAACAAAAATTAGAACGTCATAGGTTTGAGCCGTTTTTTTTTCTCTTTGACTACTTTTCAATTTAAAAAATTAAATAAACGTGACCTTCTCTTTGCTGATTGAGAAGTCTTATACGAAAAGAAACGGTATAACGATTGTATATATGTATATGTATAATAAATAACTAATCTCATATTTAAACATTAATAATTTAATTAAGATATTAAATTTAATTTAAGTACTATTGATTATCGTACTAAAATTTCAATAACTTTTGCTTTTCACATGTTTGTTTTGAATTATTGTTGGACAAAACTATTTTAACTAAAAAAAACTATTATGGAAAAGAAAATATCTCAGTTAAATAAAGAAAATATTTTAGTCAGATGCATGAATACATCATCTAGGAATGTAGAAAATGCTGATGCTATAAAATCATCTAATATTTGTATAATAGATGTAAAGTGCATATTATACTTTGAAATCTGCATGTGCAAATATCGATGAAAAAATGTTTTTTTTTTTTATAATAAAAATGGATTTGAAGTCAAGGGTTGAACACGTGCGTGGCTGCTGCTAGCAGTTAATTGGTTGATCAGTGATGACCGCATTTTTTTATTCTTTTCATTTGTCGATATTATCAAATTCATGTAATCTTGGGTTTAAGTAATTTTATATTGGGTTTCCCGATCTTATTCTTATACCAGTCAATTATACTTTTTCCAGCTGTCTTCAGAAATTAAAAAAAAAACAAAAAAAAAAGGTTTTGAATATTCGATATGAAAGTTATATTATGACTATATAAATATATGTGTTGTTTTGAGGATATTTGATATAAATATTTGTCATTCATAATGAGTCTTTTGTAACTGTAACTGGTCAATTTATATATTTGATTTCTTTATTTTTAGGGTACAATGTTTATAATTTAAAAATATATTTTTGATTGTACCGTCTTAAAATGTGATTTGGATTGTAGAGTCTAAAAATATATTTTTGAAAAACATGTTTCGAAAATGTATTATCGTTGTATTACATAAAATATATTTTTAGATCTTGTGATCTAAAATATATTTCAAAGTGTATGATCTATAATATATGTATAGATTATGTAATTTTAAAAAACATAATTTATAATAGTTTTTTAGATCTAAAATTATGTTATAGATTTAAGATATGGATTAATAAATTTAGAAATAAATTATATAAGATATATTCTTTTATTATATAATCCAAAAAACATATTATATACTATATAATATAGAAGTTTAAAATATATTTTCATATCTCTAAATACATTTTAGTTTATATAATCTAAAATATATTTCATGATCACATAATGCAAAACATGTTTCTAAGTTTCACAATCCAAAAATCTAAAAGATCCATGAGTTTCTTTTTTATGTTTCGAACATTTCATGGAGGTACAAGAAGAAAAAGGTAGGAACAGAAGTGTTGTAGCCTCTGATTTTGGGTGCAGGCCCAAATCTTTAAAGGTTCACAACCCTTATAATTTATTTTGGGTGGGTATTTCTCCTCACTGTGTACAAAAATGAAGACACGTATTCTTTGTCATAGAAAATGTATTTGGGAAAGCAATAAATTATATTAATCCAAAAGAGATATTATGGAATTCAATTTTGTAGTGTGAAAGAAGACACAGCCTTATAGGTGAATTTGCTTAAAATACAAAAAAGCTTCACAAGCTTCATAATTTGAGTAGTAGGTAAAGGGATTGTGTGAGTATAATTTAAATCTAAATTAGGGTTTTGTAAGGTACTGTTCGATGTAGCTTTTGGCTTCCTTGTTCTATGTGTTGTGGTCACTAATGAAGCTTTGTGGAGGCAATTTGATTACATGATCGACAATATTTATGCTTACTTTTATGCATTTTCTTAGAATGTTCTTGCTTTGCTTTATTTTGAAAAGTTAGTTTGCCACGTAGAGGGTAATGGTTAGGATTAGTGGTTCATTTGATTCATAATAGATTGTTCAACAATATTAATTTATGAATAGGTCAAATATATATATATATATATATATATATATATATATATATATATATATATATATAATTAATTAATTAATTAATTGACATATACATCAAGATTTATGCTGACACATGAAATTATTATTGAGATATTGTTATTATCAGTGTCACATAATATATCATAAATACGATACATGAAGAAATAAAATAAAATAAAAATAAAAAGACAACAGAATAACAGATTGATACGTAATATTTCTTTAACGAATTATAATACTAACGAAAATAATAACTTTTAAAAAATTAGAATTTAATTGAAATAAAAGTTTAAGCGAAGATCAACTCGAAATTTTCCGATCAAACTTTTTCCTATCTCAAACTATATGAATAAGTGGTTTCAAAGACGCTTTTATAGTAAAAAAAACATCTTACATACATTAAAAAGAGTATAAAAATATTTTTTAAATAAATAAATAAATGTGGTGTTCTAAATATAAAACTTGTCGATTGGGACCAATTTTAGTTCGAATTTTTTTAAAATACAACAATTTTTGTTTTTTTTTTTAAATTAAGATCAAATTTAATTTTTATATAAATATTATAATGATGTTTTTAATTAAATATTTAATAAAAATGTAAATTTTAGTAAAAATATTATTATAAGTCTTATATAAAAATTAAATTTGATATCAAATTTTGGAAGGGATAAAATTTGATATCAAATTTAAACAAAATTAAAATTAAATTTTATGTAAAATAACGAATATAAAGAGAACGTAAAATATTAACTCCGACGCATTAATTTGATTCTCGGATTTCACTCAAATCATAAAAAACACAAAGGTAAGGATTAGTATGGGATAAGATGACTTTAGGAATGATCACCCTTACACTACCGGGGCCTATAATAGATAATGTTAGTTTGAGTTTGATTTTCATTATTATTCCTAAAATATGAATTGATTCTCATTTCTATCATATGGTTATGTTTATCGGGTATACAATTTTTGTTTGTCTTCATTTTGATTGAAGACAACTATATCCACTCATCTATTATTACAAAAAGTTAAAAACACAGAAAAAAGAGAGAGAGGATATTATCATATTCAATATTGAAATATAAAAAAATTATAATTATTTAAATATTAAATAACAATTATTAAAATAATTACAAAATAATTATATAATTTAATAAATTAATTTTTTTAGTAATTTAAAATGAAAAAATGTATTAAAATAAGTACGGGATTGGAATGGTATATACATACTTATATCCAGTTTAAAAAATTATTTTACTCCTTCATAGTCAATGTGAAATTCTGTTTTAAAATCAAAACAAGTTCAGAACACCACTTGTATGTATGCAAATATTGGTCAAGCCAATATCTACGAATTGGTTAAAATATAAAACTTTAAACAAGTAAAAAACAACTAATTTCAGGCATACAAATCAATTGGTATCAAATCCCTTTCAGTGGCTAAATTACTTCTTCAATGTTGACGACTCTACCACATGAGTTAAGCTATGGGCAACCCTACACATTAATTAATTACAATAAATCCTCTCAGAAAACTGGTGTAGAAGCGGGTTCTCTATGATACAGTAATTGCTTGACAAGGATTGCTACGTCCACAACGCACTGATACATCAGTGTTTTAATTTTCTTTTATGTCAAAACAAAAAGAAGACTCCAAAAATGCAACTAAGATACAACAGCTACGTGCCAAAGGTAATAGGTGGATCGGAATAAATATATTAAACAAAAACTTTAAAGTACCGATTGAGAAGGTATAGTGTGCTGCTGATATATAATATATACATAATGATTTGTCAAAAGCCGCCTTAAAGCAAGGAAGAAGAAACTCCATGTGGAGATTTTGAATGAATCAAAACTAGATACATGCTACTCTAATAAATTTTGAAATAAATAGACCCTGATAAAATTATAACACAAATAGAACCCCTCCGGAACTTCAATTTACACAATTTAACTCTGTAACATCACCAACTATACTAACCATGATTGAACCTAAGAAGATGTGAATGTAGATTTGGAGCAGTTTCTTGGTTGGTTGATAATCCAATGAACTGAAAATGTTGAACCAAGAAAACACTTATCATTTACAGGCCAACCCACTTCACCCATCTGAAGATCCGACCAACTCTCAAGGGTAACTCGTAGTCATTAGCAACGGCAGGCTCCCTTCTAGCAACTTCAGTTTCCGACCAGACGTATACTCCACGTTCTTGCTTACTGCCAGGCACGGTATTATCCAAGATGACAGCGACAAGAAAAGCTACTACCATGTGTAGAGAAAAGGTTGTGTTCAGGAAATAGTTTAACTGCAAAAGAAAACAGATTCATGGGTGTTGTGTTAGAGAAACCTGACATGTAAGATAAAGGCAATTAAATTTAACTTAAAAGAGGTAGTACAGTAATTTTAACCAGAATTCAAGTGCTAAAGTTTAAAAAGAAACTAGATGGAAACCACATTATGATGACTTTCCGATACTAGTGTATTTATTGTGAGTTTAATTCACTGCATCATGAATTTATGCCAAATAGTATTATAGAAATTAATGACAATAACTGCTACATTTACCAGTTAGCAACCGTGAAATAACATGCAGGATTCAGTCAAAAAAGATGCTGCACACGAGCAGAAATCTTATTAAAACTGGGTAGTAAGACAAACAGTTCTTAAAAATTACTTGTGCAGGCAAACTACTTTTATGTCACCATGGAATAAAATGAAGGTAGTTTCTATTCATTCATCCGAACAGAAGAAGATAGTTTTTTTTTTTTGTTTTATTTGCTTCAATCTTTCAGTTAAGTCTTATACTAACAAATTTTTATCACAGAAAATAACTGTATGAAAAACAAGTATATCATTTACAAAAGTAAAGGATCTGACACAAGCGCATACCCCTCCATATTGGGTGCGGAAAGGCCCATGAGAAGCCACAATGTAGGGTTGAAAGTAACTGGGCACTGACGAGTTGGAATGTGGGGAGATGCCGTATTGCTGAAAGTAGGCAGGTATGGAAAGAGAGAAAAACAGTGATAACCCAATTATGATGATGTTGCGAGAGCTTCCAGCCTCACTATAGCGTAGATTTGACAAGCCCAGTGCCGTAAGCATTGCCCACATAAAGCATAAGAGACCAGCGACCATGACTTCAGGAATTGAAGCAATGAACCCTCCCACCTTACCTGTCAAATGCAAGTACAATTAAACAAGTCATAATTGCAAAGAAAAATTCTAAAATTGAGTACAAATTGCAATAGACATAAGAAAAGCCTCTAAAATCAACATTCCCCGCCCAAATATACTCCGAAAACCTTGTAATTAAATCAATATGCACAATAATTAAAATAAACGATTCACTAGCACGCCACAAACGAAATTTATCCAAACAAATTTGGACTACCACAGAAAGGCTCAGTGTGCTAGAGATGATATTATAAGCATCATAATTTTGCGAACTGTTATAAACTTCTAAAAGGGTAAAACCAAGATATATTACAAATGACATTTCATCTAAAAGTTCCCGTACTAAATCTACTTTTGATCAGTGGCTATTCACAAGTAGACTAATAAATTAGGATGCAAGAAAAGAAAGACAGTATACACTTACCCACAAGCGACAACAGTATCAGGAAGCATGCACCAAATTGAACTGCTCTGCGGCTTCCCATTTTAGTGACAGCAATGGTATGAACATTTTCAGTTAAGGTGGTAGACCCTGTTCCAGTTCCCCAAAGACCAGCCAAGACACTAGAAAGACCCTCCAAACCAATTCCTCGACTAAGAACTCCAGGAGTTGGAGGACGAGATGCTACCAATAAAGAAGATGCATGATATGAACCAACCTACAAAATTTAAAACAAAATGAATATCATCAACAAAACGAGGTGATTATGTAATCCTGCATATAGAAAAAAAAATCATGAATCCAATTTTGATATATTAGATTGATAAATACTATTTTTACTTATCCCGGAAGCATCTTCAAAATAAATAAAATTCCACAATGGCATTTGCAGTGTTGAAATTTTACTTTAGTGATTACACAATCAGTGACATCAAAGCTTTGATTTCCTAAACTGAGGCAGAATCCATTCGGCATTAGCCTTACAAATGGTATCCACTTAAACATTTGTTAGGGAAAAAAGTTACAAATGTCACCAGGTGAAAATAACAAAAACAAGATGGCAACCATTGGTTTTAACTTTAGAGATCATATAAACTGTATGACAACCTCCAGTCTCTTGAGTACCTTTTGATGATGTCAAGGGTTATAATAAAAATCAAATGACAAAACTAATGACTTGAATATTATATTCAAGTTTCCTACATCAGCACAGTCAAGCCGTCATATATTGAACACATAGCTTTGTTAGGTAAAATTACTATTTCTATTAGAGCTTACATCATGCAAGAACGAGAACAGCTTTTCACATATAATATTGCTAGCACATTAAAAAGAAGGCAAGAGTATCAACACATTCAGAGTCTAGATAAATAAATATTGTCCAGGAAACAAAAGGAAAAATAATAAAGAGTAGCTAACCGAATCAACAGATGAGATCAAGGAAACCACGCACATCACAAGAGCCATTTTCCAGTGGAAGACAGGAGTACCCCATTGTAACGGATAAGGAAATCTAAACCATGGGGATGATTCCAATGCATAAGAAGTATCAACTCGACAATGCTTCATTTTTGAGACATGCTTTCTGCAGTGCTCAGAAACCATATTTGAGGACGGTATATTTATGTCACACCCATTGTAATTGTAGACTCCAGCTTCAGTCAGCAAGAAAGCAACTGCCCATGTGATTGCGAGACCCAAAGGAACCTGGCAGTTAGGTGAAGCAAAAAAATCACACTTAACAGAAATCGATTATGTTAGCTAGTAACTGAGAAGGATATTATCGTGTTAAACTTACTGCATATATTAGAAATATGCGGTGCCCAAAAACTGATATTTTACGAAGATACTGCAGAAAGCATGAAAAGAGATAGATTAAGAATGTTAGCAAATTGCAGTGATCCAACCATAAACAGTAGGAACGTGAATTCAACACACTTACAAGAGAAAAAACAATAACCACTAATATCTGCACTGCACCAATCTCCAGACACGTACCAACTATCGGAAAACCATAACTGTAAAATGAAAGTCCAACTGCAGCAATAGTTGGGGATACAACCACAGGATTGATTAACCTGAAAATTCAGATATGATCCTTAGTACTTTCATTTCAGATAACTCTAACACTATAGTCATATAATCACAAGGAAAGCTAAAGGAAATAAGTCTGTGGTACTGATAGGTTAATATCATCATACTGCAATCCACAAGAAAAAAAATACCCAGTGAAGTTAAAAAGAATATGATCTTTCATCTCTCACCTGCTACCATTAGACACACTTATTACAGCAGGCTAACTGAAACTTGCCAAAATAGGAGGCAAAGACAGCTTATTTCATTACAAAATCATATTGGCAATGACATTCCTTCAAATGCAGGCAGAATTGATTGAGGGGAATGGAGGATTGCTAACTGTGTTAGGAAGCAACCTATAAGAGTGCCTATGGACTGGACTCAACCTCCCATAAATAAAGGGTTATTTACAAGCAATTAAGTTTGCAAAAGAATTCAATATAACTCATTAACCAATTAGTTAATGAATAATTACAAAATCCTATTGGCAATGAGATTCCTTCAAATGCATGCAGAATTGATTGAAGGGAATGGAGGATTGCTAACTGTGTTAGGAAGAAACCTATAAGAGTGCATTTGGACTGGACTTAACCTCCCATAAATAGAGGGTTATTTACAAGCAATTAAGTTTGCAAAAGAATTCAATATAACTCATTAATCAATTAATTAATGAATAACTACATCATCAAAGAAAAGAAAAAGAAATGGTTGCCCACAACACATAATAGAATGAATGGAAGCCTAAGAACTGGCTATGCGCTCTCTAAAAATAAATTAAGAGGAATTATACACATGACAGGAAGGATGGAACCATGAGAAATGGCGTGGAAAAATTATACTTCAACACACTATGTTTAATAATTTAAAACAGCACATTTTTAGGTAAGAATATTCTCAATTTGATAAAATTAAACTGCTAACGTAAAGCTATGCATGCATTAAACGACCAAATATTGTGGGTATTGATTAATATAGATCAGCTTCAATAAATAGTGAAAGAGAAACATATAATCCTTTGAAATGGTCATGCAAAAAACGCCCACATACACAGTATTTTAAACTTTAAAGCACTAGCATTTATGGGAACTAAATTTCCCTATTGTTTCTCTATTCTCATTATTCTTTCCTTCATTGTCTCCCACGGATAATCTACTAGTATTTCTCAAACTTCAGCAGTTGGCACTACACTTTAAATAGCCTCAATCCACAAGAATAAATACAGAGTGATAAAACAATAAACTACGTACTAAAAAACAAGACAAATTGGGCATAAAAAATTCCACAATCATACCTTACTAACAGTGACATAAGTCCGGTATATCCAAGGAATGTTTGGAAAGCCGATCCAATGATTATAGCCCCCTGCAGCTCCTTCATTATATGTTTGAATTTCTGAAAATTGACACAATAACTCCTCAGCTGTCTTAGTTTCAGTTACTCTACCAAAAGGCTCACACAATACATACATGCAAAAGCCCATGATATCTCAAAACAACCAACGACAGAAACATAATCCGAAATACAGAAAAGTGAAGAAAAACACACATTTTCATTTAATCCTTGAAACTCGGAGGAGTTGATGATCGCTAAGGCCGGAGCCAGATATACAAAAGAAGGCCCCTGTATCAAGGGCAACCTTGACCCAAAATTTGTATGCAACAGTGTGGTCATTCCTGACACAAAGAGCACCGTCGACACCACAGCAGAAGTATCCTCCTACACCCACAAACACAACAGAAAACACTACCCCATAATAAATACACATAAAAAGGTAATACAGTTAATTAGTTCTTTTTGGATAAACTTATAGAAGAAGAAAGCAATACTGCAAATTGAGTTCTCCCATAATTTAAAATAAACTCATAAGCTTGGCTTTTACCGAAGTTCTAACATCTAACTTCTCCAAAAGCAAAGACATACAAGTTAATATAAACTCGTGGAAGAAACTTAATTCATTTTACATTCTTATTTTCTTAAGTTCATGATTTACACAAAAAGAAACTTGGTTAAAAACTTGAAATCACTCACGCGAGAGCCTCCCATTGCCGGAACCATAACAAGCGGAATGAGAATCAACGAACCCAATATCGAAACGTAATGCTGAATGCCGTACACACCAATGGGAACTAAACAAAGCATCCACCAAAAAAAGAGAGCCATTAGTACATAAATTAAACTTTATAATATCAAAATTTTCAATCTCAAAGTAACTATAATATAACTAACAACACAAGCATCTACAATAATTTTTGCTTTTAATTATTCCTACTCTCACCTAAACCAGGTGAATCTCTGAGCTCGTACTTCATATGCGAATTCCTCGACACGAAACCATCGTCGTCCACAATGTCCTCGTGACTCGCAGCCCGCCGCCCCGGCGGAGGAGGTGGCGGCGGCGGCGGCGCCTGGCCATTGATGCTGGAAACGGAACTCTTGGGGACTCCGTCGGAGTCTCTGCGCTTCTTCACAACCTGATCCTTGGGGGGAGGAAGCGGCGGGACCTTCTCGCGGTGAGCCACGCCGTTGCCTGGAGTCGGGGCCCGGGCCCGACCTGCTTCGAGATCCACGTTAGTGTCGGGCTCCTTGGGCTTGGGCTGGAGGCTTATCTGACCGGAGTCGCTGGCATTGGCCTCGCCCGAAAACTTGGGCCTGAAGCCTGTTTTCTTGGCCCAGGTAGAAGGCGGCATTGCCTTGGCGTCCGGCAACGGCGCCGGCGGCCACGGCCCCGGACGCTGTGGCGCTTTGGGATCGGAATCGGCCATCGCTAGCAGCACATAATGGCTTCACTCAGAAGTTGAAGTGTAGATCTGAAGAGCCGAGTGCTGAAGCGAAGGTTTAGGGTTTTTGTAGTTTCTCCGGAGGATGAGAGAGATGAAACTCCGGCATGAAAGAGAAAAAAACGTGCAGTGAGTGAAGTGAGAAGAGAAGAAGCTAAAACCGAACTAAAACCGCGTTATTAGAATCACTTTTTTATTATTTACTTTCGTAGTTTTGTTTTGTTTCTGATTTTGTCTTGCTTCTTTCCCTCGCTTCTCTTCTTCTCTCCCGAAATAACCGGTGCTGCTTACGTCACTCGCGTTTGGATTGCGCTTTCAAATTCAATGCCAACAAAACAAAACACCAAGATTTCCTAACGCCTCCTCCACCCCACTCATCACATTATGAAAAATTCCTTTAGATTTTTTTTTCTTGGTAGCAATCTATGAATATTAATGCAACTCTTAGCTTAAACTTTCTATTTATTATTCGTTAATAAATTAATTAATGTTTTGAGATAGATATTCACACTTAATGAGCATCAAATATAAAATTTTATTGAACTGTGTCTGTGATTGGTCTCTTTCCCTCATCAATATTTTCACTCTGACATATGCAGCGGTTCAAGAATTGAACTGCCAACTAATTCAGCTAAAGTTGTATAAACTTAACTATTCTGTGGTGTGTACTGGTTTGCACATTGAGATTTTTTCTATTAAATTGTAACTTGTTTTATAACTAAAAATGTTTGTGAAGTGAAAAAAAAATGTATGTGCATGAATTTGATTTAATTTGCATGTACCATCTTTAAATTTTCCATTGAGAGAATATGCCATGATGAAAAGATAGCTTGGACTACTTTATGTGTTCAGAAATTTCACAGTATGTATTATTCCAAAGTGAAACCTGGTTTGCTGTTCGATAAAGCCAATACAAGCCAAAAAGTTTGTTTTATAGCTTTCAACACACAAACATGAAGAAAAAGCTTTGTGATATCATCTTAATATTACCTGTGTGAAATTAGAGTAATTTAACATTCTTTTGAACTTTGTCGTTGATTGAAATACTTTAATGTTTTAAAATATATTAAAAAAATGTTAAAATGCAAAATCAATATATATAATAATTTTGTTGGGTTAAATATATTTTTAGTCTCTAAATTTAGACATCAAATTAAAACATACAATGTTTAAGATTTTAATATATTTTAGTCTTTAAACTTTAAAAATTAATTTATGTAGTTATTTTAAAATACATAATGTTTCAAACTTTGATATATTTTGGTCTTCAAATTTTAGAAATGAATTTATATGATTCTTTTAAGCTAAGAATGTTATGTTATATTTTTGGATTTGTTAAATTGTGTTTCCCGCTAACATTTAAGTTTAAACTTGTTAAACAATTTTGGTGACTAAAAAGTTTGAGACAATTTTTAATGGATTCATAAGATTTTCATAAGTTTGTTAGGATCAAGCTCGACCCACTTATTCTCTATTACGGGACAATTAATGTCATATAACCCTACTAACAATCTTCCTTAACAATTGTCTACCAGAACCGAACTCATGACTTTGGCTTTGATACCAATTGTTATGATCAAACGTTTATTACTAGATCAAAAGTTATAGCCATTAGTTAAAGCGCAACTCTATTTTACTTAAGAACATAACAGGTCAAACGTTATAATTTAATTGTAATTCGATTTACTTGATCTCCGCCACGAGATAATTAGTTTCTTGGACGAAGGGATGAGAAGTAATGAGGGATAGCTTCAAGTTCAAACAAAATGCCAGCTATGCTTGAACAACAAATTCAGGGATGAAAATTTGACTTCAATAATGATGAAGAATGTGTTTGAATTCATCTAAACATGCATACCTTCATTGGAATTGCAATACCCAATGAGAGTAACCGATCCACATGAAATTCACACAACATGGGGAAGGGGAGGCTCGTGAAGAGAAGGAGTAAAAGAAGGGTTGGGTTTGTTTTTAATGTATTAAATAGAAAAGGTCGAACAAATTGTTTGGTATGTTTCCAATTTTTTGTATGTAACGTAAGAAGGTAGAAGAAAAGAGATTCATTGGGATTTAACTCCATCGTGATCTCTAAGGATGTTTGTTCCAAAACATATCAGTTATCACAATCAGAAACTTGTCTCCTTCCAAACAGAAACCAGCTCTGTTTAGCAGTACACACGCAATTGTGTTTTGGTAACTCTTACTTGTTCTGTTTTCATTATATATAATTTGAAGTAACTCTAATCCAACATGTCTCAATTCATTTGAAATTTTATTGCAAATATGTTATATGATTTCTTAATTTATTTATTTTACTATTGTCAGGGAATTTTTAAAGTTTTATTTTAACTTTTTACTTCAATTAGAGCATCACTCTAAATAGTGTAATTCACTATTGGAAACAACTATGCTTCATTAAAAGCTATTAATTTATATTGAACCAATGTTATTTTGTAAAAATGAATTGTATGATTACGGTTAAATGAGAATTATTAATATTGTAGAGTTAAATGATGACAATTTCATTAGTATAAGGACTAATTTTGAATTTTTATGTTATAATTTTTATCAATTCCATTGTGATATATATAATATAGAATCTTATATAACTTTCGTCCTAATGGTATACCTAATTTTGAGATGTTAAGTAAATTTTTTGTAGGTCTCGCAATTTTAATTTTATTATTAAGGACACAAAATGATATTTATTTTTGGAGATTTTGAGAGTTCTTCTACAATAAAACTTTTTTTACATTATAGATATTGAATGTTCCTTTGGCAGGAGATATTGTATCTAAAATCTCAAATGAAGATATTGCACTAATAGTTACACTTTAATTAATGTTTATTTAATTGCTAATATTTTCAAGAGCAATTTTTTTATAGTCCATGTTATTATTTAAGACAAATAGTCTTAAATCTTATGTAAAATAATTTATTAAGATGCTTTTGCAAAATCAAAATTTTACACTTATGATTTAACCTAATAATATATATAATCATATTATTTATAGAAATCTTTTATGCGTTTTTTTTTTCTACTATTTCAAATGATTTAGGGTGAATTTTTAGTCTCGTGTTATGGATGCTTTTAGGAGATTTCTACATGAATTTTGTAAAAGTTTCGTTTTTCTTACAAGAGTAGTTTGATGACAGTGTTATTTCTGATAAGCAAGATGAGGTTGTCTAAATGGGGTGCTCAGAATCACAAAATTGTTGAAAAATTCAATACAAGCCAACAAATTGCAAATATTGTGTTCCTTCTTCTAGATCATTGGTTGTCAGAAAGAGCTTCATAATATATATTACCTTAGGATGATAATTTCAAAAAGGTGAAATCTAATGATATTGCATGTAATAAATTTAGGGTTTAGAGTTTAATATTTAATATTTCATTATTTTTAAGTACCTCATTATTTTAAAGTTAAAGAAAAAAATTGTTTGACATCATTTGACTACCATTTAACAATTTGTATAAAGATAAAGTAATCTTAACAAAAATTAATTTTTATATTTATAAAAGAAAAAGAAAATAAATAATTATAAAAAATAATATTAAATGATAATAAAAAAAAATGGTATCAAAATATCAGTGTCTTATTTTAAAATCCTTTTAACATTTTAGACATTTTAGAAAGGTTGAGGTTATATACTACCACCGGTACAATGTGATACTTTAAGGGTAGAGACTACTTATTGTAATATTGGATTGATTGCGGTAATCATGGCTTTACAATTTGCAAAGGTATTTTCAAAGGTAACAATGAGAATTATGTAGAATGATCATCTATTTTGTTGGAAAATATTTTTATATTAGTGGTTGAAATATTTGTGCTTGGATAAAAAATTTTAACAAAATTAAAATATATAATATTTGAATTATTTATAGTTGATTTTTATTTATTTAAATAATTTTTTTTATGAAGTGATTGAAATATTTTAGATTTTTTTTTTCAACAAAGCAATTTATTTTTTTAAGACAAAATTTTATTATAACTTGATTTTATCTTTCGGTAGTTCGAGTCAATTTAACTTAAATTACGATTTAAACAGACTAATCTCGAGTTCTCTCTGCCTTCAATTATGGACAAATTGTTTTCATTCGAGACTCGGGACGACTCATTCTAATTTTCAATTTAGGATGATTTGACTTTGACCTTCAACCTGAATTGGCTTACTCTAACCTTCGACCTAGGTCGATTTGTCACGATCTTCGACTCAAGAAACACATTTCGTCTTTCAGCCCAAACTGACTCATCTCTATCTTTGTCTTGGCCGAATTGACTCGACCTTTAATTTAGAATGACTCGTATCGACCTTCGGTCATCGACAAATCAACATGAACTTTGAGACTTGAGGAGAAGAAGAAGAAGCGATGGTAAAGGATGGTAAAGAGTAGAGTTGAGAGGTTAATGATTTGAAAAGGAAGAAAAAAATAAAACAGAAGAGTGGTAAAACAAGGAAAATAGTAGGTGGAAAGTACATAAAGGAGAAAGCAACGGTTAATATTGGAAGGGCGTGATTGTGTTAATGAGACATCATATATTATTGTGCAATGCCCCAAACGCCAACTAGCCGTTTGAGGATGAAAGCGACTCACCTCTTTTCTTTTCTTTGTTTCTGAATTATTCATTTCAGTTATCTCTTTTGAGTGTCAAGAAATTTATAATAATTCATACATTGCAGATATTTCTACAAATGTTTAAAATTTTGTTATTCGCTGTTTCATCTTCCTACAAATTCATATATTCTTAATCAAGGATTTGGTTGCTTTTTTAAACTTAAAAATTTACACACAATTTAGGACAAAGTTAAATAATAAAAAAAACTGTGCAAGATTGTTGGGACAAAGATATTCTTATTTTCAAACTTTTTTTCGCCATTATACAATGTGTTTCACTGCACATTTTTTATGTCAAAATTATATAAAAGCCAATTGATACGCACACATCAGAACACAACTTCTTTAACAGAACCTAAAAATCACTTGAAAGTGCAACACATGAGAAAGCATGTAAGGCCCAATTTCTGTTTTTCTTTTTTTTTTTGTTGTGTTTTTCCAGCCCTAAAGGTTAATGGGCTGCTCCTGAGTGGGCCTAAGCGTGGCCCAGTGTATATAAGTCTTAGGTCTGCCCTAAACCTAGGGTACCCTACACTTCAGAGGCACCTTTGCCCTTCGTCCAGAGCTGCAGCCGTCATCCTCCTCACAGAACCCTTCTGCTAGGGTTTACTCCTAACCCTGAACCAGTGAGCCAGTCACGTTTTTCCAGCCTCATGTAAGTGCTCTACACCTCAGTTCTTGTTTTCTTTCGCCTTACGATGTGCTTCCAGTAGGGATTCGTAGTGGGCTCATGTATGCTCTTCTGTATCTGTTCCACAGCACCTTAATCTGCCATTGGAGCCTCGCGTTCCGCTGTTGGAGACGCACCCGCTCTTAGCCCTTTTCCAGGTACGGGAAGTTAGGGTTTCAACGTCGAGTCATTATTCTGAGTTGTGTGGAGTTGGTTATTGATTTTTCTGGTGTGATACTTCGTTCTGGTGTACAAAAGTATATTGCATGTGTCTCTTGGTTCGTTTTCTTGGCTGTTACAGTGATGAACAGTGGCGAGACCTGTAAATCTCGCCCAAGCGAGTCGATCTCGCCTAGGCGAGATGAAACAGGGAGATCTCTGCACGAAATCTCGCCCAGGCGACTCGCTCACCTTTTGAGCGAGCTGGCCACTCGCCCAGGCGAGAGGGATCTCGCTTAAGCGAGATCCCGTAATGGCCACACCCTTGTTTTTGTGCCCTCGCCTAGGCGAGGGGAGACTCGCCTGAGCGAGCCATCTCGCCTGAGCGAGACCCCTCAGCCTGGGCGAGATGCTGGGCGAGACTGCGCTTTGTATTGGACTTTTGATGCTTCCCGTGTGATCTGTTTTGATTGGGCATGATTATGTGATGATGTATATGTATATAATGGAGTATGAAACATATGTTTGGCATGATTCATGACTTGTGGGTGAATGAGTTGGTATGAGACTTAGCATGCGAAATAAATGTGTGGTTTGAAAATCCAAGGAACATGGTATCGACATGAGATGAGATCCTAGACTCATAGGATGGAGATGATTAGTGGTATGGACTCAAATGTGACGCGTATGAGGAATAAATCTCATGGATGGGTATGGAATCGTAAACATGCTTTTAATATTCTCTTATTACCGAATTATGAATGTTGGTCCGTGTCAGCGTCTAATTCCTTGGGGTCTCTAGGTGAGACCTCCGGGGTTGCGCTTCAGTGGTCGGGACGTAATTCCATGGCCCCTGTTAGTGGGTGTTCATGGTGGTGCCCCATCTGTATAACTAGGTAAGGATTCAAGGTAAGGTTGCATCCTGACGCTCCGAGGAGTCAGTTAGTCTCACTTAGAGCGGACTGACTCTTGTGGTGGGAGTAGCAGGAGGCCTGAAACTCACTAAGGGCTAACCTTGTGGTGGGAGAGATTTGTTTCATTGCAACACTGGTAATACATGGCTCAGGATCGAGCAGCTCAGGTTCGAGCAGGGGTACCCACACAAGTGCAAGCATCCGCTGAATCCGACCAAGTTATACGTATCCGGATGAGTCGAGTCGAGTCGTAGTGTAATGGATGAAGAGTCATAACATGCTTGGTTGCTATGTGGATATGAAATGATGAAAATATGTTTGACTGCTTGATGCATGTTGTTAGCTCTAGCTTACCCGTTTTTGTTGTATGTTTGTGATGTATGTGGCTGTTCTTCTTGCGATGATCATCAACTTGGGTTGATGGGAGCAGATGGGCGAGTTCCTCGTGGTCAGCAAGGGAGCGGTGATCCAGTAGCTTAGCCATCTGGGCTGGAGTCGTCTTCGTGTTTATTTAGGGCCACGGCCCATGTATTCCTTTCCGTATTTCTACGCTTCATTATACGTTGTATTCGTATTCAGCTATCCTGCTTTTGTTGGCATCGTGGTGTGCCTAGTTTCGTATGGGTTGTGTTAGGGACCCCAAGTTTTACTCTGCAGTACTATTATCGCGTGACGTTTCCTTTAATTTAGATTATTAATTAAATGGGACGTTACATTTATGGTATCAGAGCGGTCGTTCCTTAGGTCTGTGGACTTGGATGTCCGCTTAAGCTTTCTCTGTGTCTTCTGAGTAGTCTTAGTTGAATTCTTGCCTTATCGAGTCTAACCGAGTGATTTTTCTCTGTGCCAGTAGACCATGGCACCTCCTCGCCGAGCTTCTCAGTCATCCCAGGGGGACACATCAGATATCGCCAGAGCTATGGAGGCGATGGTAGCAGCGATGACGCAGCAGAGTGCTGTGATGATGCAGCAGCATGAGGCATCCATGCAGCGACAGGCAGCGTCGCTCGAGCAGCAGCAGGCTGTGATGCAGCAGATGGAGGCTGCGAGGGTAGCTGCTGAGGATGCTCATCGGCAGCATATGGAGGCTCTTCGCCAGATGGAGGAGAGCAGGACGACGACGCCTGTGTTTGGTCCCGAGCCGAGACCTGCAGTCAGGGAGTGGAGCCTGGAGGACTTTTTGAAGCACCACCCAGCGAAGTTTGACGGGAAGACTAGTCCTGACGCCGCAGACCAATGGCTGAAGGACTTGGAGCGCATCTATGATGCAAAGATGTGCCCTGCAGAGGACAGGCTGGCGTTCTCTGTGTACATGCTCACGGGAGAGGCGGAGCATTGGTGGAGCAGCACCAGATCCATCCTGGAGGAGAGGGATGAGCCCGTGTCATGGGAGATTTTCAGGGAGAGGTTCTTATCGGAGTACTTTCCTGACAGTATTCGGTACGCCAAGGAGGTGGAATTCCTCCAGTTGACCCAGGGAGGGAAGACAGTGGCAGAGTATGCTGAGAGGTTCAAACACCTCAGCCGTTTCTACACCCTACCACTCGATGAGGAGTGGCGATGCAGGAAGTTCGAGAACGGGCTTCGCGGTGATATTCGCTTGATGGTGGCACCCTTGTCCATCAAGGATTTCGCCGCTTTGGTAGAGAAGGCCAGAGTGATGGAGAAGATGAAGCGCGAGGTGGAAGGCCAGCGCCCACAGCAGTCACAGCCGCTTCAGAGGATCGGTGGACCATCTGGGTCCAGGCCCAGGCAGGAGGAGAGGAGGAGACCGTATGATAGGCCTCACCATCAGTCTCAGGGGCCTAGGGGTTTTCCTCCTCAGCAGGGTCGAGTGCAGTGTTACTCATGTGGAGGACCCCACCCGAGGCACGCCTGTCCACGTAGGGAGGGTTACCGTAGATGCAACAACTGTGGCAAGGAAGGCCACTTTGGGAGAGATTGCCCCAACCTTGCTAGGGCAGCGACAC
>Ga0214543_1003010_pt1 | contig 32932 bp, 19 predicted proteins | sample CNSS2metaG_FD_160094 | JGI IMG/M metagenome (GOLD analysis project Ga0214543, IMG submission 160094) | Root nodule microbial communities from cowpea collected in UCLA plant growth center, Los Angeles, California, USA - CNSS2 | ecosystem: Host-associated > Plants > Roots > Nodule | place: USA... | reverse complement strand
ATATATATATATATATATATATATATATATATATATATATATATATATCAATCACTCGTATTTATTATTTTTCAATTCTCCATGAAATTGAGAACACTGTTCTTTATTGTTACTTCACACAATGAATTTAATTATTTGAAACTTTGGTCAAACAAATATGTTGTTAACTAAACAAAATTCGAATACTGAAGGTTGTATTTCCTCCATCGGTCTTCAAGTGTAAATATAGATACAATACAAGTATATTTGAACAAAATATATTTGATTGGATTTGTTTATATTTTTCAAAATCATGTATTTTCTTGTTAGGAAGATAACTCATTGAATGTCACCCCACCCCCCCCCCCCCCCCCACCCCCCCAAAAAAAAAAAAAACATTGAGATTAATACAACTTCTTAAGGAACAATTGTAGAAGTTGTTGATAAAGGTTGGTTTTTTCTTTTACTAGAATTAGATTATAACTTGCTTATTCAAGATTTTACGTATTCAAACTTGGTTCATTGGTACCTTCAAAATCGTTGGTTGAACTATATTCATTCTACAATTTCTTTCAATTTTAGACTTACTCACATTTATTGTGAAGGTAATTCCTACACAAGCTACCATTTTTTTTTTTGTGTGTACATAATCATCATTAAATTAGATTAATATGCTCATTTAAATCATGGTCAAGAAAGGGGACCAATCAATAAACAATCATTAAAAAAAAGGAAAGAACAAACAGGTATTATACACAAAAATCTAAGTTCAATTATATAATATCTCTAATATGAAATATATCATGTGCACTCACAATCTTAAGGACCATTTAAAATCTAACTTAACATAGTATGAGAAGGGTGAGAGAGGAAAAAGAAACAACATAATTATTATATGTGAGGAATTAAGAAGATAATAAGAGAATTGTCAATCTAATGAAACATGAAGATGTGTTCTGGGTTTGGTATCATCTCATTATGTTTAATCAATTAATTATATTCTTTATATTGTATTTAAACATTATAATTTTCTTATATGTTTATAATTTACTTTTAGTATATTATTTTATACTAATTATAATATTTCAAAAGATATCACAAAATTATTCTATCTTTAAAATGATTGATATATATATATATATATATATATATATATATATATATATATATATATATGAGAATATTTTCAGATAAAAATAATAATCAGTACTCACTTTTTTCTCAACATCAACTGACATCATGATTCCTCATGTAGCTCCCCATCTAATATCATCTTTTGTTCCAAACTTCAAATCACTGCAAAACATTCTTAGTTGGTCATGTCTTCAAATCCATGCTTTGGACATTTTCTAAGCAAAAATTTGAATCACTATGAGAGACTTCACAAAATGGTTCATATAGTCTTTGCCTAAACGTGGGTGGAGATATAACATTTTGCACTAATATATGTAGATGGAGGAAAGAAATTGTTAAAGAAATTTTTTTTCTTAAACAATGCTTCAGTTAATAAATCTCTGATATAGGTGAGATTGTAACTAGACTTCGACTTTCCCAGTGAGAAAAAATGGAAAAGGCCTAATATATACAACTTCACCAAGTGGAATTCCCATTGTACACATAGCCCATTGAATGTTGACAAATATATGTAAGGGTATTCATTACCTTTTCTAACAGATTGATGAGCACTAATTATGCTAAGAAAAGCATGTTTCATCTTCATTGTCTTAGTAATGGGAGGAGCAACAATGTTGGAGAAGTTTTGGATTGTTGTGTGGCATAATCTCCCAAGGTCTATCTGGTTGGATTTTTCTTTTTGCATTGTTATTTTCTTTAAGTGTAAGTTTGATGCAACTCTAGTTTTTTTTCCTTTCCTGTCTTTGCACGTTTTTCCTAGTTGTCTTTTCTATTTCCAGGTTACAAAGTAAAACTCAGTTTGTTTTGCTTTCCCATATAATGTTCTACAGTTGTAAGATTAGAAGTAATAACAAGAATTTTCAAATTTGACAATTCATAAACAAGTATACAAAGTGGCATTGTAGTTGCCGATAATGACACTAGAAAACTTGACGAGATTGTGGTATAAATAATCCTTTTGCTTAACTAGTGTACCAAGATCTTATAGTTTTCAAAACATTAAGTAGAATATAGTATATACAAGGAATTACTAATCAATTTCTATAATGGTAAACTTCTAATTGAATAATGTGTTTTCCAGTATTTATAATCACAGATTTGAGCAGTGGCAGTGGTAAAAACTGAATGGAAGGATCAATTGAGGAACACACACTACTCCACTATTATCTCAAACCTATGAAAGAAACAGTACTATTCGCAATTCAAACTGGTGTTGTATTATTGGCCGATTTCTATTTTTATCTTGAATGTTTGAAACTGAGACGAGGGAGGGAATCTGTACAAATATAGGTAGACAGTCAAAAATTCATAGACCTGTTCACCATGCAGATCAGTGCTACAGTTATTCTCTGAACTGAGCTCATCTCAAGCTGGACAAAAGTTTCTAGTAGACAGAGGGAGTTGCAGCATGCAACAACAACAGAATCTCCCCCTCACTGAACCCGATTCTCGTGAATTTGAGTTCTCTATTGAACACCCGAATAATGGAAAGAAGGCCAGAACTCTTGACCAAGTAAAACCAAAGGCCAAATGATTTGCTAGATTAGTACTCCGAAGCTTCTTTCATTTCACTAAGTGAGTCCAAAGAAGCATTCATTGCTTCTGCAATCATTAGAGCTGTAATGGCCTTGTGAATTGCTACATCTGCTTTATACAGCAATCTTTTAGCCCTATCTCTCTTCAACTTAGCCACGTGCCGTTTAAAACGAGCCTCAGCCACGGCATCTCGTAGCCTTAACTCCTCAAGGACAGAAGCATCCAACTGTTCAATCCCTTGCCTCTTAGGGCCAGCAAGCAGGTGATGCCTGTTATGAGGCGCATCATATCTAGACTGGTGAAATTTTGGGACATGATTTCTGTATTTCAAGCTGCCAGCATCACGTGGTACGAACATCCTTGGTGAGGTCAGAGGCAATGGTGATTCATCAAAAGAATCGTAATAATGGCCTTGGTATAGGAACTTTTCATCGCCAAAAGGTAAGGCATTATGTCTTCTTCCTGAGATCACAACAATTAGATGTTAAGCTGAATGTTAATATTTTGTTTAAAAAATGTAGAAACAAGCTTGTAAATCAAATACTCACGGAAGCCATCCTGATACAGATTACTGTTTGCGTGCCCAGATACTGAAATCTTCTTTTGGGATCGATGCTTCAATCCCTTGTTCACTGATTCCAGACCCCTAGGCTTCAAACAAAAAGCAAACATGGCCGGCTTCTCCAAACACGCATTGGAAGGGGTATTGTTCTTAGTCATGGCTACCTCCCACTCTCTCACTTGTTTTTGATACCTTTCCCATAGAGGGGGCTGAAAAGTACATAAAAATTCAGTGATGAAATTTCAGAAATGTTGTAAAAGTTCATTCCCTCCTAACATGTTTCATTATGTGGCAGCATTAATACAGCATAAGTGATGTTTATATTTTCTGTTAAGTTAGTACTTGTCAGAATCAAAAAACTTACCCAATATATTTTAAGTGTAAAAAAGTAATAGATCAATCCATTACAATATATATTACTCCTCTCCAACTATTATATCAGCAAAACCATCATGTCTTTCATATAAATTTATCAAACATACGGAGACATATTCCCAAAATCAAAAATAATTACAATAAACCCAAGAAACGTGATTTGAACATTACCTGAAATTGCCGTATTAAAGCCATTCCACTCTTCTTCCTTCTCTCCTGCCAACGATCATATATGATTTTGACAATACTCAAAGGCCCAACATCAACCGTGAGTTCCTCTATCTCATTACAAGTAAACTGGTCACGCTTCTTAGTATATGCCACCTTTTCAAACATGTCCATTGTCTTCTCAAACATCTCCTCTGAAATCCAACTCAAGTCACTGTTGTCTTTTACAGAGTTTTGAGCATTTGCAATCCACTGCTCATCTTCGCTATCCATGTCATACAAAACACGGGATGGATCCAGAGCCATCTCAACATCTGTTTCAACCTGTTCGAAGTACATAAAGCTCCGAACAAAGGTTGCCTCACATCCATTATCATCATTTTCTTCTATCAAACGAACACCAGGAATAGGTATATTTTTAACTGAAGCAGCACGGATGTTACGGTTGTAGCATTCCTCATGCATCTCCTTGAAAATAGCCCACTGACTCCTATCAGGAAATTCCAAGATCCAATCTTTCCCTCCTTTCCACATCATTGCATGTGTGTACCGATTTGTTGATCCAGGCTGCAGAAACTGATGTGCTTTGTATGAATACCGAGTAATTCCTAAAAGTTTCACAGAAAGTCTCCACTCATTGTGGTCAAAAAGCTCTAGTACAATATGGGCCCCAGATTCTCTCCAACCCTTATCACCAAGAGTAATCAAGACATTTGCACCACAAGATAAGCATTCAAAATTCTTCTCAGTGACCCTAGCAACATCTGATGACTTCTTCTCACTGGCCTTTCTAATTCGTTTGTGAGGAAGCCCTTTCTGATGATGGTTTCTCTGCCTTGAACTGAATTCATAACCAGCAGAAGGCACCGAGTACGATACTTGTGTGCGTGGTCTCTTAGGTCCACTGCTAAAATCATTGTAAAGTGAATCAGCCTTTCCATCAGACCACACATGAGACTGAAATCCCAATGATGAGGAACTATTCTGGTTCCGATACCAAGAACTTCTACGAGCAGCTGGATTAGAGCTTGGCATGATGCCTCCATTCCAAGAGATATCAGGAGAGTGTTCAGCATCACGTAAATCACCATCACAACCAGGATTCTCAAATTGATCAACTGCAGGAATTTGGATACTAAGATCACCAATAAAAGAATGAGAACCATCATCGTCCTTATCTTGACGAGTTAAAGAACTCAAAGGTAAAGAGCCTAACTCTTGCTCCATATGGTGTGATTGCCATTCGGGTAAGTGAGTTGTGCCAAGCCTCTCAGAATGATGGGAAATAGAAGTACCAGAACTGTTAGGACCAATGTTCTGGTACTTTTGAGAGAGAATTTGATAACTGAAGGTAGAATGATGACCTGAGTGATTACAAGACCCTCCATCACCTGCAGCACCATTTGACAAAATATCATTATCTTTCCTCGGGATAATTTCAGAATTCCTGTTTGAGCAACCATCGGTGCTGGTACATCCATTGGTTCCCAAACTAGGGTCTTCCTGATCAAATTCCGGTGCGTGATCACAAAAGCTAATATGAGTTGCAGACTGCTCCATCAGTGACTTGAGATGGAAACAAAGAAAAAATGTAGGTGCTGCAGCAAAAGAAAGAGTAAATGGAGGAAGCTTCCTCTCACCAACATCAGAATATTGATGAATATCAGCTTGAGTAGACACTTTGGAAATACCCATGATGTTAATACCTGGCCTACCCCTTCGCATGACCTGTTCATGCAGAAGTTGCATGATTGATTCACAACAAACCCAACATAAGCTAATTTGCAGTGACTTTTGGAAGATTTGACATACAATACTGAATTACAGTAACAAGCATTAAACATGACAAATAGATCTTAAAATAAGGGTTAAAGATACCCATCAAGATATATAGGAAAAAGCGGAGCAAGTACCTTGGCTGAGGAGGACCCACTGACAGAAGTTATGGACAACTCACTTGATCCATTTTGAAGTGCCTGGATGTTATCATATGTGCATTCAGAAAGAAGGAGCTTCTTACTCAGAAGGCAATGCCTCTTAAGCTTTGAATCTAAGACCGTCCACTTAGAATTCTTCACTCCAGAGAAATTATAGAACTCAAAAACAAGCGGCTTCTTATTCACATGAAGACCAGAAAACTTGAATCCAATAGATGTACATGGAAATTGCAAGTCAACATACTTCCCTCGGCAGGCAGGTTGATGAAATACCCTAAGGACAAAAAAGACAAAGGCTACAGCCATGTTCAAGCAGCCTTCAAATAATAAAAATCTCAACCCAACCACATTATCAACAAAAAGCATCTCCAAACAAACTCTAGGCCACTTGGTCATAACTGTACCATACCGGAGCAAAAAAAGCGGATAAAGCAACCACAAATTTTCAGATTCAAAATGATTATTCAACATGAAACACATTGGAAAATTTAACCCAAATCTGAACAATACTGATTCCATGTCCCAAAAAACTTTTGATACTCCTGCCTTGTAAGTGAAGCACAATGGGCCCTCAACTTCATCCATGTCATCACTTGAATTCTTCATATTCTCAACCCCAAACATATGGTCAAGGGAAACAGAATCAGATGCACTTCTAGTAGCATGCTTTTCTTCACAGATATGAGGGGGTATTAGAGCAGGCTTTCGAATCCGCCTTCTGAAATAGACAATAGGCTGTTTTACATCTTTATTGCAAGTGGCACTTTGCAATGACGACTTCATCCTAAAATCATCACTTAATTTATCCTGTGATGATAAATTATTTTCAACACCCTTCAGAAAACTCTTCGATAAGTGTCCCTTTGTTGTGACAGGTTTATCATATAAGAATGATGACATTGTACTTGGAAGTGTAACAGAAGTTTTCTGTTTCTTAATGCCTTGAAAAGAAGATACAAACCGATGAGAAGATCGAGCCAACCATGTAATTATAGGTTCTGAGTCCATACTGCTCCCACCACGGTGATCATTCTCAGTATTGCCTTCTGTTCTTTGCCTTTCTTTTCTGGATTTGCTACCCTTCTGTTCATCAGAACTTCTACGTTTTGCAAAAGCTCTTTCACCTTTTGCATTTCCTGGAACTTCACTACGAAGTAACAAGAGTTTGAATCTCTCAGTATGTAGATTAACCCATTCTACATCCCGATCATCATATTTGATATGGTAAAGCTTGTTTCCTTCATCGTAGTCATCCACAAGGCCATAATACCATCTCTGGTCTAAAGGCCAAAAAATTTTAATTCTCCGGTTCAGTACCCAGTATACATCTACATCACCTAAAAGAATTTCATAAAAATGGCGCCTCTTCCTCGAATTACCTTTGCTTTTATATTGTTTCCTAGGCCTCAAAACTCTGCCATCAGCATCAGCTGATGCAGATTCTGAACCTGATTGAAACTTCAAATCACGGTTAACAATACTTTGACTAGAAGATTGAAAAAATGACAAACCATTTGAACCTTTGGTCGAAAATCCAGTACAGCTTGGATCAAATCTTGAAGATAGCATCCTAGCTGCATTCTCCTCAAGATTTTCCTCTTCATCTTCTTGCAAATCATCAGATATTTTACAACTCAAAACCAAAGGTTCAACCTCCTTCGAAACCTTAGCTGTATCTAAAGCTGAAGTCTTCCGTTTCCTATTCTTCCTTCGTGATTTTGTCAAAGAAGAATCTCCACCATCAATATTTACAACAGAATGAGATGCACAATCCCCATTCTCCTTAAAATTTTGAACTGAATTTGAATCACTATTCCTATTTTCCTTATTAAATTCATCAAATTCTTTCTTATGCTTAGTCTTCAAAGATTCAACCCCAGTAGCCAAATCATCACTACCTAACTTTGGCACAGGATGGACATAACCACTACTACAATCGGGATGCTCCACCAAATTTGATGCTTGACCAGGCTCTGATTTTTTCTTCCGCATAAAACTCCTCTTCCTCTTGGGAATGTGAAAATCATCACCACAAACTCCAAATGAAACTGTATTTGACACACTACTATTCAATCTCTGACTGACCCCTAACTTCAACTCACTGCTACCATCACCATTTTCTAAGCTACTTAAAGAGACTTCTCTTTTAGCCTTCTTTCTAACCCTCTTCTCATCACCATCCCCACTACTACTGTTAATCCTTTTTATATTCTTCTTTGAAGTTTTTAGTGACAAATTTGATTTATATAGACTTTTAAGATCCAGAGATTTTGATTTCTTGGGAACTGTAGTGCCATTGGATTTCTCTGTTCTGCTTTCCATGGCAAATCAACATAACAAACGCCCAAACCAAAATTCCCCTAATTGTCACATGTCATCATACATATCCGGCCCTTTTCCTTGGATCTGAAACGCCAAAACCACAAAAATATCACAAAAAATCACACAACCAACACAAACCTAAATTCAATATACCAAACTCCCCCATGCATTGCGTTATTGTTTAAAAAGAAACACCCAGAAAAATCATGGAAAGTTTTGACACCGAAAAAATACAATTATCAAAAAATTTACTAACCTGACCCCGAATGCCACGAAACAATCGATTCTTCCCACAGACATAGAAGATCACCAGAGCGAATTGGCAGATTAGGGTTTGAGAATGACTTATGGATTCGAAACCCTAATAGAATCCCCGAAATTGAAATTCCCAATAATTTCGATTTTTATTTTTCTGTTTATTTTTTTCTTTTGTTTTTTAACCGCTAGGGGACTAGGGTTTCATTAGGAGGTAAAGGTTTAAATTGAAAATTCCTCCAACTTCAAATAAAAAATAAAAGTGCAAAACAATTTCAAATCGACACGTGTAACGTCATCCCACGTGTGATCGAAATCTTTTTAACTTACTACCGTTGTAGCGATCATCTGCGGCCGAGTGTATAGTAAGCAGGTGCTTATCAAATCTTTGGCTTCTGATTCATGTTTTTGGAGAAAACAAATTTAGAAACAACGGAACATTTTGAAATGTGTGGTTTGGATTTTGACCATAGTTTTTCCTAAAAATTCCGAAATGCCACAGATTTTTTGTTTTCTTTTGGACTCTACTATACAGTGTTTGCATTGTGTAACTTCTATTTCTATTGTTTCTGATCTTCAACAATTACTAACTATACTTTTATTTATAATAAATAAATATTTCTTTAACAATTAAATTTTTATAATTTGACGTGACATTATTTAAATAGTTTTAAAATACAAAAAATATTAAAATAAAAAAAATTGAAATGTGACATCTTTTAAATCATTTTAAAATATAAAAAAAATGAAAAATCATTTAAAAAATAACATTTTAAATTATAAAAAAAAATTATCAAATTTCATTATTAAAATATCGTTATACTTTATGATAAGAGAAAAAACATAAATATAGTAAGGTCCATTTATTCTGCTCCCTTATTTTAAGGGTTGTCCTAAAAAAGTTGGGTCTAAAGGCTGGTCCATAGGATAAAAGCCATTTGTGTTGCCCTAATTCACACTTCTACTCTTTTTTCAGAAACCTAGATCTGTGTCGTCTCCCTCTGTTGCCATAAAGAGCTCTACTAGTGTTACACTTTCCCGATCGAACAAAGCTCAAACCCGTTCCCATATTCTACGTAAGTATCCCTCCAACTGTGCTCATTGTTCTGCTACTGTTACGCTGGGCAACTCATCCCATGTTTCTCATTTCTTTCCAGCACCTTGAATCGCTTTTTGAGTTGACGTTCCCTGTTGTTTAGGGTCGAGATCTCGTGCTTGCCATTTTTCCAGGTAGGGAAGCTAAGACCTTGCTCATATGTCCTATTTTCCTCGTGCTTTGGCTGTCATTTCGAGTTTGTATAGTTGGTGTGATGCTATACTGGGAAACATGTATATAATGGAGTATTATGTAGGCGTGGCATGATTCATGGACCGTAGATGATGGGTTGGGTGTGAAATTGGCATGTGAACTAAATGAGTTAGTTATTGTTAAAGTGGCATGATAACGAGATGAGTTGAGATCCCATGAGCATGGATGAGTTATGATGAGCAGGAATGTGTTGGACTTGGAAACATGAAAGTTGTGGGCCTTAAAGGGTGACATAATGAATATATTCTTGCATGGCGAATACTTTTTGACTGTGTGATCATGTTTTGTCTGTGTCAGTGCATAATTCATTGGGGTCTCTAGGTGAGACTTTCAAGGTTGCGCTTCAGTGGTCGGAACGTAATTTCATGGCCCTTGTTAGTGGGTGTCCATGGTGGTGCCTCATCTGTATAACTAGGTAAGGATTCAAGGTAAGGTTGCATCCTGACACTCTAAGGAGTCAGTTAGTCTCACCTAGAGCAGACTGACTCATGTGGTGAGAGTAGTAAGAGGCCTGAAATTCTCTAATGACTAACCTTGTGGTGAGGGAAATTGATTTACTGTAACACTGTAACACATAGCTCGGGGGTGAGCAGAGGTATCTACCACAAGTGCAAGCATTCGCTGAATACGACCAAGTTATATGTATCCGGATGAGTCGAGTTGTGTCGTAGTGTATTGTCTGAGAAGTCATAACATGCTTGGTTGATATGAATGTATGATTGTGCAAATATAACTAAACTTATGGATGAAATCTTTTGTGCTCTAGCTTACCCTACTTTTATTGTTGTGTGTTATGCTGTGTGGTACTCTCTTTTGCGATGATCATCAACTTGTTGGTGTGAGCAGATGCGAGGAACACCCATGGACAATAGGGAGGTGGTGATTCCGCTGCATAGTCTGTGTGAACTGGTTCATAATTTCCTTTATGAGTTTCTTTAGGGCTATGACCCATGTATTTTGTTCGTCCTTAGATTTACATACTTTTGGTTGAACTCTTTATCGAGTTTTCTTTTGGGCATTATGGTGTGCCTTAGGTTGTAAGGAGTGAGTTTAAAACTCCCGGACTGCGCTATTACGTTATCTTTTGTGTGACGTTTCTTTTAATTTCGCTTAATAATTAAATGGGACGTTATAAATATTATTTACTTTAGCACATTATCATTGATCTCGTTGTTATTACCATTATTATCACAACCATTGTTGTAGAATATGAGACAGTATATTATGAAATATCCATTCCAAAATAGTGTTCATGCGTTTCGAAAATTTTGTTACAAAAATCACATTTCAAAAATCTCATTTCATAAATTCTACTAGGGAAATTAAGTTTTGTAAATCTTGTTTCGAAATTTCTGAAAAAAGAGAATTTCCAAAATGTATAATTCAAAAATCACTTTGCTAAAGGCTAAAATGGTCATTTTAAAAATTGAAAGAAGCACACGAAGAAATTGTATCAGAGTGCGGAAAGTAAAAGCCGGGTTTTATTATACTCACTCCGTGCCTTATTAACTTCAATTCCATAATCATAAAAGAAAAAGGTGTTTTTAAAGCATATCAAATATATCAAAACGTTTTTTAAAGAATATTTTAATAACAAAAAATATTATTCTAATACAAAATAAATATAAATTGAATAAAAATATTTTTTATAATTTTAAATCATTTATATTTATAAATGTCATATTAAAATAATATTTGATTAATAGGTATACGTAAAAGAAAGATATGATGTGTGGTAACTACCAAAAAAAATGGTATATTTTCAAAAACTTGTAAGAATTTAGACGAAGTTTATATTTAGAGTTTAATTTAATATACTTTAGTCATTTTTGTTTTGTTTTTATTAATTATAAATTTCTTGATACAAATTTATAGAAAAAAAGTAATATTTTTTTATTATAAAATGAAAAATTGTAAGGACATATTCAACTATTTAAAAGTAAAAGTAGTATAGTGATATGAAATATGAATATTTATTATTTAAGTACAAAACTTATAAATAGAAAAAACTAATTATTCAAACATCATTTCAGAAAAATCATCATCTATCAAACAAATTTGTATTTACCCCTTATATGTTTTCTTTCTATTCATCCTTTCATAAATTAAAGCTTGTCTTAGTGATTTTAATAGATACTAGAACAATATGCCTTTTCAAATTTTGTTTTAGAGGAAGATTCTTTTTGTACATTTTTTCCAGGTTAGTTTATGTTAAGAAATATATTTTAAGTCAAACTCAACTTTGCAAAGCTAACTTGTAAGTATAAAGTTTCCAACACACCTTCCTCACATCGAAGTATATACATTTCATGTATGGAATTAGACAATAAAGGTGGTCTGATAACGATCCAATAACAGGTGAAACAATAAATCCACCAAATAACAAACTTTGATAGGATAGATTCCAACTATAACTTTGATACCATGTTAAAAAGTAAACTTTAAACCCAACTCAACCTTACAAAATTGGTTTGTAAGGTGAGGTTTGCACCTACTCATATATTATAAATTGGCATTATTTATAGTCGATGTGAGACTTCTAAGCATCATTTCAAAAAAACCAACATTTATTTAACACTCTTTCTATTTACCTTATATATTTTCTCCCTAGACTTTTGTTCATCCTTTCATAGATCAAAACTTGTCTTAGTGATTATGATAAAAATAGAGCAAATGTGTCTGATAAAAATTTGTTTTAAAGGAAGTTTCTCTTTATACATTTTCTTAGGTTGGTTTTGGATGTTTTGCATGCATGTGGGGCCTACGGGTCTTATATGCAGTCCTTTTATAGTAAAGATAAATATTTGTTAGTTCATGATCATAAGGTTATATATAAATCATTGATTAAAATTTTCTATGTTCAAGTTTAGCTTTCATGTGTTATAAGAGAAGTTTGAAGTTTGAATTTAAACAAACAAGTTTTAACAATGGAAGTTATTTATGTTTTTCATGAAACCTTATGATAGATGATTTGAACGTGAAGTGCACTTGGTCAAAGATTTTGGTTTCTATGTTGGTGATTGTGTTTTGTTTGGAAAATTGTTTGAATATATGAAATTGAGTGTTTTTTGAATTTTAGTTAATAGATGAATATTTCATAAAGTTTTGAATTGGATATTATAGTTGATAAATTGATATAGTGGATAGATTATTCATCTTAAGATATAAAGTTTCTCAAATTGAGTGTCATTCAACAAAAAATTTGTTTCATTATTTTCCTTTTCACACAACAAAGACTAAGAAAATTTTTTTGAATCCAATTATATAACTTGTCAAAATGTTTTTCCATTGACACTTCTTTGGATTATGCTTTCACTTTACACTATTTTTTTATAATAAAATATTGGGTTAAGTATGTTTTTAGTCCCTAAACTTATATGTGAAATTGGAATGTTTCCCTTTAGAAAAGTTCATATAAAATTAATCCTTATACTTTAGTAATGCATGGAATACTCCTCTAGAACTAGAATAAAAAAAGGTAAAAGAAAAGAAAAATAAATAAGAAAAAAAGACCTTTTTTAAAAAAAATTACATGTGTCAATCACGTGGCATAGTCATATCTTCAAACTTTTTAATCCAGTCAGCATGCTCGTTAGACACATCACCTAAAAGTTAACATCGTTGGTTCTGGGGGACGTAGTTCATACATTACTAAAATATAAGAATGAATTTTATGAACTTTGAGAGAGAAGATTTCTAATATCATATGCACTACAAAAATTCTTGAAATTACCAATAGAATTTTACATATGGAAATAAATTCGTTGGTAAATTTGAATTACAAACAAATCTTACCGATGAATTTTAAAAGTTATATTACTAGTGGATTTTATTTATAGATTTATTTATGTCAATAAATTCATTAGTAATATAGATTTCAATTATCGATAGATTTTTTTGTCTAAAAATCCGCTGGTAATACAAATTTTAATTATCGATAGATTTTTTCGTTGATAAAATTTGTCAATAATTACATACTTTAAAATTCATTGCTAAAAAAGTGGCAAATTTTTCGCCCATATTTAACATCTTCACCTTCAACTTTTCATAATTATTTTGTTCCTTTAATTTTTGTTTTCTCACAGACAGTGTTTTCCCAAAAAATATATCTTCTACAAGAATCATAACAAAACACAAGTGAGTTTCCAAATTACTAGAGCATGTTAGTTTAGGGTCTTCGATGTGAGAGCATGGCAATGGAGGAGGACAAGATGTGGTAGTGATACCGAGAGGAGAAACGATTGGGCTAAGGTGACAGCGACACGCGATGACCCACTCCGACGAGGGTAGCGAACGTCAACGACAACAAGAGCAGTCATAACAAACTGTGGTGAGTTTAGAGGCGCTCCTGGTGGCGGATACAACGAATAGGGTTCACAATAAGGAAGACCCAACCAAGTGAGGGTCTAGCGGCAACACGGGAGAGTATTGGCGGAACTTCAGACAAAATTTAACGGGTGCCAAGATAAAGGCTTAAGTATGTTTTTATCCATAAACCTTAACGCGATATTGGAATTTGTCACTATCTGAAACTTTGATATATTTTGGTTCTTAAACTTTACAAATGAATTAATATAGTCTTTTCAATCCAATTACATTATTTTTTTATGTGTCGAACATGTTTCAAGCTAGCATTTGATTTGTTTATCTGATACGTTCCTGCTTGATGTGTTTAATGAGTTTCCTAACATATATTGAAACAGAAACGTGTCAGACAATGTAAATAACTCAAATGCTAGCATGAGACACCTGTAGAAAACTAACGTAATTAAGTTAAAAGGACTATATCCATTCATTTTTAAATTTTAAAGTATAAAATGTATTAAAGTTTCAGACACGGATGAAATGTTCAAAGACTAGAATCATACTTAAAAACGTCAAAAGTCAAAAATTAATAAAACCATTACCTTCCAAATTCAATCAAGTGTGTTCGTCCTATAACCAAGTCCAACTTTCCAGTCTTCAGCCTTCGCAACCCTCAGAAAATGCAAGAGACTAACAAAAAAAAAAAACTAAACTCCATAGGTGTGGACATATCAGGAAGAGATCCATTAGATGCAAACTCAAAAGTAAGAATACGGGAGCTTCCAATGAAGCAATATCCAAGCAACTGAACATAATTTTCATGCTTCAACATTGCATCACATGTACAAACCCAAAAAGGCTTAAATTCATGAAATATGTTCGTATGAAATAGGATAGAAAAAAAATACCTTGTCGCCACTGGATCTAGAAATGCCCCGAATGAAGATTTCAACTTCATATACATGACAACAATGATAATAGTTAATAAAATAATAAGGATTGACTTATAACTTCAAACCTCGAAAAAAAAATGTGGTGGGATTTGGATTCAATTGGCTTGGAATGAGTAAACAGTACCTTGCGACTAAGATACCCATCAAGCCAATATGTGATTGATGCAGGTCAAATATTAGTACCCAAGTCAAGAAAATATGAACCTCAAAGATTAGTACACAACCTGACCAAAATATCAAACTTTGGGATAGTTGTCAACAATTTAGAAAATCAATTACGAAAATCAATTTTGTAAGCAACCATCCAAAGCACACTTGCAACTATTTTACAAACCCATAAGTCTATCATCAATTGTTACACAAGGAAATTCAAACTTTCCATGGCAAAACAATTCCATTCACACTTCCATTAATCGATAACCATTCACAAACAAATTCAAATCACATGAACTAAATTTCTGAAAAATCACGCCTTTTAAGTATATAGAGAAAACGTAGTTGTAAATACTTGAGAACACAAGACACTTCCATATAACAATTAAAAGTAACAAATCAATATTTTAAAAGATGTGAGTATAAATTATATACCAACTAAAATTGATGATAAAAATTAAAAGCATAAAAGAAACTAAGAAAATAAAACTTCAAATGCTAAGAACATACCTTTTCACTAACACCATACCAATGTATTATTATTTGATGAATAAAAGTCCTGCACTAAAAAAAAAACTGACGAAAAGAAGCAATAATAGATTAAAACCCTAAAAAATATACTGACAAATCCTTGAATATTAATAACAACATTAACAAAAGAAAAATAAAAATGAAGGAAAATTAAAAAGAGGAAAACCCTAAAATCAAATAAAGTTAATAACTTTGGATTGGAAAGATAGAATGAAAGAGGATTTCGTAAATAAAGAATAACATTAACTATTAGAAATAAAATATTAAAAAAAATTAATTATAACAATTTAATAAATAATTTTATATAAAAAAATTCAAAAAATAAATTTTAAATAAAATACTTAATTTTTTAAGTTTGTTTAGGTCTTCCCAAATTCTTAGGTCGTCTTTTTAAAAAGGGTTAAATATGTTTTTGGTCTCTCAAATTTGAGCGAAATTTGGGTTTAGTCTCTCATCAAAACTTTTGACCAATTTAGTCTTTCATCTTCCAAAATGCGTGAATTTAGTCCTTTTAACCAAATTTTGTTAAGTTTATTTGACATTTCAAGCGCATTTCATGATAGTATTTAAATTATTTATACTGTTTGACACATTTTTGCTTCAATGTTAACTTAAATACTATCATGAAATGCGCTCGAAACGTCAGATAAACTTAACAAAATTTGGTTAAAAGGACTAAATTCACGTATTTTGAACGATGAAGGACTAAATTGGTCAAAAGTTTTGATGAGGGACTAATTCCAAATTTTGCTGAAACTTGAGGGACCAAAAACATATTTAACCCTTTTAAAAATGTATTTCAGTAACTAATAAATAACATGAACATCTAATACAATGAATAATTTTATTAAATTATTAAATATTGATTCTCAATCATATACATCCCTTGTCAATAATATGATTCATGTAAAAATAGTGGTACACATCTCACTAGGGGGGACGTGAATTTATGATTGAAAATCACCGCATATTTATTGTCTGCAATGTGAAAAAATAAGAGAAATTTTCAAAACCTACAACTATTTTCGTCTAACAAGTTTACTGTAGCAATTCAAAATGAACAAGTTTTAGTTTTCCGAAGATAAAAATCAAATAAAATACTATTTTGAATAGGAAGGTAAAATACTTACATTTTAGAGAAAACAAGGGTAAAACTCATTACAATAAAAACATAATCTAATAGGGTTTGCTACATAGTTTTGCATTAAACTAAGCTACATATTAAATTTGACACATTTTAAGAAAAAACATAAAATTTTTTGTTTAGGGGAGTTTTGAAGAGACTGAAATTGTGTTTTACTTTAAAATCTGTGAGGATCTTCACATAATTGTAGGAATTATAGCCATGTAAACTCACTTTCTTTCTTGTTCATAACAACCCGTTTGTGGGCTAAAAGTGAAACCCAATTTTCACCTTTCTACCTCCAAACAGAGCCAAACAATTTCAACCCTTCTCCCAATCGAAACCATCTAGAGAGAGTACCGTAGCCATTACCAAAACGCAACACAACACAAACCAAGATTCTCAGACTCCATACTCGCTTCGTTTTTCACACTTCCACAACGTGCCCCTCAAAATTAAACGCGCTGGTGATGAAGGGAGTCGAAATTTGTGTCCATCTTCAACGATTCTTCTGAGATGAGACCCCATAATGAGTCTGAAAAACCACACCTTGTTTCTGGGAACAAGTCTTCATGGCTCTTTGGAAAGTGGCACCAGCAAGAGGAACCCTTTTCGTTTGGAGAGAAGGAAGTTGCCGCAGAAGGGTCTTTGCAATTGCACGTGCTGCGTGTCCCCGAAACGGTGCCGTTTGGTAAGCCAAGCGTTACGGCTTTCAGCTTTTTCTGGGCAAAACGCGGGGTTATTGGGAAAAGACTTGATTTTGAGAAGTGGGTCGAGGTTAGAATGTGCCAGGGAACCTTATTTTAGGAGTGAGGCTTTGGGTAGTTATTTGACACCGTTGTGGAAGGAGGGTCTTCTTTTGATAAGGGCTTCTGTTTGCACTGCTGTTGTATCTGGAGTGTGCATGCTGGTGTGGTATGGCCAGAATAAAGCAAAGGGTTTCATTGAGGCCAATTTGTTGCCTTCTGTTTGTTCAGTAATCAGTGAGCAAATTCAGCGTGACCTTGTGTTTGGTAAGGTTCGGCGAATTTCGCCGTTGAGCATTACTTTGGAATCTTGCTCATTTGGGCCTCACAAGGAGGAGTTTTCGTGTGGCGAGGCTCCCACGGTGAAACTTCGCCTCCGCCCCTTTGTGAGTTTGAGGAGGGGAAAGTTGGTGATTGATGCGGTTTTGTCGCATCCAAGTCTCTTGGTAGCACAGAAGAAGGACTTTACTTGGTTTGGAATACCCTTCAATGAAGGAAGCAGGGACAGAAGTTTCTCGGCTGAAGAAGGCATAGATTATCGTACAAGAACAAGGAGGCTTGCACGAGAGGAAGCCTTGGCTCATTGGGAAAGAGAAAGAGATGATGCGGCTAAGGAAGCTGCTGAGGTGGGGTACTTTGTTTCTGAGAGGAGTTGTGGTGTGTCCCAAGGTGATGATGGTTTAAAGGAGATGGAAACTCGTTTCATGGAGTCAACTGCATCTGCGCCCTTTTTTTGCATGAATGATGGTAAGCACGATCATAGGTTGATGGACAAAGGTGTTAATTATGATACGAAGCATGCAGCTCTGGAAAAATCATTTGGGGTGAGACTTCCTGCATCGGGACTTCGATTTTGGTCTAGAGTAATATCCGGGCCTCGGAAGTACAAGTTTAAGAGGAAGGCTAATGGGGGTAGCATCTTTGCATCTGATGTTGCTATCAAAAAGAGAATGTTTGAACGTAGTGCAGCAGCTGCTCATGCATACTTTTGTAATCAATCACAATGGAAATTTGGGGAGCCTTTGTCGCCTTCTGAATGTTATCATTTTATGAGTCATGATATGCATTTGGTGAAAAGTGAGGTTGACAGAAATGCCAAACCTGTTGTTGGTGATGAAAAAAGAAGTGATGATAACCAAAGTGTAACACAATTAAAAGATCTGGCATTGCCTCCCTCAGTAAATGAAAATATTGGCATTCAATCGGATTACTTAAAGTTAGTTTGTGATCCAACTTTACACACAAGAGAGGGTGAATTTGAAAATTTGCAATCTAGTGATGATGTTGCAGAACCGGCAAATCCAAATGGTATAACAGAGAAAAATGAGGAGTTTGTACCATATGTTGCTGCCAATCATATGGACGATAATGACAGCTCTTCAGAGGGCCAACGAGGTTTGACATCTGAAAATTTGGGTTTTGTGAAGCCTAACTCTCAATTGGAAACCTATTTTCAAAATCCATTTGAGCTCTTGCTTGTGAAATTTGACTTAACATCAATTGTAAGAAATATGGAAGAGTTGACATCTTGGTTTCTTTCTGGTCCCGTTGCAAAGTTGAAGTCTGTTGTGGGTCTGACTGTTGAAGATATTGTTTCCGAACATGTTGATGGGATAGATTTTGTGCAGTCCGAAGCTGTTACGAAGGTTCTGCCTATTACATTGGATTCAGTTCATTTCAAAGGTGCAACACTGATGCTGCTTGCATATGGTGACAAGGAAGTTAGGTGAGAGTTGATCTTATCATTATCTCTTAATTTAAAATCAGTCTACAGCTGAAGTAATGAACACACCAGTTCATGAGTCCATGGTTTTAATATTGTGTACATCATTAGAAATGTTATGTTGGGCGTTCTTCCAGAACTGTATCATCTTGATAGTTAACTTGCTTATACTAAATAATACTTCAGTTTTTTAAGTAGTATGACAATGACAATCATAGTAGCAACATTTTTTAAGTAGCTGGACAGTATATCGAACCAGGGAAGGCATGGTTTCAAGGTTCAAAGGTTCTACTAAAGTCGAACAGGTCTCCATAAAATACTATTATTTTAATTTTTATAATATATAAATATAATATAAGAGGCAAAATTGACAAAAATAAATTAGTACACATAAATTTATAAAATTATAATTATAATTTCGCTTAAAATGGTCATAAGTCATACATATAATAAAAGTAATTCATATATGAAGGTAAACAAATCTAATACATCATATTCAAGTTCAGATCTCTTAAAAAACCAACTAAAAACTCTTAAAAGAACTAACTACAACAAAAAAGCACATACCCTTTTTAGCCAATTGGTTGAACCCTTCAACCTACCAGTTTTCCTGGGTCATGGCCAGTTTGATTGAAATCCAGTTTTTGGAAGATTTGGACCACTTCTCTGTTCTACCGGTTGAACTGGCCGGTCCTGCCCAATTTTGACAAGTATTAGTAGTGGGATCTCTATTTGGCATATTTAATTAGCCATCTTTGTTTTCAGAAATCTAGAAGAATGAAGAATTAGTGTTTTGTATTGGACAGAACATCCTTTAAGTGCTAATCATTGGATGTTCAAAGTCTCTAATACAAGTTGTTGTAGGTCTCTATTCCAGTTACTTCTGTGTTTCTTTCATGCATTTATTAATTATATAATTTTAGTTTCCTTTTACCTTCTTCTGTGTGTCAATCAAACAAGTGCATATTTCTATATTCTGAGCTATGAAGCTTGGATATGCCTCATAAATGGTGTGTCCCGTGTCCGTATCAGACACCGACACTTGTATGATACTCATACGACATACTATGTCCAATTTGAAAGACATTTTTTGTCTTTGACATGATCTTGACATGACTCCAACACTATGTTAATAACCACAAATCTAATGATTTCCTAAAAGAACAAAAGACTTGTAGACTTATTACATAAGTTTCTATTATGATGATTAAAATAAGGAACAAATCTTAAACGATCACTACTTTTTGTTTTTTGGATATTAAATAGATAGATTAGATTAATTTTTTGTGTTAGTTGACAATGTGTTAGTTGATAGTTTCAAACTAATATGTATATACACTCTGTGTCCCGTGTCCTATACTTTTTTAATTTAGCCATATCTTCCTGTTCATGTCGTATCGGTGTTCGTATCTGGGCAACATAGATTCTAAGGATGCTGAAGAATATAATATAATTTTGCTTTTTCCTATCGAGATCTATAAAATAAACATGCTGCCATTAATATGTTATCTAAAGTCTTAATATTTGTTTTTATCAATTAAGTATGGTTGATTATTGTTTTTAGCTTATTCGTTGAAGTCGAGTTTTGCCATTTTAGTTTCTTGAGCTTTGACATAATTGTAATTTGTAAAACCAATTTCTTTCTTTGGTGTATCCTTGAAACTTGAAAATTTTGGATTTAGTTTCTAAAAGAGTAAGTTTATAGTCATTTAAAAGGATTTTATTTATATTTATTTTCTGGATACAACAGAAAGTATATTTTAGATGTCTTTTTTCAATATTGAGGGATTAGATCGAAGTTCGCCTCTGTTGCAGGACCATATTTATAATCCTTATATCATTTGTTGTTTGCTTCTTTTGTAAGGTGTTGTGATTAATGTAAAAAAAATTAAAGCAATAAAAGTCATTTGTTGTTTTACATTAACTGCAATATTGTTTTATTAATTACAAAACTTCACATTTCTCAACATGTGAACATAAGAAAGCAAGATGTTTGAGACAAAATAACAATCACATCACCCAACTAATGATAAAAATTAAACGCAATGAACTTAATTGAAAAGTATAAAAATTGAGTATCCAATAGGCAAAAAAGTTTAATAGGGACTCAATTGAAAAGACATAAATTTATGAGAGATTTAAAACTTAATTAAGTCTTATTTAACATTCTATAAGAGTAATGTTAATCTTGGTTTTTTAGAAAAAAACATGTTTGTTTCGATTTGGATATTTTCAGTAGAATGTTTTAGATTATTTTGCATAAATTTGTTGTGAGATGAGTGCTTGTAACATGAATTAGACTTAAAACAGAGAGAAAAGCACAGGAGATGAGCGGAAACATGCTTGGGAGAGTCTCCCAGCTTTTCATACGTATATATCTGTGATAGAGTTGTACAAGAGTTATAATGAATTAATCAATTGTTCTAACCCAATTTCAGTCTTCAATTCATTAAATCTCAATACAATCTTTTTATAATCTCATCTCTTGTATACAATATAAATGATGCTTTTATATTGTAACCAAATAGTGATGGTCTGTGAATTGAAGATTTTATACTATTGTTTTTAGGGAGATGGAGAATGTCAATGGACATGTAAAGTTCCAAAATCACTATAGTCGCATACATGTGGATCTGAGTGGAAATTGTAATACTTGGAGATCAGATCTTATATCTGAAGATGGAGGCTGGTTGTCTGCCAATGTTTTTGTCGACACTATTGAGCAGAATTGGCATGCTAATTTAAAAATTGATAATCTTTTTGTCCCGGTAACATTTATAATAGTTAATGGTCCAACATTTCTGGATTTTCCATTTAATTTCTACAATTTGCTTATGTAGTTTGTTTGGCTTGAGTTTGATGCAGCTGTTTGAAAGGATACTTGAAATTCCAATTATTTGGTCTAAAGGGAGGGCTAGTGGCGAGGTGTTTTTCTAACTCAAGTTCATTTACCTTTCTATTCTATTTGATACTTGAGGAAGATTTTTCTTTTGAGTTAAACACTAATTTTTCTACATATCATGTTAAATATCAAAGTCAACATCTACATAGATATATTTGTTATGTATAGTACTTGTGACTAGTTTAGTGGTTATATAGACCTAACCTAGATATACATGATTAGAATGACAGCCACAATGGTTTCTCATGGATTTCACAACGTGATGGCTTATTTTTTGAAACCAACAATAGTTGCTATTAACAACATTGTCTAAAATCGTGAGTTTAATGAGGTACATTAGTTTGAATAGGCCACATTCAATTTTAGAAGAAATCTGCCTTAGATTTGCCTTGGAATTGTTATCTTACATGTTTGAATGCAACTAAAGTTCCACTATCCCAAAATTACTCTTCAGTTGTTTAAGTTCCTTTGTCTCGGATTGAACGCATACCATTCGGTAAAATTGATAGCAAATAGTCAAGGTGCAATTATTTTTACATAAGAGTGTAGTAGCCTAAGTACTACAATTCGATTGTAATTTGACCTAAGCTGAGTGTCTATTATTTGGGGACCCTATTGAGTCAGTGTTAGAATACCCAACAATTTGAGTATTTCTCTTATCATCGTAAATGAGGTCTTTTCTAGGAGCTTTTTAATATACTTTAGGATTCGTATGACTGAATCCGAACAATTGTAACAAATAGAGTTTAAAAATTGACTTACTATGCTTATTGCAAGGGTGATCGGTGGACAAGTCACAACAAGGTAATTTAGTTTACTAACTCATTTTTTGTATTATTTAGGATTAGAATATGGTTTTCCTTGGTCAAGTGCAATTTTGACACTGGGATCCATGTGTGTCCACTAGCTTAACATTTATCATCCTTGTTAACGTCAAGAGCATATTTTCTTTGAGATATGACTAAACCATCCTTGAATTGTACCACTTATATACGAAGGAAATACCTTAGATGTATAAAATATTTTTATATGGAACTCTTAATTAAAAGTCAATAGTAGTGTTATCAATATCGGATAACGGAAAATATTTGGGGCCCCAAAAATCCTTTACGAAATTATAACAGAAACCATAACGGGTTATAGTGAAAGCATTGTGGTAAAACAAATACAATATATGCGAGGCAGCTATCGACAACAAAATGGCAGTGAGTGGTGGCGAGTAGTGATATTAGTGCAAGCGGTAGTGGCACTGAAGAAGGAGAGGCATGGGTAGGGTATTAGGCTAAAATATAATGTTTTTATTGGGCTGGTTATGGCCCAATTTTTAACAAAGTTGTCATTTGGACTTTTAACCCAACAAAAAGGCAAAGAAAAGAGACAACAAATATCTTGTGCTCTCCAACTAGGGTTTTTTCCCTATGCTGTGGCCTCTGCTCGCTAGGTTTTTCTTCTCCTTTGCCATTGCCACTACAAACTAGCGTTTTCATCTCCTCCTTTTCTGCCATCTCCATTCTACGTGAGCTAACCGTGAAGCAAAATGGAGCCGCCATGGGAAACTCACATTGCCATCGCCATGTTGTGGTGGTAAGCTTCAAAATCACCACTGATTTCTGCCATGGTGCCACCATAATTGATTTTCGATAACACTAGTCAATAATAGCAGTATGCTCTATTTGCATGCCATACAAGCCCAAGGTCAAAGAACACATTATGGTTTTCAAGTTCCTTCACATTTGTAGATGGTGGAAAATCATGTAAGGCAGCACGAAGCTGCAAAGATTAGCATACATACGACCTTTGAAATGTTACGGGGGCAAGGAGTGTTAAGAGATCTTGTAGATCTTGGTACACACCTTATAGGAGTGTTAAGAGATCTTGGTACACGCCTTACAAGTCAATGGTATAAGTGGCACAAACATCCCACCAAATTGATGCGCACGTCCCTTGGGTACAAAAATTGGTTTAATTGAGGTGTGAATAGTTGATTTATTAACATTACAAAGCTGTGGCAAGCAATACAAGCCCAAGATTATAATGAAGTAGTTTTCATTTTCCTTCTTCACATATGTAGGCGGTGGAAGGAGGTCTTTAAAATCGTGTAAGCTAGCAAAATGTTGTAGGGCAAGAAGTGTTAAGAGATCTTGGCACATGCACACACATTGTGCATTATTGGTATATAGGGTACATACTTCTCACCAAATATAATGAATGCGTCTCTTGGTAACGAAAAATAGGTTTAAGTGAGGTGTGAATAGTGGATTTAATTACACGACAAAGTTGAACATTAATCTTTGTCCATTGTTCTTGATTTATGTAGGAAGGAATTGAACACTGGTAGGTAGATGGGATTTGTAGCCCAACTCACTTAACCATAACTTGATTTTCAAAGCCCAAGTGGAATAGTTAGACCTGTCTATGTTGTAAATACTAACCATATGGTCAGAAAAGATGGGAGAATCTATTCTGGAGGTTGATGTGGTATTGGAAGACTTGTTTTGTGGAAATATTAAAAAGCAAAAACCTAAGGAGAGGGAAAAGTAGATTGGACAACTAAACTCTGATGGAGCAGCTATTACAAGGGTATGAGGACAAGGGAGGCATCCTGGCGAATATTGGTTAGAGAAAAATGAGTTCGCTAGAGGTGGTGCTAGAACAGTGAATGTGAACTTGGGAGAAAGGCTGGCAAAAGAAAACATGGTTTTGAGAAAGGCTCTAGATACCATGTTCAACTCTAGGAAAGAAAAAAACATTTAGTTGAAACCTTGTGTTTCTAAGACAACGTGGGTACTATATTTATGTTGAGAAAATTGAATCAATATAATAAATAGATTAGATTTGATATAATCTAATAACAAAGATGTAATATCGTTATAAAAAAATTCTTTAAACATACATTTATAATCAAGATATTCTTGATTATATGGGATCAGTTTCTTGTTTCTATAATTATAAATAAGACAAATGGTGCATACCCACAACATTTGTTGTAATGTTCATATTTGCTTTTAGTAATTTGAAAGTCTATTTCCATGTATCTTTGACATATATTTCCATTTGTGGATATTACTTTGGATGTCTAAATAGGATCTCCTTTTCTACCTGTTTTATTGATTCAATTGTTTAATTTTAACATAGGCTTAATTATAATTTGTCTTTGAAATTGGCGATAATTCTGATTTTGGTCCCCTAAAATTAAAAAATATATATTTTAGTCTCTCAAAATAAAAAATAATTTTCGCCCCTAGACTCTAAATTTGAGGAGCTCAACTAAATTTTTAAATACTGTTTTAGTCCCTCAAATTTAGGATTAAGGGACTTAAACCGTATTTTTACTAAATTCAAGGTACTGAAACACTTTTTTTTAATCGAGGGACTGATAACTTATTTAACTCAAATTTTAGGGTCTGAAATATAAATAAACCTTTATTATTTGATGAACTAGCATTTTATTTCATAGGTACAAACAAGTCCTATAATTTTTGGTTCAGATTCTGCTGTGGAACTTTATTTGTCATGTTATCGCAAGTTCTTCACCCTTATAATTATCTATGTATGATGCTATGTTCTCTTATAGATATATATTTTTTTGTTACCTTATGTTTAGGTTCACTTGTGCATGTCCAAGGGGGAGACATTTCCAAATTTTCATGGACAACTTGATGTGATAGGGTTGGATTTCCAGCCATTGGATGCACCATCATCTTTTTCTGTACAACTTTCTATACCCTTCTCTTAGGACACTTGAAGTTTTTTCTTTTCTATATTTGGTATTCCTTATTCAATGTGATTGGGCACTGTGTTATTAGAAAGTACCACAAGTGTTGCATTTTATATTGTTGACTCAGCATATGCTTTGATGTCATATGAAAATTTTAAAATGTGCTATTTATTGGTTAAGTGCCATTAGAATACTAAGATTAGAAGAATGATATGATGGACCACATATCTATCGTGGACCATTATTTACAGCCTATAGATTAATGTAAGCTGGATAATGTTGTTAAATATATAATTAAATGGCCTATAAATAGGAAAATATGTATAGCTATTAGTAGATACACTATAGTTAACATATATAGTTTTCAAATGTGTTGTATAACTTCTTATTTTCTTTGTACAAAGGTAGATTTACCTGTAAACTATGTTACTACTGTGTCCAACTATCAGTTCTTATGACTGCTAGTAGTAAGCTACATCTATATAATGTTATACTGTGTCATCAACTGCTAGCGTATCCTTTTTTTACTTCTAGTTTTCTTTTTCTACCTAAGGTATATCTTTTCTTCTCAATTTACGTGGTTAACACTTCCTTGGTACTCATGATAATTTTTGTTTTGCTTAATATAATTTAGTAAATGATCATACTGAGTGCTTCTTTTTTATCTGGTTTTTTACAGGTTTGCAATCTTATTATTTTTTCTTCTCTTTTTTAAGAGTTATACTTTGAAATATCTTTTTGAAGGAGATTCCCTTACAGATATCATAATTCAGAAGGGGCTGGGGCTGAGTAGCTTTGCTCAGTAGTGATATTTACTTATATTTGTATTCTCACTTTTGAGAAGTGTCTTTTATCCTTTGTATTTATCTTAATGAAATAATTCTTTTACCATTATGGATTGCATTGGTATAACTTTTGATGACTTCTGTACCTTTTATAACACATGTGAAGTATTTAGGCATATTGATATGTAAACGGGCTGAGTATTTTTCATGCCATGAACTGAAATTTGTTTTCGCCCCTTTTGTTCTATTTTTTGTATGTCATTGAAGAACATATCAGGGAGTTTATGTTTTCGTGGTCAAAGAATATTTTTACACAATGCAAGTGGCTGGTTTGGCAGTGTTCCTTTAGAAGCATCAGGAGACTTTGGCATTCATCCTGAAGAAGGAGAGTTTCATCTTATGTGTCAGGTACTTTCGTCTCATGCATGCTCACAAACACAAATTGTAGCTTAGTCAAATATAATTTTTGTTTTGTATAAGAGTTCATTTGGATAAGTTGATCTTTTATTTTCTACATGTTATCCTTTGAAATAGCCAAGCATTTTTCATCGGTGATTGTACAATTCTATAATCTGCACTCATACTAGTATTATTTCCAATTGAGTTTATTTTGCCAATAATTAACTTTTTAGTTATTCTTTGATATGCACCTAACACCAAAGCTAACACAAAAGTCCTTTGGGCTTGAATTGTGGATTGAGCATAGACCCACCTCATTTTGTGCTAAAGGAATTTTGTTTTGTGTAATTATAAAAGTGGTACCCTTGACCACCTTCAGATGCTTCTATAGCATGCCACTGCCATGGAACCAACTATAGTTAAAATTTATGCATTCTCAAATTTAGTTTAGAAATTTGAAAGTATGTATTTCCAGTCCAATTCGGTAAGTCCTTCATATTCCACTCCGTTGTGGTAGTACTCACAGCATACCTAATTAGTCTTGCTGCTACTCTAGCCATAGTCCATTAAGCCCAGTGGTATCCAAAGTGTACAACTCTTGGGGAATAAGAAAATTTTGTTTGTAAATGGGAGAATTTCCAGAGTGCTCTCTGTACAGTTACACACACATACATAATGAGATATGATGAACACAATGATTCTGTATAGTGAGTTTATTTGTCATATTTATACCTTATTTAATTTGATGATAGATAGTTGTGCTTCTTTTCATCTGTTCATTAATGTTTTGTCTGGTAATATATACAGGTTCCTGGTGTTGAAGTGAATGCTTTAATGAGAACCTTTAAGATGAAACCTCTTCTCTTCCCGGTACATTTCTTTAGTTCGGTGCACTAATTTTAGTACTTTAAAGTTTTAATATGCTGGAATTGATAGAGTAAAATAAAAAATATTATTTTGGAATAATCTGCATTTGTATTCAACATTATGGCAACAAGCACTATCTACAAATTCAACAATTTATCTTGTGAAAATAGTGAAAAGTAGGTATAGGATTAACTGCCGTGTTGAAAACACACATAGGGTAATTTATTTATAATGAAGAATAGTATAGGAAAATATGGCTAACCCAATTATGATATTGTAACTAACATAAGATATTGTAACTAACAGTATCTAGTAATATCTTAACAATATCTAACATACCCCAGTAGGTGAGGTTGGCTACATGCATCATCGATGTTATTGGGCTGAATCTAAATGTTATCTGCTCTGCTTGCCAGTGGTATGCTTTCATATGTTCAAATCTTCTTGACCTAAACTTTTGTTAATCTCTTCTCAATGTCACACCAATACGTCTTTGTAAATTTATATAGATCATTATTGTCAGAAAATTTGTTTCTAGTATTATTCATAGAGGAGCTATTACCTGTTATTTGTTTCTAGTGTTATTAGAGTAAGTCTACATAATTTATTTCTTCTAACATACACCTTTAATACTCTATCATTACTCCCCCCGGCTTAACAACCTTGTCCTCTAGGTTGAAGTCAGGAAACTACGGTTGGATTGTTGTGACATCTTCCCAAGTAGCTGCTTCTACCCCTTTATCCTTCCATTGAATCAGGACCGAGGTCTTGTATCTTTTGTCCCTGGTAGAGGTCCCAATCTGCTATCCAATATCTTCTCTGGGGAACCAATTAGAGATCCTGCCCTACAATTCCTCTGGAAGGTCTTTCTCAACTTGATGGGTGCCCACTGCCTTCTTCAATTGGGAAACATGAAACACTGGGTGGATCCTGACTGTGTCTGGAAGTTGTAGTCCAAAGGCAACTGGTCCTACCTGTCTTAGCACCACAAAAGGGACTGTAATATCTAGCAGATAGCTTTGGGTGCAGCCTGGTTGGCATTGAGACCTGTCTATGGGGCGAATTTTCAGAAAAACCCAGTCCCCTACTTGGATGGAGGACTGTTTCCTGTGCTTATTCACATATTTAGACATATGCTCTTGGGCTCTTGTGAGGTGGAACTTGAGAAAGCTTCATCTCTAGTCATCAGCGAAGACAAAATTCCCCCTCACAGGATTTGTCAGGATTGCTGTTTACACTCTATAAAAGTCAAAAGATCAGCCCTTTACAACACTGCCCCCCTTTTATTTATACTCTTCCTAAAACAAGACTTTCATCCCCAACTACCCACTAACAACCTGACCTCTCTAACTGACTAATGGTCAGTCTTTTTATTTCTTCTAACATACACCTTTAATACTGTTAAGATATCTTTAATATCTTATTTTTTGTTTTTATTGTTATTATTCTTCATATGTATTTTGGGCTTAGCCCATATATTCTTTATTATAAATACAGCCCCTACGTGTATTTTCTACACAAGGGAGATTAATCTCAATCCCTACTTTCTCTATATTCAATATGGTATCTAGAGCTTAAGGATTTTTTTCCTACCTCGGTCTTTGGTCACTGCTAGCACTGTCCACTGTCGCCGGCAGCCGCCCACCGCCAGCAACTGTTGCCGGCCACCGTCACCGTCGCTGTCGCCGGAAGTTCAGTTTTGACCGGCGATCGCACGTTTGATCTCGCCTCGACCTCGACATTCCAGATCTAGGCTTCGTGTTTCCATTGGGGCACTTTTAGTTTTTCGGTTTTATTTCTCTCCTCCATGGCGTCTTCCGCTGCTGCTTCGTCCACTTCCGTCGCCTCCATGTCTGATTCGTCCATTTTTCTCCCAAATGTTAATATGCACTTGCCCATTGATAAGTTAAATGGCAAGAATTGTTCGACATGGGCGGCCGACGTTAAACTTTGGCTTGAGAGTCAGTGGTATTTTGATCATCTTACCCTTAAAGTGACTGATGTTGATACCACTGAGTTTCCTCGTTGGAAGAGAATTGATGGTCACTTATGCATGGTTCTCAAGAATACAATTCATGCTTCTTTGAAACCACTGTTTCGTGCCTACGACACCTCTTATGAAGTCTGGTAACAGGCCAAATTACTGTACACCAATGACACTCAACGTTTATATGGTGTCTGTCAAGATCTGCTTAATGTGGTTGCTTCTCGTACTCAAGACCCTGTTGCAGATTATGTTGGTAAGGTGACTGAACTTTTTCATGAATTTAATGAAGTTTTACCTCCTGCCTCTACTCCTGCTCAGGAAATCGAGCTACGATCACGCTTCTTCATGGTTGTGATGTTACACGGGCTTGTTGATAAATATTCCCATATCCCGTGATCAGATTTTCGGTTCTACTATTATACCCAATTTTACCTCTACTTGTTCCACCCTTTTGCGTGTGCCTTGTCAACCTTCCGCTGATCCACCTGTCCGTGCCAATGATTCCTTTGCTTTGGTATCTCACTGTGATGATCGTCAGCGCTCACGCAAGCCGGAGAAAGGGCGTCATAAGTGTGATCATTGTGGCAAATTCGGCCACAGAATGGATCGGTGTTATGCCTTACATGGTCGTCCTCCTCGATCTGCTGCTGTTGCACACACTGATCCTTCGTCACAACCATCTTCTGCAGATCCTCATTCATCTGTTTCTGCCACCGACCAATCTGCTCTCTTCAATGAATTTCTCAAATGGAGTGAGGATCGTAAGCTTTCTAGTTCCACAACTTCTGTTGCCCACACAGGTACATCTTTTGCTGGTCTGACTCAATCTTCGTCTGTTGGTCCTTGGGTGTTCGGCTCAGGTGCCACCGATCACATTACTGGTAACAAATCTTTGTTTTCCTCTTTGTCCTCTCCAGATAATTTACCCTCTGTTACAATGGCTAATGGGTCTCGTGTTTCAGCTCATGGTGTTGGGACTGTCGATCTTTTTCCCTTTTTATCCATTGATAATGTTCTTTATGTTTCTGGGTCTCCTTTTAACTTATTATCCATTAGTCGTCTAACTCGATCTCTTGATTGTGTTATTTCCTTTACCCAATCGTCTGTTTGTTTACAAGACCCGAGTTTAAGACAGGTGATTGGCACCGGATGTGAGTCCCATGGTCTTTATCATCTCCGCCCTTCTTCTCATGTTGGCGCAGTTATGGAGTCTCCACCTCTTCTTCATGCTCAGTTAGGCCATCCTAGTCTTGCCAAGTTGTAACACCTTGTTCCTGGCTTCTCTAAGTTGTCCAAGTTGGTGTGTGAGTCATGTCAGTTAGGCAAGCATAGTCGTAGTTCTTTTCCTCATAGTGTCGCACACAGTGCTTCGTCCCCTTTTGCCTTAGTTCACTCTGACATTTGGGGACCTAGTCGTGTTGCATCTAGTTTAGGTTTTCAATACTTTGTTACTTTTATTGATGATTATGCCCGTTGTACTTGGTTATTTTTAATGAAGAGTCGTTCTTAATTATTTCATATCTTTCAATCTTTTTTCCATGAAATTCAACTTCAATTTGGTGTTCCTATTAAAATTTTGAGAAGTGATAATGGTAGTGAATATCTTTCCAATTCTTTTAAACAATTTATGGTTTCGCGTGGCATTCTGCATCAAACTTCTTGTGCATATACACCTCAACAAAATGGGGTGGCTGAACGGAAAAATAGACACCTTATTTAAACCGCTCGCACTCTTTTAATTCATGATGAGGTTCCTCATTCTTTTTGGGGTGATGCTGTTCTTACTGCTTGTTATCTTATTAATTGCATGCCTTCTTCGGTTTTAAATAATAAAATACCTCATTCCATTTTATTTCCTCATGAACCTCTTCATCCCTTACCTCTCAAGGTTTTTGGGTCTACATGTTTTGTGCACAATTTTAGTCCTGAGCTTGATAAATTATCTCCTCGATCACACAAATGTGTTTTTTTAGGGTTTATGCGATCCCAAAAAGGATACAAGTGTTTTTTTCCTTCTCTTAACCGCTATTTTGTTTGTGTAGATGTCACCTTCAATGAGTCTTCCTTTTATTATAAAAGTTCTTCTCCTTCCATTGAGTCTCCATCTAATACCGTTGATTTTCCTAGTCCTGTCAATATTCCTATGATCTGTGATCTTCCAGGTGTGTCGTGTACGCCGTCCGTTTCTGTTCGACCACCTCTTCAGGTTTATAGTCGTCGTCCTCGTCCTCCAGAACCAACGAGTGACTCACCTCAAGTGCCAACTACTGTGTCTCCTCCGGCTCCGACAACTGAGTCTCCCTTTCCACAGAGTTACCTTCCCATCGCCATCAGAAAAGGTATCCGTTCTACACATAATCTTTCTCATTATATTGCTTTATGTTGAGAATAAAGAAAATAGGGATTGAGATTAATCTCCCTTGTGTATAAACCACACATAGGGTAATTTATTTATAATAGAGAGGTACAAGTAAAAAGACTAACTGAAAATAAGAAGATTAAATAGAAGATATTGTTTGATATTGTGGTTATCAATATCTAACAATATCTTAATAATATCAAACAATATCTAACAGTCCCCCTCAAGCTGGAGCATATAAATCGTATGTGCCAAGCTTGTTACAAATATAATCAATTCTAGGCCCTCATAAAGACTTAGTAAAAATATCTGCTAACTGATCACTTGAGTTAACAAACTCAGTTTTGATGTCTCTAGACATAACCTTTTCCCGAACGAAATGACAATTAATCTCAATGTGTTTGGTCCTCTCATAAAAGACAGGATTAGAGCTAATATGAAGAGCAACCTGATTGTTACACACAAGTGTCATTTGAGTAACATCTCCAAATTGTAACTCTTGAAGCAATTGCTTGAGCCAAACAAGTTCACAGGAAGCTAAGGCCATAGCTCTATATTCTGCTTCTGCACTGGATCTTGCTACAACACTCTGTTTCTTACTTTTCCACGAGATCAAGTTACCACCAATGGAGAGACAATACCCAGATGTAGATCTTCTATCAGAAGGAGATCCTGCTCAATCAGCATCTGAATAGCAAACAACTCTTGTATGGTTATTAGAACCATATAACAATCCTTTTCCAGGAGATTTTTTAATATACTTCAAGATGCGAATGACTGCATTCCAATGATCTTCACATGGAG
>Ga0214543_1003009_pt1 | contig 32936 bp, 31 predicted proteins | sample CNSS2metaG_FD_160094 | JGI IMG/M metagenome (GOLD analysis project Ga0214543, IMG submission 160094) | Root nodule microbial communities from cowpea collected in UCLA plant growth center, Los Angeles, California, USA - CNSS2 | ecosystem: Host-associated > Plants > Roots > Nodule | place: USA... | reverse complement strand
TTCCAAGCTTGCTTTGCACTTGTGGCACCTATTATTCTCGGAAAGATTGTGTCATCAACTGCTTGTTGAAGAGCAAATAAAGCCCTTGAATCCTTCTGTTTGTTTTCCTTCAACTCCTTCTTCTGAGTTGCAGCAAGAGTGGAAGTGTCTTCTGGAATAGTGAATCCCTCTTCTATAATGTCCCATAAGTCTTGGGAGCGAAAGAATGTCTTCTGGAATAGTGAATCCCTCTTCTATAATGTCCCATAAGTCTTGGGAGCGAAAGAATGTCTTCATTTTGACACTTCAAAAATCATAATTTTCTCCTGTGAAAATAGGTACTGGAATTGATAATGTTTGATTGGTAGTGGCCATAGGTTGAGAAAATATTTTGGAAGTAGTATAGAATGGAGTTCTGATTTTTTTTGAAGTAGTTGAAAAGTTTATCTACGCCCAGTAGATGACCGAACGTAGCTCTAGTACCACTGATAGTATTTTGAGGTTGTGAAAGGAATAGTTGATGGGATAGAGAAAATTGTGGAGATAGTAGAATGTGGAAGTTGTAGTTGGAAGAAGTGTATTTTGTAGTTGAGAGTAGTTGTATTGGATGTTGTGTTAGTTGTTCTTCATGTTACAAATGGTAGGATACATGGGTATTTATAGACCCATAGATTATTCTAGAAACTCCTAGCTAGAACTAATGCAAATAGTTCTAGATTTTTCTACATAGTAGAATGTTCTTGATTTTTTTTCCTATCCTAAGCTTTTCTCCAATATTCTAAAAGTTTCATTACATTTCAATAACTCTATCTTAAATTTTTCTAGATTGTTCTAGAATTTGCATTATACTTTAATAGCACCTCCCGCCGGATTAGCAAAGTCAAACACTGCCCCCATACACCCTGCGCAGTGGTTCCCATCGTTGTTGCCCTTTCTGCACAACATTTCAACAACAAAATTCAACACACGAAGTAATTAAACCTATTCATATGCAATACACTGAATCAAACGTAAAAGTTGACATTTTATACATACCTGCCACATTTCAACAGCAGTGACGTCGTATTTTCCATTTAGATTCAGAATCACAACAGCCAAGTAACCAGGGTTGCTGCTACTTTCCTTGATGTGAAACAAGACGTTGCCCATGAACGTACATGGAACCCTTCTGTATTCAATCTCCACTGTACCGTGTTTCTTAAGCTCTGCAGATGCATTTTGATTGCGTCCCAATCTTGAGAACGCCTGTGGGCTCATGACGAAGTCCGTTCTGTCTCCATAACCCTGGTCTGTTGCCACAAGGAATGCTCCATTCGCATCGCACAGTTCTGGTATTTTGCACTTTACCTGGACCACCATCATCATCACTCATATTTTCTTATTAGTGTTTAATTAATTGTTAATACATAATCACTGATAAGTCAAAAGAATTATCATCGAAAATAGATTACCGAAAGAAAGTGCGTGCGTACGTACCTGATAATACATGCCACAATCAGCTCCATTCCTCCATAGCCCAGACACCCCTGCGACTCTTCCATCATACCAATTCATCTTCCTTCCATACTCCCCGAAGCCACAAGCTCCGGCTACAACATACATGCATAATAACAATTTCATGTGATATTTATTCTTCTAAACACACCTTAAACGAGAAGCGTAAATTCCTCAAACGTATTTGAAAGAAAAAGAGGATATTTAATTTCAAACATGGGCATGCATGCTACTATAGTTGTATCCTAGGCTGCAAAAACAAAGAACGTAAGCACATACTTGGAGTACCGTAATCGTCAGGGCTGCCATAATAGGTTGCTCTTGAGTTGGTGAAATATTCCCTGCAGTTACACAGTGCAGGGAAGAGCAATATGACACAAAATTGACTAAACAAAATTGACCGGAAACTTTCTTCTTCAACGCAGAAAATCAAGCACAATGAAGACATTCTGTGATATCCTTATGTTAATATTATTAGAGAAACTACTTTTTCTACAATCTGCATGACCTGATCCATCACCGAGAGATTAAAATTTGCTGAGATCGTGCTAATTCATAAATGGGTGCGCCATAGCTTGGATACTAGATTACATGTAGAGCATATATAATGATCAAAATCAGTTGTGTAATCTATTGATCCTTTGCACAATATTAATACCCAATTTGTTGTTGACATAAAGCTGTATCTAATACAAACCACTCCACTTCAAAACATGCAAAATCACACTAATTCATCACTGTAAGATTTCTGATCCACCAGCAACCAGCACAAGAATGAATTGTTTTACAGATTTCCTATTCTACCAATTCGGCTGGCGAATTCAATTTCATAAGACTGTTGTAAACCTCATCTCATTGTTAAATAATAAAATAACAATGTATGAGCAGTACATCATGTTAAAGGTGTGCCCTCCAATATAGATACCCTTCGGTTTTGACCAAAAACCAAACCTCTGACTTTCTTAAAGTTTAAAAGCATGTATTTAATACAATCAACGGCAAAAACACTACTTGGATCATTACAAAATATTTCCATCATCAAGTGTTCCGTAGATTTTTCCGTTCAAAACCAATTAACGGGTATAAACTTATAAAATAGCATATACCCTTCTAACATGAAGCTCCGCGTGTTGGAAAGCAGCAAAAACCCTTCTTACTCTGCTGTTTTGGTTCTCAACGTAAATGGAATGAGTGACATCACTGCTGTAGAGATATGGCAGAAAGGGCAGAAACGATGGGAGGCGCTGCGAAGGGTGTATGGGGTAGTGTTTGACTTTTTTAAGTTAAAATTTGCAACCATGAAAACTTTCCATGGTTGCAAATGAGTATTCTAAATAAGATCAGAATGCATGTTGAAATCACTCATTTCTTGACTTTCAAGGTGTTGGGAATAGGGTTTGAAGACTTTGAAATCACTAATTTATAATTTTAACAATAATATTAATATTAAAATTTTATTATTGTAAATTTAATTTAAAATAGAAATGATTTAATATTAAAATTTTGAATATATTAATGATATGTGATTCAATATTTGCACTTGAAATAAACTTATGTAAATATCACATAAAATATATTAATATCAATAATAATTTTTAAAATATAATTTGTACTTATTATATTAATATTCAAATTGGAGTTGACAGATACCTCTTTCAATTTTGAATAACTTCTCTCATACTTAAACCCATTCCAAAACAATTTTTCTTGTCTTATGTATTAATTGGACAAATGCGCATTCTTTTTGTTTCCCTACTATTATATTTTTCTACATTTTTTACTCAATATTTCATTTAGAATTAAATTTGATTTCATAATTTTAATTAACTAAATCTTAATATATTATTTAAATTAATTATATACAATACATTTTATTAAAAATATATATAAATATACACTTTTATTATAAAATTAAGTAAATAATTATTATTGAATTTTATAAAATAAAATATTCATATTAAATTTAGTTATACTTTTATAATTTTAAATTAATTTGATAAATAAATGTTTCGAAAATTCAGTACCCGTACGTTTCACGGATAGAAATACTAGTTCAGTTCAAATGCAAACAAATTAAGTTAGATACTGAAATCCAAAACAACACAGACTCAATACATAACAACAAACAACTACACTCTCCCTTTTACAAAATTGTTTGAAGACATATCATACTTAAAACGTAGACTTTGCCTCAGAAACGCTGTGTCTATATGGTTTCACATCTCATTTTTAATTTTTTTTAATGGACTTCTTCGAGTTTCTAAAATCATCCTAAATTCTTCTAACTGGAAGGTTTTATTTACATGCTGTCTAAAATAATTTTTAGAGAATTGGTTTGGGAGCCAAATTGAATAAATAGGTCAGGACTTATTTAAATAACGACAAAAACCTGAATATAATGTTTATATAATGCATTTGAATTTCTTTTTTTCTACTTTAAAATATCTGCAAATTATTCAAGGGCTAAAATTTCCACCACATGTGAAGACTTTGGAGAAAAGAATACTATACGTGTTGTAAGGTTCATAGAGCCACAAATTCCAACAGGTTTGTCTTACATAAACACTTGATATGCAAATACATGACGCAGTCAAATGACAATGTACATATAACTACTTAATAATTATTCATTACAATAATGATATGTTAACAACCAATTTTTACAGTAATGATGCAGTAATAATTTTTCAGTTTTGATTGCTTTCATTCCATTGTTGGCCAAAGTTGAGGTGGTGGAGGAGGTGTGGGTTGAGGGAGTCGCTGAAACTGGGGTTTGTAAATCCCGTTCTGAATGTTGTTGTCGTTGTGATTTCTGTTGGAAATGTGTCATTTTTTCATTGGTGTTGTTACTAGTTTAAGTATTGGAGGAGATGCATTTGGTCTCTGTTTTGAAGAAGTTTTTGCGCGGTAAGTAAATGATTCATTCCACATTTCTATGTTTGGTTGGGATGGTGGGTTGTGATGTAGTTAGGATATTTTTTCTGAAAGGGAATTTCTGATTTGGTTTACCTTGTGTTTGGATGGAGCATTTCAACAATGCTTAGAAATTGAAAAGCTTTGCATTTAAATTGCTTGCAATTAAATTCCATTCATTTTTTAAATAATTTGTTTGGATAAGGAAATTAAAATACCTTACATTTCAATTTCTTGTGTGGAAAAAAAATTGAATTTATTGTGAGATAAAATTTAATTTTAACAATATTTATTTTAGGCTTAATTATGTTTTGAGTTCATAATGAATTTGGAAACTCGACGATCAAGAAGGGCCCAACGACACGGACAAGTCTGACGACCCGAACGAACCCGATGACCTAGACGGGCCAACGACCTGGACGGGTCCAACGACTCGGACGGGCCTTCCAAATCGTCGGGCCCGTTTGGGTCGTCGGTCTCGTCCGGATAGTTTGACTCGTCCGAGTCGTTGGGCTTATCTGTGTCGTTGGGATCGTCCATATCGTTGGGTCCGTCTGGATCGTCGGGCTTGACGATTTGGAAGGGTTCATCCGGGTTGTCGAGCCCGTCCAAGACGTTGGACCCGTCCAAGTTGTCGGGCCGGTCCGGGTCGTGGGGCTCGAAGGTTTGGAAGGGCTCGTTTGAGTCGTTGGGCAGTCTGTGTCGTAGGGCCCGTCCGGGTCGTCAGGCTCATTCGGGTCGTCGAGCACATCTAGATTGTCGGGCCCGTTCAGGTCGTCGGACCCGTCTGGATTGTCGGGCCCGTTAGATCATTGGTCTTGTCTGGATAGTCTGCCCCGTCCGAGTCGTCGGGCCATTCCAGGTCATCGGACCCGTTCTGGTCGTAAGGCCCGTCCGAGTCATCGGGCCCGTCCGGGTCGACGGACGGGCCCGTCTGGATCATCGAGCCCATTTGGGTCATCGGGCCCGTTTGGGTTGTCGAGCTCATTTGGGTCATCGGACCCGTCTAAATCGTCGAGCCTATTTGGGTCGTTGGACCCGTCTGGATCGTTGAGCCTATTCGGGTCGTTGGACCCGTCTGAATCGTCGGTCTCGTTTGTGTCATCGGGTCTACCAAAGAGTTTAGAATTTGAGGTTGAGTGAGAAGAATTTCAAATTCCACCTATTTTGAGGGTATTTTAATTTCTACTAATTTAACTTATTGAAATCCCTAAAAAAAATGCTTGCATTTGAAATGCTTTTTAATTTCTGTATCCAAACAAAGCATTTCATTACAAAGCAATCTAAATTCTTCAAAAAAATGAATTACTTCATTAAAATACTCTATCCAAACACACTCTTAGGGTTGATTTATATCAGTATTGGAGTTATTTGGTTATTGTTGTGGAAGAAAGAAATGAGGTTACTTGTTGGGGTTTATTTTTGGTTCGTTAGTGCGTTTTGGTTTTGGCTATTTGTTATGTGTTACTGAGTTGGTTTTTTTTGAAAGCGAAATGGCTGGAAAACGCAAAAGAAATTCATCATCACAGAAATTGAAGGAGGATGTCAATAGAGGAAAGTCATCTGTTAGCACAAAGAAAAAGGATGTCAATAGAGGAAAGGCACCTGGTAGTAAAAACAAGGTTTAATTACTCGGATAGTACCCACTTTGGTAGGAAAGTATCAATTTGGTACCCGCCGAAAAAAAAGTGTCAATTGCGTCCCCACTTTTGAAAAAGTGCATCAATCAGGTTCCTTTCAGAAAAAAATAATTAACACCGTTAACGGCAGGCCACGTGTCACTCTCACGTTTTTTTAATTTTTTTTTAATTTTTTTTTAATTTTTAATTTTTTTTAATTTTTTTTAATTATTTTTTTTAATTATTTTTTTTAATTATTTTTTTTTTTGTAATTTTTTTTATTGCCACGTGTCAAGTCCCTGTTTTGACACGTGGCAATGTCAGTGCTACGTGGCAGGATAATGCCACGTGTGACAATTGTCATTGTACTGATTTCAATTTAGTACCCATATGTACCTGATTGTTTCAATTTCGTACCCATTTTTGTGTTTTTGGTTCAATTTTATCCAAATTTGTTTTAATAATTGAAGTATATTTTTTAATTCATTTTTTATAAGATTAATACTAATTAAGTATAAATATTTTTACAAAATTAAGTAATTATATTTATCTTAAAATTTAGTAGTCATAGAATACATTGATAAGATATGGGTTAATAATATACAATAACATAATATGCTAAAAATTTATTTTTAATAAAAAAATATTAGTATAACATTTATACAAATAATAGATTTGGTCTTGAATTGGACAGAAACAATATTGTTTTACTTTGAAAAAAAAAAGTAGATGATTATATTGTTCTATTAGTATAACATTTTTTGTACAACTAAATTTTAATATAAATATCAGAGTACTTAACGTTGTAAAAATATTTATACTTAATTAATTTTAATATTATAAAAAATTGACTTAAAAAATCTTCTTCAATTATTTAAAAAAATTGGGATAAAATTGAACTAAAGACACAAAAGTGGGGACTAAATTGAAACAATCAAGTACATATAGGTACTAAATTGAAATCAGTACAATGACAGTTGTGACACGTGGCATTATCCTGCCACGTGGCACTGACATTGCCGCGTGTCAAAACAGGGACTTGACACGTGGCAATAAAAAAAATTACAAAAACAAATTTTAAAAATTAAAAAAAAATTAAAAAAACATGAGAGTGACACGTGGCCTGCCGTTAACGACGTTAATTATTTTTTTCTGAAAGGGACCTGATTGATGCACTTTTTCAAAAGTGAGGACGCAATTGACACTTTTTTTTCGGCGGGTACCAAATTGATACTTTCCTACCAAAGTGGGTACTATCCGAGTAATTAAACCTAAAAACAAAAGCATCCGTGAGTGATGCGAAACCTTGTGATAACAAAGAGGTAACTTAAATTATTAATGTATATATGCATTAAATTTGGTATATTTGTTACATTGCTGAAGTTTGTGTTAATTTGAAGTTGAAATATATTTTATTTAGGTCTGCATTGAGAACTGCTGCCAAACCAGATACATTGTTGAAGCAAACGCCTTACTTAGCAGTAGTCATTGTGGCATTATTGAATTGACCCCTTTTTCATCATGCCTAAGGATAAAGAAAGAGTTGAACATCAATTGTGCTTTGCTTAGAGAGGTTTTGAGTCGGTCGGTTCCTACTAGGGAATTCATCCAAGTTAGGCAGCAGTTGGTTAAGATGTGAGCATATGTTTGGGCTTAACTGCTGGGGGTGATGACGTTGTTTTTGATAGAGTTGTGTGGGGAAGTTGGTTTGTTATTTCCTTCAAGGGAAATAAAGGTGAGTAACATCATTGGGAGAATGGGTGATTTGGTTGGTGAGGCAGATAATGTGGAAAATGTTTGTCGCCTTTATGGGCTTTTATGTTTTGCTGTTTTGTTTTTCCCTAGGATGTCTAGGAGCCTTAAAAACCTACCTTTTAGGTTATTGGATAACCTAGACACACTGAGGAAGTATCGGTGGGCTAGTCATGTGCACAATTTTTTGATTTCTTCTTCGAATAGATCATCTACAGTTTATAGAGAGAAGTCAAATGAGCACACCATATTTGTGTCTTGCTCAGTGGTCGTTGTTCAGGTACATATTTTTTTGAATTGTAATATTTAGTTAATGTGTTTGTTATTTGAGGTGCATTAATAATGCCAAATTTCATAAAGGTGTGGGCGTGTCAAAGACTTGGTTTGGGAGAAATAAGTGGTACAGTTGTCTTTCCCAGATATTTGTCATGGCCGCTTGTAAGAATGCGGGGTGAAAGAATCAAAAAGTGTTTTGAAGTGAACCAGGTGCATTATAGTTGTGCATGTAATTGTAATTGTAGAACCGCCAACCTATATGTAGTCATTTGTTGAGTGGCTGTGTTTTAGAACTTGTAATGCTAAGTATGCAGTGTATAAGTGCGAAGTCATTGGAATTTGGAAAAAAGAAATTGTGTATTTTATAATGATTTTGAAATGTAACAGTTACCATAATGTGGCATTGCATTAGTGTAATATAATTACTGCATGTACAAGATCAATGATGTTTTTGTACAGCAGTACGTATTTGCGAAGCTGTGCAATATTATTTGCAGAATTTAGTTGAATTTGAATTTGACATCATAAAGCTCAATGAATTTAACTGCAAACTTGTGTTTTTGGAACTGCAAATCCATGACATGTGATATGAACAAGTCTTTTATTTGTTTTTGTTTGTTGCGTATTGTGACTTCCCATTTGAATCCAAACTGTTTGTTCGTGCAGGTTCTTGGGCATTGACCCACGAGGAGGGTAACCTTCTAATATTTTCCGATGAGGCACCTCTAGTGAAGAAGAAGAAGAAAAGTGAATTGGTGGAGAAGCTGAATGCAAACTCCAAACTACTGCTGGAAATGAAAGCAGATTTGGAGAGGATGAAGAGAGATTTTTACAGCAGCGCTGTAGCACAAGGATTTCATGAGGAGCAACCTGGTTGTTCTGGTGTTGTTGACTTGAGTGGTGGCAAAGATGATGCTCCAGATGTTAAAGCTGAAGAGGGCCAAATTGAGGCTGAGATGATAGGTGGTGCAGAGGCCCCAACAAAAGCAATTGACAGTGAGGAGATATTGGGTGATGCAACAAATGAAATTGATGAAGGTGTTGAAATTGTTGTACCATCCAAATTGGAATCTGGTGACATTGGCGTAGCATCTCCATGTAAGACTGGTGTAGGTGAAGGAGGTCCTGATGTAGGAAATTTTGGCATTGAGGAACCTGAAAATGCTGCTAAAGGTGGGCCAAGTGCTGAAGAAGAGAAAACTACTGAAGAGCCCAAGGATGTTGTGGATTCTAGTTTAAGTGAGGATGCTTTGATAATCGTTGAGGCATTGGCCTTTGTTTCGCAACAGATAGGGGATCCAGAAGCTGACAACACAAGTGATAGATAAGTGTGTTAAACTAATAATATATACTTTTAGTAGGAAGGTTCTAATATGTTTGAAATTTATGCAGATGTGTAATGAAGAAGGCCATGATTCCCTTGAGAAGGTGGCAGTTGCTATGTTGAAGGAAGAGAAGGTGATGAAGACTAAAGAATGTGATGACAACTCGGATCTACTAGCAATTGTGCCTTACGTGAATCTCAGTAGCCCTCTTCATCAACAAAGTAGTCTTGTTGGTGAACCAATTATCCTCTTTCTCAAGTACATGCTCCCACGTGGAGAAGTTTTTTTTGTATCAAATTGTAACTTCCAAATCAAGAGGGTAATGAGATTCAAATTTTGTTTTGTTATTGTTTGTGTTATTTTAATGACTTTAATATAAACTTGTTGACATGACAGATGTTTATTTGTGGAGAAACTTTGTGCCTTGTGAATGGATTGACAATATGGTAAGGTTGGTGGTTTATGTTATTTTGACATGGTAAGGTTGGTGATGACTTTTTTGTTGTTGTGTGTGTATGTAGTCCATTCTCTTTGCAACAGGGACATTTATGTTCTAGGAAAAATGTCAAACTGGGAGTATTAGTAGAGTCATATTTAGTCCAATGTACACGGTATGTGTTGTGATTTTTTGATATACAATTTTAATTTGTTTGCAAAACTTAATTGTATTAATATTTTATGCAGGATAAGGTTATCCGTGATTATGCAAAGAGGAAGGTGAACAGACGGGTCTGGTCTTTACCGGACTACAATGAATTTTTTCCAAATCGCCTTCTTTCTATACATTATCTTTTGACAGCAAAATATGTTAGTGTTGTTATTTTTATTTTTCTTTGTTGTGGCTATGTTTAGCTTGAGTGTACCAATTATGTGCTTCTAAGTTCATTTACTTGTTTCAGGTAATGACACCTGTGCTTCATGACAACCACTAGTGGTGTTATGCCCTTCATTGGGAATCCAAAAAATTGTTTGTGCTTGACTCCCTAGGACACAAGTGTCCTAGGAGAAAATAAATTGACAACCATATTATAAGTACTGTTATGTTGTTGAGTTTGCGGAATTGATTTATAATTTCTTTAAGTTATTAAGTAATATGACATGTTACTTGAATTCGTATGTTTAAAGGCACATAATCTGAAGTTGTTGTTCTCTATGCTGATGTCTCCCAATCCGAAAGAGAAACCAACTTTCAAAGTAATCATTGAAGACATGCCACAATAACCAAATTTGTAAGTTGTTGTGTTTCTGACTGCAAAGTCTTGTTCAATGTTGGAGATTATGAGTTCTTTGATACCTGATGTTACTAAATTTGGTTTTCATTTTCAGATTTGACTGTGGTATTATGGTACTGAAATATCTTGAGCATTGGGAAGCTAACAAAAAGTACAATGGCCAAAGTAAGCCTACTTATACTAGGGTAAGTTTAATGTGCAAAGAGGAAAATTGTTCATTCATGCCTTGAATTGAAAAGTTAAGTTCAATGTATTGAGTTGTTCATTTTTTATTGCAGGCGGAGCTGCAGTAGTTTCGGTAAGACTACATATGTGATTGGGTTATGGATCCCCAAAATATGCACTGTGACATTGTTCTTTACACCATTCAGTACAACACATATGCTTTCCCATCAGTAGATTGATAGGTTTAGGACTTCATATTTTGTAAATGACTAGGTGCTTTATAAGCTTGAACTTAATTAGTTTTTGTATAGGGCATGCAATATAGATATGAACAGATTTATTTTGTTGTACAAATGTTTGCAATCTTGTTGAAACCTAGGACGAAATAAATGGTAAACTTTGGTTTGCTTTTTCACATCATGGTCATAAATATAATTTGGAGTATTGAGAGGTTCCAATTTATGTGCGTACCAGGTGGTTGGTAAGTGCGAACCTCAAAATTTGTGGGTTGAATTGATTCTGATATAAGTGCGATATATGATCTGAACAAAATGTTTAACAGTTGTTGGGTTGGATGATAACTATCCCTTTTGGTGGGGTGAGTAAATTATTGACTCCCTTAAGACTGACACGAATTGAGAAGGAATAACTATTATGATAATTTTTCGACCTTGTTAATTTTTTGCAAGTGACCAAGTCCAAGATTAAGTGCAAAGCACAATTATCATAAGTGCAAAGTTGTACTTCATTGCACAATCTTCATTTCATAGACCCACGTACAAGTTATTGGCCTTAAGTTTAGTGAATTTATGTTGTTGTTTTGGTGGATGAGGTGGTTTAATTAAAGGTGAACCCATTTCAATAGTTCCTGGTGTCAGAAGTGATTCTGAATATAACTGCGAACTAAAGTGTCCCCTTATGTTAACCTGCGTCATATGATTTGAACAAAATATTTAACAGTTGTTGAGTTGGATGATAACTATCCCCTTTGGTGGGGGTGAGTAAATGATTGATTCCCTTAAAATTGACAAGAATTGAGAAGGAATAACTATTATGATAAGTTTTCCACCTTGTTAATATTTTGCAAGTAACCAAGTCCCAGATCAAGTGTAAAACATAGTTATCATAAGTGCAAAGTTGTACTTCATTACACAATCTTCATTTCATAGACCCACGTACAAGTTATTGGCCTTAAGTTTAGTGAATTTATGTTGTTGTTTTTGTGGATGAGGTGGGTTAATTCAATGTGAACCCATTTCTGTAACATCCATAAGGAATATTACTGATATTAAATAAATAAAATTCGAAATACAATAATTGTCGCATTTATTATAAACTATTTCCCAAAACACGGGAAATTTAAAACTTTAATATTTAATGCCATAAAAACCAGGAGTCCATAATTTCATAAAACTGAAATAAAACCAATGGCTCCCGCCAAGTTTACATGATATTCTCAAAGTTAAAATGATAACACATAAAATATATGTATATACAAAACATCCCATGCTAGCCCTCGCTCCGAGTCTAAGCATCTCCTGGCCCACCTGTCACATCATCTGCTCCCTAATAACAAGTTATCCAATCATAGCCACACACACAGAAAGGGTGAGATATACACAATATATATATATATATATATATATATATATATATATAACAAACATGAATATAAGTATGTTTCCCAACCCAAAATAATCATAATTAAATTCTCATACTTTTCAAATCATCCCACCATGACCTCATAGTCCTTCATGAGTCATATGCATGAACTAGATCTTGGGACTTCACTATGCTTCCACGAAACTAACTCATTCGTGGTCCAACCCTATGAGCCTATTCCGCTCATAGTCCTGCCCTACAGACTCCTCATTTGTAGTAAATCATCTAAGTCTTCTCACTTGGACCCTGACACGCACGCAATCACCATACTATGGACTCTTCGCCCAATAGTAGCCGATGGGAACATCACAATTCCTTGCCCATCGTGCGCCTGACACATGCAATCACCATACTAAGGACTCCTCGCCCATTAGTAGCCGACGGGAACTCAACAAGTTCCATGCCCATCATGTGTCCAACCACCAAGCACATCCCAGACCCCTATTGGACTTAGTCCTTCAAGCCCAAACACCACACCACATGCATATACAACCTATAATTACGATAAAACAGCCAAATCATCACACACAAGCATACATCAATATGGAATTTCTCATAAATTCGCTTAAGCTAGGAACCCTCGCCCAAGCTAAGCCCTCAGCCTCGCTTAGGCTAGCTCACCTCGCCAGAGCAAGCTTAAAACAACAACATCAACACATCATCTCGCTTAGGCGAGATCCTCTCGCTTGGGCGAGTCACACCTTCGCCCAAAACAACACACAGACCTCGCCTAGACGAGGTTTCCACATAAACATCACAACTGATCTCGATATCTCGCTTAGGCAAGACCTTCTCGCCTGAGCAAGACCCTAGTTCGCTCAAACCCTCAAACCCTCTCGCCTGGGCGGAAAATCGCGCTCAACATACCTGATCTCATCGCCATCTCGCTCAGGCGAGCCCCTCTCACCTAAGCGAGAGTATCACTCGCTCAACACTAAATCAGCTCGCCTAGACGAGCTACACGACCTCTAAACCAGAAACGTAGCTCTGCAATTCTCGCTTAGGCGAGATGGACTCGCTTAGGCGAGATGGACGCGCTTGGGTGAGACTTGCAGGGTTTTGCCTCTGTACACGCTCTCAATTCACCAAAACCAATACCAAAACACTTCTAAAATACGATCGATACAATGAAATGGCACATCAAATTCAGAAGCATGTTTTATACTCATTCAATCCACACAAAATACAAAACCTACGTATCCACCTCCATTCATTACCAAAAACCCTCATTACCAACAATATCATGCTTTACAAAATTATTGGCACAACACCAATCAATTACACATCCAATTCCCAACATTATACACGAATTTCGTGCCGACTAGAAATATTTTGAACAGCACAGACCTAAAAACCATAACACATATGAAGCAACTTAATCGCATAAGGACAGCTCCCCTAACCTGGAATTAGTGCTCAAAATTGAGAAGACAGACACCTTGATTCCAACCTCCCTCTTGCTTCAGCCCTTGCACACCCAAAATTCTGCTCACACTCTCAATTTCGTGCCTCTCACTATAGCAGTTCACCACAAATGCCAAAACCCTTCCCTTTACCTAAATTTTAGCTTTTATAGGTGCATTTGAGATGTGTTTTAAAATATAAAACAAAATTGGGCTTTATTATGGTTTTCCCAACCCTCTTGGCTGCCCCTCTACCTTTCCACATTCATACCACAGTTTATAGTTAGCAAAAATAAAGCTTACTCTATGCCCATCAAGGTTTGAACCCATGACCTCCCACTCACAAGAACAAAGCACAACCACTATACCAATTCACATTTGGTGATAACCATTATAATCTTATGATTATACTATCACTTACCATTCACAATTCCATTACCAAAACAAAATAATAAATAAACCATACAACACATAATTGGCATACATAGAACTTGAATCCAAATCCTCTCACACAATCAAAGTACTCTCAACCCCTTGAGCTAGCACTTTTCCACATCACACCAACCAACAATTAATGCCATAAAGGCCCTTTTTACTCACATTTACTAATTAATTAATTATTTAATTAATTAATTTCACGGGTCTTACAATTTCTGTCATAACTACCAACCTGTACTTGTCTGCAAAATGGTTTTTATATCAGCCACATACAATTACTTTCAGTGTAAGTCCAAAGCTGTGTTGGAGTAAATGCGAACTTCATCTGTTTTGCATTATATTGAGTTGCCTCACACACAGAAGTAGAACCCCTTATGATTTGAGAATTTAACATGTTTTTTTGGTTCACGAGTAGGTGGTGGTGTAAAAAATGATGGACAACTTAAGTGGCAACCCAGTACTTCATATCACCTAACCTGCCTTATATGATTTGAACATAAATGTGTAAGAATTATTCCCTTCCATGATAAGTATCCCGATTGGAGGCGTGACTAAATTATAGAGTTTTCTTAAATGGTAGAGTCACACCAAATGATAAAGAATTATATTTATATGCTTTGGAGTTTGTTTTAAACTTATTGCATATGGAAGACTTCCAGTTTAAGTGCAAAGCTTTGTTATCGTAACTACGAACCTGAAGTTTCCTTCAAAGGAAAACTTAGGTCCACAATCCATTCACAACCTAACTGCCAAAGAACATGATATAACAACCACAACCATAGTTTAAGCAATCATATAACAAAATAATAAGTGCTTACATGCCATACATTATAGTCAAATTATAAATCAAAATACTCATAATGTTTTGCATAAGATAACGTATGACAAAATATAACTAAACTTAACATTGAGTTGAGGATTTCATTTTAAACCATAATATATAACGGGATATACTTGACACTATGGTTGTGACTTTGATGATTGCCTTGCCTAAGTGTTCTTGAATTTCTTGAAAGGATTAACTAGGCTTTCAATTCTGTCATCAATGCTGGTGTAGGTCATTTCCTCATCTTCACTGTTATCCTCTACTGTCTGCACAAGGATTTGGTCCAGATGCTCCATATTTGAATCCACATTCATTTCCATATTTTGCTAAATAATTGATTGAACATCAAGGTTTACAATAAGTGGTTCAGTGTGGTTCATTTGTTCTTGAACAGGTTGTTGGGGGTGGTTCCTTTTCTATCTCAACCTTGTGTGAAGCTACTACCTCTTCCATTGTTGGATCACTGATATCATGCTTGAAGACTTACGTATTTGTTTACAACATAATCAATAATGTGTTTGGACATGACACAATATAATGAATAAGGTATTAAATATCAGACCTTAACAATATTCCTTAGAGTGATGTTTAAGTACAACTTATCTGCCTTAGGATTGAATACATACACTTGTTTCAGTAAAATCACAACCCCAATACAAATCAATGGACCGCATTCAGGATGTGAAACTGCTTTATTGTGAACGCTGGCTTGGCTAGTGTGCTTTGGGTCCTGATAAAATAGTTCACCACCATTAAAATGTTTGTTGAGGATTTTGAGTGGAACAAAATTTAGGAAATTAAGAACACAATATAACTTTAAATACCTTAACAGTGAGAAGCAGATCCCCCAACCCAATTACTTTACACTCCTTCACAACACATGCCACAAAGGGCAATTTATCAAACAGCTTTTTCGTGTACATGGGAGTACCATTTTTCATGTCAGCCCCTTCCACCAGACCTGCATTTGGCATTATTTAGTGTGCTCATATTTTTTCACTAATGAAGCTTATAACCAGGTTGTAGCAGTGTTTCAATCAAAAATTACTGTGGTGTTTGATGAACATGGTCGCCCATTTTCAAGCATTTGATTCAAAGTCACGAGCAAAAGTTGCAACAGCAATGCGCCCCATAAACTGTTGCATGGACTCTTGTCTTTCTGCCGCACGGTTCATGAACACAGCTTGATAATTTCCTGCTGGACCAGGGATCAAAGACGTGCTTCCACTCCACTGTCGCATGAAGCTCTACAGCTCTACTTCGTCTAAGTCCAGAGACTCCCATTCTTTCATTTTCTCTTATGCAATATCACCCAATGAAACAACGTTCAAGTTGGAGCTGAAGAAAATCTCTTAAGTATGTGTGATGCAGACTTCTGGACCAAAATACCCTTGCAAATTGGTTATTTAAGTGATGTGACATTTTCCCACTCTAAAGACTGTCCCGTTGCACTTCTTCTATGACTTTTTAAACAAGCCACACACACCCGTCCCGTCAACCATCACCATTTAATTACATTCATTGCAATGAAGGGCACGGTTTGAATTTTCAGCTTACAAAAAATTAAAAATACATAAACACCATTAAAGCCTCTAAAAGCATATTGAAGGTGGAATTAATGTTCAGTGATTGACAGGGGCTGACATTTTGGCCACCATTGAAGACGTAAGAGAAGAAGTTAATACTAGTTTTTACTTCCACCAACAACCAATTCAACCACTTACAATGGTGCGCTATAATCTTCTTATTGTCTCCCATATACGTTATACTTATTCAGTAGGTTTTTTATTTGCTTATACATTCTAAAATGCAATCCTAAGCTTACTAAAATATTATTTCTGAAATCAAATGCTACCTTCATATGAATCACAAACAAGGTTTTAAAATTATGAACAAAAAATAAAATACCTGAACTGATCCAATGGCCATTGGGATGGTGGAGTTATGGATGAAGTAAACTGAATGTTAATTTACTTTGATGAACAAATGCAAAATGGTGAACAGGATGACCCAATATGCTTGGACGACATAACTTTATTTGATGAAGACTGTGGACTAGGCACATCTGATGCGGATGAAACATATGATAATGCTCAAGTCATTAACAACACTGAGGAAGGTGTTGTGCCCACTGTTGGAATGCAATTTCAAAGTGCAGAAGAGGTTAAGAGTTTCTACAAGAAAAATGTTGTGAAATGTGGTTTTGGTGTTCGAACTCGTACATCAAAAAAGGATGACGATAACCAGTTGTGTTACCTGAAATTAGTTTGCTCAAGGGAAGGGAAGAACGTGTCCCAAATCCCGCCAGAATTGAAGACCCACCCAACCCAAAAAAGACAATGTCCAGCATGCTTAACAGTAGTAAAAAAAACCATAAGCATGGATACTAAGCACTGTGGTACATGATCACAATCATGACATTAGTCCAACCAAATCAAGGTTAATACGTGGGAATAGAAGACTGAATTTGCAAGCTAAGCGAAGACTTGATATTAATGACGAGGCTGGTATACGTTTGAACAAGACATTTAGGTCCTTGGTTGGTCAAGCAGGAGGTTTTGACAACTTACAGTTTCATGAGTGAGACGCAAGGAACTACATCGGGCATCAAAGACGAGCTTTTGGCAAAGAGGGAGATGGACAGGCTTTGATGCAATATTTCTCAAGAATGAGAGAGTTGAATAATACCTTCTATTGTGAAATTGACATTGATGCTGAAAATAGAATCATTAATGTGTTTTGGGCAGATGCAAGGAGTAGAGCCGCGTTAGTGGACTTTGGTGATGTCATATCATTCGACACTACATACCTCACCAACAAATACAACATGTCGTTCACATCCTTCGTTGGTGTTAACCATCATGGCCATTCAATTCTACTTGGATGTGGATTGCTCTCTGCAGAGGATGCATCAACTTTCACATGGCTCTTTCAATGCTGGTTGAGGTGCATGAGGAACAGGGCACCAAATGACATCATAACTGACCAATGCAAAGCAATGAAAAATGCTATTGTTGTTGTATTTCCCAACACCAGGCATCGCTAGTGTTTGTGGCACATCATGAAGAAAGTCCCCGAAAAGTTGCATGGATTGACAATGTATAAGACCATAAAACAAGCTTTGAAACAATTGGTGTACGAGTCCACCTCCACAATTAATTTTGAGCTTGGTTGGGAACAATTCATATCCATCTTCGACTTACATCATAACAAATGGCTAAGCGAAGACTTGATATTAATGACGAGGCTGGTGTACGTTTGAACAAGACATTTTGGTCCTTGGTTGGTCAAGCATGGGGTTTTGACAACTTACAGTTTCATGAGTGAGACATAAGGAACTACATCGGGCAGCAAAGACGAGCTTTTGGCAAGGAGGGAGATGGGTAGACTTTGATGCAACATTTCTCAAGAATGAGAGAGTTGAATAATTCCTTCTATTATGAAATTGACATTGATGCTGAAAATAGAATCATTAATGTGTTTTGGGCAGATGCAAGGAGTAGAGCCGCGTTAGTGGACTTTGGTGATGTCGTATCATCCGACACTACATACCTCACCAAAAAATATGACATGCCGTTCGGATCCTTCATTGGTGTTAACCATCATGGCCACTCAATTCTACTTGGATGTGGATTGCTCTCTGTAGAGGATGCATCAACTTTCACATGGCTCTTTCAATGCTGTTTGAGGTGCATGGGGAACAGGGCACCAGATGACATCATAACTGACCAATGCAAAGCAATGAAAAATGTTATTGTCGTTGTATTTCCCAACACCAAGCATTGCTAGTGTTTGTGGCACATCATGAAAAAAGTCCCCGAAAAGTTGCGTGGATTGACAATGTACAAGACCATAAAACATGCTTTGAAACAATTGGTGTACGAGTCCACCTCCACAATTAATTTTGAGCTTGGTTGGGAACAATTCATATCCATCTTCGACTTACATCATAACGAATGACTTTCTACACTTTACGTCGAAAGAGGTAGATGAGTTCCTTATTATTTGAAGTCTCAATTTTGGGCTGATATGTCCATCACTCAAAGAAGTGAGAGTGTGAATGCCTTCTTTGATGGTTTCATAAATTCAACCACAACATTGAAACAATTTGTCGTCCAATATGACAATGCGCTATGGACGAAGGCCGAGAAGGAAATTGAAGCCGATTTTGCTTCCTCTAATACCACCCTACCTTGTGCCACTCAATCATTATTTGAAAGGCAGTTCCAAGAAGAATACACTTATGCAAAGCTAGCTGAAGTTCAGCAAGAGTTAAGGAGTAAGATCAATTGCATTATCAAAGGTTGCGAATGTGATGAAATATATTCAAAGTACATGGTTAAAGAGGAGTGCATACGTAATGGACAAAGTGATGACAAAATGAATGAAGTTGTTTTTGATAAAGTCACGCAACAAATTGGATGTACTTGTCTTTTGTTTGAATTTAGAGGTATTTTATGCCGACAAAGCTTTCTTGTATTAGCATAAGAAGAGGTCAAAAGTGTATCACTGCACTACCTATTGAAGAGCTGGAGCAAACGCATTCGACGAAGACACACTTACATAAGAGCGTCATACAAACATAATAAGGACGATCCCCATGTCGAAAGATATGACTTCATGTGTAAGAGATTTTACGAAATTGCAGAAGTTGCATGTCAAACTGAGAATGGGACAAATTTTGTGTTAACCCAACTTGACTCCATGTATGCAACTCTTGACTTACCTATATTGAATATAGTAAGTCTTCCTTCCCAAAAGGGGAAGGAAAATTTAACCCAACATCCAACGCCGACAATGGACAACATGGTACGAAGCCCTTCACATGTTAAGAGGAAAGGTCGACCCCGAACAAATAGGCTTCAATCAACGGTGGAAAAGGTTTCCAAGAAACGAAAATGGAGGACAAGATTGAATAAATCGATAAGGAATCTTGATGTAAGTAATTCATCCACATTATAAACATATTTAGACGGATTGAATTAGAATTACTTCATTACACCCAATTTATGCTATTACATTTTGCACCAAGTTACCCTTAATATGGAAAGTGGAGCGCCCATAGTTCAGCTACCCACGACCATAGGTAATTCAAACAACATGTTATCACTTTCACCTTCCACATGTTTTATGTCTCTCCTAGCATCATTAGAGCACAATATCGATACTCAAATATCTAGAAATGAAGACATCATTAGGTAATATATCATGTTGTTGTTATTTATTAACATCCAAACCACTAAACATATGTCATGACTTTCAATTTTCGATGCAGAAATGAATTACAACATTTGAGGGTTATTTTGTACTGTATTTTTGGACCTGTTCTATATCTATCATTACGAAATGGTGGATGAAGGTTGGATTGGTGGATGGAGATTCTTTTTGCAATTTTGCTGTCATGCCCAGTTTTTTGTATTAGACAGTAACAACATATTATTTTCCACGTAGTTTAGCACATATGAGGCTGTATGTTTGTAGATAATTTCATGTCTGCACTTTGTTAGAATCTTTTTGATTTACAACTTCTTCACATTGTATGGTCGTATACCTGACATAAAGAAAACAATGTTAAACAAAAAATTTTGTGCACTCCAAACAACAATAAATGGCTAAACTTATTTTGTGTCCGATGCTTTTTCGAACTCCAATATGGATATCAATAACAAATAACACATACAAATTCACACTTACAAACTCACGGGTTAGCACATAAACTGCACCTTCTTATTTGGCATTACAAAGAACATTCCTTTAAAAATCATTCACCTGGGTTATCAGTAATTATGTCATTGCTTTTCACTTAGAAAACCAATTAAAGTAGACAAAACCATGCGCATATATAACTGTTAACTACTGTAGGATGAAGAAATATGAGAATTACATGGTTGTTGAAAATATCAACATAACTGCACCGTCTTAGCAGTTCTTAAGTCACGAGTTAGCACATAAACTTCACCTTCTTATTTGGCAGCACAAACAACATTTGTTTCAAAATCAATCACGTGGGTTATTAGAACTTCTTTTATTACTTTGCACTTAGAAAACCAATTAAGCTAGACAAAACCATGAGCATATATCACTGTTAACTATTGCAGGATGAAGAAATATTAGAATTACATGGCAGCTGAAAATATGAACATAACTGAAAATAAAGTAATACTGCTTAACAGTTATTAAGTCACGACTTAGCACATAAATTGCACTTTCTTATTTGGCAGCACAAAGAACATTCTTTTAAAAATCAGTCACCTGGGTTATCAGTACTTATGTCAATGTTTTGCACTTAGAAAATCAATTTAACTAGACAAAACAATGCACATATATCACTGTTAACTATTGCAGGACGGAGATATATGAGAATTACATGGCTACCAAAAATATCAACATAACTAAAAATAAAGAAGTGCTGCTTAGCAGTTATTAAGTCACGGGTTAGCACATAAACTACGCCATCTTATTTGGCAGCACAAACAACATTTGTTTCAAAATCAGTCATCTGGGTTATCAGTACTTTTGTCATTGCTTTGCACTTAGAAAACCAATTAAGGTAGAGAAACTATGAGCATATATCACTATTAACTATTGAAGGATGGAGAAATATGAGAATTACATGGCTGCTGAAAATATGAACATAACTGAAAATAAAGTAGTACTGCTTAGCAGTTATTAAGTCACGACTTAGCACATAAACTGCATCCTCTTATTTGGCAGCACAAAGAACATTTGTTTCAAAATCAGTCACCTGGGTTATCAGTTCTTATGTCATTGCTTTGCAATTACAAAACCAATTAACGTAGACAAAACCATTAGGATATATCACTGTTAACTATTCCAGGATGGAGAAATATGAGAATTACATGGCTGCTGAAAATATCAACATAATTAAAATTAAAGCAGTGTTGCTTAGTAGTTATTAATGCACGGCTTAGCACATAAAATGTACCCCCGTATTTGGCAGCACAAAGGACATTTGTTTAAAAATCATTCACCTGAGTTATTAGTACTTATGTCATTGCTTTGCACTTACAAAACAAATTAAGGTAGACAAAACCATTAGCATATATCACTGCTAAGTATTGCAAGATGGAGAAGTATGAGAATTACATTGCTACTGAAAATTTCAACATAACTGAAAATAAAGTAGTGATGCTTAGCAGTTATTAAGGCACGACTTAGCACATAAACTACACCCTTTTATTTTGCAGCACAAAGAACATTTGTTTAAAAATCATTCACCTGAGTTATTAGTACTTATGTCATTGCTTTGCACTTATTAAACCAATTAAGGTAGACAAAACCATTAGCATATATCATTGTTAACTTTTGCAGGATGGAGTACAAATATTATTAATGGCATCCTAGAAATAAATATGTTATTTCTGCAGAATACATGACAGCAAAATTTCACATTGCTCATTCTCTATCTTTCTTTCCTTCATTACACATACAACATCATTCGAATCCTTTAAACAACATTGAATAAAGAACCAACAAAAGAACCACATTCAATTGTCAATAAACAAATTAATAATATAATTTTAATTCTTCTTCCAAACCTTACTTCTATAAATTCATAATTCGTCCACAACTTACACAAATTAAGAGTACCACAATTAATTTACTCTATGTTTAATTTAAATCAAATCTAACAACACTACAAACATCCAATAACTTCTAACTACTTCGCTTCCTCCTCCTCGCATAAGTCATAAAAGGAGTTCGTATGGCTATGCTCTTGAAACGTTGCCCCGGTTCTTCCTTCAATCGGTGGTACAAGTTACTACTTTGACCTTCATCTCGCTGTATGTTCGCACCAACCTCTTCGGCATGTTGCTGCGGAGGAGTCCTTTCAAAAACCTCAAACCTCTCTTCCTGCCCATATTCATCAAAGTCTTCCTGTCCCCCATAATTATGTGGTTCAGCGGGAACCTCCTGTTTCAAAATCTTGTTGGACGTATCATTAAATATGGCTTTAAACTCCTCCATTGCCTTCCGCAGTTCCATAATCTCAGCTTCTTGTTTAGCTATTTCTATACTTAAATGTTCCTCGTCTTCTTCGTCTTCGTCGTCCTCAAATCCTTCACCATATTTATCAAAACCTTCCTGCACAAAAGGATGACAAAGCTCAGACTTTGATACACCTACCTCCATCACAACCTGAAACATTACACCAAATAATTACTGCATACAATTTATGTCAATACCTATAAGTAACTACTAATACTAAATCCATTTTCATACCTTGTTGTTATTCAAAGCACTACTTATTTTTTCCTCAGCCACTTTCATATCCATCCATTGCAATATTCGGGGGAACATTGTGCTTGACTTTCCAACATCACATTTTGTAATCAAAAAGTGCTCAAAAGCCCAAATCTAAACCATCTCAAAATCAATAAAATTAAATGAATACATTTCTTCCTATTTCAAACAATACACATCTCAATTCAAACGAATTCATTCTAAATTACCTATAACAAGTACACACAACAAATAATGTGGAAGTGTCTCTTCTTTCCTTTGTTTTGTAAGAACATGAATGCATTGCATATGCTCCCAACTAACTGTTCATAAACAAGTCCGCCCCAATTGTATTTGCCAAGACCACTAAGGTCATCAACAATGGTAAATAACATGGGAAAAATTGTTCCCTTGCGACTTGGAATAAGGAACCCAAAACAATATATAGCCTATAGTAATCCTCCGGGTTAACCGACTCGGTACATCTTCTTAGAAAATCACATAACATCTCAACATCAACAATTTCATTATTCAATAATTCCCTACCCTTGCTCTCCATAAAAACGTCATCTAACTTAATACTATGACCATCAACCCGTAATCTGAATCCTAAACAAACATCCAATAAAGATAAACGAACAACTTTATTACTTATGATAAACCCCCTCTCCTTTCAACCTACACACTAATTAAGGAACTAAGAAGTTTCCTACTCATTTTTACATTTCTTTTCAACATCAAAAACCATCCAAATGGTGTGTCTTTAATTACGGACCTTTGTTCTCCACTTAAATTTTTATTTAACGAAGCAATGTACTTGGTCCGACAGCAATGCCTAAAAGTCTGCACATATGCATCAACAAAACTTATGAAATGTCATTGTACATGTTAGTCAATAATAACCAAAATTTAAGTCTTCACACCTTAAACTCATGCTTCTTTTGACCATCGCATTCACTGTTATCACTATAATGAGCCATGACACTATCACTTTGTAAACTACTACTATCACGTCCTGCCATATGTGCATTGACATACTAATAGGTTAGCACTTACAAACTCATACCTTACCACTTCAAAAGTGATACCTTAACACTTATAAACTCACAGCTTAGCACTTACAAACTGAAAGCTTAACACTTAAAAAATGATAGCTTACCAATAACAAACTGATAGGTTAGCAGTTACAAACAAAGAGGTTAGCACTTATATTATAACAGCTTACCATAAATGCAATCCATATCACCTATGAATAAATGCAATAACAATGGACATCATATGTGCCAACATGTAAGCATGCTTTAGCACACTAAATATTTCTTTCCCACTTAACATAATTTCGAACCAATCATGATATCTGCAAAAACAATTACCACACTCACAGCTCTGTTGTGCAAACATTTTAAATATTCATTTCCAATCCATTACTGCAAAGTCTGTGCAAAAGTAATTACCTTGCCTTAGCACTTATATATTAACAAGTTAGCATAAATTTTCAACAATCACTTTGCTTACCTCTTCAACAACACTCATTTAAAAAAAACATCAAACCTTTATCACATATTTATTATAACCAAAAATAGAAACAAAAATCACTCCTTTCCACAAACATCAACAAATTTCTCGTAGTGGGTTAACCCAAAAAATTTTGTGCTCCACCAAAACAGAAAGGGATGACCACAGAGCAGAGCAGCGACCATGGATGAAGAAGAAAATTACAGGGTTCACCAACAACACACATACGAAACGACATGGACGACGGAAAAATAGTGGGTAAGGACGAAAATGATACCTGCAGATGGTTTAACGACAAAATGCTCACTACCGCTGCTCCAACCACTTTCATTGCGTGCTCTAAAACTCCTCTCTGGATTTTCTCACTTCCTTCTCTCACTGATTCGCTCTCTCTCACCCATTCTCTTTCAGGTCTGTAACTCTCGCTTCTCTCACTTCAACCACTAATGCTTCTCTCTCTCTCTCACTTGTTTCTATTTCACTTCTGTAACTTCTTCAAACCACCAATCACTCTTTCCCTCAGACACGTGCCTTACGTGGCCTTTTTTTTAAAAGAAAAAATTAAAATCTCTCACTACCACGTCAGGTAGTGAGAGAAGTTGTGAAAATTGGTTGTTAAAATATTATTACTGGATTGATTAGTACGTATGTGGACAAATATAACTCACACTTTTGGAAGGGGGATCAGACGGCGTAGGTAATAAAGTCGGAAGTGATGTCAGGTAATATAAGAGACGACTCAATAACTAAAAGGAGTATCTAATCTTAAACTCATATAGTGCATATAGGAAATTTGATTATTATTGACTTGAACGTCGAAGTGCTTGCAGGTACCCCACTCCCAACGGTGGATCAGAATCAGTGGTCAAGAGAGTTAAGAAGGAAAGAGAAAGAAAGCTAAAGGCTCTTGAGATCGATTAGTTCCATCCATAGAAGAATATTTAGCATATTAAGATGATGACTATACTTTTACTTTAATAAATACAAAATTTTGATTATTATAAAGTTATCGTAAATTCGGTCTTTCAATTTTTTTTTTGTTTTAATTAAGTAGTTTTGCTTCATCGTTAATGTGTACTTTTATTATTAGTTTTAATAATTTAATTGCGATCAATAATTAATCATTGATCATTTTAAAATTTTGTATTTTTTAGACAATTAGATGATATATTATTAACAATTACAAAAATCGTTTAATTTTGAAACAGAGTTATGATGTGATTAATGGAATAAAATAGAGAGTTATGATGTAATTAGGGTAATGTAAATGGAAGGGTTTTGAAACGTGCTAAAGAGGGTTTTGAAATGAGTGGTTATTATTTGTTTGCAATGTGAAATGAATTGTTGACCCTTATGTTCACCAAAACCATTTGCTTTGCATACCAAACCACTTTATTAATGTAGAATAAAGTACATGCATTAAAGCATCTCAACCTTTGAGGATAAAAATTAGGAGACAAAATAAGATGTGTTTAATAGACCACGTGCAAAGCTAGGTTAAGGTACAACGAAAGATGAGTTTAATAGACCACGTGAAAACCTAGTGAATTTTGTTTGGTTGGAAGGAAAATAGGAAGGACGAATTTAATTTGATTTGATTTGTTTTACGTGAAAACAAATAAGGAGAATAAAATTATAAATGAATAGGTTTATGAATACTTCTTTTTACTTTATTTCTATTTTTTCTTTATAATTTTGTTTTTCTTGTATCAAACATATTTAACTTTTACTCTCTTTTTTTTTTCTTTAGGCATGTTTGTTTGAACTAAGTTTTTAATAAGAGGTTATGGGAAAATATAAATAAATGTGTCTTTTTATCAAATATTAAAATTAAAGTAAAATTTTCATATAAAATATTTCTCACATAATTTTTTTTATTTGGTTATAATCTTTTTAAAGTGATTTTTAATGTTATTTTTTTATAAGATAGTTGGTATCCTCTAGTTTGTATAGAAAAGAATGTAAGGTGACATCATTCATATGTTAATCAACATTACATATAACCTAGATATTAAAAAGAACCTTATATCCAATTTATAGGGATGACAATGTGAGGTGGGCCGACCTGCAAGAAAAAGTGTGAGATTGGTTGAGTATTTTAATTTACTGGCCCACTTAGATTCGCCCCGTATAACCTGCAACCCGTGCAAACTAACGACGAGCTAATTTTCTCTTGACTCACATTGACTTAAATTCTCAAAATCCATCAGCTCCAGCATAATACGTTGTGTGTGTTTCTTCTAAGTAAATTTCTCATTCACACTTATTCTTCAATTCATTCAAAAGTAGCTCGCTCATTTGTGTCCATTCCATCCAAAAGTAGCTCCCTCATTTGTGTTTCTTCCTGTTGGAAGTCCCACATCGACTAAAGATAAGACAATTTCATAGTATATAAGTGGAGTGTAAACCTCACCTTATAAGTCGATTTTGTAGGGTTGAGTTAGACTTAAAGTCCACTTTCTTAACATGGTATAAGAGTCATTGTTTAAAAAGCCTATCCTAGCGAGATTTCTTGGACATTCTGTTTCACTCGCTATCGAGCCACTAATGACCACCAATTAATTTCTAATCTCACATACGAGATGTATATACCTCGGCGTGAGGGGGTGTATTGAAAGTCTCACATCGACTAGAGATAAGGCAATTTCATAGTATATAAGTGGGATGCAAACCTCATCATATAAGCCAGTTTTATGGGGTTAACTTAGGCTTAAAGTCCACTTCTTAACACTTTCCTTATTTTAGTTCTATTCAAAGTCATTTTTATTTTCAATACGTTTGTACTTAAAATTATAAATTATGAATATTACTTATTTTAAGAAATGGGTTTGTAGAAATTGTTATTTCTACTAATTTAATTAAATAAAAATAAAGTTATTAAAATTCTTATGTAGGCCCCAAGTCAGCCTGCAAACCCGGGGATCAAACCTTATATGGGACGGGTTAGAGAAATTAGTTCGTATTTTATATGTGGGACAGGCCAAAATGGGTTGGGTCGTCTTATATTGTCATCTCTACCAATTTAGTCTTGGATATGAAAGGTTTCAGAGGCGTAATGGAGGGTGAAGGAATGCAAATGAATGGAAGGAGTGGTGTTGTGTTGATGTAGTGCATAATGAATAATTGAATTTCTCTCTAAAGAAAATGTCTAATAGACATGAGGAGTACATAAATGACGCACTTTAAAAGCACTAGTACAAAAATAGCTTTTTATGACGACTTATTATGTCGGTTGTAATCCACCCGCCATAATAAGTGGTGGTAGAATTGTAAATATGATAAGACTTTCTATGCCGATTATCACTAGAACCAGTATATAAAATGGACGCGGTGACAATTTTTGTAATAAAATAAAAGACTTTCTATGTCGACATAGAAAGTTGGAGCAGTGACAATTTCGTAATATAGTAGAAGACTTTTTATACCGATTATACTTGGAACCAACATAGAAAATGGGAGGGTGTCAATTTTGTAATAAAGTAGAAGACTTTCAATGTCAGTTTGTCACTATAACCAACATAATATCTTTAATCTTCTTCTTACCCTACTCCTTTTTGCACTTCACTTCACCTTCCTCTATTTGATCTCCTCCTTTGTATTGCACCCTTGTCGCATTTATCACTTTTGTCAAAGCCTTTGCTCCTCAATCCTCGCTTTCATGCTCTACTGCATTCACTGCTTGCTTTTGCACTCAGCCTCGTTTCGTGATTGGGTGCTTTCATCTCATTTAGGGTTTCCTTCATTCTTGTTAAGATCAATGCAAGTGTAATAATGTATTTATTGTGTTTGTTATGCTGGAGCCAGAGTCCCAGTTCTCCTTGGCAAAGAAGTACGTAATGGGAGTGGTATTGGAGGTGAAGAAAGGGACAATGAGAACACACACATTGTAGATGTGAATGAAGAGGCGGAGGAAGCGAAGTAGATAATGAATGGCAACAATGGTGATCATGAGGAGCTCCTACTTCTTGGTCTTAAGCTTTAGGGTTTTGGGAGTGAGAAAAGTCATAGAAAGTGGGACTTTCTATGTCTGTTGTGGCAATAACCGATATATAAAACCAACATAGTAAGTGAAAACTTTCTTTATCGGCATAGAAAGCCTTCATTGAAGTAGTGAAGGTTTACGACAACAATCATGTGATTTAACAGTGCACTTGTTTATGCAGTAGTACAACATAGGAAATGGAATTTTCTAAATAGGATACTTTTCATGAGAAAGTTGTTTGTGCTAAGGGTGACTAATGGATTTTGGCCATGCATGACGGGTGTGTTTGGATTAAGGAGTACATTTGAAGAAGTGGAAAAGGAAGGAATGAAAGGAAAGATAGTGAAAAGTGAAATTGTTTGAATTAAAAGAAAAAGAGTGGAAAGTGAGATTGTTTGAGTTGAGGGAAAGAAAGTAAAAAGTGAAACGAAAGTTTATAGTAAATTTGATTTATATGATACAATAGATTTGGATGTGTATTAATATATTTACAGAAGAATTTATAAAAAAAAAGTTTTAGACTAATTTAATTTAAAAAATAAATTTTCAAAAATGTAAGTTACAATTGAAATCAAATTTAAATTAACATACAAAAATTATTAAAAAAAATTAATAAATAAAAATTTATATTTCAGGAGAAGAATATATTAAAAGGTATTAGCATTCAAATTGATTAACTTTATTTTATTTGTTATTTTAATATTTTAAATTTATTTATTTTAATATAAAGCCTATATTAAAAAAATCAATTATATTAAAAGAGAATCAATTTTACTTTTACTTAATTAGTTATCTTCAACTTTCCATGCAAATCCTCTTTTCACAACTAAGAAAATTTAGTTTAAATAATATTTTTCATTTTTTTTTGTTTATAATATTTTTTACGTTTTTAAACTTTATATGTGCATAATAAACATGTGCATTTCTCAGTATGAAAACAAACAAACTAGAGGAGATGAAGTTGTTATATAAGAATAAAACTTGAGAGTTGGTAATAACATTAACAAAGATATATTAATAACAAAGCCAATGCCCTCCATCCAGTCATGACAGGGTAAGTTCCATGGGACGAGATAAGTACAAGTCCTTTTTCATACTAAAGGGCTCCTTATGGAATCTCATTCAACTCTCACTACATAAATATCTTCTACTATTAACATCCCACTTTTAGCAACTTAAAATTAACAAACAAGGATGTTTCATCATAATATTGAAAACATATATCCATTGTGTAAAATTATTACAGTCTTACAAAAGATAGGACTATAAAAATATATCATTCATACAAACCAACTAAAATCGACCAAGCTTTAAACACATGTTAATCACTTACTACAACTCCCAAAAATCTTTCACTGACCTAACAGATGGTTCCTCATCCTTCAAAGGTGCCTCTAAACCTATAACCTCATATGCTCCCACCGAATAGGTGATAATCGTAAAAGAAAGATAAACAACAAAAGACATAGAGTGCAAGGGTAAGCTAGTTTATAAAAAAAATAATCATATAATAGTTAAGCTTATTACATAAAAAAATAGCATATTTTAAACATTCATAAAAATACCAAACGTATAATTATAGACTCTCTAGACTCAATTATCTAGATCTATGCATTGACTTAGACATAAGAAGTTGTGCACCTTTCATAAAAGTGGATTGCGACAAAGGCCCCAGCTCCACATGGCCTAACCAACATGACTCAATTTCCCTTAGACAAGGTAAATTATTTATAGCATCGCCAAATTAGTGGTCCCACCCCTAATCCCACCATAAGAACCTCGTTCAACTCTCACCACCTAGGCCACGACACTCTATATGAGTTTTTAAACCTAGTAGAGTATAGGATAGCTTCTAACCAACACATCCTTAGCCAATGCATAACAACCTACTAGTTTGGACTACACTTCTTGCTTAGAAGCACAACCCTTATGCAACAAACAATTCAAATCAACTTTTCTCATTCCTTTCCATTAAGATCCACTTTCACTCTCTTAAAATCATCACACTTCCTTAGAATCCAAGACTTCAAAACAAAGATGCAATTCAATTTTAACCATCTCATTCCACTTATTCTCTTTCATACTTATAACCTCATCACTTCTCCATAAAACATGACCTCACACTAAGTTCCTCATACCAAACAATTATACATAACTCATTCATTATATTCGCATATCATGTTTCATAATTTTATGTAATAAGCACTATATCATCAATGTTCAAGAGCAACTAGTAAAACTTCATAAACACAGAGAAAAACACAAATAGAAGGTTCATGTTAAAGGTGAAGAAATAAATAAAAAGTTCCACAAGTAACCTGTGGATTTTCCCACAACCTGTGGATTTGGCTCCAGATGCAGAATTCACACTAGCGTGTTCCACAGGTAACCAATGGATATTTCAACAACTTGTGGATTCAACTACAAGAAGCATGAACCACCGAATTCCACAAGTAACCAGTGAATATTTCCACAACTTGTGGATTCAGCTACGACAAACATAATTCAAACCATACAAGAAAAAACAACCATACTCATCACAAATCAAATTCATCAACTTGCATTCATTAATTTAGAAAAAAAAACACTACAAAGAAAAACAATACTAGCTTCCTTTACTTGACAAAGTGGCTCAACCGGCCCAAACAACTCAACAGACTCAAGGAACACCAAAACACCTTTAGCTCCACAGGATGTTTTATTTATACCTAGGAACAACACAAGAACGATCATGACTTACCATTATAATCACTGACCAACAAAGACTCATATTGATGATTAAAACGTCACATGCAACCAAAGCAGGGTCACATGCAAGCCAGAACAAAGAAGACCAACAAGAAAATGAGTAGAAGTTCAACTAACACGGTTGAAGAAACTGATTGAATAAAAAGGTAGAGCTCGCCAATAGGATCACCCTAGCGGTCTTCGATCTTCAAATAGATGAATAAAAGGTGAGAACTTCTAGAGAGAAGTCAGAGAACTTTATAAAAGTGGTTTCTAGAGAGATGATTTGTTTTAAAATAATGAAACTCGTTTATAACAAAAATATTTATACTAAAACCTTTTAATATTAAAATAACCGACTCTTACTATTTTTAAACCACTATCAATTCTAAAATGCCGTTTTTTAGGGTTTTACATACTACGTGAGTTGGATACTAGTAGAGACATTAAAGTCTCAGTCACGAAATCTCCTTCAATACATTTACATATAGTAAGGTAGTATTCACCCCTTGGAACTAACTACTTTGACTAATCAACTATATTATAACACAATTCATCGAACAACTACAAATGTAACTATCAATCAATTAAAATCATATTACTATCTCAAAATTTTCGTAATACATCATAGTAACAATTAATCAATTAAAGTTTAATTATAAAACAAACACATAAATTTTTATTCAATGCCAAAATCACCACTTAACGGTAAGACAACAAAGAACTCATTGGACATTGGTGCTCAACGATAGAAAATGCTGCTACTGACACCCATCAGTCCTTCTCGCATGCCTAACAATACAAATAATGAAGTACAAAAATATATTTCTAATCAGTTGATGTCTTGATTCTAATGGTTGCAAAACTCATATAATCAATCCATATTAGTACCAAACATAACTCAAAACATCAATTCAATACCCACATTCTATCCTAATTCAATTACACAAGTCCATTCAATCTCAAAACAATATTATCTTTCACACTGTTATTCTAAGCTTTCCAAACCATGCTAAAACTTCTTACCACTTCAAAACACATTCACACGATTCACAATCCAATTCAATTATACCAAAACAGTCAATTCAATCAACCAATAACTCAAATCATAGGATATGTAAACCTAACATAACCCACCCTCTGAATATTCACAATACAATTGAAATTCAATATAAATTCTCAGCACTATCACATTCAACAATAAGATTCCATCATTAATTTTGCATAACCTATTCTAGAAAATCATCATTGATGAAAGATTATCTTGTTTTCTTTTAGAGTTATGAATATGGTGAAGTTGTTTAAGAAAGCTTTTTGAAAATTCCCACTGGACATTAAGATAGCATGCTATCTAGATGTGAAGGTTCATTTCTCAAGCTCATGA
>Ga0214543_1003008_pt1 | contig 32957 bp, 12 predicted proteins | sample CNSS2metaG_FD_160094 | JGI IMG/M metagenome (GOLD analysis project Ga0214543, IMG submission 160094) | Root nodule microbial communities from cowpea collected in UCLA plant growth center, Los Angeles, California, USA - CNSS2 | ecosystem: Host-associated > Plants > Roots > Nodule | place: USA... | reverse complement strand
ACTGAGATCAAGATGGTGCAAGCGAGATAGATTTCCAAGTTCATGAGGGATTGAACCCTCCAAATAATAATTAGAAGCAAGATTTAAGTATTTTAAATGAGAAAGAGAGCCTAACTCACTTGGAATTCTTCCGCCAAACTTACATGAAGAGAGATCAAGATATTTCAAGTTGGTAAGGGAGCCAATAAACCCTGGAATATTAATGTCTGGAAAAGAATTGAGACTGAGGTTCAAATACTGTAATTGTCGCAACTCCGTTAATGACTTGTGGATCTCTCCGCTGATGTAACGCCGAGAGACTTCATCATAATAGCCAAGAGAAAGATATTTATAATGAACTTCTCCGTGAAGGTCGAGGCTTACAATATGGGCGGTGAGGTTGCTGCAGCGAATCCCTTCCCACTGACAGCAGTCGGGAGAGGTCCAAGAGGAGAGCATGCTGTAACGATCAACAATGGCAGCCTTGAATTGGAGGAGTGCTTCCCTCTCCTTCGGAAGGCATCTCAGATGGTGTTCTCCGTACGCAACCTGCAACACCACACACACCACAAACATCATCGCTTTCATATTCTTCATTATCACTTTCAAACAGAGTGAATATTAGAAGAGACTGATATATGGTTTCTGAATTTACCACTCCCAATACCCATCCATATATATATATACACACACCAACTCCTAAATTACATATTCTTCTCTCTCTCTGCTGCACTGCTTCGTTACTTCATTCTAAGTCACTTTTTTTTATTCATCATATCAACTAATTTTTGTGGTCCATAAATAATGTACTAAAACAACCCTTTTTTTATTTACAATTATATATGACTCATACAATAAGTTAGTAAAAGCCAACAAATATAAAACATAAAACGCACACATTAAATGCACTAAAAGGTTTTATGTTTGAAATAATAAAAAAAACTAATGAGATTTCATTTCAACTTTATATTCAGGTTAAATTACTTTTTGGTCTCTTTATTTGTCATGAAATTTTATTTTGCTCTTCAAGTCTTTCGTTGTCTCAATTTGGTCCTCATTTTCTTAAAAATGACTCAATTTGGTCCTCATTGTGAACTTTGACCAGTGTTAAGTCAATGTCACGTGTCAATTTCTAGTTTTTTTGAATTTTTTTAATAAATTTTTTTAATTTTTTTAAAATTTTTAATTTTTTCTTTTGAAATTTTTTTTATTTTTGACACTTGTCACTTCACAGTTATGTCACGTGTCAAAGTGACTCAATTTGGTCCCTATATTTGTTTTTAGTTTCAATTTAGTCCCAATTTTTGTAAAAATGAAGCAATATTCTCCTCCTTAGATTGAGACTCAATTTAATCTTTGTATACAACTTATGATGATATTCTTAATAAAATTGACGTTTTTATTAAATATTTGTAAAAATATTTTTAAATAAGTTTTTTTTCTAGTTTTATTATTAAATAAAGTTAAACCCCAAACTTAATTTCAGAAGTTAACAATTTTGTCATCATATATAAAAGCATCAAGTGTATCATATTATACAAACTTAGTAAAAATTAAAAATCAAATAACTTGTCACACATAAGTTTAGGAACTAAATTTCAAGTTCAAAACAAAATCAAAGTCTAATGTTTTGTGTAGAATTTAAAGTTAATTTAAAATATTTATAAAAATATTTAATAAAAACATTAATTTTAGTAAGAATATCAACATAAAATTTATTAAAAAGTTAATTTAGTGTCAATTTAAGGAAGGACAATATTGCTTCATTTTTACAAAAATTGTGACTAAATTGAAACTAAAAACAAATATAGGGACCAAATTGAGTCACTTTGACACGTGGCACAACTGTAAAGTGACACGTGTCAAAAATAAAAAAAAATTAACAAAAATTAACAAAAATTAACAAAAATTTAAAAAAAAATCAAAAAAAATCAAAAAAAACAAAAAATTGACACGTGACGTTGACTTTAACACCGTTTGGTCAAAGTTAACGGTGAGGACCAAATTGAGTCATTTTTAAGAAAATGAGGACTAAATTGAGACAATGAAAAACTTGAGGACCATAATGAAATTTTATGACAAATAAATGGACCAAAAGAATAATTTAACCTTATATTTATTATGCATTTCATTAATGCATGAAAGATTTCAATAATTTCAGCATTATCAATTGACTTCCAAGAAGACTTGTGAATTTTCATTTTAAACCACAATATTATATGAAAAAAACAAACCATCAAACTCCTCCTCACAAATAATTAAAGAATTGGAATTTAATATTTGAAAAAAAAAAACTAAGAAAGTGCTCTGAAAATGCAATTGTGTCCAACAAATTGTACTCTTTGCGATATCTTTATTTGTGGCTACCAAGATGGTCAGTTTTTCCTAACAACATAGAAAGAGTCCAAATTATTACAATTTAATAGCTTTACATGAATAATAAATAATGTTATTTATTCTTGTGTAGAGACAAAATATTGTATGAAAATATATACAATTAAATTTGTATATTGTCTGTGATTTTTTTTATACAATTCATAAAATAGATATTTTTCTTTCAGGATTTTAAAAAAAAATTGTAAGTCCCACTAAATATTAAGAAAATATTTCAATAGTGAAAGCTTTCTATCTTGTTCCTATAATATTGTCATCTCATATTACTAGCTAGCAAATGAGTTTGTCGTAGTAAAGTATAGTTTGGTGTAATTGGACAAAATGTAACAAATATTGCCAAATAAAAAAAGGAAACTTCAATGAATCTAGTCATTATTAAATTGGACATTGGTCTCATGTAAATAAAATGACAAGGAAAATTAATAAAATTGAATCAAACTCTATTATTCCAACCAAACCAGGTTCAATTGTAAACTAAACAAGGTAAATATCAATTGTACTTCAATTAATCGAGCTTCACATAAAGAAATAAATGTAAATAAAGTTTCATCTTTGCAAACAGTAATCAAAACGCTCAATTACAATATAATTAATACATAATTTGATTGTAAAAGTACCGTGAATCATATATTATGATAAAATACCAAATACAATCAGAATATCAAGTATCACTAATTGAGTAATCTTTGGCTAAGTCACAATAAACATATTCATCACAATAAAGTTTAAATCATCAATAATTAAATATAATATAAATAATCACAAATAATAAAAGATCATGCTTGTCAAAGTCTAAGTCAATGGAGGCATTCTTACGATAAGTCCCTCCACTTTTCCACCATTGTCACTTTCCTCATTATCAATGGTGAGAAATGTTTTGGGGCAATAATTTATTCCAACCAATTGACTTATCCGAAGACTTGTGAAAAGAGAGATCGATTTTTTAGATTAAACAACAATTTTATATAACAAATAATCGATCAAATGTTTCCTTAAAAAAATAGTGACAGAATTATAAGCCAATATTCGAAAGATAATAAAATTAAAAAAATATTCTGGAAATGCATTTTGCAAAGCAATTGTTTTTTAACATGTAATATTTGCAATGGCTTCTTTTATGAATAAAAGATGGTTAATTCGACATAGAAAGAGTTCAAATTAACACAGTGTAACAGTTTACATATGAGTAACAAAATAACCTTACTTATTTCTATTTAGAAATAATAGTTATTTAAAATAAATACCATTAGAAAAGTTTATATTTTGCCTGATTTTTTATAAAAAATTGTGATTTTTATATTTTTTATAAATCTTTTAAGTTATACGAAAAAAATATATTTTAATATTAAAAATCCAGATAGGTAATAAGTTCGTTATAGTAAATTGTCTTAGTTACAAATTATAAAGAAATATTGACAAAAAAAAAGAAGGAAACTTCCTTTTTTTCTGAAGACAACAAAATATAAATTAATTAATATTTAAGACAACAACAACAACAATTCTTTGTTACTTCTTCAAATATGAAAATTTGTAAACCTTGTGAACTTATGTTTGTCATATCATACTTATGTGATGGGTTTACTTTACAATTTTCCAAGTCCTCACCGTAAATGTCACCCCAACTCTTAAATAATATTTAATTAGTTAAATACATATGTTTATCTATTATAATTAAAACTGCTAAACAGAAAAATTCGGATGAAATTTATTCTGGATTAATGTTCTTTTTTTAAATCACAATATCTAGTCAATTTACATAAAGTAATAACTTAATTTATGTGATGCATATATAAAATAAACTACAAATTACATGGCATCCACAATGAAATTACTATCAAATGAAATGTTATCAGTTTTATAGTATGAACACAAATTTGGTATTTGTAGAATAAATCAAATCGTGAGAAAAGTTTTAGGGCAATAATTTTATTCCAATCAATGGACTTATCGGAAGACTTGTGAAAAGAAAGGTAACTTACATTAACTATTTTTAGATTAAACGATAATTTTGTGTAAAAAATAATCCATCAAATATTTTCTTAAAAAATAGTGACAAGATTATAAATCAATATTTGAAAGGTAATAAATTAAAATGTTGAATCAAGTTAACAAAGGTAAGAGGTCAAGACGAGTTAACCTGAGTTGAATTTGAGACGAGTCGATCCATGTCTAGGTCGAAGGAAGTTGACTTACGCTAAAAGTCGAGTCAATCCAGAATCTATTAGAGTTAGGTCGACATGGTTCCATGTAAAATGAAGTCGGTCTGACCATGTTTACTCAAGTTAGTTTTGACTAATGTTAAAGTGATGTGACTCAAACCCAAGTTGAGCAACATAAACTAAATAACCTAGATAAGTCCATTTGGGTTTTAAGCTGAATCTGACCATGACTAACAGACCTAATAGTTAAATATAAATGAAGAATTACTTCCAAGTAAGAAAGAGAGACATTATTTATTCTATATCTAACATGTAAATACAAATGGATATCAAATTGAGTATTTATGTCGGCTCATTAATTAACTTAACAGAGAACAAATATGCTCTTAGGAATTGCTTCCTTATTTTAGGAAATAAAGTAAAACACTTGAAAAAAAAAAAACTCTAACTATAAGGAAACAACTATTTAACAACTAAGTGTACTATAGGCATTTATTTCAGATATAAATTAAATGATTAAATAAAAAATAAATACAAATGGTTGTATAGAAGTATGTAAAGTGTGAAGGTATTACAGCCTTCTAAAACATGTGTCATCTATAACAATTAGGGGTGGCAACGGAGCGGGACGGTGCAGGGCGGGGACGAGTTTCGCTTTTCCATATTCATCCTCACAGAAAAAATCCATCCTCATTCTCATACCCAAACTCAACGGGTATCAAACTCTTGTCTCATCCCCATCCCCACCGGGTAACGGGTATAATCTCGTACTCATACCCGTACCCGTGTTCTAACTACTTCAATATTATTTTTTATAAAAGAAAAAAAATTACGGTAAAGAAAACATAATATTATCAAATATTCAATATTAGGAGGATGATTGTTTCTTCCATATCAAATACTTTGAAATAAATTATAATTGTCTACATTTTAGATTAGAATACCAAATAAAATTTCATGAGAATCAAAACATTTATTAAATTTGACAACTATAAAAATTAATGAAACTTAGTTGATAAAATTAAAAAATATTTTAAAAAAATATAAAAGGAAAACAAATATTCAAATTAAAATATATTTTAAATGTTTGTTTACTTTAATTTTTTAAATTTTAATAAATCTCTTTTTTATACACTAATAAAAGTTATAATACATCACTTGATCAAAATGACACAAAGAACAAATAATAAACATAATAATAAAATTTTGACATAGATTTTGTATCTTTTGAACTTCAATACACTACAAGAGAAATAATTTTTAACAGGGGTTATTTTTGACATTCCAAGCGGTTTTAACCCCCGCTAAAGGTGTTACCCGGGTTTGGTTTTCCCCTAGAAAAACCAGCATCGTTAACTAATTACCTGTGGTTTGGGAAACCTCTGGTAAAGTAGCATTTATCGGCGATTTTGAACCCCCGCTATTTACCGACGGTTCTGGAACCCCCGCTACTTACCGACGGTTCTGGAACCCCTGCTACTTACCGACGATTCTGAAACCTTCGCCTACTTACCCGCAGTTCTGAACCTCCGCTACTTACCAGCGCTTCTGGAACCCCTAGTGCTTTCCGGAAGTTTTTCAAACCTCTGTTTGTTTTTAATTTCAACATTTTAAAATTCCTGGTAGGGTTTCTTCACCCCTACAATTCAATTCATTATTTGTAGATGACTTTTGCTTGTTGTTTTAAATTCCTTTAATTTTATTTGGTGCACTTTTTTAATCCACATAATTCTTGAAACATATCAAATAAAAAGCAAAAATTCTAAAATTTTGATATTTGTTTATAACTAGATATAACATTTTTAAAAACAAGAAAGTTTGTCTGTTTAAGGTAAACAATAAAATTTAGATGTTCAAATTAGTGGAATATTACAATATATTTGTTTCTTCATAAAAGTAAAATAGTAAAAGTCTAATATAACATTCTTCAACTATTAATCTTGATCTTGATCTAAATCATTTATTTCTTCATTAGGAACACTTCCTTGATCAGACACCTAACATAAAAAAAATCATAGCAATTACATTAAATTTTTTATATTGTAGTAAATAAAAGTTATATATACAATTAAAATGAAAAAATTACAGTATGATTAATAATGAGTTAGAAAATAAAAAATAATTTGATAGAATATATCGAAATATTATTCTACATGATAAAAATAAACAATAAATAAAAATATTAGAAAACTAACAAATGTGTGTTTTAGAAATAATTTTAGAGACTATTGAAAGAAATCGCACAAAGAAAATCAAATGTATAATTAAGGTATGATAAGATGAAAAATACCTTAGAGAACTAAGAAAACTTTTCAAATATCAACATATATACTCAATGGTTGAAAAATAACGAAAATTATTTTAACAAAACAAAAGAGTTCTTCAAATTAAACAAAAATTAATAATAATAAGTAAAGAATTTTTTATATTACCTTAAATTGAGGGTATAAACATTCTCATGTGAAAGGAAAATATATAATAAATAAAAATATTAAAAAAAATATAAATATTCAAATGGGAGGCATAAAAAAATTTTAATTAACATACATCATTTTAACATAATTACATAAAGGTTATAATAAGATGAAAAATATATTGGAGATGCGAATGAGTTTCATGACAAACCAAATAATTAAAAGAAATAAAAAATAGAAAAAAAAGAAATATATATATATACATATATATATATAGGGTTACTAAATTAATTGTGAATATTTTAATAATTTAAACGAGGACGTTGATATGACGGGGACGAGTATTATGGCCGAGATATGTACATCCCTATACCCGACTGAAAAAGTCGAGGATTCCCCATACCCATACCCATACCCAACTGAAAAAGTCGGGGATTTCCCATACCCATACTCATACCCATACCCAGTCAATGCAGGGTTCCCGTCAAAACAGGAACAAGTTCGGGCAACACCTACGAGGACGGGTTTATTTGCCATCTCTAATAACAATATATAAAAATAATTCCATCTTTTGTGTCCACATTTCAAAATACCAATTTTACCCTTTAAAATATAATTATTTATTAAATTTTTTAAAATTGACTGTTACTTTTACAAATTTTTTTATAAATTCGTCTATCTCTGCTACTCTTTTTTTTTTTTCTATTTATCAACTGTTATTCTCTAATCTTTTTTGATATATTTCACTTTATTTTTAATAAATATAATTTTATTTTATATATTAATTTAATAACATTACATTATCATCATCTACTAATATAATATCACGTATATTTAAAAATACATACACACATACGACGCGCATGTGTGTACACTAGTATTAATATAAGTCAATTTGTCCGCAACTCCATTTATTATTATTATTTTTATACGTCTTGCTAATCAACATTTCATTACCAATTCCGTCGGTCTTATTAATTGTTCAATCTTTTACCTTTTTTATTGTCCAATTCTTATCTGGCACTACTGTTGATTTGGATCCAAAGTTACAGTTTGAATTTCATTAATTAATTCTGAATTCTTCTTTTCACTCTTTTTCCTATTCATCTAGTCTAAGTTACATCATCAAGGTCGCATTGTCCATCTTTCATCAAAATGGTTTTCAGAAGATGAAAAGAACGTCCAATAATTCAATTATCGTTGCCATTGTGATTTGCAAATGGGATATCTACACCTTTGTAGCGTTGAGCAGGGCCTGGTTGGTCTTCGATATGTTGAGAACATCAAACTGTAGTTATTAAACAACTTCTATTTCAAGATTCAAATCTCTACCTACCCAATTTAAGATAAAGATATCTAGCTAAACATGAGTTGCATCATATTTTAGGAAAAGAAGAAAATAGAGGTTGAAGGCCAAAACTCTGAAGATGCTTCAACAACAAAGATAAAGAGAACCAAAAAATTAATTACTCTCAGACATTCAAATATGGAAGACAAGAAACAGACTAAGACTCAGGTAGACAAGAAACATTAATTATTCAAATACGAAAATAATGTTTTTCCCCTGGGCCTTAGGTAACCCCAATGAAGTCCAGGGAGATATCCGACCAGACTTGAGTAGGAATTGGTAGTGGCTGAAGTAACATTATTGGAGCCAAAGTTTCTGCCTTATTCCTTTGACATATCTCACATTGCACAACAAAGTTTTTAATGTCCTTTCTCATGCCTTGTTAAAACACCACGTGCATAAAAGTTCTAAAGTATCCACTATGGCCCCTAACTGGAGATTCATGAAAATCCTTAATAATGAGAGGATGCGTGAATACATTTTAGATGATACCAATTTGTCCTAATAAAACAACATGTTCTGATAAAACAATTGAAATCTTAAAGAATCTAAAAACATTTTAAAATAATGAGTATAAAGACATTTAAATATTTCCTATTCCTAAAGCTTTGACATAAATTTAACCTCTTATTTTGATCATAAATAATCGAAAAAAAAACATACAAACATAAATGAAAGAAAATAAAAAAATAAAATTCATTTATCATGTACTAACTTAACAACAATATTTCCCATTTTTTTGTCATTTAACAAAAAAAAAAATAACACTGAAATATATCCAAAAATGTACATTCAATAATCAGAAAAGGAAAATAGAAAAATCATTCAAAGCATAAAAAGAAAAGAAAAAAAAAAGTTTCACCTTTGCGGCATATCCGACTTGTGTACACTTTTGTAGCCTCGTTTCAATTATGAAATTGGAAACATGTTTCAAGAGTAAAAAACCGAAGAAATTGTCAAAGCCATAAATAAAAAGAAGTAACAAAAGAAGACGATGGTATGTGAATATCACGCAAACAAACAACAACTATTTCCAACACCATAACCATGAAATAACAATTCAAACTTAGACATATAACTTAAAACCTAAAAACAACAAATGTATGCATAAACCATAAAAATGAAATAGAACCACAAAATCTACAAAAAAAAAAAAAAAAAAAAAAACCTTTCATGAAAACATCCAAGCACAATGAACATTTACAATCCATAACCCCAATATTTTGAAAAACTTAATTTTCTAAAACAACTTTATCTCAATGTTTCAACTCTTTCTCATATGTTTAAGGTATTTTTAATTTTATCATATATTAATCATATATTTTTTTTCTTCGTACAATTTTATTCAATTATGTATCAAATCATTTCATCTTCTTTAATATTTTTATTTATTACTTATTTTGATTTTGTAAAATGTTATTTTTGATGATTTTTATATAATTATTTTTATTTCCTAATTCTTTTTCATAAGTGTAACTTTACCAACAGATCTTTCATTTAATATAATATAATAGTTTAATATTATTGTCATAAATCCTTTTTACACCATCCAACATAAATTGAAATTCATATAGATGTTTTGGTTGTGAAATTTTATTTATATTAATTGTGAAATATTTTATATAATTATTTGGTACTCTAATTTAAAATGTATATAATTATAATTTCTTTTAAAATATTTGACACTAAAGATAAGAGAATATGTGTTTTTGATATTGAATATTTGATAATATTATGTTTTTTTTTATGTAGATTTTAGTTTTCTATAAAAAATAATTAATTGATACTAAAATAATAATAAAACAGGTATGAGTATGGGTAAGAGGTATACCCGTTATTCAATGAAGATGATAATGAGACAAATATCTTATACCCATTAGATATGAAGATGAAGATGGAGATGGTTTTTATTTAAGGATGGGCATGAGATAATAAAATTCGTCTCCGCCGTAACACTTTGTCATGATTAATCATGCTTCAAGCTAAGTGAAAAAATTTAATTTGTGTTGTTAATCGCTTTTAACAAATAATCTATTATTTTATTTTTTACCTATATAAATGAAAGAATTCAAGACTAAAAAATAAATTACGCGTTCGGTTTTTTCTTTATATTTGTTGTCTTTTATTTACTTTTTGACAACTTTATGATTAATAAGCACAAAAAAAGGACCAAAACGCTTGCTTTTGATGCAGTAATTACGGACAAAAAATTACAAAAAAATGGAAAAGCGAAACACGACGACGATGACTGAGAATAAAGTAAGGAAAGCAGTGCAGCAGAGTGAAAAGAATACGTAATTTAGTTTGTCAACCCTAAATACAGTACACATGGCTAATTATATTTTTAGATTAAATATATATTTTTTTCTTTAATTCTTAGTAAAATAAACAATTCAAATATTATTATAAAATATATTTAAAATGTTAAATAATTCAGTTAAAAATATTAAATCTAAATATTTTTAAAATAAAAAAATTAAATTGAGTTAAACTTAAAAAAAGATTAATTTCAATTTTTATTCATATTTAAATTAATAAAAACATATTTAATCCTTTATCTTCTCGTTTAAAAGATAGTAATATTGTTCAAAGTTCCAATAACGTGAATGAAAAATATGATAAAAAGAGAAAAGTCTCATTAAAGTTTAGTTTTTCCATAAAAATTAGTTACCCACAAATTTAATTAATACTCCCTGGTAATCGATTAACACTTCATATGTTACGTTTGTAAATTCTAATTCAAACTTTACATTTCCTAGAATATATTATAAACAAACACCTTCTTTAAAATATTATAAAAATATTTTCAAACTTGCTAAACATTTTTTAAAGATTAAATTAGTTCCAACAAATAGGGGTAGACAAAAAAATCCACTTTTCTTGATCCCATTCACTTTGGTTCCAAATTAATCAATTTTATCAATTTTTTTTTTTATTATTCATGTAAAATTTTAATAATTTGTATTCTTTCATCTTGGTAGTCACAAATTAAGATATTGCAAATAGTACAATTTGTTCAAGACACTTGCAATTTGAATTGCTTTTTCAGAACATTTTCTTAATTTTTTATCCTTCAAATATTAGCTTCCAATTCTTTAATTATCAGTAAGGACGAATTTGATAGTTTATGTTTTCATATAACATTCGGAATTCACAAGTCTTCGAAGTCAGTAAATTGATATTGGAAAATAATTATTGCCCTAAAAATGGTCCGATAATAGATCTATTCCACAACTACCAAATTCGTGTTCATACTCTAAAAGCAACAACATTTCATTTGATGGCAATTTCATTGTGGATGCTGTGTATTTTCTATCTTATTTTATTCATCATATAAACTGAGTTATATCACTTTATGTAAGTTGAATAAAATATTATGTATGATAAAGTAAGGAAAACAAGAAGACCGAGGACTGAGAATAAAGTAAGGGAAAGCAGTGCAGCAGAGTGAGAAGAATAGGTATCGAGTTTTGTGTATAAATAGAGGTGGGTTTTGGAACTGCTAAATTCACCACACCTATCATTCTCTTTCTAATATCCACTCTGTCTCTATCATCATAACAGCCACAATGTCAATCAAGAATCCAGTTCGTTTCAAACTCATGATGTTTGTGGTCTATGTCGTGTTGCAGGTTTCTTGTAAATTCATCACCCCTTTCACTCTATTCTAATATTCGCTTATTCACTATGTGTGATGATAATAAAGTGCAGGTTGCTTATGGAGTGGAAAGATACCTGAAGGCATCATATTGTCATCTCAGTTGGAGCAATTATCAATTGGATCTAACTCTATAGAAGGTGGTGTACCAAAATCAATTGGGAGCGTATGTACGTTGAAGTCATTGGATATGTCCGACAACAAGTTAAGTGAAGATCTGAGAGTCATATTTAATCATTTGTCTATTTGTTCTAGATACTCATTACAACATTTAGATCTGAGCATAAATCAAATTAGTGGCACTTTGCCCAATACCCTTTCAATGTTCCCATCATTAAAAGGATTATACCTTTACGGTAACAAGTTAAATGGGACAATTTCTAAATATCTTCAATTTCCAACTGAGCTTGAAGAGCTATATTTGATGTCAAATTCTTTGAAAGGTGTGATAGATGACTCTCATTTTCATAATATGTCAATGTTAAAGATATTGTTATCAGGTAACTCACTTTAGAATTTAGTCAAAATTGGGCTCCGACTTTTCAACTGGAAAATATTGAATTGAGCTCTTGCAAGCTAGGTCCATTGTTTCCCAAATGGTTACAAACACAAAACCTATTTAACAACCTTGACATTTCAAATAGTGGAATATCATATATTGTTCCAAAATGGTTTTGGACTAAATTAGCATTGCAAGAATGGATTTAAATCAATATGTCATGCAACAATTTACAAGGTATTATTCCAAATTTGTCACTAATGAATCATTATTATTTCCTTAGGGTGTGTTCTTTTGTGTCGATGGATATGGAGATAGTGTGAAAATGGATTTGTGTAGATTTGGGTGAATGAATATTTGTATTTTTTTTAGTGAATTTAGAGGATAAAGTGAGTGGATTTGGAAGTTAGTGAAAGATTTGATTGATGTGATAGATAAAATTAAATGTTAAAATAGATATATTTATGAAGTTACCATAATACCCTTGTGTAAAAGAGATGAATTTTTGAATTGATGTTCTTGAAATAATTTCTAAATCAGTAATTTTTAGTCATAAGAAATAAATTAATTTTTTTGAAAACTGAAAAAAAATTGAATGAAAAACACGCAACACGCAACTAAATGAAAAAAAAAAAATAAAACCATGACACCGATGTGGTAACTGGTGTCGCTCCTTTGAAAACAAGGCACCGGTTATGTAACTGGTGTCATCCCCTTTATCTCACACAACACAACACAACACCGGTGTCATCCCAACTTTAACACACAACACTAGTGCCATCCCCAAACACAGCCCTGCAACACCTCTCACGGCACCACCGCAACACCTCTCACGACCACCACCACACCCTAAACCCCCTCATCTTCTTCCCCCCCCCCCCTCCCCCCCACGCACGCAAAGACTCTCATTATACTCGCTTATCTCTCCTTTCTATCGTGGATGAAATAATACATCCATCCCTCAAATCTGCACTCCCATATTGCTTCAAGTCACTGAAATCAAACACGTTTGAAAAACAATTCCGCGCTCCCAAGTTCACTGAAACAGTGCAACTCCCTCAAAAGAACATGTTGTTAGTCTTGCATCAAATCAATTTGAAGGTCCTCTTCCACCATTTTTATGAGACTCGATGTATCTTAATCTATCTAACAATAAATTCACAAATTCTCTTTGGTTTTTATGTTCTGGTGGTGTAGCTGAAACTTTATACCAATTAGACCTTTCAAATAATATGTTATTTGGACAAATTTTAGATTGTTGGACCCATTTCAGATCATTGGCTTTTTTAAATATGAGTCAAAACAAAAATTTTCAGGAAAAATTCCTACTTTAATGGGATCACTCCTTGAACTTCAAGTATTGTTGTGGAGAAACAATAAATTAACAGGTGAGATCTCTTCCTCCTTGAGAAACTGCACAAAGTTAGTGATGTTAGATATAGCAGAAAATAGATTATCAGGTTCTATTCCAGATTGGATTGGGAGCAAATGGCTACAATTGCAAGTTTTAAGCATGGGAAACAATTACTTCTATGGATGTTTACCATTGCAAATTTGTTATCTAAAAAGTATTCATATATTGGATCTCTCACTAAACAATCTATCTGGACAAATTCCTAAATGCATAAAAAACTTCTCTTCAATGGCTCAGAAAGCTTCTTTGAGAGATCAAGGTCATTGGTACTTTGTTAACACAAGTTATTCCATAGGTACCACTTCATACAATTTGAATGCATTTTTGATGTGGAAAGGTTTAAAGCAAATGTTCACAAATGATGGATTGTCACTTTTAAAAAGCATTGATCTCTCAAGCAATCAATTCTTAAGGAGAAATTTCAAAAGAAATGGAGGATTTATTTGATTTGATTTCACTAAATTTATCAAGAAATCATTTGACGGGGGAAATTCCTTTTAATATTGAAAAGTTAACATCACTTGAATTTCTTGATTTGTCAAAAAATCAACTTGTTGATTTAATTCTTTCAAGTCTTGTTCAAATTGATCGACTCACTATGTTAGATTTGTCACATAATTATTTTTCTGGAAAGATTCCAACTAACACACAATTACAAAGTTTTGATGCATCAAAATATGAAGATAATTTTGATCTTTGTGGACTACCATTAAAGAAATTGTGTATTGATAGAGAGCCAAGACAAAAACCACTTGTTAAACTTCATGAAGATAACAATTTGATTTTCAATCGTGACTTTTATTTAAGTATGACAATTGGATTTTTTATAAGCTTTTGGGGAGTGTTTGGCTCAATCGTAATAATACGTTTTTGGCGACATGTATATTTCAAGTTCTTGAGTAATTTATCAAACACTCTTTTTGTCATAATAGGAGTGAAAGCTTTCAAGTGATGGCCCACAACACAAGAGGTAATCATATTGTAAGACTTTTGCTGTATAGCTAATTTTTGTTCAAATAATAATAATAATAAATAAATAATAATAATAAAAAATAATAAAAAAAAATAATAAAAAAATTCTAGTAAAATAAATGTTACAAACATTGTTATGATAATTTTTTATTTTTTAAACTATTTTAGTGTACTCAAATTTATCAATCAAATTATCATCGTAAGTAAAAATTTCAAAATATTGGAGTAACTAAAAGATTTTAGATTTAATTTGTTTTCTTTTTTCTCAAAGTATATTCAGACTTTTCTTTTAATACTTAATAAATTTTCTTTAATCTTATATTTCTACTTTTGTTTTTTATTTTGTAGTTCACCTTGGTGTTAGATTTGCTTTATTGACTTTTGCATGTCAACATCTAAGTGGAAACATGTTCTATATATGTGATTCAAAAATTTCATAAATAAAAATAATTTTTTATATATATTAAGCAAAAATTGATAAATATTTCAGAAAGAACTTAAGAGAACGAAAAAATGTTTTACAAAAATTTAAATAAAAAAATTAGAAAAGAAAATTAATTTTTTGGAGTAGACCAAATAAAAATCAGAACACATTTAAGATAAAAAAAAAAAGAAAAAAACAATTGAAGTCAAAATTCGTGTGAACGTAAATATTGCACATGCAAATAATTTTTAATATTAATATATTACAATGATAGTTACTGATCACAAATATATTACTTAATTAAACTTAATAAATAAATAATATCAATTTTTAATATCCTATTCATTATTTATTATCATCTTTTTATAAAACATCTTTTTAATCTCTTTTCTCTCTTTTTTATTGTCTCTAGTTTCCGCTCGTGTTTTCAGAATTGCTCTTCCCATAAAAGTTTTTTCCCCTTTTTTATGCTTAAACTTGTAATATTTGTGTGATGGTTACAAAGACATATCTTTATAGTAAACGAGTTGTACATATAAATTCAAGGAAAGATTTCCGATATAAATCTTGATATATTCTACTGTTAATTGTTTGTTTTCAACAAATAATTTTGTTAGTATTGCTAATCATATAAGATAATTATTGTTGGTTCAATAATTGTTTTAAAAAATTATGTAATAAATCGAAAGAAATTAATTAGTATTCACTTGAATAACATTGAGATCCATTAATGTTAACATACCAATTTATCATTATGTCGTATTCTGCTAGTTAGAATAAATGAAATCAATTATAATTATAACAATTTAAGTTCATAAACTAAATTTTATATTCAATTAAATAAATAAAACATGTTTTACCTCTTCTCAGATTGCACACTAATAACAAGGTAATTGACTGTTTTTTTATCTCCTTATTTGATATATGTTTTCTCTTTGATATATCTTTTCTCTCTTTGTAAGTTATTAATTGTTAAATAGAGTTTGAGGAATATTACATTCTTCAACTATCATATATAATCCTCCTCATGTTCAGAATTTGTCCCCTTAATTGACACACTATTGCTTAATTTTGTCACGTCCTAAATCAAGGAAAACAAAACAACAAAAATTATTCTCATTTCAGTAGCCTAAAGTTTAGCCTCCTCTGCACAATATAAGATACCTATGAAATAATTAGAGACAGTGATTAGTGATATCACCCACCATAATCTAGCTATACTAAGAGAAGCAAATAGAAGCACTAAAAGTTTGAGTTGGTCAAGTAAGATATATTTATTTTTAGAAATTTGTGAATTTGCTACATTTACTTTCGGTGGCTAAAATAATTTTCAAAAGCCAAGTAAAAGCTAATATTAATTATATACCTAAAAGCACCGGTGAAATCCATTTGAGTTGATTTGTCTTCAACTCGGAAACCACAAGCATTGGGGTTTACATGCATCGAGAAAATCCCTTACCCTTTCTAATAAAATGTTAGGCTTCTATCATAGAGAAATCAGAGTGTTCTAAATATTAGTTGATTTTCCATGAAAAGGTCATGCATGGCTATATGGAAAGAAAAATGAATTGTCTGTGAAATAAGCTGTATTTAGGAAAATAACTTAAATTTGAAATAAAATATGGAGAAATAAGTTGTTCTTTTAACTTGAAAATCTGAAACTTAGGATCATTTTTCAACAGTTCCATTTTTCCAGCATCATACACTCTTTTTTATATGTCAATTTTTTTTTTTAATTCCAAACGAACTTGGGTTATCTTACGATCACTTCTCAACAAACTTATCGAAACATAGAACATTCTGATTTTATAATCAATAATACATATAATTGATTACCAAAATCATATAATTTTTGCAGTTGTCCCAATATGTGAACACTACATATGAATTCTTTTTATCAGCCAACACTAAGACTAAAGCCCTATTTGAATAATTTTGTTGAGAAGCAAAACTCATTTCAAATCTTACCTATATTTAAATAAATATGTAAAATAATAAAATACATAAAACAGATAAGAGAGGAACCAACATACACCACAACTTTTAACTTGGGAAAACCTCAACATGGAGAAAAAATCCACGAGGAGCTAGTTTAGTAAAATTTTCCATTAATAATTAATGTGTACACTACAAGTTTTTTTGGAGATTCCAAGAATCAACAGATCATTATTCTCTCCACCAAAAAGGTGGATAACAAACCCCAATGGGTACTTTAAATAAAGGTTTAAATACACATTTGATTCTTATTTTTGTCAAAATTATTCAATTTGGTCCCTTTTTTTGGTTGTTTGTTCAATTTGGTCCTTATTTTGGTAAAATCGCATTCAATTGAGTCCTTTTGGTAGACAGAGTTAAAATTTTTAACGGCACAGTGACACGGTGTAACTGTTTAGGCAAACGTGTCAGTTTTTTGAATACGTGATGGCACATGTTGGCACAGTGTATCGTTAAATAAAAATTGGGGAAAAAAGTTAAATAAATTAAAAAGTTAAAAATGGTAAAGTGAAAAACAATTAAAACTTCGAGCATAATGAACTTAGGCAATCAAATGTGGTTTTACTGCAGCGAGAAGTGATAACTGTGGAGAGCAATCAATTGAGTGAAGAATTGAAATTTATCATTAGAGAGGGTGGAGAGCATTCGAGAGATCGCGAAAACTAGGGTTGGTCAGAAAGGGGAAAATTAGGGTTTTTGCGATTGGAGACAACATTAGTTAGGCTTCGACATTGCGGTTGGACATTTAGGCCTATTTTGTAGTAATTTTGTAGTAATTGGTACTCTGTTTGTTAACTTTTTTTGTCCAGCACACTTTTCTTTAACATCTAAGTTGCATGACTTTAACAGATTTTGAATGCACTTGAATGAATATTGGTCTCCAACAGTGGAGTTGTGATTCGCATTTGGACTTGTGATTGGCAGATTTTGTATGTTCAATATGGATTCAATTATATTTTGGTATATTTTGCACTTCTGATTGGCAGGTTGTGTTATAAAACAGGGACTCTATTCAACAGTTTAAACTTAAAACAAGGACCAAATTAAACATTTTAAACATAAAATAGGGACCAAATTGAAGATTTAAACTTAAAATAGGGACCAAATTGCACATTTTAAACGAAAATATGGACTTGAATGGACTTTTTTAAACAAGAGTTTGGATGGAATTAAACAACGTAAACCAACATAAAGATTCATTCATGCAGAACAAAATACACATTACTCAACCGTGCTTCATCACCAACACACAACATTCATAACTTACAACCCTGGTTTTTTACATTCATAACTTCAACACCCACAAAACATCATTCTCACTTACACACATTGAATTTTTAACATTACTGGCACCATGACTACAAAGATTACAACAACAACAATAACTAATCCTAAGAAAAATTGATTCGTTTTCTTCATAGCCCTCACAGAAATCTCCAGTTCAGAAATCTTCATCCTTTGTTAGGCTATAATACCATCTCTTTCATCACAAAATTCTTCATCACACCACTTAAAGTAGTTACACCACACATTATCATTGGAAGCAGCACTCTTGAACTTAGAACAACCCCAAAATTGTCTACCATTATTCTTCAAAGTTCTTGCCACTCGAAGCACTGCAACTTCTCCACATTTGCAAATGGGGATTAAACCCATACCCTTGGAACCACGAATATGAGACCCACCACAACTTGGTTGCCCCCAACTGTTACAACAAGAGGAGGAAGAAGAATAGTGACGAGACATACCTCTCAAACGCCAAATTCGAATCACCAACTGGATTCTTCCCCAACTAGATTAGCCACAGTTTTGCTTCAAACCTCTCAAACCCTAATTTCTTCCCCAAATCAATTTTCCTAACTTTTAAACTTCCAACGACCATAAAAGTTCATTGTGCCAACGTCACAGCCCAAAAACTGACACGTAGGCCAAACAGTGACACCGTGTACTGTGCCGCTAACAATTTTAACTCCGTTTGCCAAAAAGACTCAATTGAATGCGATTTTACCAAAACGAGGACCAAATTGAACAAACAACGAAAATAGGAACCAAATTGAATAATTTTGACAAAAATAGGGGCCAAATGTGTATTTAAGCCTTAAATAAACAACAGAATCAACTCCAATATATATAAGATGAGGAATAAAACATTTTCTCCAAGGTAGCTCCTCTGCACAAACTTGCATAAGATGAATTGGTTGTTCTTTTCTTTGTATTCACTCTCTCTGATGTCTTCTTTTTTTGCCCATCAGAGACACTTACAACCTCTGTCTTTCACTCTATCCTCTCTCTTAACAAAACTAACGCAAGGGTTGCATATTTAAATTGTATAACGGGCCAAGAGCTCATAAAGAAAAATACATATTTTATTTTTTTTAATTAAATAAGTGTGAACCCAATAAATTAGTGATTCACCTAACAAATTTTGTCTTGAAGACTTCGTAGGAAAAGAAAATAAGAAAAATAAGTTTCTCCATAAGCTAAAATTAGCATATGCAGAAGCTAATTTGTAGAAGATCTCTTGTATTAGTTTCTCCAAAATCTTCTTTTTAACTTGCATAAGCTAATTTCACCTTAAGGAGAAAGTTTTTTCATTTTTCCTACTTCTCCTTCAAATAGGTGCCATGCTCACCTCCTAAACACACAACAACTCACGCTTCCTCTTTTCTCTCTCTTGTTATTTCATCCTCCTATTCTTCTTTCTTTATTTGATTGTCCTGAGTTTAGTTATTTACTATTTTTAAGAGTTATCCTGTTAGGTCTAAGATTCTCAAAAAATTTGAAAAGTTCATATTGTATTCTAAAAGATTTTGTATTCTGAAAGATTGTGTGACACACTACAAATAAGTCTTTTAAGAGCATTAAATACACACACTTCACTTCAGGAAGTGTTTGTTCCTGCAGAGAACAAATAAGATCAATTAGGCACAAGTATCACCTTACCCATATCCGCTATCTCCTCGGTTGGCTTCTTCCCCTATCGGCTTGGACCCGGGGGTTACCTGTAGAAGGGACTCCGAAGCTTAAGTCAGCCAAAGCTCTCAAAAGTCAAATCAAGTGATTAATGGAGTAATGAATGCATACCTTTAATTCGTGGGGTCCATGTATATTTATAGATTATTAATTTTGTATGACCATTCCATGGGTCGAGCCCTGGCTTGGGCCATAGGTGGGCCTGGGCCTTAGCCCAGGCCCTTAGTCTGATTACTACGGACTTACTGAATTTTAGGAGTGTTTTGATTTCATTAAGCATACCAGGGTGGTCGGCATAGGCCGATTACCTCTTTGGCGGCTCCTGCTGCCATTGCTAGTACGTGGTCCTTGTGACGATAAAAAAAAAATTCTATTCATTTAATTATTATTATTTTCTACAATATACTTATAAAATTTAAAGGCAAAATTATACAATGATATCTAATTATACTTAAAATATTCGCACACACACACACACATATATATATATATATATTATATATATTATATATATATATATATATATGTATATATGTATATATGTATATATATACATATATACATATATATATATATATACACATTTACAGTATTGTATGCATCTTATATCTACATTGTTTAGTACATCTTAATTTCCTACACTAGAAGGGGAAAAATATTATTTATTTACAATTTTTTCCTCATATACTGGCTTTCGAACAGGTGGAGGAAAAAAAGTTATGGATAGGGTTCACTTGGACTGTTGGGGGTAAATAAAAGGTAACTCCGATTTGTCCTTCGATGACAATCGGCGCATTCGGAGCAGAGAGAAAAGTAATGGTAGAGTTTCCCGTTCCCTGAAATGTTACAGAATTATTCACTACATTGGGTTGCCATGCATTTCCCGGAAAAACGGCCACAATGTCGGCGAAGAAGGGATCAGGCATGTTCGGAGCAGTCATCTATGATAGTGTTATAAAATTTTGTTTTTCACACACAATCATAAAATAGGGAAGTGAGACAAATATCACATAAAAAAATACAACATATCATAATAAAATAAAATGAAATGAAAATTCTCCCAATTCCATAAAACTGGATCTTTATTATACTTTTATAAAGATTTTGATTAATTTTGTAGAGACTAGTCAGGATAAATGAGCTCATGGCCAACAAAGTAACTCAAGAACATCTCATCTTGAGTAATACTAACTCGTTTAAATCCCCAAGGTCATACCTCCAACTACAATAATCAAATCTTCATTTATCATAAATTTTATTTCAATATTAAACCATTTAATTATATAATTAAATAAACATGATCCATGCATAATAAAAAAATATATATTTATAAATAAATAAAAAGGACCAGTACGTAACTGGAGATAAATATAAATAAGTAAATGAGAGTAAATATAAATAGGATTAGTGCTCAACTAGAGATGAATATAAATAAATAAATAGGAATGAGAACTAAATATAAATTAGAACGAGGTTAGGGACACCTCACTTAAGGTAAATATAGAGATAAAAATAATTATGAACATATAAAAATAATTAAAGTAAAAAGATAAAATGATAGATGTCTCCTTCCCTTACCTTAATTATTGTGAAAAAATGCACTAAGGTGATATGTGGATTTGTTTGCTACTACGCTCTCACTCTCTGTTATTTTCCTTTCTTCTCTTTTTGTTCACTGCAACTTCTACCGTATCTTTTCCACTTTTGCCTTCCAACATCTCTTTGCTATTTATAGTGGTGGTGTAATGATTACTTAGTTTCAATTAAACTAAGTATTTTAATGGTGTAGTTCTTATTAGGTTAGTTATAGATTATAGTTAGAAGATATTTTATCTTCTTTTATCATTTCAATACGTCATTGTTGTAACTAATGATATTATCCAGTCATTAACGTATATTTATCATATACTTATATTCTACAGTTATATTATATTATTATTATTTTATTTACTTATTAACTAACCATACATGTATCAGAATGCATATTTAATTATATATATGAAATTTATGTATTATAACTGAAACAAAATTATTATAATTATTTAACCAAAAATATCGGTGAACATGGCATCCCAAAAAAAGGAATAGATGACATGTCTTTTACTCAATTTAAGCAATGGTGCAAAAGGAAGTTGAAAAGAAATTATAAGGTTGTTTGACAATTAAAAGATCAGCTGAGCAATATGGAAGAAGAGTACGCTCGTGGAGGTTAGGAACCTGACCTATCTTCCTTTCATGAACCTGAACCTTCTTGCTTTGATAAAGGTGATGGTTTTGATGTTGAGGAGCCCCAATCACGTCATTTTGAGCACCCATCTTCCTCCCATCAACCTGAACCCTCTTCCTTTGATAAAGGTGATGCCTTTGATGTTGAGGAGCCACAATCACGTGATTGTGAGCACCCATCTTTATTTCATCAACCTGAACCCTCTTCCCTTGATAAAGGTGATGGCTGTGATGTTGAGGAACCACAATCACGTCATTTTGAGCAGCATGAGCAAGGTACTCCTGAATACAATCCTCATGGAATGGAAATTATTTCCTATGTCGAACCACCAAAATGTTCTTTGGATGTTGACTTAACTCAATTATATCGCATTCTTGTCTCACAAAATGGGAGGTTCGTTACTGTTGCAAATATAAATTTTATTATTTTATTTCAACGGTTATATAGTTAACTGTAAATTTCCACTTTTCAGGCAAGTGGTGGTTGACATAAATCACCAGATATTAACCACAGTGGAGTGTTGGGGATTTCATCCTTGAGGAAAACTTTGCAACATGGTAATGACCTTAGTTGATGTAATATTATAAACTTGTTATTTTGCCTAATGAAATGACATTATTGCTTTGTCAAATGTATGTTGATATTTTGTGTTGGGATTTTTTAAGGCCTGTAACATGGAGATTTTATTTGGTTTCCTTTTAAATCGTTCTGATGTTGATAAACCTAAATTTGAAGTCCTTACCCAAGATCTTCCCCTACAACCAAATTTGTAAGTACCAATTTTTGTCTTACATTTGATGGAATATAAGTATAGTGAAATGATAATCTGACTTAATATATGTTGACATATTTCTAGATATGATTGTGGAATGATGGTGTTGAGATATATTGAGTTGTGGGATGGTGAAACCAAATTTGGTGACAAAAACTTCCCCGCATACACTTCTGTAAGTGGCATTTATTGAATTTCATTTTGCTGTGATGGTATTTTGTGGTAATAATTTTTACATTATCAGATTGTGAATCTACAAAGCACAAATTAAAGATATCCTTAATTACATGATCAGGTTGTCCCATCCACCATTCCCCTGAGACTACCAAAATTACAATCATGTTAAATCCAAAAGAAGGAACAACCCATGGCCACATGTGGTGAATATTGATTACCAAAAAAATATATTTGTGGACAATTCAGAGATGTCATTTACAAACACATGGTTGATGTAATTGTGTTTGTTGATGTCATTTCATTTGCAAGTGGCCGTGTCGTCAAAACAAAATACCAAACCAACTTCATTCCTGCAAAAAAAAAAGTTATCACTGTTGGATGAATCTGGATACATAATTATCCATTAATACCTAAAACAAGAAGGCCATGCATAATGTATTTGAATAAACCTAATAATTGGTTCCCTGTGACACAATTTGTGTTTGATGTGTGCTATTTTGAATTGAAGTCAGCAGGGAAACAAATCCACTACATTGGACTTCTTCAACCTGCCAAAAGAAATTTAAGTTCAATTATTGCACCCCAAATGATGTAATTAACGAAAAAGTTAAATGGTTAGTAGGAGATGATGTTGTTAACTCTGAATTACCTATGTCGGATGAGTATGCGTAAGGACTTCTGATTGGTTACTACATGCCATTAAATCTGTATCCAAAGTCCATTCCTATAAAGGATAACCAAACAATAAAAAAAATGTGATCATATTATAAAAAAATGACTTCAATTAAAATTGAGTAATTGGATTTCATTAATTACACATACCATTTCAGCCCCAAAGTCTTTATTCTTTGCACCCGTAGACTTTCTCCTTTTACCTACCTTCTCCACAATGGATTTCAATCTCGTCGATCGGGGTCTTTCCATTCTTTTAACAGAAATAGGACTGCGGACACATTTGTTGGATGACACGATTTGTATAGGAAAATCATTTTCACTCTCCAAATCAACCCCCTTATCCGGATTATCAAAATATGACAATCCATGATCATATGCAATGGAGTCCAATTTCTTAAACAAACATTGTGTTCCGTTGTCTGACTTACATGCCACCTCCGCAATCTCATAGAAACGCTTACAAAGCGCATTATACCTTTTCACATTTGCTTTTTCTTTATCAGAATTGCTTGTAACCCTTATGTATGTGTATTAAACATTTATATAGCAAAGGACGTGAACTGTTTTGTTAAGAAAATGAATGTGCAATTAATCATCTACTGTGAATCACGAGAAGAAGCCAAGACAAAGTACTTTCAAAAATTTATGGTAAAGTAAAGGAACCCTAAAAGTTCAACTACGAGCAAAAAAATGTCGGAGGAAACCATTAATGTGGTAGTTAAGTAGAATGGATAATGAATGAAAGCATTTAAGAGCGAACTTACTTGATCAATGCCCCACCAACCAAAGGTCGATTCCTAAATAGTAACCATCAATGCTTTGTGCGCGGAGAAAAAAGAAACAATGGCCATGGACTATGGGTTTTGCCAACCTTCAAATGCATTAAATGAATCAAATTAGGTTGGTGAAGAAAGAGATGACGTTGAAAAAGTAGGCTGGCTGTCCAATGTAACATGGCATTAATTACATGGTTAAGTTGAAACGCATTGAATAAGCTATCCAAAGGCCCTTTGGTACAATTATCCATCATTTTTGAATTATAAATTAAAGACAAAGCTTAAAACCATTACCTCAACAACAACAACTTTCCTCTCTGTTCCGCTACTAACGTTGTGCATTGTGGTCATCCCCAGTTCTGTTTTTTGGTGACTACGACGTTATTGAAATTATTTTTCGATTACTTTGTTCACTTTCTCTTACATTTTTTTCAATATAATGAAATTTTTTCCGGCTACAACAAATATGTAGGTTAAAGATATGGATGCTTGAGAGGGCCTTAACATTGATGAGTCCGACATGATGTCATTCATCCAGAGATGCAATTCCCACACATAATTCATTCTCGATCCTGCAGGAAATGCACAAGCACTTATGCTAAACAAAGAATCGGAGGATCCTGAGTTTGGTTCCCATATTGCTGTTGGAGCATCCATGATTTTGAAAAATATATTATGATTGCTTCATGTGTTTGCACTGAATTTGGGTTTTCATAATTGTTATGAAATATAAATCTATAATCTTAAATATGATTCATCGGGTTTCTTGTTTCGGTCACAAGCTATGGGTGTCTCCTTACCTGAACATCACCATTGGCAACATTGTGAAGGTTAATATTTTATATTACATTTATATTTATACTTTTTAATGATTTTTATATTTAAATTAGAAAGTCATATTGAATTCATAATTAACAGGTATTTAAGAATGACATTAGTCCACCAACTGACCATGAAGTTGAAGCTTCTTTACCCGTTGTGCAAAAATTACTACTTATGAGAGAATTACTCTTGAATTTCTTAGTTCTGTGAGCGTAGATATTTTGTAGGGAAGGAATTGCGAAGAGTGGTTGATTAAGTTCCAATTGCATAACACTATTTATACTCTTGAGTTGGTTGAGTTGATTGTTATTTTTGGGTTTCTTAGTGGTGGTGAGAGGAGGTATCCTCGTACTTTTAATGGATATACCTTTTGGTGCCGTTTATTTACTGTTAGTTAATTTGTTTCACCAAATTCCAAGAAATCTCATATTCATCATCCCTATTTTCGTTATGCTCATCGCTTGTTAGCTCACACACTGTTTGCTCAGGGTGATAACACTGTTGCTGTAAGGAAATATGAGTTGTTATTTATGTGGAGTATGGTAAATGATTTTCACTTAGACTCAGGTACATGGTTGGCTCATCAACTCACAAAGGTTGGGAAAGCCTCCTCAGGAAACATAGCAATTGATGGGCTGATCACGACTATTGCTCTCCATTTCAACATTCCCTTTGAGGATAATAAGCCAATGCATAGCCTCTGCTGCCATAACCTCAAGATCACACTCGAACAGATTCCCCCAATGCATGGCCTCTGCTGCCAACAAGGGTGGTCACTACCTCCTTTCCACAATCATTTCCCTCTACAATTTCAATCTTGCACACACAGTCATTGCGCCCTAGGCAATAAGTGAACTCATTACTTTTCTATTGCAATTTCAATCTCGCGCATAACTCCTTCGATCTGCCCTTTGTGGATAGTGGTTCGTGGTCGGTGGTTGCTGGTTCGATGGTTCGATGGTTGGCTAGTTTGGAGTTTGCTGATTCGGGGGTTCGCTAGTTCAAAGATTCGCTGGTTGTGGTTCCCTGGTTCACATGTTTTGTGATCATCTAGTAAGGGTTCGGAAGCCTCTTATGTTTTGTGCATGTTGTGAAAAATTGTTTCCTAGTAAGTTAAAGTCCAGGTGGTCTAGCCCGTTTGTTGTGAGACAAGTATTTCCCTTTAGTGCAGTTGAAATTTCATACCTCAATTCAAAAAAAAAATTATAGTGAATGGTCAAAGATTGAAGGTGTATGTCAGTGATTTTTTGAAAAAAATGTGGCAAATGGTGCATTAACATCACCACAAACCAGGTACTGAATGAGTACTATTCTGTTAAAAAAACGAAAGAAAAAAAAAACAGGAAATGAAGAAGGGGATTATAGCAACGCGAGAAGGGGAATTATTTTTTACCCACCAAAACCCTAAGGGCCCCCACTTTTCTCGTCCAAATCGTCTTCCCCTGCTCTGCTCACATTTTCACTCTGCTCTCTCACGTCTCCGACTTCGTCCCGTCCACCGGCCACTGTCTCCGTCTTCGTCCCGTCCATCGGCCACCATCTTCGTCTCCAACAAGTCACCGTTCTAGCCACATCCTTTTGACAGGAAGCTGCCTCGCTTCGCTAAAGCCTTTGCGTCAGTCATCGTGAGCTCATCTCAATCTTCACAACCTCGACTCTCAATGGAACCTCGACCCACTCCAGAATCTTAAGCCTCTCTAGAACCTCGAGTATCTCCAGAATCTCGAGCTTCTCCAAAATCTCGATCCTCTCTTGCACCAAGTCGTGCGACTTTCGCGTATTCTCAAGCGGTGAGGGAGGTCTACCGGCACAAGAAAACAGAGGCATTCTTCTTCCTCTACGGACAATGACCATGGTATTGTCTTCCAAAATGAAGAACAGAAAATTAGGTATGCTTCTCTTATCAAGCGGGTGATTATCCCTACTCGATATATTGATGAAAAATACTTTGAATACATTAGGGATGTTAGACAAAATGACTGCAATGCTGAGAAAAATTGGTTGGCTCACTTTTATCAACTTGAAAAACCCTACTTATGAGAAAATTACTCTTGAATTTCTTAGTTCTGTGAGCATAGATATTTTGTAGGGAAAGAATTGCATAGAGAGGTTGATTAAGTTCCGATTGCATAACACTAATCATACTCTTGAGTTGGTTGAGTTGAATGCTACTTTTGGGTTTCCTAGCGGTGGTGAGAGGAGGTATCCTCGTATTTAATGAACATGCCTTTTGGTACCGTTTATCTACTGCTAGTCAATTTGTTTCATCAGATTCCTAGGAATCCCATATTCATCACCCTTGTTTTCGTTATGCTCATCGATTATTAGCTCATACACTGTTTGCTCGGGGTGATAGCACTGTTGCTGTAAGGAAATCTGAGTTGTTATTTATGTGGAGTATGGTTAATGATTTTCACCTAGACTTAGGTGCATGGTTGGCTCGTCAACTCACTAAGGTTTGGAAAGCCTCCTCAGGAAACATAGCAATTGGTGGGCTGATCACAACTATTGCTCTCCATTTCAACATTCCCTTGGATACAATCCACGACTATTGGTTTGCGCAGAAGATGCACACAATCCATGAAAAGATCTTCACAAAGCCCAACAATTTTGATGCACAATAGCAATGTTCGATGAAAGCGAATGCACAATGTCCTCAAATCTTGAATTGAACTAGATCCCCAATTCTTAATGAAACTCTAAACCCAATTTCGATCAATTTCTAACCTTAAATATATCTAATTAAAATTAAAAATGACATTACAGTAAAATAACAGTCACATCATTCAACAATGCACCACGTCACAATAACAGTCCATGTTGGACACTTGTTTTATTAACTATTTTAACTGAGTTAAGAAAAGGACCTAAATAAACGAAATTTACGAAATTTAAGACTAAATTAAAAAGAAATCCTAAACTATAACCCAATAGAAAAAAGTTAATAATCTGACTATTTAAGTCTAAAAGATTCAAATTAAAGTTGAACAATACACTAAAGCTTTACAATTTTCTAGAATTCACAAGCTGATAAGTGTTTGATGTGGGCACGCTAAACCTTTGTATTGCTTTATTATTCTGTAAAATAAACCTTGTGAGTTTAAATTTTCTTTTCTTTTGAAAGTTCTGTATTACTTGTTTTGAAGTCTTAATGTCAAAAGTATTTTATAAAACTTATATTGTTTTTTTTTTACGAGGTCTTGAATATGATCATTCAAGTATGATAAGACTTGAATTCTCATTTAGGTGTATTTTACCATTTTTTTTATTTTATAAACCACTTTTAAATTTTATTGATTTGAGTAGACCATTATAACTTTTTTCTTAAATTACTTTTTATTGTTCAAAGTACAATTTTCTTTTGTGAAAGACTAAATTCTTATCATGCTTTTTCTAATTTTTTAAATTGTTTGCTATTGAAATTATGTTTTTTAGGAATGAATTCGTAGTAACATTTTTTTTTAGTCTTATAGAATTTTTATATGTACTTACAATAAATTATTTTATTAAAAAATTATATGTTTTTATAAAACACGTGAATATAAATTTAAAAAATATATTTAATTTAAAATTTATAAATTACATGTGAATAAAAAATTTGAAGAGTGATTATAATAAATAAGATAATTTAAATGTATTGTAATTACGGTTGTTTTTCTTTTATTAAAATTGATTTTGATAAATGTGTATTTATTTAGTTAAAATAATTTGTAATAATTTTCTTGTGTTTAATAAGTTATATTAAACATATTATTATATGATTGTAAGTGAAACATATTAAATAATATGATTGTAAGTGAAACATATTATTATATGATTGTATGTGGAATATAAATAAACAATAATATTAAATAAGTTAAGAATATATTTACATGAGTTTATTAAATATTATAAATATTTAATAAAATAATTTATTATAAATAAATATACAAATCTATAAAAGTAGAAAAAAATGTTTAGAATTTGTTTCTAAGAAACAAAATTTCAACAACAAATAACCTACAAAATTAAAAAAAAATGATGAAAATTTAATCTTTCAAAACAAAATATAAAGTGTACTCTGAAAGTCTAATTCGAAAAAAATCTTGATAATGTACTCACGTTGATAAATTTCAAGAGCGATTTATAACAATCAAAGAAAGAAAGAAAAATGTTAAATTACTCTTGGTCCCTTTATTTGTCAAGTAATATCAATTTCGTCATCAAATTTTGCGTTGTCTCAATTTGGTTCTCATTTTCTTAAAAATGATTTAATTTAGTCTTTACCGTTAGTTTGACCAGGACGGTGTTAAAATCAATGCACGTGTCAATTTTTTTTAATTTTTAAATTTTTTTTTAAATTTTTAATTTTTTAAATTTTTTATACGTGCCATTTTACAGTTATGCCACGTGTCAAAATGACTCAATTTGATCTCTATATTTGTTTTTAGTTTCAATTTAATCCCAATTTTTGTAAAAAATGGAGTAATATTGTCCCTCCTTAAATTGACACTCAATTTACTTTTTTATAAATCTTATGGTGATATTCTTACTAAAATTAATGTTTTTATTAATGGTGATATCATCGTAAGATTTATAAAAAAATTAAATTGAGTGTCAATTTAAGAAAAGACTATTGTTTCATTTTTACAAAAATTGGAACTGAATTAAAACTAAAAACAAATATAGGGACCAAATTGAGACATTTTGACATGTGGCACAACTGCGAAGTGACACGTGTAAAAAATTAAAAAAATCAAAAAATAAAATAAAATTTTTTTTTAAATTAAAAATTTTAAAAAGAACAAAAATTGACATGTGGCGTTGACTTTAACACCGTCTGGTCAAAATTGACGGCAAGGACCAAAAAATCATTTTTAAGAAAATGAGGACTAAATTGAGATAACGAAAAATTTGAAGATCAAATTAATATTACTTGATAAACAGAGAGACTAAAAAAATAATTTAATAAAAAAAATTATATTTGACGTGACTCTTTTGCGTATTGTATCCTAAAATAGACTATAATAAGGAAGCAAAGCCTATGTCATTCTTACATGAAAGACTTTCTTCTATATTTTTAAAACATTTATATCCTTCAACTTGTCATTTATGAAATTTTTGTTCACATTCTTCCTTAGTTGAAGACTTTATTTCCATATCTCATTAAAGTGTTAAAAAGAAACAATTGAACCTTAATTTTGGAAAATTTATTTTAACTCTGGCATAGAAAAACTTGTTTTCATAATAATTTTCTGTAAACATGGATTGAAGTTTTTAAATATTTTAATTAAATTATTTTACTTTTTTGTGCGTTTTTGTTTTTGTTTTTTTCCTTCTTCTTCTTCTTGATCTTTATTTTTGTTTTTCTATTAATTGTAGTATATCTTCTTTTTTTGTATGACAATTCCCTCAATACAGTTAGGGTGATCTTGACTTAGATCCCAAATAGAAGTATTAGTTATTAATGGAAACAAATGTTCTTCAACTTTGCTACAAAAGCTTGAAAGATAACTTCTTTTCTTGTTTTTAAATATGTTGTTACTATAATTACTATGGATTCCAATAATGCACGCGACATTTGTAGATTCATTTTTTTTTAATCTCAATATTTTATTTAATTTACATAAGGAATATATTTTATTTAATTTACATAAGGAATATAACTAAATTTATCTGATACATAAAAATACACTATAGATTAGCATCCACAATAAAATTGGTACCAAATGAAATGTAATTGGTTTTATAATATGAACACAGGTTTGGTAGTTGTGGAATAAATCAATCCTGAATTTTTTTTCTGCAATGATTCTATTCCAATCAAATTGACTTATCCGGAGACTTGTGAAAAGAAAGGCACCTTATACTAACTTGCAATTTTTATTTAAACCCACAATTTTATATACAAAACGTAAACAAACCATCAAATTCGTCCCTAATATGTGAAAAATATTAAATTTAAAAAGTACTCTGAAAATGCATTTTGCAATTTTGAACAAATTATAGTGTTTGTAATACTTCTTCTTTCGAATACTATGATGATTCATTTAAAGTAAAATTTCTTTTTTTCTTATTATATTTTTGTCTCATTCTCAAATCTATGAAATCCATAATGCTCATTCATTAAAATATATTTTATTCAAAAACATACTGCTAAATATATAAAGAAAAATGTATTTTATATTATACAACAAAAAAAAAATATTTTAAAATATATTTTGAATTGTACAATTTAAAAAATATTTTTAAATCTCAAATTACTTTTTGAATTACATTAATTAATAAATAAATAAATAAATAAATAAAAATAGACCTCATCTCCTTCAAAGGTTTCAACGGAGGGATTTTGAAGGACGGTTGAAGAATTAAAAAGTTTCAGGGGAGGAAGAAGTGCATAGTAAAGAAGAGATGAAAAAACAAATCCCTTTTTAGTATAAATATAACAGGGGTAAAACTTGGGAATATCACATTTTTTGATGGTGCAGAAAGTGGGGGTACAGGAAGAGAAAAGGAAAATGCTGGAAGAACAGCATATTTTCAATATAGGACATATTTGGGCCCTAAAATACAATCACTGACATGCTATATCACAATAAGTGATTTTAATTGCAATTAATTCAAGTTGTTGTTCCAGTCATGAAAAAAAACAAAAAAAACTAAAAAAAAACTTTGCAGAAACTATAAGCTATTGGATTGTGAATAGTAAGAAACTAGTACTATATTATGTATCAAACTAATATGGGTAAGAAAAAGGGCAAGTCCTATAAGGGAGATTATGACACTATGCAAACATTAAGCAAACATTAAGGCTGTGTTCGCTTCCATGTATTTTCTGTTGCAACGTAAATGGAGAGATGGATCAGCGGTGATTTGCAGTGTTCGGTTGATATGATTTGCAGGCAGGTTTGTGAGAGGATTTGAAGGATCCATCGATTTTTTCATCCCGCTTATTTAGGTCAGATTTGAAGGGGAATTTTATAAAATGACCCATTTACCCACTCACAACACAGCTTGGAACGATTTTAGTGACACGAAACGGATCCAAAAGTTTCTCATGCAGCTTGGAACGATCCGGTGAAACTTGGAATTGATCCCAGAAATAGCAGATCTGATTCCCAAGCTTTGGAACAGATTCCTCCATTCATGAACTTCGTGCAACGTGCTGGATTTTTGTGCAACTTGTTGGATTGGCGCACAGGGAGAATAAAAAATACAAATTTATACAAATTGATTATTTATTTAAAGTTTACATTAAATAAAAAAATTAAAAATTGATTAAACTCATACAAATACAAAT
>Ga0214543_1003005_pt1 | contig 33009 bp, 18 predicted proteins | sample CNSS2metaG_FD_160094 | JGI IMG/M metagenome (GOLD analysis project Ga0214543, IMG submission 160094) | Root nodule microbial communities from cowpea collected in UCLA plant growth center, Los Angeles, California, USA - CNSS2 | ecosystem: Host-associated > Plants > Roots > Nodule | place: USA... | reverse complement strand
TATATATATATATATATATATATATATCCATCAATGGAACTCTATCTTTTGATTTCGTACCAGATGGCCACCATCATGTTATCCATGTTCTACATATTTAGATGATAACCTTAAGATACCCTTTGTTGCATCAACCTACAAGCCATAACTTATAGAACTGGTGCGAGAAACTTGCTACGGACCACACTCCATAACAACAGGTGGAGTTCCCAATACGAACCATAGTTCATAATTGTCCCAAGACTACCAAATTCGTCGGCTAACGCCAAAGAGTGAAATCTTCTTGGACCCATTCGTACAAGCCACAACTCGCACACTCACATTGGCAACACTCGCCAATTCGAGCCACAACTCAAGGAATGCTCATGTCCATCTACCATCCCGAGCCACAACTTAAGGGATACCATTTCGAGCCACAACTCAAGGAATGCCACGTGTTTACTCTATATCCCGAGCCACAACTCAAGGGATACCATTCTAAGCCACAACCCAAGAAATGCTATAACAAATTTAATCCTTAAGGTATCACCCAAAGCCTTATAGACCATGCACCTCCAAATCACACAAGTAATTACTTGACCATGGACCCAGAATATACATGTTTCAACGAACCTGCCCGCTCATGGTCCTACCTCTTCGACCATTCCCGCTCGTAGTCCAACTCTACAGACCTCCCCGCCCGTAGTCCAACACACGTGATCCAACAACTACGAACCTCCCCGCTCGCTACAACCCTCAAGGATGAGCACGAAACATATGAACCTCCTCGCTCGTATCCTCACATGAGGGCATCATAATATGAACCTCCACACTCATATTATCACGTGTTCACCACCAACCATGAACTTACCCGCTCATGACATAATCAAGCATCTCCTGGTCCAAGCCCAACATCACAAACACAAAAAACGCAATCCGAAAAAGCACATTGCCCTCTGCACTATCGCCTAGCGTTGCCTAAGCGCCGCCAATTTCACACACTTCACCAATTTTACCATCTACATACCTTTCAATATAATCACAATGCTATAGTTTATCCAGTTCCTATAACTACCCTCTGCATGGTCATAAGGAACCACAACAAGATCCAAAACACCCCCAAACAGTTAATGACTGCAAATCACCTCTTCTGCCACGTTATCGCCTAGTGGTGCATACTGGCCGCTAGGCGGCTCATCATGTTCTAGGCAGAACCCAGAATTTTCCTACACCCATGAAGAACCCTAAACCCCCAATTCGAATTTCAGTCAATCAAATGCATAAAGCCATAGCCATTCAATTTTCACGCATGCATATTCATCACATAAAATCATAAACTCTCAATTTCACCATGATTAAACTCCCCAAATCATATTAACAATTTACCCCCAAACCCAAGATGGACCCTTCATGTTATGCACGCCTATTCAATCATCATGAACATCAATAAAGTAATTATTATCATTTAATCAACATCATCCATATAGATGTACTTAAAAAAATTTCCAGGAACTAATAATTAGCACATAATCCAAAGAACATCACAAAAGCATCCACCATAGTTCGCGTCGTCTGGCAACTTCATCCTCGCCGCCAGGCGATTCAACTAAAAACCTAAAATGGGTTCAACACACATGCATCGCCTGACGGGCCTTCAAAGCACCAGGTAGTTTTTGGAAATTTTCCAGAAACGCGAAAACATATTACTTTTGATCATGTAGAGGCACTACAATCACACCTCATGTTACAAAAACATCATCAAATGAATGTACACGCAAAGGAGCTCCCCTAACCTGGATTTCGTGCTTCCAATTGCCACTCTTGTAAACCTTGATGATAGCAATTGCCACTCTTGTAAACCTTGATGATAGCAAAACCCACTTCTTGTCTCCTTCCCCTTTTCCACATGTTAATAGGCTTCTAAATCCCCTTTCCAGCTCTCTAGACGACTAGGGTTTCTGCCCTTCACATTCATGCCAAAAATAAAGTTAAATTCGTGTTCAACAATGATTGAACACATGACCATATAATTGCCAAGCCAATGCATAACCAATCAACCAATTCATGTTTTGTTATAATTTCTATAAATTTAGGATTGTATTATCACTCATCATGTTCAAGTGTTTATTATTAAAATAATAAACAATTAAAATAACACACAAATGGCAAACATTAAACTCGAACCCAAATCCTCTTAATATAACCAAGTACTCTTAACCATTTGAGCTAATACTTTTTCATGTCATAAAAGCTAACATTAATTACCATAAAAGCTCCCACTACCCGCATTTATTTATTTAATTAAATTTCTCAACTCTTACACCAACAGATATAACTCACTTCATATTCTCCTTTGAAACCCATGGATGAAGTTGTTGGTGGTGTCTATTATTGTTCACTATTCAACTGAAGCCTTTTTGGCTGAAATCTCAAATTGGAGGGTTCTTTATTGCTTTGGGATTTTTTTATTTATTTTACAAAATGGACTCTTTTGAAATTAACTTGGTGATGACTATGATTGGGTTTGCGGTGAGTGTTTGCACCTTAGATGAGGGTCTAACTTCTCCAACAAGAATACTGGTCAATTGTAGCACAACAAGGTCATATCCATAGAGATTTGGTAACTAAATTAGTAATCTATTATCTAACCCAAGTTTGGCAATGAAATAATAGTCAAAAGTTTGGTTTAGTATTGTTGAAAATAGACTAAAACTAAGTTTGAGAGAAGTGAGTCTGATTAAGGCGTTGTGATTGAACTTGGCTAATTAACTTTACTGCATTGCCCTTAATTATCTATAAATTAAGTTCTTTGTCTTAATGTTCCTGAAAGTACGCTTTACTTATACATCTAACCTCATGTTTGAGAGTTAGAATCTAAGGGTGTTAGATGCAGGATGTCCCCATCCAGGTGGAGGAACCCTTGCATTGAGAACAAGATTCTTTAAACCAACTAAAGCCGCATATCCATATATGGTATATGCAAAACATTATGAGACCTGATTGGATCTAAACACTAGACTAGATGTCTCTACATATAGTGCTGATGAGGCATGATGGTTGACCAAGTCACCAACACAATCAATACAAATCAAGTAACCAACACATAAAACAAGAACACAATAAATATATAATCAGGTGCAATACAAAGAGATTTTAGAAGTTACATTCAATCTCTACTAGGAACGAATTAGCTTCTCATAATGATGTATACAATAAGAACATAGAGTAGTTTTTCTCCTTCCAGAGCTTTACAAAGATATACAATTAGAACCTATGATGCACCGATACTTCAACTTGGGTCACGTATCCGTGTCCGACATGTATCCGTATCTGATACTTTAGGATATTTTATCGATACTTAATAAATAAAATATCTAATTTATAAAGTCGTAGTATACTACAAGAAAATATTTGAATAGTGACCAATTTTAATAACAAAATATAATTAGTCACCATATAATGACTAATTTAAGTACCAATTTAAAAACTAAAAATTATTGACAACTAAAATAATTAAAAAAATATATATATCGTCTCTAAATTGATAATTAAAATAGTTTTTATTATGAATTGATTTCTAAATTGGTCACTAACATTAACTACCAAGTTTTTGACTACCAAAATTGGTTTCTTAATTGGTCAACAACATTAGCTACCAAGGTTTTGGTTACCAAAATAGTTTATCTCTAAGTTGATTTCTAATTATGAAATTGGTCTCTAACATAATTTTGGTTATTAAAATTGGTCATTATTTAAGAGTTTTCTTGTAGTGGTACTTTTATGATGACAATAATTTATATTTTTTATGTTGACAACTTTAGTACATATAGTTTTAATTTGGATTCACACAATAACAAATATATTTGTTATGTTTTTAAGAATTATTGTACACTTTTCAATATTCATATACAACGTATCCATCACGTATCATATTCTATTATTTTCAAAACAAACTTATCGACGTATTAGATATGTATCGTATCAGTGCATCATAGATAAGAACTAAAGCTAATTATGGGGGTTCTCTCTCTAAAATGATTTACTACAAAATCAATATGATAATCACATAGACATTTCCAGTATAGAAAATTAAGTTGTGCTCTAGCTTGCATTTATGAAGATCAACCATAAAGATTTCCTTCATGAGTAGATTTTCTTTCAAGCTTGGGTAACCACGTTGGTGATCACCAATGGAGGTTTTTTTTCTTGATACTCAACTTTCAACTTAGAACTTGATATTTTCTTGGAATGAAGATTTCCTAAAATTAAAAATAATAAACAACTAAAATTAAATAAAATATAATAAAATATTTAATATCTTTTCACTCAATCATAATACATCATACTTCAACTTTTATAATATATTTTATTATTATAATTAAAAATAATAAAAGTAATTACTTTTATTTTATTTTAATATATTTTATATTAAAATAAATAAAATTAATTTTTTATTATCTACATCAATCAATTCATCAAAATCTTTTACAATTTACGTCAAAATTTCTAGAAAATTAACAAAAATGACCAGTATTTTAACAAATTTTAAGATGCAATTGATACTAAAATAAAACGGGAATTAAGTTGAAACTTTCCCACCAAGGTAATTAAGTTTTTTTTTTCCTTAACAAATGGTACATGCACGTTTTTTTAAAAGAAAACAATTAATTTTATGCATTTTCGTAGTAATAGCCAACAAAAATTCATTTTAAATAAACTAAGTATAAAAACTATACTTAAAATAAAATATAAAAACAGAAACGAAACAAACAACAAATCATAATGTAATAAAAAAAGAAAATGAACTAATTTTGATAAAAATGATAAAAATATGACTATGCTTATATGAAATTTAAATATTACAAAAGTATTTTTCTTTTTAGAGTTTTGAGTTCTTCAGATGAGAAATTTTTATTGTATCTTAGATGCTTATCTTCGAAGCTTACACAATTTACTAAAATAAGTCTTTAATGACAATCAACATCCACATATCATGAAATCGATCTTGTTGACGTTTTTCTCAGCATTTTTCAACACTTCTATAATAAAATAAAAAAGTAATCACTAAAACAATTTTCTCTAATGTAAAACTTCTCATCTCACAAAAGTATTTATCCAATCTATATAAATCATCAACCTGAGATTATAAATCTCAGGTATAAAAATCAAATTCCTGACTATTAACCCAGTTACAGTTTCTGGGTCTATTTTTCTTTGCAATGTTAAAATAACTTTGGAATTCAAATCAGAACATTCCCATCCATGACAGTTACAGCATTTCCTCGCATGAATATCCTTTTTCTCTGTTTATCAAAATGAACGTGAACAATTCCACTTCTCGATGATGCCTGCTCAAAAGTAACCCACAAATTTACTATGACAAATAACCATAATATACCAAAAAGTGAAGAGAAAAGACTACCGCATAAGCACTGAGATCACATCTCCCCAGTTTTTTGGCCCAGTAAGGCGCCAAGGCACATTGTGCACTTCCAGTGATAGGATCCTGAAGCAAATCAACAAGTGTTTCAACATCTCCCTAACTAATTTTTTACAATAAAAGATCGGAACAAACCTTTCTCATACAAGTTATACAGATCATTTTCAATCTACTCATGTAAAATGCTACTTTCTAATCAGATAAAAAAAAAGCTACATATACATCAGATACCAAATGAGAGGAAAAAAAAATGATAATTAGCAACTTCGGGATTAGAAATTAGTTACCAGATGCATTGAATGTTAATCTAATGCATTGGAGATTTGTCAAAAACTTTTTAGAGATTTATTACCAAGGGACACAATAGAGATTTATACTATTTCAACCACTTGACATCACAAACACAAGCTAGCTCGTACTAAACATATATATTACCTCATTGATTCCAAATTTGGGAAAGAAAGTTCGACAATAATAATCAAATCCAGACTCTGGAGAAGCAGTCCCAGTGACCAAGATGCCTCCTCCAGGACATTTTTCTATTGCACCAATGTCTGGCTGTAGTTCTGCAACTGCTTTTCCTGAAGCAAGTTCAACCTATGAAACATCACTAGCTTCATCATTCACTCAATATCAAATTTTCACGATTCAAATCCAACATGCCATTTTCCAATATTCAATATAAATCACATCATATCTTTGAACAGAACATTTTGTTACTTTAGAGAATGGCTTAGCAGCCACAAACTAATGAGCTTGTTTGGTGGTGCCAAAAAACAAAACAGAAATCAGGAACAGATACAAGGAATTACCAAGAGGTTATCTCCAATGGTTGTCCTCTTTACATCAATAACATGGGCACCATTCAAAGCGGCCGAAATTTGCGAAATGTCAGCATCATTGAACTCAGCAACTGTATCAGCAGGGAAATCCAATTCAACGAAAAACCCATCATCTGGGGCCCCTGATTCATTGTTCCCTGGGACCTTTTTGGCAGTTAAAACTCCAGACAGAGTGAAAAATTCAATAATATTGGACTTCACCAAACCACATGAAAAAAGAACATGTGCAGATGCTAACGTGGCATGGCCGCAAAGTTCAACCTAGGAAGACAAGACAAGACACCAAGAATGTGAACATAATTTCCACAAAAAGAAAAGGACACTGAATATGAAACCTAAATTCACCTCTGTAGTGGGAGTGAACCATCTGAGGTGGAAACGATCATTTGAGGATCCATTGGATGAGATATCAGATCTGTCGGAGTCTATAATCCGAGTCAAGTAGCATGTCTCAGAGAGATTGAACTCGGTTGCTAGGCTTTGCATCCATGATTCCTCCCTCTCTTCTTCCAATAAACACACTGCTGCAGGGTTCCCCTTGAACGCCGACTCGGTGAACGCGTCCACCTGGGTGTTTATCCAGACATTAAGCTCACAAGCTACTTCACGATAGACAGTAAGAATAAAAAATTAACACAGTTCATGTAAAACCATACATACCACAAAGTATTTAACAGGTTTCTTTGCCATAGAATCGACAATCTTAGAAAAGAGAAGCGGTTATCACTCAACTCCGAACTGTTAGAACCTTTCAAATCAAGGCTCTTACACAGTCCAGATCCAAACGTGTTTGTCTGGTCGTATTTATATTTTGCTAAAGAAGCTATTTGAGCTGACTCTGTGCATGCGTCCACCTGTTCAGAACTGAGAAACACACTATGAGAGGGAGAAACTTATCCAGAGGAGCAAGAGAACTCACCAGGGTAGGCCGAGGGATGAAAAATGGAATTTGAATTCTTTTGTGAATTTTTGTTGATGTTGTGTCTTTAAAATATAGTGACATGTATCGATTTTGACGTTTCAAATATGACTAAATTTTTTTTTTAATTTAGTGATTCTGTTGATAGAATTTTCAGAACTTGATAATTAGATTTCCAAAACAAATATGATGAAAATGAAAGATAACTAGCGAATATATTACGAATCTACCCTTTTCCTCTGTCTGAGATTGTTGGAGTGTGTGATGGAAATTAAGTCTCGTGTTGGACAGTAACAAAACTCAACAGTTTGGGAATCCAATATTAAAATGCATATACTTCTATTTGCTTCTTAAATTTACAGCATAGAAATGTATGTGCATATTGTCTCTATACTTGGCTAGCTGCAATACATAGCGTTGATAGAACTTTTCATTTCGTGGGGAGAGTTGGAAGATCGGGTATAATATGAGATATGCAGAAACAAATTACCCACGGCGTAACAGTTATCAAAACACTTGTGTTGAAGTTTTAGTATCACGTTTGTTACTATGTTTCCATGTTGTTGTTTTTTTCTTTTGAAATCTGTGATGGACAAAGTTTTATAAATACTACAGATGTTGTGTCTTTTACGTTATCAAATCTCCTCTCTATCATTGTACTCAGTAGTACCTGCATTATTAAACTTCACAAACACAATCAGGTTTGTGGGTAACTGTATCATATAAAGATTTGCTGGGATAATGCTTCATAAAACTTCAGTACTCCCATTTCAATTCTGGTTACATAATTTGCAATGCTATAACAAAAACTAGACCAGAACACACCCTTCCATCACTGTAACAGCTTTCCCACGCAAAAGAACTCTTTGGTTCTGCTCATCTAAACTAATATTGAAAATTGCTCCTCTGGATGATGCCTGTTGGAAGTGTAATCTACAAATTAGTATGACAATGAGACAGATAATCCCAACGAGTGAAAGGAGAGTACCTGATAAGCATTCAAATCATATTTCCCCAGCTTCTTGCTCCAGTAGCATGCTAAGGAACAATGTGCAGTCCCACAAGCAGGATCCTGAAAGTTAAGACCAGTAACATTGTCTCACTTATTATATTTTCTACAAAATGGACTTCAATGATGCTTGCTCTTGCTTTTTATATCCTTCCCATTCCATTAAGTGACCTAAGTGTGGACCTTGTAAAAATACGTAGCACATTAAATAGTCTATATCTTGATCCAAAGTTCCTTTCGTTTAATTAAAAGAAGTGAAACTAGATCCCAGATCTGATACGTGATATATAGCATTAGGGTCAAACAACAGGAAATAGAACTAGAGTTTTAACGGATTATGTAGTTCAAAAATTGCATAAGTATGGTTGAGTTAAAAGTCAATCAACACTTTACATTAGCTCTGCTTTCTATATTTACGGCACAATAATTAAGCAGAACTCACCAACGCAAGTAGAGAAATATAATATAACAATCATAATATCTCATCCACAAACCTCATTGATTCCAAATTTTGGGCAGAAGAATCGACTGTAGAAGTCGAATTTAGATCCCGGAGGAGCAATCCCCGAAACAATTATTCCCCTTCCGGGACATTTAACTATTGCATCGAGCTGTGGCTTTATTTCTGTGACATTTTCCCCAGATTTGACGACAACCTAGGAAATTAAATAAGTCTCATAATGTTCAGTGCGCACCAATTGCTAAAAACACAGCAGAGAAAAGTAACATGAGATATATAACACATTTGTTCTTCATTAATCAAGCAAGTTAGCTGATAGTATGAATTTGAATCTAAAACATAATGACGATAATATGGTCTTCCTCATACGCAAGGATATTCTGTTTTCTGGGAAATATTTATCATGGGTGTGGTAAATATGGAAGAGAGAAGATTTAAGAATTACAAGTAAGTCATCTGTAACTTGGGTCCTCCTTATATCAATTATGGAAGCACCGATCAAGGCCCTAGAAAGTAGTGATGTTTGATCCAAGTTGAAATCTGTTACAGGATCAGCAGGAAAATCCAATTCAATGTAAAAACCATCCTCAGTTTCACCATTTTGCAAGTTTGAGGCACCGGAGATATTGATTGCTTGGATTCTTTTTGCAGTTAATAGCCCAGATAGCGTTACAAATTCAATAATATTGGTATGCACCAAACCAGATGAAAAGAGTGTGTGTGCAGCAGCTAATGTGGCATGGCCACAAAGTTTAACCTGCATAAGGGTAACCCAGATAATGTTATCAATGGTTCCACCAAAGCATTTTGTCGAATTTGAGAAAACTGACCTCAGTAATAGGAGTAAACCATCTGAGGCGAAAACGGGGATTGGAGGTGGCATCGAGAGAGTGAAGAGGGTTATTATCAGAGTCAACAATCCGGGTTAAGAAACACGTCTGAGAGATGTTGAACTCAGCAGCTACAGCTTGCAACCAGTGGTGGTTCCTCTCTTCCTCTAAGAAACACACTGCCGCAGGGTTCCCTTTGAATGGTACCTCAGTGAATGCGTCCACCTGTTTATAAACTCAGACAAGTCGATTTGACCACACAACCCAATTCACAACATTGCACTAATAACAATTAACAACAAACACTTCAAACACACCAACATACCACAAAGTATTTGACAGGTTTCTTTGCCATATAGAAACACGCCAAACAGAAGAACACAACAGAATTTCTAACGCAGAAGAGGATAGAGAAGAAGAAACGGGGCTATCAGTTCTCGAGTCTGAACTGTTAAACGGGTCAACGCTCTAGCAGCCACCGAAAAGAAAAATGATTGCAGTCCACTTATATGTTGTAGTACCATCTCGGGTAGGTAGGAAAGACCAAAGAGAGTAGGTAGGAAGGTAGGGAACTTCTACAATAGAAATTTGTCGAAAACAAACGATAGAAATTTTTCCAACAATTTAATTTAGTGGATATTCTGTACTTAGAAAACCAACAACTGCATATTGGGTAGTGTTAGAAACACATCTACATCATTGCAGTTTCGGTCGTGTATATATATATATATATATATATATATATTTATATGTATATTTCTCATATTTATTTTGTTGTCTATATATTTGGTCAAGTTTTTCAATTTTAAAAATACAGTAATATAATCTTTTTAAAGTTTACTTGAGTCAATTTAAAATATAATTATATAGTTTTTTTTTTAAATCCTTTTAAAGTTTACTTAAGTTAATTTAAAATAAAATAAAATATAGTTCTTTTTAAATACTCAATTATAGCTTTTCAAGTTGAAAAATCCTGTAATCATTTGGCAAGTTAAAATTATTATATATAATATTATATGTAAATTTTACGGTCACCTCACCATCTTTTTATAGAAATCTAATCTAATATATAATTGAGAATCTAATAATGAGAAAATTTGTAATATTTTATTATTTTTTTAACAAATACATTCAAATTGTTTTTACCCAAAAAAAAAAATAATGCCTATTTAATATTTGTTCTGAGCTGAAATAAAATTCGTCTCATTTTTCTACTTCTCTCAGCCTCCTCTCAGCCTCCTCTCTTCCTTTTTATTTCTCAGACTTTTTTTTCTTCTCTCTTAATTAATCACTCTTTGTTCTTCATCTCTGTTACACTAATGTTGTTCTTTTCTTCGATTTTGTGTTAGTTTTTTGTTCTTTTTTTTATTTGTGTTTTTTTACCATATTTAATTACTTTTTTTTATTGAATTTGTGTGTTGGATTGATGTTTTGCTCTCAAATTCATGAGTATCGTGATGAACACCAAAATGGTAATATTTTTTTTTTCTTTTTTGTGATTTTTTGTTCTTCTACTATATTTAACTACTTTTGTTTGTAGTTTTTCTATGTTGGATGGATGTTTTCATGTGGGATTCATGAACATCGTGTAGAACACCATAAAGGTGAGAACTTTTCTTCTTCTCTCCAATTTTGTTTTCTTCTACCATATTTAAACAATAAAAAATATATTTAAAAAGTATAATTTAACAAAATCCAACAATATAAATAAATATTTTCTCATCACAAAAACATATAACTTTTTTTTCCTTCTCCTTTGTTTTAGTAAAATTCAAAAATAAAATAAAAATTTAAAAACTAGTTCAGTATTCAATTTTAGGAAAACTAAATTTCGGCTGGTATTTCGACCACGATGGACTAGAATTCCATTCTTTGGAGACTGAATTCTGACCTAAACTTAAAATTCTGCTATACAATTAAATATGGAGAACAATGTGTTACATATGAAAATAAAGAAGGTAAAGGTGCTATTGTAGAAAAAAAATCTAACATGGTTAGCCTAAAAAACTTGATTAGCGTTAGTTGAAGAAATAAATGCGATAGATTTTGATTGACATAAATAAAAAAAATAGCTTGGGTTGAACTCAACTTGGGTCGAGCTTAACTTAACCTAACTTGAGCCTTACACACTTGCTCTAGCTTGTTTGACTAAGTCTAGATCAAATTTGGCTTGGCATGGCTTGTTCTAACTCGACTTGATGTGGACCAAGTTACTACAAGAAATTGAATTATCTACACATTATTACATACGGATTGACCTAGGATTAAGCCAACTCAATTGACCCTTGCATCGACTTAAGCTAATATGGATTGGAGCCCACTAAACTAAATGTGGATCTTGGTTGACTTGGCTCAATCTAAGCCTTGTCCAACTTAACTTGACTTTGGCATGACTCGTTTTAGCTTAACCCAACCTGGCCTAACTTGGTCTCAAATCTATTCTTTCTTTTGTGTGTGTGCCCTAACTTAACACAAATTGGGTTTGAGCTTATTCGACCTGAAGTGGGTCGTGTTGATTCAACTTTAAGTGGACTTGGGATGATTGAACTTGGCCTAAGTTCAAGCTTACTCAATTTGATGTGGATCCGAGTTGACTTGAATACTCCACTCAAATCAACTTGACTTGGCTTAGCTTAACCTAGGATCTATTGACTTGGCCCAAGTTGGGTTTGGCCCTAATTCGGCCTGATTTGAGTCCAACTCAATGCAACCTGACCAACTTGTAACCCAATCTAAAATGACTTGAACAACCTAGCTAAGAGTAACCTTGATTTGGCCTAACCTAGCTTGACTTAGGTCTGACTTGGTTTGATCAAACCTAACTTGAATTTGGCTTAATCCAATCTAACTTAGGTTTGGCTTGACCCAACTTAACCTAGGTCTAGTCTAGCATAACTTGACTTTGACGTGGAGTCAATCCAACTTGTCTTGTCTTGGACTTTTTCTGACCTAACCTTGCATGACTCGAACCTATCTTGACTTGATCTTGTATGAACTTGACCCAACTTGATTTAGTCATATGTGACTTAACATTTCACGACTTGAATTGAATGAAATTTGTCTTAGATTTTAAATTTTCAAAATTCAAAAAATCATCCGATATAAATCTAATCAAATGAATTAGACTTAAAATGAAAAATTATGAATTTAAATTTGACATAAATTCATTACAATATATTTAAAGTAACATAAACTCGGATAATTATAAATTTGGATACTTATGGATTAAATTTGAAATTCACTCTTAAATTGAGATTAAAAAAATAATTAAAATAATTGTAAGATTTTATTTATGGAAGTAAAGTACGAAATTGGAGATGGTCCACCGCGTAAGACAATATATCACAACAATCCAAACTAACACATGAAGTTATCATAACAAGCAAGCAATAAAGAGAAGAGACGCTTTATTGAAGTGAACAAGTACGTATTCTGTAGTGGTAGGGAGAGAACTAGACCATAACCCACCCTTCCATCACCGTTACGGCCTTCCCACGCAAAAGCACTCTTTGCCTTTTCTCATCAAAATGAATTTTCAGAATTCCTCCTCTGGCTGATACCTGCTCGAGTGTAATTTACTTGTTAGTGCCATAATAACAAAGATAATCACAACGAACCAGAGAAGGAAAATACCTGATAAGCATTGAAATCACATTTTCCCAACTTCTTGCTCCAGTACGATGCCAACCCACAGTGTGCACTCCCACACACCTGATCCTGTCATAAATACCATCTCATTCATCCAAATGGACTTCCCTTCAAAATGTAATCGTAGGAACATTAATAATTACCTCATTCACTCCATCTTTTGGGCAGAAGAACCGGCTGTAGAAGTCAAATCCTGACCCTGGAGGAGCAACTCCCGAAACAATCACCCCCCTTCCAGGACATTTACTTATTGCATCAAATTGGGGCTCTACTTCTGTCACATTTTCTCCAGATCTAACTACAACCTAAGAGAAATGATAAAACTTCTTAAGGCTCCATGTCTTCATGTTGTTCGAAACACACACTTATGAAGCCTCACACGTCTCAAATGGTGTGTCTCCTTTTTGGATATCGAATAGATGGATTTTAAAATATTAATATTAATTGTTAAATTAAATTATTCAAAATAATATAATATATAGATATGTCATATGTGTCTCCGTGACATTTTTTTCTTTTTAAATTACGTGTCATGTGTTCTATCCGTACTACATCATAGGATAGTAGGAAGGATGCATAAAAGGTAGCATCGGTGAAAAGTGTCTTCACCCGATGCCAGGAAGTAATTGAGCTGTAACCCATAGGAATTAGGAAATAATAAAGACATAATAATATTTTAATTAATTTTTTTTATTTATTTTTAATTTATTACTTTAATTATTTTTAAATTATTATATTATATTATTAAAAAATTAAAATAAATAATTGAAAAGTAATTAGAGGGATAAATCAAAATATTATTATCAATAATAAAAATAGAAGGGATACGGTATAAGAATTACCAGTATGTCATCACCGATTTGTGTCCTCTTTATATCAATAATTGAAGCACCATTCAATGCCCCTGAAATTTGTGAAGTCTCATCGAAGTTGCATTCTATAATAGGGTGAGCAGGAAGATCTACTTCGATATAAAATCCATCACGAACTACACCATTTTGCAAGTTGGAGGCACCATTACATTTATCAATGGCTGTGATCTTTTTGGCAGTCACTACTCCAGATAGAGTATCAAACTCGATAATATTGGTGTCCACAAAATCAGACGAAAATAGTTTGTGTGCAGCGGCTAATGTGGCATGGCCACAAATTTTAACCTGTATAGTGATGTTTGGATTCTCAAATAACATATTTGCAACCAAGAGGGGCTCAAAATTGAACATCATCAAACAAAACAAGAATGCAGAAAACTTCGTGAACCGCAAGAGAGTGCATGTGCATACTGTGTGGTCCCTAACTTTTACCGATAAAGTTTCTTGTCATCGTGTGCAATAGAAAAACACGACTAAAGACGTAAGTGAATAAACAATTTTCTAAGATGAATCTCTGATTAGAAGACAATAACAACATTTATAAAATACTGTGTGAAAAATTGACCTCGTTAAGATGAGTAAAATATCTGAAGTGAAAACGTGGATTGGTAGAGGTTCCCTTAATGCGAGTCAAGTAACAGGTGACAGGGACATTGAACTCGGTGGCAACCGCTTGCAACCACTCCTCGTCCCTCTCTTCTTCCAAGAAACACACTGCTGCGGGGTTTCCCTTGAAAGCTGAATCGGTGAACGCGTCAACCTGCATTAGTAACATTGAGAACAAACCTAATTCACAAAAATCTCATTTCACAGACAAGACATACATACCACAGAGTATTTCACAGGATTCTTAGCCATTTTTTGTCGCACCAACATGCGAGAGAATACTCGAGTCAGCAACAAAAAATGGTCAGCACACCAATGCCCCCGAGCCACCGGTATCCACGAGTTCCACGAGCATTAGTAATAGAACCAACGCTTACGATATACAGTTCCCGGGCTCTCTGAACGAACCAATAACGCTCAATTTTACCAAATAAACATATAATGATCACTAGAGTCCACAATATTTTATTACTATATATAGAAAATGATGAAATGAAAAAAAAAAATTGTAAATATCATGTTGCATCACGAGAAGAGAATACTTGTGGTCGTACACCACCAAATCAATAATTTTAGATTTTTAGATTACATGCATTTATATAAGTAAAAGGCAATTTTGTCCATTACAAAACACGGCTGTGGGTAAAACAAACAAGGAAAACATAATTTATCTTTTTCTTGATTTATGACAACACAAAGAGGTAATAGAAGTTGTATTCTTTATTTATAAGAGTCTCTGATTATGAATTTCAATATAAATTGGTAATATCTTAGGTGAAAATGTATATAAAAAATTACAAAGATTATTTATGATTTTGGATTAAAGAAGGTGCATCAAATTTTATATAATTATATTTATGAATTATTGGTGTGAAATTTTTGTAGTAATTAAAATTGTTTTTGGGTTGTCATCAAAGAAAAGGTAAACACGTGCTAGATCATATTTAGAAGACGTGACAGCATGAAAGTGAAAAGAAAAAGAGAGAATTGAAACACTCAAGGTATTATGGTGGGTCGGAGAGGAAAAACACGAGTCCCAATTGGTTTCAACAAGGAAGAGTCGCACAAGTGTGTTTTCCTTTACTACATTGCTTTTAGTTAAATAAAGAACATTACAACCATCGTTAATCACACCAAGTAAGTTTATGTTAACATCTTATACCGTAATAGTTAATATCTTATATTTTAAAGAAATAAATTGTTACTGCAGAATAATAATAGATTATTATGAGACACAAATATTGCCTTACCTAATTATTAATTCTCCTAGACGGATACTATATGGTGTTGTGGGGTGTGTCTTCATATCTAGCTATAGAAGAGACATATGAGATGTTACCTGGACTTCAACAATCATGTCAGTAAGAACTTTCAAAAAGTCAAATTTCAATTTTCAGTAAGAATGAATTGCGTACATTTAATTGTCGGGGTCGACCTGTATTTGTAAAATATTAATCATAAATCACCTGTATTTTAAATTTTATTTTTCAAGTTATTTGTTAGCATGTAATATTTAAATTTAAATTTAATAAGATCTTTAAATTCAATAATATATTTTCAAATTGAGTTATTGTGCTAAAGATCATACTCTCACATTTTGTTTTTTTTTTAATTTTATCCTTAACTATTATTTTAAAAATTAATTATTTTATAAATAATTCATCTTTAACTGTCATTTTAAAATTCTCTTTTGTCTTTAACGGTTATTTTACAAACTTTTTTTGTGTACATATTTTATTTTTCTAATTTTACATTTAACAACTATTTTAAAAATTAATTATATATTTATAACAATATATAAAGAAGGTACCCACTTTTGTATCCACATTTTATTTGTTCAGTTTTACTCTTAATTATTATTTTAAAAAGTGATTATTTTGTAAATAATTTATCTTTAACTGTTATTTTACAAATCTTTATTGTCTTTAACGATTATCTAAAATCTTCTTTTGTATATATATTTTATTTTTTTTATTTTATATTTAATAACTATTTTAAAACTTAATTATAAAATACGGTAATGTCCAAAGCGTTTGTATTGTCGCGCTTGTGTTTTCCCTAGTTAATATAATATAAATGCATATACATTAACAAACTTATATTAATAATAGATTAACAATATTAAAATAAATATATTGTGTTAACAAAGTTTATCTTCTAATAAATAAAAGTTAATCAAACTAAATTAATACCAAAAAAATATGAACATTGTGAGACATTTCAATTTACAACAATTAAAACTTGAATCATAATATATAATTTAATTATATATCAATACAATAAATGAAATACCTAAACTTGACATTGATCTATGTAGCCAAATAAATTTTAAATATAAAATAGTTGTGACGTTTATTTATAGTTATTATATTTATCCACCGATTTTTCTAATAGAATCATCTACAGTATTATTGCCTTAATTAAAAATATTTAATATAATAATAATATAATATTTAATTTATATTTATTTAATTATTAAAAATTAGTTAGGATTTGGTTGTTTTAAATAAAAAAATTTGGTTTTCTATGTATGTTTTTCCTTATCATAAGATGGATATTTATGATAAGATAATCATGAGAGGTAAATATTAGTATTACTATGTGAATTCTTTGAAGTATAATTATAAATAAATTAATAAATTAATACCTTGTTTGGAATGCATATATATATATATATATATATATATATATATATATATATATATATATATATATTTATATCTGAAAACCTAAATAATATAACTACAGCAGGGTCTGATTATTTTTGTTCCTTGTCTTCCTACTTGTATAGCAGTTCGTGATAGCACATAAATTGTTGTTTTTTTAATACTAATATTCTAAAATATAAAATAGTTGTTACTTTTATAGTTATTATATTTCATCATCACATATTTTAATAAAATCATCCTTTATTACTTTTATTAAATACAATATAATAATATTTAATTTATATTTATTTTATTAGTAAAATTTAATTAGTTATGATTTGGTTGTTTTAAATAAAAAAAATGGTTTTCTATGTATCTTTTTCCTTATGATAAGATGGATTAAAAATTCTGAGAGGTAAATATTTGCCTTAGTATATGAATATTTTGAATTATAATTATAAATAAGTAAATACCTGGATTGCAATGCATATTTTTTATCTGGAAACCTAAATAATAACCCTGCAGGTGGTTTCCTCTGATTATTTGCTCATTTTCGTCCCACTTGCATAGCGGTTCGTGTGATAGCACACAAATTGTTGTTTTTTAATTTAACTTGCACACCTTTCCCGCAATATGTTTGATTCATCTACATTGAGAAGAGATTGTCACTTTATTGTTTATTGATTGCAGAAAGAACATGAAGGCCTCCATGTCAGATTTCTTTAAGAACCTTGATGATTTCACAACTCCACGCGAGGTACCCTTTACTTTTGTATTTTTGAGATTTTTATATGATTTTCATGATGCAACAGTTGTGACATAGGGTGTAAAATTAGCCTTTTGGTCTGGGTTTAATTTTGAGTTGTTTAGCGTGTGTTCATACTTCCATCATCCTATTTTACCTTCTCTCGTTATCAGATATTAGTTAGTGTTACTTTATCTCCCATGGAAACAATAACGCAAAGAAGTTACTTCTTTTTTTCATGTTTCGTGTTTATTCCTTATGACTGAAATAAAATTGCAATTGCATAAGTTGTCAAATATGATCCTATTTTACATTCAAAATAAACCTGGAAATCTAAATCAAATATGATTATAGTATAAATAATTGGTAAGAAACTGAGATATAAAAATGCAAATTAATAGATGAAGTAATTTATACTAATTGTAAACCTTAGAAAAGATCTCTGTATAGTGGTTTTCTCAAGTGTTTTTCTAACTAATTCTCACCAAAACTCAGAAGTGAAATCAATCTTTTGACCAAAATTATCAAAACCATCTTGACCATGATTAGAAGATTTTGGTTAAAAAGGATTTAACTGGTGTTTGTTTGCATCTTATTTGTTCAATTAATATTATCTGAATTGTTGAATTGCGTATATGGTATAAGCTTTTGAAGAACTTAACAATGCTTTTTAATTGAAATTTTGTTTGTTTTCAGATGCTAAAAGACTTTTACATGTCTTCCTTCGTTATGACCAGAAAAGATAATTTTTATGACCGTTCTGCCTTATTTAGTTGCTTGTGCCTATTGGATGACGCGGATCTTGTCGATTTGCCAACCCCTGCAATTGTTAAGGTGAGAGTGAAGCTTATAAATGTGACATGCACTAGATCCTATCATTTGTTTACCCATTTTATTACTTTGTAGCCTGTTGAGCTTTGGAGTGGTAAGCAGCTATTTAACATTTTATTGCGCCCACATGCCAATGTGAAAGTCTGTGTGGATCTTACGGTAGAGGAGAAAATATACACGAAGGTGGATGAGGAGAAACGAGAATTGAAAACATTGTGCCCGAATGATGGGTTTGTTTACTTTCGTAACAGTGAGTTGATCTCTGGCCAATTTGGAAAGGTTACTTTAGGTTAGTTACTCTAAAATTACCTTCACATACTGATAGAGATATCTGTTAAATATCTTCTTTCTATTCTGTTTTTGTTATCTTAGTCTTTTTGTATCATATCATATAATATAATCACTTTTTGTAGAGATACGTCTTTTCTCTTCTAATAAAAGGTTCTTTTATCAAACACGTTATGTGCTTCTCTGTTTGTCACGACTCTGCATCTCTTTTTCTCTGCTACTCCGTGTGCCACCGTTCTCACACATACTGTAGTTTTACCATTAATGTTTGCGTGGATTTTGTTGATGTCCTGTACTTTGTTTTGCACGTGATCAGGAAATGGTAATACGGAGGGACTGTTATCTCTGATACTGAGAGAATGCGAAGCAGAAGCAGCTGCATCTTGCTTGAATCGTTTAGCGAAAGTGAGGTAAAATTATGGGTTAGAATAAATGAAATATTTGAATTTAAAGCATATTAATTATTAGGGTTCCATTTTACTCAGATGTCGTCAGCCATGGATCCTTGATTTCAATGGCGCGACAGGTATAAACGATATTACACCAAATGAGATGGTGATTAAGAAGAAAGAGGAAATACTTTCAGAGGCTTATAGGAAATGTGATGAGTACATAGAAGCTTTCAATAAAGGAAAACTAGAACTCATACCTGGTTGTGATGCTGCTCAAACATTAGAGACCCGGATAACTCAAGTATTGAACGGATTAAGTGATGTGATCAGGAAGGTTTTCTTGCAAACTACGCACTGGAGAAATATTCTATTGGTCATGTCGCAGTGTGGATGGAAAAACTCTACCGGTGAAATGATTGGCTGTCTTGGTCTACAGTCAGTTGATGGGTTTGAAGATCGAATCCTTCCTCATTTCCCTAAAAATGCACAAACGCCTGCAGTAAGTTCTTGTTACCTTTAATTGTTCTTGTTGATTTAGATTATCTTAATACTGGTTTTCTTATTTCCTTAGTTTTTTTATTAATATCAATTGTCTCTGCACGGTTTTAAATTTCCATTGTTGAAAATCGCCCAGATCATGTGATGGTGCAATTACAGTTGTTTCTTTACATTAAACAATGATGTGCTACTCTTTATGCAGGCTAGAGGTTTTGTTGCTAATTCATTTTTCAGTGGATTGACATGTACTGAGTTTTTTCTTCACTGCCAAGCGAACAGAGTTGGTTTATTAGACGGTAATGTTCTTGCTCTGCATTTGAATAAATTACGCGTAATATATTCTGAATTAACAACTTCATTCAATTACATCAACTATGGAGACCAGATAATATATTCAGAATAATTAATCGCATGTGGTTTTCACTTGGATATGAAACTATGAAATGAAACGTTTGAACAAGTCCTCACTCTCTCCATTTTGCAATAATGAGTTCTTGTTACACAATAATATTTTGTATCTGGAGATTGATTTGGATTTTGTTTCTTTATATAAACAAGGTCATTGGTAGCACTAAAACATGGAAAATTTTAATGTTTGGTCAATAATTTATTTTATAATTGTTTAATATGATGAAAAACTCTGGTCTTCATTTTATAATTTTTTTTTTTCTGATTTTGATTTTGCAGATTAAAACTGCATAGACCGGATATTTGTCATGTTAATTAGTTAAATCAATGGAAGATTTGTTTTTACATTATGCTAACACGGTAAGAGATGTGGGTGGTTCTATTGTTCAATTTTGCTATGGAGATGATAGCATGGATCCAACATGCATATGGAGGAAAAACTTGGAAACGATTAATTTGAGCAGTTGTTTCTTAAATTCAAGGTTTGAAAACCGCGGTTATTTAGTTTCATCATTATTGTTTGGAACTTTGCAACATTATGAAAATATTTATGATGTGGTTTCTTGTATAGCTGGGCAAGTAGATGCATTCTTTAGGGGAAAATTTTTCTGACACCACTGTTTACAAATAGCATACATTTTGACACCGGTTTGTCTAATAAAATATTATATTATAATAGATCTTTTATTTATATGTAGGATGGGAGTAGAAAGAAAAGTACCAGAACATATCAATAATGCTCTTTATTAGGCGTGCTACTGGTTTTAATATTTATATTTTTTTTTAGAATTTGAAAAACTGTTAAGTTACAAATTAAAATTAAGATTTGCATTTTAGCTTGCTAATATGTTGACCAGAGTTAAGAGTTTGATTGACTTAAATCGGCTGCATTTCTGAGTCATTTTTCTTCATATATGTACTAAAGTTAGAATGTATTTGGATGAGATCATGGATTTGAAGAAAAATAGAGATAAAAGTGAATATCTTTAGAATAAGAGGAAGATAATGAGAAATGAAGAAAAAAATTATTAAAGTCCGTGAATAATTTAATGTGTTTATAAATAATTTTTTAATAAAATTAATTAATTTATATTTTAAAATTAATTTTTATTAATATATTAGAATTAGAATAAAGTATAAACATTTTGGAAAATGATACTTTAACCTGTTTTTGATCCGCCTATGTGGCAGTGATAGGTGGATTTAATGAAAATGTTTTTGAATTTAAAAAAACTGCCGAAGTGACGGTTATGAGAAACAGTGACGTGGGGCCCGCGACTGCGTGAAGATCGACCACGTGCGAAGGAAAAGTGTAACTAATGCATTTACCACCTGAGAAGGAAAACTCAAACTAAAAGATTTGATTTTTTTTTTCTCTGTTCACAATCTCTGTGCAATCAACCAAGCGGTGTCCTCAGTTTTTGTTCAAGCGGTGCTCTTTTCAGTGAACCCACTGTCATTGTTGTACAAAAAGGCGAAGTTGGTAGTGGAAGGAGAAGGAAACGCTGTAAGGCCTAATTTCCTGCCCTAAAGTTTTAAGGGTTGCCTTTTAACTAGTGGGCCTAAGGGCTGGCCCAAAGGATAAAACCCCCTTAAGTCTGCCTTAACCCTAACACTCCTTCTCACTTTTAGAAAACTGTTCCTTGTCCTAAGAGCCGCAGCCGTCTTTCTATCTCTGCTAAGGTTTGGTACCACCGTGAGCACGCAAGTTCGAACCAGTCCTTTTTCTTTTCTACGTAAGTGCTCCCTATTTCCGTGCTTGTATTCTTGCTACTATTACTCTGGGTAACTTATATCCCCGTTGTTTCTTATTTTTTCCAGCTCCTTAAGTCATCCCTTGAGTTGCCACGTCCCGCTGTTTAGAGTCAAGGTCTTGTGCTAGTCATTTCCAAGTAGGGAAGCTATGACTTACACATGTATTTCGTTTTTCCCTGTTGTTCAACTCTTATTTTAAGATTATGTGGTTAGTGTGATGTTATGAAAGCTTGGAACGTTTGAGCATGGTTTGGACTGTGGGCAGGGACTCGCCTAGACCCTTTTTCATGCGAGGGGTCGCTCAGGTGACCAACTCAGTTTTTGAGCGAGCGAGCATCTCGCTCAGGCGAGGAGAGGCTCGCCTAAGCGAGAATGCGTGGAGGGTGTTGTTTTTGTGTGTCGAGCTCTCGCCTAGGCGAAGGGAGCTCGCTTGAGCGAGAGACCCTCTCGCTTGAGTGAGACCCTTCAACCTGAGTGAAGAGCTGGGCGAGTGTGCATTCTGGTTTGGTGTTTTATTTCGATTCTTAGATGTTTGGCTTGTATATGAGTGAATGGGATACTTGCGGAGGCTGCCATCTTTGTGGTTGTTGACGTGTTCAAACCCTAGTGGAATCGCTATAGGGTGTTTTCAACGTGAATGGGATAATGATGTTTCCGCAAATGGTACCCATTAAATAGAGAAAGTTGAAAACGTTATAAGAGTCCAACCCTTTTCAATGCATTGAATGCGAGGGGTTAATGTTCTCCTGCGGTTTCGGCACATCTGTAATGGGGGTTACAATGTTTGGTTTGTCTTAAATACTTGAATTTAATGTCATTCAATTACAATCAAAGGTCGGAGTGCGAAGTTTATTTTTCATTACCAACTAATATATACAATATTAAATTAAACAAGGGCATTGAATACGAAACTTTTTATTACTGATTTTTTTAAAGTAGAAAGGAGTTACAATATTAAAGAAGGGAATGAAATTTGCAGTAACCAAACGCTTTTATGAATAACATTTCTCTAAGCTTCTACAATCACCAATTTAAATCCCACATGCTTTTGATACCTAAACCCCCCGAAGGAGTTGTGTATAACCATGGTTTTATGTCTTCATAAGATTTCTGTGGTATAGGTTGCTTGATGTCCTTCGTTTCTATAAAAAGTTCGATATACCCAGCAGTTAGTGGACTGATAATTTTCTCCTTATTTTTTGTACATCTTTCCATCACTAAATCATTTGGATGATATCATTGTCACTACTGATCTCAACAAGGTCATGGAAAAGTTTGTTCTTTATAACTTTAACTGCACGTCTATAACTAATTTCTGTGATTATTTTTTGATCTCCACAATGAATACCATGCGATAACTTGTAGACAAGGTAAGGGAAGGTGCAGTTCTCGCGAATGGACATGGACACTACTGTGTGGGACTTAAACTTTAACCCATGACCATAAGGGCATTCTACAACAATAGCTCGGTGAAGTCTTCCTCCATAATAAATTAACATTTGACATCTCTCCATACACATTGGGCTTCCATCAGTCGAAGAAGCACTTGTATGTAACAGTTGCAGTATTTCATTTGTTGACCGCGTGTAAGTTACAAAAACTTCAATAATACAGTTAATTGGAAATTGAGGCTTACACATTACCATCTTGATCACATCCTCATCACATGCTAATTCAATAGCACGGTACATGAGAACTCCATTGTCATTCAAGGTTTGCTACCTGAAGTATAACTTGTTAATTTGCGCTTCAATTTTTAAGTCCACACTCTTGGTAACCAAATCAGTTAACAACTGAAACGTAAAACGGTATGGGATGCAGAACAAAGTAGGAATTGAACCTTCAAAGTGGACCCCGTCATCGTATTCCTTCATTTTTCCATCCTTGAAAACGGCAGCTAGATATGAATTGTCGAAGTTGATCTCACTTTCACCGCCAACATGTGCTTCCATGTTGTGTTTTAATAACCGACTTCGACCCTTGTTGTGAAAAAAACAAAATATGGTGAAATCAAGCCAATCGCATATAGTTAGGGAATACAAGGTTGTTTATATACCTCTACTGTAACCGAATATGAGCAGTAAAATTGTTCAGCTCACCACCGCTATATATAAAAAAAAGTAATATTATAATGTATAGCGGTTTAGATTGACGAAATTGCCCTTTGCTAACGTATTGAGGAAGCAAGACATCCTACCCTCCTACTGTACCCTGTTACATTGAGTTAATGCTCCACTTTTTTACTTCGTCTTCCACCTACCTAGACATCATTCCACCTACCTCAACATCATTAAAGACCTCTTTATTTCTCTGACGACGACAGCAATGAGTTGAACCTCCAGATAGAACACACATGAAGTGTAATGAATGCACGGAGACCATAGCGGTGAAAGGTAACGCTCCACATTTATTTCATTTCATCTAACTTGACTCCAGCAAAAGTCCATCTTATTATCAAACTCCACCTTTCCATGGTTAAAATATTGAAACTTTTATTGCTTAACACATATGATAAGATATCATTTATTTCAGTTAACTAAAATATTTATACCATTACGGGATTCAGAGCTAACAATTTATTATTTTCTATCTGTATGTTATTTGCCCCGAACAATGTATACCACGCGACTTTATTTTTTTATGTTCTGTAAAGGCACAAGTTTTCTTTTTAAAAATCGCAGGACAAAGAAAGTGACATGTCTGCATCAGAAATAATGAATCCCATTTCACTGGACAAAATAAGTTTATCGAACGATGACGTAGTACAACATGTTACGTTACCGGATTGTATTACTGTGCAAACTGAACAAAAAGAGTTAGATGATGTTCCTAAGGTTGGAATGATATTTGAAACCGTTGAGAACGTCAAACAATTTTACAAGCAATATGCAATTAGATGTGCATTTGGTGTCAGAGTGAGAAGTTCCAGCAAAGGAGAAGACAATGAATTATGCTTCAAATTAGTTTGTAGTCGTGAAGGAAACTATGTGTCCAGCATCCCTCCTGAACTCAAAAGTCAACCAACAAAAACAAAAAATTATGGTGCACGGATCACAGCTGTAAAAAAGGCAGGTTAGTGGCACATAAGAAATGTCATACTTGATCACAATCATGACCTAAGCCCTATGAAGTCAAGAATAATTCGCGACAACAAAAAATTGAACATGCAAGTGAAGCGAACACTGGATATGAATGATGAAGCAGGTGTACGCATTAATAAAAGCTTCCAATCACTTGTTTGTGATGTTGGTGGATTTGAAAACCTTCCGTTTGTGGAGCGTGACATTAGAAATTATATCGGACGACAAAGAAGGGCACTAGGGAAGGAAGGAGACGGCCAAGCATTGATGTCACACTTATCTCACATGAGGAAAATGAACAACGACTTCTTCTTTGAAATTGACTTCGATGATAACAATATAATATCAAATGTATTTTGGGTTGACGCACGTAGTAGGGCAACATGCGAGGAATTTGGAGATGTTGTTTCATTTGACACAACATATCTAACTAACAAGTATGATATGTCATTTGCACCATTTGTTGGAGTCAATCATCATGGTCAGTATATATTACTACGATGCGGGTTGTTGTTAGTTGAAGATACATCTACGTTTGTGTGGCTTTTTAACTATTGACGTACATGCATGTCAGATAAATCACCAGATGACATTCTAACTTACCAGTGCAGGGCCATGCAAAATGCAATTGAAATTGTTTTTCCAAATACCCGTCATTGGTGGTGTTTATGGCATACAATAAAAAAAATTCCTGAAAAGTTACAAGGATATACTCATTACAAAAGAATTAAATCGTAGTTGAAGACGTTGATGTACGAGTCCCTAAGTGTCCTAGACTTTGAGAGTGGGTGGCGACAATTATTGAATGATCACGAGTTGGATAACAATGACTGGTGGACCACACTATACGAAGAGAGAAAACGGTGGGTGCCTTGCTATTTGAAAGAACATTTTTGGGCTGGTATGTTCACAACACAACGCAGTGAGGGACTCAATGCCTTTTTTGATGGATTTATCAATTCAACAACAACGTTACAACAGTTTGTAGTACAGTATGAAAATGTCCTCAGACATAAAGTTGAAAAAGAATGTGAGGTGGACTTTGCATCTTTAAACACTACAATCCCATGTGCCACTTAATCTCTAATTGAACGACAATACCAACAAGCGTACACATATGCCATCTTTGTAGAAATACAAACGGAATTCCGATCTAAGATGAATTGTGCAATCAAAATGGTTACAGCTACTCGTTCTGAATGCAACTACGTGGTCCTGCAAGAGTTATTATGGAACGGTAAATGTGTAAACAAATATTATGATGTCCATTATGATGCTAAAGCGGCCACAATAAGTTGTTCATGTATGTTGTTTGAGTTCCGTGGTATTATGTGTAGACATTGTTTGACTGTCCTTGGTTAAAAGGAAGCAACAACGATATCCAACAAGTATATCATCCCACGGTGGAGCAAACTTATACGCAGGAGATATACTTCCATGAGACAGCTTACAACACCCACAATAACGACCCAAGAATGCAAAGGTACCGGGCATTGTGCAAGGAATTTTATCAGATTGCTGATGTTGCATGCGAATCAAAAGCTGGAACGGAACTGCTATTTAAGCAATTGAGGTGTTGTCGAAACCCGCTGGATAATAGTACGTCCAGTAATACTCGTATTGTTAAGGCAATGATGGAGCCTACCTTTCCAACCTCGGATTCATGTCAACCAACAATTTTCCGCAGCCCAAATGCAGTAAAACGAAAGGGAAGGCCGCATACGTTGAAATCTAAAATGGAGAAATATTCATAGTAAAAGAAGTCGGTGGTAACCACGATAGAAATATGCACCAATAGCACCGTATGTAAATCCTTAAATCCTTTATCATTATCAAAATTTTTTGGCGGTTTATTTAACTAATGAATATTACTTTGTTTGCGTAGCCAACTCTTAACAATCACGTTTGGAATGACTGGACGGATGTACAACGTCATATTCAATGGGTATGATTTAATACTATTATTTGTCCACTAACTTTGAAATACTAGTCAACGATGTTGATAGAAATACTGAATATCCATGTGCGACAAGTCGGTAATGGGTCCTTTTATTCGTCTGTACAAAGCAATGTCGATGGCAATACCATTTCCAATACAACCGACTAAAAAAGGTGGTTGTACTCAAGTAACATTGAAAGTGCAAATTAGATCCATATAAAGCCACAACCATATACTGATTGTTTTCAAATTTTGCAGGGACTACGTACATAGTAATGCATCTTTTTTTGGTGGATGGGAGCCTTATGAAGTTCCAAAATGATGACATTGTCAAACAATAGGTCTATATCAAATCTTTGTTTGCCAATGACATTATATCATTACTGGTTTTTTTGCAGGACGGTATACCAGTAACCTCCTTTTTATGCTATCATATATGTATTTCTCATCCACACTTTTTGTACCACTTCATGCTACAACGCAATAGACTCCATATTATAATGAACCATGTTTAAAAATACTTGATTGCTGTTAAAACTTGTTATTTCTACACAAATGACATAATCACTATGAAGGAAAATTAATTACAGAAACAAAGGCCTGTACCAGTAACCGCCTTTTTATGGTACAACAGATGTGTTTCTGAGGGACACTTTAAAAACCACGTCCTGGCTATTCGTAGTGCATGTGACATTACAGGGAACCATGTTTCAAATTACTTTATTCATATTAAAACTTCTAATTTTTATACTGATTAAAAAATCATTTTGAAGGAAAAATAATGACAAACATGTCCCTGTAACAGTAATTGCCTTTTATTGGTACCATATATGTATTTCTGAGTGGCACTTTTGAAGCGAGGTCCTGGCCGTTCAAAATTCACTTTAGATTGTAGGGAACAATGTTTCAAATTACTTCATTGCTATTAAAACTTGTAACATATCCATGTAACAGTAACTACCTTCTTGTGGTAAAATATATGTCTTTTTGAGTGACCATTATTGTTCCAAGTCCTGTGCATTTCAAATGCCATTGAGATTACAGGGAACAATGTTTCAAAATACTTCATTCGTATTAAAACTTGTTATTAACCAAAAAGTGAATACGGTCACAGAAATCACAAAATTTTAGAAACCACATCTGTTAAAAAAACAAAAGTCGGTAACATTAAGCGCCTTTTTTTGCAACAATAATTGTCTTTCTCATCGAAACTTTTTGTACCAAGTCCTGTGCGTTCAAAATCTCATTAAAATTACATGGAACAATGTTTCAAAATACTTTATTCATATTAAAACTTTATATTAACCACAAAATAAATAGGGTTACACAAATCACAAAATTTTAGAAACCACATTTGTTACAAAAACAAAAGTCGATAACACTAACCTGCTTTTCGTGCTACAATATATGTGTTTCTCATTCAAAAATTTTGTACCGCGACCTGTGCCTTCGCAGTGCAGTGGGCAAAATAGTTTACAAATACTGTTAACAAAAAAATTAATATGGTTATTGAAATATTGGGTATATTATTGTTGAAGGAATAATTATTACACAAACATAAACCCACTAACATGAACCGCCTTTTTGTACTACAATATAAGTATTTCTCGTTCACAGTTTTTGAACCACGACCTCTGCCTTGGCACAACAGTTTTGATTTCAGGGAAAATTGTTTACAAACACTTTAGGACAATTAATAGTTGTTATAAACATAAAAATAAATATGATAATCCAAATCAAAAAATAATTTTCAACCATAATTGAAGACACAAACATAAGCTCTTTACAATAACAGCCTTTTTGTGATACAATATATGTCTTTGTCATTCACAATTTTTGAACCACGAGCTTCAACAAAAATATGACACAAATATGCTTCCTGCAAACGCTAATTCCATTAATTGTCTAAAACATGCAACAAAACCACCAAGCTTTCTTAACATCTGTGGTACCAAAATATTATCCCAACTATCCATCTATGTTAAAATTTCAAATAAATTTTAACAATAATAACTTTCAGATCAAAGAACAAATCATGAATGCCTTCATACATCATACCCAAAAATAAGCTTAATGTATGTTACCACAACAATAATTTTTGCGAACCCAATTTTTTGGGGGCATTGCCAGTGTAAAGAGATTGTAGTGCTCGACTTTTCAACCGTACCCGTCTATGAAGCTTCATCCTGTCATACATATTGCTTTATGGTAAAATTGGCTCCTCTGCACAGTTGTCATCTTTTGACAACTCTTCATCACTTCCAATTGGGGTGTCCACATTAACTTCTCCGACTTTCACACCAACACTACGCGTAACAAGACTCTTCAATGGGGTCCCTGCTTGATGTGATTGTTGTCCATATTCGCTATAAAAATGGTCTTCATACTTTTCAACTCTTTCATTCTGAACATTGGTGGAAGGAGTAACAGGATGACACTCTTTCCATCTTTCAGTCTTCCTCTCATGCACAACTCCTTCTAAAATCGATAAGGATTGTCGAAGTTCACGTATTTCACGTTCTTGCTTTTCAATTAGAAGTTCAACTTCATCCTTCTTTGCTCCTACACCTACTCTTTCAACTTCATGACCAAACACATCATACGCTTCTCTAACTACTGCATGAAGAAGTTCTTGCTTTGACACACAAAGATCATGAACTATCTGTCAAAAAAGTTATAATTATTTAAATTATAAAATCATACATTAAGACATCAATCTATCTAAATCAAACTCAAACAACTTACCACATTCTTGTCCAAACTACTCTTTAAAGCACTGTCACCCACTTTAATATTCATCCTCCGCAAACAACCTTGGAAATTCATTGCCCCTCACTGCACCCTTTCTCTTCACAAATACAAAGTGATCAAAACACCAAAGTTGAAATTGAACAAATAAACCATATGTAAATCACAATAAATCATTAATAATTAATGCTTTTGTAACTAAGTATAATATACCTGTAATAAATAAACACAACCTACAACATGGAAGTGTTTTCTATGTCTTTGCATCTTCAAGACCAAGGACGCATTGCACAAACTCCCAACCAAATACTCGTAAACTACACCACCCCAGTTATATTGACATAAACTTTTCAAATCATCAACAATCTTGAATAGTATCGGGAACACGGTTCCATTTCTATTTGGCAAAAGAAACTCGGATATGCCTATTAAGATGTATAACCTACAAAAATCATCAACTCCAACACATTTCGAATGATTCAAAAGATAGTTATATATCACCCCAACGATAACCTTATTCTCACTAAAAATGTTTCTACATACACTTTCAATAATGACTTCATCCAAATCCATTACATCTCCAACAATCCTCAATCCTAACCCTAAACATCCATCTAATAACTTAAATGGCACAATGATAGAGTTAAGTAAACAAACCGCCTCTTCTTTCTACCCACAAATTACACAAAACAGCAAGAACATTTCGACTAATCTTAACATGATCATTCAACAAAGTGAACCACCAAAATGGTGTTCTTTGAATACACAGCTTTTGGTCCACACTTAACTTCTTATTCAATAAACATAAATATGTCGTCCTACAGGATTGCCTGAACAAAATCTGCAAAATAAAAACAGCACACCACGACAATTAAACACCCATTCTTTGAATTCAATATCAATAAACATTGTATCATAAAACTAACTTACCTCATTACTATTACTCAACTCTCCTACGTCATGACCTTCACTCCCCTCACTATCATCACTACCATTGCTATGTTTACTTCGCCCACTATCTTCACTCATGTCTTGTAAAATAAAATAACAAGGACATTAATAAAATGTATTCACATCAATGCAAACTTAAACAACAAAACTGTCAAATGAAATCAAACAATACAACACAATAACCTAGCCAATATTCACAAATGTCTAACGAACAATAAAACAACTAACAATGTACCTAAATAACTGGAACGGACCAAGAAAGAACCAACTAAGAAGAACGGAACAAATTTTGTATCGTTCCACCTTCTGGGTCAATGGCCTGAATCAAAAAAATAATAACATTATAAGGGTTTACCTCGTATGCCATTCATAAAAACAAACACCAGCGTCAGATTTTGACAAACCAAACACGAAAGGCTTTCCAGGGTCCACCAACGGTTTGCGACCTACCACCAATTATTCGTCACCACCACAAACTGTGAATCTTATCACACACCACACTGTAACACTCATTTGAAACAATGTAATGGACGAATGCACAAGGGTTTCGACGAAAGGAAAACTTCACCTTAAAAAAGAACCGGAGACGTCGTCGTCGTTCTACTGAAAGAGGGTTTTGTTCTTCTACCTTTGAAGAATGCGCACGAATACCACAACATAAGTCGACGACAAAGATTTTTGCACGCACCCTCTTTGTCTGCTTTTCTTCCGCTGCCCAAGTGATTTTCCTTCTCCTTCTTCGCATTTTTGTACAAGAATGACAATGGGTTCAGTGAAAAAGAGCACGGCTTGTAGAATAACTGAGGGCAAAGCTTGGTTGCTTCCAGAACGATTGTGAACAGACAAAAAAAAACTCAAATGCCTCAGTTACACTTTTCCTTCGCGCGTGGTCGATCTTCACGCAGTCGTGGGCCCTACGTCGCCGTTTCTCATAACCATCACTTCGACAATTTTTTTTTAATTCAAAAACATTTTCATTAAATCCACCTATCACTGTCACGTAGGCGGGTCAAAAATAGGTTAAATTTTCCAGGTTAAACTATCATTTTCCAAATATTTTTTTATATATTTTAACTAATTATATTTTTTTAATTAATTAGGAAATAATTTTTAAATCTGTTATTATAAAAATAAGTAAAAAGTATTTTATGCGCTTTTCTTTGTATACGTAGAAAGACGAGGGTTCATATTTTTTTGTTATTAGCGATTGACTGCATTGGTTTTTTCTTACTTTCATCGCACATCTTTGTCCCTTTTATTTTTGTAAAAACACACTCGGAAAATGAATGGGGTGCTTTCTTGTAAGAAAATGATAGTTTTTAATTTGAACATGCTATAAAATAAGTGAAGTGATACGAAAAGAAAGAAAAACTAACAATATATATTATCAGTGGTGGAGGATAATGGGCCATGGCCTCCCAGAAATTTTTATTATTTTTATAATAGATATTTTGATTTTTTTATTATAAATATTAGGTATTTTAATTTATTTATTATAGATATTAAATCAAATCTTTTATTTTTTCTATAAATACAATAATTAATGCTAATAAATAATAAAATATAAAATTAAACATAATAAAAAATAAAAAATAAAAAGATTTATTAAAATATTTTTTATTATTCTTTTTCATTATAATTTGAGTTTCTCAAATTGTTTTCATCTTTCATTCATACTTGAGGAAGAAGAGAAGAAGATAATTATTTTGTATCCCTTTATCGTGAAATGTTAGTTAAATAATTTATTAATGAGTTTCTTTTATATTATTTTTTTATTTTATGAACATAGAAAAAGAGTATTGTATTGTATATTTTTTATAACTAGATTTTAATTGTGGTTCCATTATATGTCTAGAGTTTCTCACAAATTGTTCCCATCTCTCATTCTTACCTATTTTCTTTCTTTTATTTCTAAAGAAAAAAAGATCTATTATTTTTTCTATCATATATAAGTTGTTCTCTTTCATTCTTGAAGAAATAAAAAAGAAAGTAATTTTCTTTTGTTGTATTAAGTTATGTATTCATTTTTATTTTATTAGTGACAATAATTAAATGTATAAATTTTGAATGTATTATTTTGGTTCTCCTAACGATGTTGATCCGCCATTGTATATTATATAT
>Ga0214543_1003003_pt1 | contig 33017 bp, 10 predicted proteins | sample CNSS2metaG_FD_160094 | JGI IMG/M metagenome (GOLD analysis project Ga0214543, IMG submission 160094) | Root nodule microbial communities from cowpea collected in UCLA plant growth center, Los Angeles, California, USA - CNSS2 | ecosystem: Host-associated > Plants > Roots > Nodule | place: USA... | reverse complement strand
TTTCTTTTTGTATTGTACAAAATTCTTCTTTCAATTTATTAATTCTTAAGTTTTGGAAAAGACTATATAAATTGAATACTATAGTACATGAATTACATTTATGTAATTATTATGCTTAATATCAGAAATACTTTAAGGTGCAAATATCAATCATAGTATTTATAGCTTAAGGAAAATGTTAACCAGTGAATTAAAGCATTGTTTAAGATATAACTAATGAATATTAAATTCTGAAAAAAAATCATACATAACTGTATCATTAAATGAATTATAAACTTGATAATTATTAGTGTATTTTTACTTCATCCAGGAAACAAAATTGTCCACAAATATTATATAACTGTAATTGAAGTTTTTTTTATGACACAACTAAAAAATAAATAAATAATAATATTTTAATATTGTTAAAAATTAAAAATATAATTAAACATAAAAAATGAACAGAAAATAAAATATTATTTATTTTTTAATAAAAAAGATAAAAAATAATTAACATAATATTATCTACTATTAAAAAATTATTTTTTATTAATTATATTTTATTTTTTTAATAACATTAAAATATTATTATTTTATTATTTTTTTAACTTTTTGTTACATCAAATAAATTATTAATTACAAATACATAACACTAATCAACATTATTTTTGTGCTCTAAATAAAATAAAAATTTAATAATAATTATTAATATCATAATTCATTTAATATTATACTTATCTATTTTTTTTTTACAGAATTTAATATTTATTAATTACCAAAACACTCGTTAACAGGACTCGACTTAATAAAAATAATAGCTTGATTATAAATATAAGGCTTAAATATATATTTGATCTTTATTTTTATTGATTTTATTTAATTTGGTCCCTATTTTCGTTTTATGTTCAATTAGGTCCTCATTTTCGTCAAATTATGATCAATTTGGTCATTTTCACTAACTGTGTTTAAATAGTTAACGTTTTTGAACAGTACATGCCACGTGTCAGCTCCTGTTTTTTTTTATTTTTATTTTTTAAATTTTTTTAATTTCAAAAAGGTGTACACGTGTCAAGTCACAACTGTGCCACGTGCCAATACTAGTACCACGTGTCAGTTTGTGGTAGTATTATTTTTTTTGTTCAATTTAGTCCATATATTCGTTATTGTTGTTCAATTCAATTCCTATATTCGTTATTTTTGTTTAATTTAGTTTCAAATTTTGTTAAAATAGAACCATTTAATTTTTAAAATTGACATTATTATTACTTATTTTTTAAATTTAAATTTAATTATAAATTATAATATTTAATTATTAATTGAATATAATTCTTAGATTCAATTGTTAAATAAAATATAATTATTTAAATATTATTAAAATATAATTATTAAAATTTTAAAAATATATAATAACATTTACAAAATTTACATTTAAATTTAAAATATTTAATATTTTTATTGCGTTTTAGATATTAAAATCTAAAATATTTTATATGTAAATGTTAATTTTACAAATATTAGTTTATTTTTTTAAAATATTTTGAATATTTTTATATATCAATTTTAAAAATATTTTAAATATAAATATTAGAAAAAAATTAATAATTATATTCTTATAATATTTTAAATAATTATATTCTATTTAGCAATTAAATATAAGAATTTATTCGATTTATAATTAAATTTAATAATTTATAATTAAATTTAAAAAAATAAATTTAAAGGTCAATTTTAGAAAAGATATTAATATAATTTGTATAAAAGATATTAAATTTAGTGTTAATTTGAAAAAAATAAAATTGATTTATTTTAATAAAAATTAGGACTAAATTGAACAAAAATAACGAATATAGAGACTAAATTGAACAAAAAAAATAATACTACCACAAACTAACACGTGACACTAGCATTGACACGTGGCACAATTGTGACTTAACACGTGGACCATTATTTTGAAATTTAAAAATTTTAAAAAAAAATTTTAAAAATTTAAAAAAAATTTTAAAAAATATTAAAAAAAATAAAATCAAAAATCAAAAAATCAAGAGCTGATACATGACATGTACTGTTCAAAAATATTAATTATTTAAACACCTTTAGTAAAAAAGGACCAGATTGGCCACAATTTGACGAAAATGAAGACCTAATTGAACCTAAAATAAAAATAGGGATCAAATTGAATAAAATTAACAAAAATAAGAACCAAATGTATATTTAAGCCTAAATATAACAAGTAAGGGAAAGGAAGGTAACGCTTTACATAAAACTAGTTTAGATTCGAGGACCCATCGGTTCATACCAGTAACTAATTTACAGCCCGAAACTTGAATGCACAATCCTTGACGAAAAAAGGAAAAAAGAAACAACCAACTAACGCTCAACAGCATTACCCTCACTATACACTTCATTGATTTTCCGTCAACTATTGTTCTTTGTAGCCACGTGGAACGCATTCCTCTAATTAATTTAGTTTCAGAGAAGTTTGACGTGATTTTGCCTGGAATATATATGTATAGTCAGCTATAACATTAGTATGCCTCTTTACATTTTCTCACTTCGTATAGGTCACAATTTCTGTGATCGTCTTTTTCCCTCGGAGCAACAGGGGAACGTGAAAAACTTCACAGCTATTTGAATAGCCAGTGGAAGCAAAAAAGGTCAGATCCATCCAACCGTCTGAAAGATCTGGAATATTAGTTTGTGTAGAAAATGTCAAGCACCATTCGCTTCTGAATCTTTCTGCAATTTGCACGTATAAACAACAATCATGCCAGCTAAATTAAATGTTCACCAAAAGAATAAAAATAATTATCAGGGCAAATTATAACTTCAGTGAAATTGCACCAAATAGGGAGGGATATTGGGTGCAATGTCACGTCTGTGAAGGGAGTATAAATGTAATTTGCCCTAATTTTTAAGAAAAAACAGTTAATATAATTTACCTCCATTTCTTGCAAAAGATTTTCAAGTTCAACCGTTATCTCATTAAAGGATGGACGGTCTATTGGAATGGCTTCCCAACATCTTTGCATCAACTCTAATAGTTTAGGGTGCCCATGGTTTGGAAGCTCTGGCCGCAGACCCTGAAGGATGTACAGGATTACAGCTGGGTCAGACACAAAATGGATTATCCTAGTTGAAAACTTTTACTGCAAATATGTTCTCATAAACATGCATTCACTCAGGTACAATACTTATTTCTGTTGACTAAATCTTTCGCCAAGCTTTTATTTGTTGTTGGCACTAATGAAGCCACGAACTATAGTTCACTTAGAAAGACAGCAATAGTTATTGGTTCACATTTTGTTTCAGTCGATAGGAAAAAAGGAAAACAAATTTGATTCAGAAAACTCAGTTTAATTTACAAACAAATTTGTAAAGAGGAATACATACAATGTTGTCTAGAAACATTTTGCTATTCAAGTCTAATTGATAAGTAAAGAACAAACCTGTCTCACACCCAAAGCAGCTTGAAGTGGAGTCATGTTGTCATATGGTACCTGAAATTTTATCAGATGAAAAAAAAAATTACAAGGAATTTCTTGACACACACATAAACATACAGTTTCAAGTAACGGGAAAGGAATATGAATAGAATACAATATTATGCATCCAATTTAGGCTCATACCTTTGCGGTCACTAATTCCCACAGTACAATGGAAAAACTGAATACATCTGCTTTCTGATCATAGGGCTGATGATTTATAACCTTATGAGAAAATTCATTAACAGTAAGATACTTACAAGTAAAACCAGAACAAAACAAAAGTAAAACAAGTTCATAATGAGAATACATAGAAAGAGATTTTTAGTGTTCATTTCTTTTGCCCGTTCCCCTTTTTTCCAGTTTAGATTTAGGCAGAACAGAGATGTGTGGGCATTTATTATCAGATAGAAATGCATTTAATATGTTCTGACTTTGCGTTGACCACATGGCAAGGTTTCTAGCATCCAGTTCACAGAATTTGATCACCGTATTTTCAGAAAAAATATCGAGCACTTATGATATTTTTAAAACAAAATTCCTCATTCTTTGGACATCTCTTTCACACTAATAAAATAATTCTTATACACAAGAACTTGATACAAGACAGAATATAATTAATAGAATAGAATCATAAATCTAGTATTTTTCTGAGATTTGTACCATATAGACACATCACGGCATAAAGCACATGTTCTCATCAGAGGTACAAATTTGAGGGAAATATGAAGAAAATTTGCTGTAATTCCTAAGAGAATCTGTCATGGTTTATATTGAACAAGAAAATGTAAATTAGCTTTGAAGAGTGAATATAAGAATTCCATAGAACTAATAAAACTTCCAAGTAGTCAATAAAGGAAACATTTAGTTTTAATTATTAACCCTGAACCCTTAGCTTTACAGTGTATGTAACTTTGATACAAAATCACATTAAAAAGCTTTTTTTTTTTTCATTTTTCTGTTCAAATAACGAACCTCGGGTGCCATCCATCTATATGTTCCAGTTTCTGCTGTCATCACTCCCCCCTGATTTAGGAACCGAGCCACTCCAAAATCTGCAACTTTAACAACCTAATTCGAAAAGAAAAAAATAAAAAACTTAATGAACATATCTAACAAATTTACACACACACACACACACACACATATATGCAACTCCAAAATAAATTACACGTTATTGTCAGCCACATTAAAAATACTTAAAAGATCCAGCAGCAGCAGTCCTCAAAATGACAAACAAATCACATTCCCTAAATAAATTGATACTTAATAGGGTGCACATTTCCAAAAGTTTAAATATGTGCACAAATTTCATATCAAATTTTCAACGAATGCTATTTGTAATGTCAATTAAACCATTGTACTACAATTATTACAAAAAGTTTTATTGTTTATCATACTTCAACAATTTATTCAGAGAACGTGTGGATTATTTTTCATAAAATCACACAAAAATACTGAAATAAATTTCTTGGATTAAAAATATACAGAAAGATAATAGCAATTATCTGCCTCATTAATGTCACTTGCATACAAGATAGCACTCATTTCAGTAAGGGTAATGCTGTATAGAGTAGAGAATTAGTAGTTTCAAACCTCCAAAAATTCTTACATTGTGTGTATCCATCAGCAAATTAGCCGTCTTCAGATCTCTGTGAATTATGTTGTTTGCGTGCAAATACTCCATACCCTTGCAGACATCAATTGCAAATTTTAGTAATTGAGACAGTTCCAAGACATTATGATTTTTGTGCATGTAATCATACAGACTTCCTCCGGGCATATATTCTGCACAAAAACAAAAAGAAACGATAAAGTAAATTTTGATATATTAAATTGAAAAGAAAGACATTGAACAATAAATAGGAGAAGAGAGCGGCTTTTAATTAATCAATATAAGTATTCCACAGCTTAAATGAATTTAATTAATCAAAGCCAAAATTAGGTCCATGCCTTAAAACATTATTCTAAATACTTGAACACACAAGGGCAATAGAAGAAACATCACAGGTTTAAAAAATGAATACATATAACACCATCAGTACAATGGTGGAGTATACTGATAGATTCTGTTAAGCAATCTCTCAAAAGGAAGGAAACAGAAATTGATGTTGAAAACCCAAGTTAATTTAACTAATATTGTTTTGCATCTAACATCACTAGGAGGAACTTAAATCCCAAATCATTTAGCATGTTGAGTTCACTAGAGTAGACGAACGAATATCCATGAAGTGAACTAGTTCAGAATCAACAAACACCGTACACTTGCAGTGACACGGGTACAGAAGAAATAATCCTAAGCTTGACACCCAAACTTTAAGGAACATATTATCCACAACAAATTAATATCCAATGACATGAATCTGTGAAGATCCTTTTTTTACTTGATTTTCAGATCATTTTTCTTGATATCATAAAACATAAAGAGGAGGATTGCCTTAGACATGGGATCCACAATCCCATAATTACAACAATGGAGATCAATTTGCATGACATTTAGAAACCTTCTAAGTCCCGTAACATTGATTTGCATCATGAACAAGTCACATTGTAAATGTTGCGATGACCAGTGTTTTGAGCTAATAAATCCCCTGAAAAGTACTAAATGATGAGCATATTAGCACAAGGTCAAGTGATCAGAAGAAAAACCATACTACTCAGAACCAAAAGGCACTTGACATTTAAGACAGAAAACACTTAAACTTGTAAAGATGCTATTTGTAAATCCTGAAAGATAGATTATCAACACACACTAGTATAGGACTACTCATATATCATGATCAAACAATTCATGTGTATAAGGAAAGAAGTCTAACATTGACAGTCTTGCGCATATAACTACACTTCAAACTACATAAGCCCTAGACCACAAGCGATAGATGCATAAGCAAGTATATATGAAGTGAAATATAAATGTTTAAACTGCCAAAAAAACTTCATTTCTTTAATAAATAATGAATTGATAATATGACTACATTCTACAAAGCACAACTTCTTTAATTAATAAGAAAAAAAATGTTTAAAACTAAGTAAAAGCTTCGACTAAACTGTGTTCTACCCGTTATTAAAAACTGTACAAAAATAGAAATGATTTCTAATCAAGAATTATAATAGAAAGCAATATGAAAAGAATAAGCATCTATAACTCTTGTACGGTAGCACATCTTTATCAGAGCTGTACACGATATCTTGCAGTTTGTTGTTATGTTTAAAAAACTAATGCATTAAACTCTTAATGTGCATATTCAAAGAATCTTGGTTCACAAATTAACGTGTAACAACAGCGCTCACTTTCACTGACCATTTGGCAAATCTTTTGATCTCAAGCTCACGAAAAGGTGACAGAAAGAAAGGATTTTAATTTTATAACAATAAATTACACTTCATTCAATACTTTTTTATGTGTATGGATAAAGGATTTCTACAATTCCAAAAAATTGAAATGCATAATATTTGAATTGCTTGCTACTGAATCCTCTTCATTTTCTAAATATTTTGTTCAAATAGAGAAATTAAATCGTCTTACATTTCAATTTTCTTGTTTGGTTAAAATAATCCAAATTTGCTTTTAAGATACAACTCCATTTTAGAAATGTTGATTTTAAAATATAAAATTTTAAAATTAAACTTTACAAAATAAAATATTTGTCAGATTCAAAAATTTAAATAACAATTAACAACTTAATTTTTTCGATATATATGTGTAAAGAGGAAGTGATTGGTTGTGGAATTTCAATTTCCTCTTCTTTTTTAATGAATTTCAAATTCCATTATATTAATTATTTGAAATATCTTCTTAAAAATTGTAAATTTCAATTTTCTTTTAATTTTTTTATCCAAACAACTCATTTTACTCCAAGGAATTCCTCTCTTAAAAACCTCATCAAACCACACTATAAGCTTTACCAAAAGGATATCAAAGTTCAAAATTAATATAAAAAATAAAACTATACTTCATGCCATTATTTAATATGAGTAGTTACACTATTTTCAGGAAAGAAAATCACTTAAAATTTGAGTGACCACACTATTTTAAAAAAAAAAGTCACTTAATATTTGAGTAACTACACTATTACTTCAACTTGTAATTTACATATTTAAATCTAAATATTATTAATTTATAGTAACAATTAAAATTAAAAAAAAAAAAGGTATAAAATACTAATCTACATCTAATCATCAAGCAAACAAGGAAAATAAAAAATGAATATTTCTCTAATTTTCTCTTTGCTTAGTTTTTTGTCCTATACTGTGTAATAGATCAACTACAAAGAATTTTCTAACCAACTGCAGAGGACTTTTACCGACTGATTCAAGTATCTTATGTTTTATTGTTAATGTCAACACAAATACGTATAGAAACCAATATTTTATAAAGAACGCTTAAAATAACTAGACAGATTTTTTTTTTTCAAAAAATAATTATTATAAATATAAAATTATCAAAGTCATTACAAGTTACATAGATGTCAATTTACCTACAAAATTTCATACTAATTAATTTCCGATTGTAACCATATTAGATTTTACTATATGGGTTATATCCGATTATATACAGCAGTGTTAATTGAAAGATTTGACAAATATAACATTTTTAATAAATGAAATTTTTTAAAGAAATTCTATAAGTTAAATTTTATTCTGTAAAACTCATCCATAACAGTTCAAATGACTATTATTTTTGAAAAACCTATAATTACAACACATTTTTATTCAACCAATTAAAAATGAATAGCAATGAACAAAAACATTAAATTGGAAATGAGAGCACAACTCCGTATTTTTTTATTACTTGATTTGTGAAAATATCTAACATTATGCACTTATAACTCATCAAAAACAAATTTAATTTTTAAAATAAATTTAATTTTTATGATACTAAATTATATTATGTATGTGAAAGTCATTACATGCATACACACCAACAAATATATATACATATATCAACATCCTCTACATTTCCAATTTATATTAAACCTAGCATCTTTCTGGTAAAAGTGATTTAGCAATACTGAAAAAGGAGAGAGATGATATAAACGAATAATAACTATTCAGAGAATACAGGTTAGAGAAAATTTGAAGTAACAAAAAAGAAAATGTTAATTAAATTTAAAAAATAAAATGGTATCATTATTCACTTCTTAAAATTCGGCCAACTAAACGAATTTTTCATTTGGAGGATCTACACATGAATGGAGAGATTAGCACTTAGCAATTCACATCTATATGTCGTGTCCACTGTTTCATAGAACTTCATACCCTGTGATTTCTTGAATTTCTTAAGACTTATGAATTCTTGTGTCAGTTTACTCAGTCATCTCAAATTCACTAAAACATTCTGCTAAACACGATTGTGACAATAAGTCGTAAATAAGGAACCATCCCATAAGTTCTTCCTCACTAATCATTGTTCTATTAGAAAGGGTCAAAGGGGGCATGGATGCGAGAGATTTATTTTTTGAATCTCAAACTTCAGGGGTGAGATTCTAATAGTCTTTACTTCCATACAATATCAACGAATAAGGACAGCAATCATCTCCACGCTAAATATAGAAGAATATATGTGCAGAACCAAATGGATTGGTCAATACCTGTTACTATGCAGAAATTCGGACACTTAGTACATGCACCAATGAAACGAACAACATTTTTATGTTGGACCTGCCTGCATTCAGAAATACACAAGTCAAATTGTCAAAAGATTTTCACCGAAGAGAAAGAACAGAAACTAAATGAGAAAGTGATTGGCAATTGGTCTTTAAATTTATTTCCTAAAGACCACAAGATAAACTAAATATGGAGAAATCCCAACACAGAACATCAAACAAAAAAAAAAAAGCAGTGTAAGGATGCTACAACTGACATCAATTGTCAGAAGGTTCTAGTAAACAGTTGTAAGGATGCAACAACTAAGCAGTTACCTAAACTGATAGTTTTGTCATTGAAAACGACTTCTTAAAACTTGGTGATTGGTACTTGAGTTGACATTTCAATTTATCCTTTACCAATTCAAATTTGTATTCCTCGACAAAAAGATAACATAATTGTTCCAAATAAACTCTATCGCACAACACAGAATAACAAATATTTGATAAACTTTTAGAAAGAGAATTGATACAATTAATTAGAAAAACAAGTTATGACATGCATGAAGTATGGTCTTAAACTCTAAGCAGCAAAATACTGACCTCAGAATTGCGACTTCTTGAGCAAACTCGTCCTCTAAGGGATCATTCAATTGCTCAGATCTCAGAACCTTAACAGCAACATCTTCCCCGAGATAAACTCCTCGATACCTGGGTATGAATCATAAAGCAAATTAGAAACAAGATAAATATTATGATATGGAGAAGAAAAAGAAATAGAAGTTAAAAAAACAACACAACTCACAAATCTCCAGAGGATCCAGACGCTATTTTTTCTCCTAACTTCAGCAACCTCCTGTCTATGTCCCAATCTCCAGATCTTCCCTCTGTTGCGAAGGCTTTCTCAACAGCTGAATGAGAATTGGAAGAACGGGACCATGACCCCTAGAAAAAGGAAGAATATTGATTAAGATCTTATATGCCGTGATTGTATACTATGCAAAAGGAGCTACCAACTTCAATTATTACTATATCACAAAAAACAAAAATGGAATAAAATGCAAATACCTCCTTAACTTCCGCTAATACGTCATTTAACCCCAAAATGCATTCAGAAAACATCCAGCACAAAATGTTTGTAAAACTCCAGTCAACCCAATAAATATGCACTTTATCACTTAAAAATTCAAAGGAACTTCATGTGATCACTTGAAACCACAAAAACTCTAAAGCAGCAGTTCTTCTAGTAAGTGTAACAACAGTCATCTAATAGCTCAGTCAGTGACAGTAATCAATCCAACTCAGGACCTACACCTATATATAGGTTGTAACAGGGCTCAGTAATGTGGCTTGTATTCATTTTTTCTTATATCATTGAAATCAGCCTACAGGAGCAACAGTTTTCTCTCTATAAGGGTACCAAAGCAGACTGTTGTTGCCAGGTCAAACACTAAGGCTGAATACCGCAATCTTGCAGCTGTTATTGCATATATTCTTTGGAATCAAACTCTAATGCATGAAATTTCTGTTCGTTGCCTCGCAACAATTGTGTTCTGTGACAATCAGACTGTAGAACGCATAGCCCATAATCTTATTCTTCATGCTCACACAAAGCATATGGAATTGGACCTCTTCTTTAGTGAAAGACTTATCAGCAAACAAATTCAGGTCCAGCACACCCGTGTACAGACCAGCTTGCTGAACTGTTAACCAAGCCAATTTCTACTTTGCATTTCTTTCATTTAAGGTTCAAACTCAATGTCTTTGAGCTCCATTTGGACTCTAACCTACCTTTAGCTAGTTGGAGGTGAGAACATGTTTTCTGCGTAATTCAGTCTAAAGTTTTTTATTGTATTATGTTAGTTCTGTTAGTAAGCGTAAAAGCTGTCATTTAGGTCGCGACATCTGCAACTGTCATATCAATCCGACTCGGAATCTTCACCTATATATAGATATTAACAGGCTGTGTCTTATATTCGTTCTTTCACAGTCAATGAAATCAGTTTACAACAGAAAAAGTTTTCTCCCAAGTAGTGTTATCAAATTTTGGCTATTACAGCACCATGGCGGAAACTGGTAGTGGTTTTCCAACATGCAGCCGTATTTTGTATGATTGGTGAGTTTGTCCAGCTTTTGATAATTTTTAAAATATCCACCTTATGGGTTCGGAGGCAGGAAGAATTGAAAGATCTTCTGGAAATGGTGATGCAGGCTGATGTTGTATGGGGTCATAGAAATAAGCTGGGTTTTAATCAGATAATAGCCCTTTGACATTATTTCAGTAGAGTATTAATTTTTGGTGTCCCTGTGGATAACAGCCCTTTGACATTATTTCAAGGAGCAGTTTGGAGACTAGGATTCCTCTCCTAGAAGTGCAGATGGTCAGTCACTTTCAACAATTTTTTACCTGAATAAAAGGTTACTGGCCAAGTTAAATTCAAAATTACTAAGTGTTTATGTTAAGCTTGTTAAGTGGTCTTCCCCTATAGGCTATAACCCATATTCATTAACCATTTTCAAGGAAATTGTACAGTAATTACACTTCCTCATTCCAGGAAATACAAGTCAATGAAAAAGAATCATTCATTCATTCTTTAGAGATAAAATTCTAGCCTCTCACACAAAACCAACATATGAATGTATAGATACAAAGTCAAGGAGACACAACGCACCTCACTTCTTGCAACAGCTTTTTCCATAGCATCATACAATTCATCTGTTTCCTGAGCACAAGATTGCAAAGTCAGCGATATTTGGACTCAGCATACATCCCTGTCATAAGAGAAATATAATAACAGTCCCCCTTAAATCCTACAAACTTGACTCCCAATATAAGACCATTTTTTTGTCTTAACTGAAACTGGTAAGATTTTTCTTTTATAAATAATTATGACACAGATGCAACATGTGTGGGTATAAATAATTGTCATCTTACCTAATTTGCTACCAAATCAGAGCTCATATTATTGTATTATGGCTCAACCACCAAGCATAAATTTTGTCGTCAATTAGAATATACAGTGTTTGCAACAACACAAATACAACAGTTCAATTAACATTCATGAAAAATGGCAGGCTTCATAGATACAACTCTGCAGAGATCTTCAGGGGAAACCAAATACAAATTCATCAGAAGTAGTTGTGTACCTCTACTGGCCACCCATCCACCACAAACACATCAAGGGAATAGCCATCAGTTGTGGAGAAAACATGTGCTTCACGAATGTTAAGTCCAATATCAGACAGCAAAGCTGACAGCTAAAAGAAAATAATATCCGTTATAAACAATCATGCTATCCCTCAATTATGTGGTCAAATTTAACAAACTATAACCTCACATTTGATTACATCAACAAAGTGAAGCTACATTTACACTTAATACAAGGGAAAGCCCAAATTTCCACTCTCAAGCTCTTGTGAGTAAAATCCACACCAGTTTTTCTATTTACACTTTGAAGCACTTTTTTATCCAATGTTTACGTGTTATTTAAGAATACATGAATATACAATAATACAAATCACTGTCAGTATGAATCAACAACACACCAAAACTACACATTAAAACATTTATATCCAGCATTCCATATAAGCATTCATATATCTTATGGCTTCATTTTTTGTATGCTTGAAATGACAAGTTAACACACAGACCAAAACTTCTTAATAAATCTCCAATTATGAAATACCTTTTAATTTTGAGGAAATTTCTGTTTCATTAAGTTGATAGAACTATGGAAATAAACCTTTATATTTTGTTCTAAGTGGATTGAAAATTTTCAGCTGACTATAGTTTGGAGTTTCAAACTTCCAATTGACTTAGAAAATATATAAGTTAACATAAACAACACATAAGATAGACTCTACAGACATACCTGGCTTAACAGCTTTGGCTTGTCAACAGTAGAAAATATTATTTCATGAACTCGGATACTTGAATGTTCATGCCTGTATTTTAAATTGCAATATTCAGGTACTACCTTAATTTCAAATATGTTGAGTTACATATATTGATAGACTTGAGATATAAAGGTCCAGTTCCTCCATCAACGTGAAACAAGGTTAAAAGTCTATCAATCATAGTGAATATAGTCCTGAAACTAGTAAATAACATAAATACACAAACAGATACAATGAAATATCCTCCAAAATGAAAAAGTTAACAACATTTTTAAAATAAACATACTCTAAAGTACTAAACAAATTCTTCTCACATGATGCTTATATTTAAGCCTCATCTACTTTACTTTATATGAATCTCTATATGAATTTTTAGAAGAGAAATAACACCTTTCTTCTCTGATTTGATCTCCTCCCCAAACCCCAAACCCAAACAAATCCTTCCTTAAGAGTTACACATGCATTGAAATGAGGAAATGTTCTAGCCACATAATCTAAAAAATAAGCTTTTTGCCACAAATGCGGTCAACAATATCCAACAGTCCTTTCTACTTCAACTGGTATTTTTTGATTCCAATATATTCTATTGAAGTAAATATTAATAAAAATAAATGTTTTACACAAATTTTGGCAGCAAGTACAAGTCCAAGCAGGAAAAAAATTGAAGCCTTGTATACCAATTTTAACAAAAGTTTCCATACTGCTATTTCAAAAACTAAAAATGGTAAGGACCAGTGTTGTACCTCTGAAAAAAATTGTCAGTGAGAAATATTTCCTCTGTCTCCTTGGACTTCTTTCTAACATCCAAATTTAAGTCCTCGAGCTTTGAGCAGGGCTCAAACTCATTTGCAATATCCCTCACCATACTGATGATAATAATATAAGCAGTACATTATAAAGATACAGAATTGATATTTTAAGTCGTACATTACGAAGACAGAATTGATAATATAAATCATATGCAATATCCCTCATCTTCCTGAAAAATGATTGTGCAAATATAATGAATATTTCACCGTTCACTGGATACAATACCTTTTCCCAGATGGTATAGCTACCCCATTTGTTGCATGAGATGACCCTGTCCTATAATGAGTACTTGAAATTTGTTGATCTTCACCCTCTGTTCTAGTTGAAATATTCTGTCCAGCAAATTGAGAGAGAAGTAAATTTGTTAGACATAAAAAACTGAAAGAAATATGAAAGACTCATTGCATGAATAAAAAAAAAATCAGGGAAGACAAAGGCCAATTGTTTTCAGAATTGGAAAATATTTGTTTAAGGATAAAGAAGAAGAATGGAAGTATTGAAGGAAAACCAATAGAGGTCTCGTGACGAAGAATTTGTTAGATGTAGATAGCCTACTAAACAGATATAGAGGAAGATCAAGAAAGGGAGCAACATCAGATGGATCATATAAACAACTAACTACCCATATACGAACATAAGCACTTGAATGCTCAACTAAATATAAGATGTACAAGTTAAGAGAGAGTAAGAAGTAAAACTCTTTCAGGAATTCTTGTAGCAAAGAAGGACACAAAGTAATTTAATATAGTTTATCTTTTGGATAGGTATCTGGCATTCTCTAAAATCTAAAATTTCGAAATCAACAACATATGTGTTGCTTCTTCAGTGCAACTATAAGCAACAAACAGGAAAACTATAAGTATACACATAAACCACCCAAAAGATTACGTTTATTGACTGTATATGCAAATTAAGATGCTGCAAGCATCTTTACTTTTAGGATTCAGGGAAAAACTAAGGAGTTATTCAGTGGGTATTGGTGTATTCTCCATTAAAATTGACTTTCAGCTTGGTAAACGCACCTGCCTTTAGTGCTCGGTTAGGTAAAATTGTAATTCTGACCACACTAGAGCACCTGAAGAACAACATCTCAATGTTGTCCCTTCAGATTATGTTATTTATATATTTCTGTACTTTAACTATCCTGTTAGTTCATGCTAAGGTCACGGTGTACATATATCCAGGATATACGCTCCTATTTTTCTGGATTTCATTCGTGGTTACGTTTTCAGAGTATATATTCACTGATGTAAAACAAACACCAACATAGATTTAGGCTTTTACTAGTAAAACCAAGTCATGGCCCCCGCCCGGTGCATATCTATGGCACATAATATTCCCTAATCCTCTTTTTATTTTTTGTCTTTATTAACAGAAGTAGTATGGCTTTCTAGTTAAATCCATACTTGGAAAAGATGAAGAATGGACTGAAATACACGTGCTGACACAGTTACCAATAAAAGAATCAGATAAATATTATCTTTAAAAAATAATTGAAATACACCCGACAAGATAAATGATGTTTACAGTCATCCAACCGCAGATCATCATATATGGTAAGTCTATTGTTTTTATAATAACTACCTTAAAAGTCATTTTGGAAATGAAATTGCAAAAAGCACTAAAGAAGTTGAAATGAATTAAATTTCTCTCACAAGTTAAAACTAACTAGCCCGTATAATAACTTACTGAAACTATTTCATTTAACTTTTTGAAAAGTTTATTTTAAGTTATACCTAAGCTAATTTAATTTACCAGTGTAAAAATCTTTACACCAACCGTGCACGAAAATTAAACTCTAAGTTAAAATCTAAATACTAAATATAAATCATGGAAACTGGTTGAACAATTAAATCGATCAGCGATGATCCAAAGCCGGCTCAAATTCAAAATTCCAAATATAGAAAGATAAACAGAGTTAGCCACCGGAAAGTAAGTAATTCTTCAAGATTAAGCATAACAGTACCTCGAGGAAGCGTATATGGAAAACAGGACGCTTGTCAGGGTCCTTTGCGAGAGCAAGAAGCTTTTGATGCAACAGAACATCTTCAGCTTTATCGATATTCACATCAAGTCCATAACTGAAACAACACCAACGGATTAATCAACACTTGACTTAGTCAGAAATGGAAAATGACGCAAAATACGCTAATCGAAAACTAGCGAATAGAGAGTGAAATCGAGGAACCTCGGAGGCAAACGATTGAAGTGAGCCTCCAACTGTTCGCGGAACTCGGGATTGGAAACGGCTTGGTCGTGTCCTGTTTCGAGGAGGCGATTGAAGACGTCATTGCGGACGTCGTAGTTTCCGAAACCGCTGAAGGCGCGCGGCGGCGAGGAGCTCTCTCCAACGCCTTCTACCAAATCCATTCGCCGCGGAAGATGGTTCTTCAAGGGCGCATGGCGTGAAGAGAGTGAGAGAGAGGACGGTGGAGTTGACTGTGGTGTGAGGAGAATCTGAGTGGAAAAGGTAGGGAAGGGTTTGGTGTGATTTGAAGAGGAAATGGAGGGCAATTTGGTCAACCGCGAGGGTGTTTGCCGCCGGGAGCAAAAAAAAAAAGGCGAGATTTTAGGAAAAGAAAGAAAGTGAAAAGGGAAGTAATTGGGTTGGGATTATCGTTCCTCTCACTCCTCGGATTCTTTCAGACGGAAACAAAACCAATCAACCGGGAATTTATTACTATTTTTGTTTTTTGCAAGGAAAACTTGGATAGACTTCAGTTGAAGTTCTCTTGTAAAACTAAAATATTATACTGATTAAATTATATTGTGCCATTTTTCTAACATAATATTATCATGTTAAGCAACATGATAAAATAAGATTGTTTTTAATATGATTGTGGTTCTTTCAGTAGACTTGTTTTATTGTTTTGTTTGGTTCTAAGTAAAAAACAGCGTTTTTGCTTTATATAATAATATAGGATTTTATTATTTTCATTTGCTTTAATAGTGTCTTGCTGTCAAAGATAACGTGACAAACAAGATTATATGTCATCCAAATATGTAAGGTTAGAGATCTTACTTATACAATTTCTCTCTCGCATATCATCGTTTAATTGGAAACTAGCAATGATAAGAATTACATCTGTAAAAATGTATACTACAAAAATCTAAAAGTTTAATAAATTTGAATATTACCGTTGGCATGTTAAAGAAAATAATACTGTTGAACATTATTTTAGTATTTTAAGGATACTTCTTAAAAATAATTAATAATGCAATTTTATCTTTTACAAAAGGCAAATCATAATTAACAAAAATATAATTTCAATAATTATTATTTTAGTGTACTTTATTTAACAAGGATAATTAATTTAATATAGACCAACATTTATCATCTATTTATTATTCATCGCGTGAATATGCGTGTCAGAACAAACAAGAAAAATTAATGTGAAGAAATGGCGAAAAACAAAATGAAGAAAGGGGAAACTTTTTATTCAAAAGTGCAATTTTTTCATCTCAAAATAATTTAGAAAATGTTATAAATTTAATATATATATTTATATATATATACTTATAACAAATTAAAGATCATACATTTCATACATTTCAAACATTTCAAGTATTTACCTTGGAAAGTGAGAGAAATGATTTAAAGGTGATATAGTTGTTCATTTTTGCGGAATTTGAGAGAGAGGAAAAAAAAGGAAGAGAGGAATTCTCTATTTTTAATCATCTTTCCTGTGTTGAGGAGATATCAAAAATATTACATTTATGCTATCAGTTTATTTTTCAGTTTAATTACGTTAATATGTAAAAATACGACTTTTAAAATCATGTTTACAAAAATAATTAATATAAACAAATTTCAAAATTGTTATTAAAAAAACAATTATTTATTTTAACTTTTTAATTGAAATATTTTTTATAAATATTTTTTAATAAAATGTGTTATTTTATTTATTCATTTTAATATTCATTTTAAAATAAATTTAACTCATCTTATTATAATTTTAAATTACTTTTAAAATCAATGGCAACTTGATAATCTTGTTTTTCTTTTCATTGAACTTAATTTTTAATCTATCACATTCATTCAATGATTCACAAACTTTCCAAATTGTTGCTTTTAAATCTAGTCATTTTCACATATAAATCCCTTAAAGTAAATAACACAAACTTCACCCTCTATTCCACTCAAATTCATCTTCTCTTTCTCCCTCTCCCTCAAATCAATTCACACAAATGAACACACATTAAGAAATTGTCTTAAAGTTTCAAAGAGATGTTTTGTTTATTTCTTTGTAGAGATCTAAAACAAATCAATTTTTATAAATGAACACACCCTAAGATATAGTCTTCAAGCATTAAAGAGATATTTTGCTTGTTTCTTGGTAGAAAGACCTTAGAAATTCAAAAGTTTTTTTATTTAAAAAAAGATTGTAGGAATGAAGGACAAAAATAATATTTTTGTTTTTCTAAAATTTGTTAAATCAATTTATATTTTTTTAAATTAGTGTAGTTAATTATTCTAGGTTTCAACATAAATAAATACAGTGAAACCAAACATCATTAATCATACCCTATACAATGTCCTATTTTAATTATTGAAGTTAATTATTTTAGATTTCAAAATAAATATAATGAAATCAAAATCGTTAATTACACCTTAAACATTATTTTTAGGATACTGATTATCATTTTTCTAACTAAAACAATACTAATATAGTTGTAGAGTGTATTTATTAGATTTTTTATATAATATTCAACGAGAAAGATAAATTATAATTATATAAAAAAAATTAAACTTATTGGCAGTTACGATCGCTATTAAATTTTTAAAATTCTTAAACTTACCCACAATTAAAAACGCAACTAAAATTTTGAAATTCCTAAATTTAGTCAATATATTTTTAAAAAATTATTTTATAGACATTTTTAACAATTGTAGTGACAATTATTCCAATGATTATAATAAATTGACGTTATTATGATTTTATAGTACTAATGTGTAAACTAATTAACTGACAAAAGAAAAAATAGTGATAGAAAAAATAGTGATAGTTATACTCGTCACTAAATAATACATTAAACTTACCCTAAAATTTAAAATTTTAGTAATGAAAGCAAACATCACACACTTATAGATTAAAGATATAATATATATCAATTAATTGAATTCAAAATTTACTAGTTGTATTTAACTCATGTGAATCAACCTTAAATGCGTCTTTCCTATAGCTAATGGGAAAATGTTTTATAGAAAATTGTCATGCAAACTTTAGTCGTTGTAAAGATTGAGTTTGGCTTGAGACATTATCAAAGTTATTTAGTTAAAAAATTTCGTTTTATAATTTATAATTAATTCTAATACTCTAAGTCAGGACAGACAATATGCTGAAGAGAATAAATATATAAAATTATAAAAAATAAAATAAATTTTGTTCATATACTTAATAATAAATTTAACAAAATTATGAATGTGTTTGTCGATGTTCGTTTACGTGTAAAACCGTCATATCCATTGGTGCAAATTGTTGATTTCATTTATTGACTACAGAATGCATACTATAATAATCCCATTATTCGTGAAATCAAAGTAAATATGCTGACATGTAATATTTAACTATAAATACACATTTATAAGCAAATTAAATCATTATTGAAAATACTAACATTGAATTCACGAACCACTCATGGCAACTAAATTTTTAAAGAGTTATGTAATTTTCGTTGTAGTCATATAATTTTATTTTCTTGATGCTATACAACTTTAACTATTTTATCAACTTCTCTTTTTTTTTTATACACATTATTTTCGTTGAAAGATATTTACATTTTAAACTTGATAATAAATACGAAACATGTTTATTCCGTTAGTTTCTTAAACACAGGTTGATCCTAGTTTTCCCAAGTCATTATTTCATATGTTCTTTCCGTTTAACAAGGTAACCTTAATTTTAATAACAATAGATTAATAAAAATGAAGTTCTTGGAGTTAGTTTTTCCAAACTTTATACAGAACCATAAAATATCTACTTGAAACACATAAACAAAATCAAATATATAATTCATCATCATTAATAAAGTTAAGGTTGGCAGCATCTTGTGTGTGCATAGATGTTCTGTAGTTTATTTTAGGTACTACAAAAATTCAAATACACTGGTAACACTTTATCATGATGTTTCTATACATGGTTATGAATTTAAGTAATTATTTATAACATATTTACCTAAAAAACTCTAATTTTGTCTTTTTTTTTTCACAGAGACACGTAAAATGAGAAAAAAAAATATTAGCTGTGATATTATACTAATTATTTATTGTTGAGAATAATAGTTAATAGGAGAGAAGTTGGACATGTATGAAAGGTATTTTTTTTTTCCAATAATACTTTATTCTATATTTAAAGTGACATCTAAAAAATACTTATTTTAAATATGCATGAAAATCTCTCATTCCCCTGATATACGTTTTTCTTTTTCGAAGTTTAGAAAAAAAAACAAAGTCACGAAAGTAAAAAAAGAAAAATCTTAAAATTAGAAAATACTATTCACATGTCATTTATCAATATCATTATCATAAAAAAATTTGAAATGAAATCATATCTAAACTGTTGCTTTTCAGTAGGAGTGTCAAAGCACGTTTGACTTGTCAATTTGCCAAAAATATTATGAATCAGATTGAAGTTTTTAACCTGTAAATTCATTTTGATCTTATTTGTCTAACTTGTCAAATTGGTAGATCAGTTTGTTCTTAACTCGCTGACTTATTTTTCTTTATTTTTATTTGTATTTTTTAAAATAAAAAAATACATATTTTATATTATATTCTTGTATAAATATAAATATGCAATATTATTATAATTTAAATTATTGACACTTATTAATTAAGTTATAATTATTAATTATAATAGAATAATTTTAACATGTAAATATAATATTTTTTTAGTTATCTAATTACAAATATTAATGGATCGCTTAAAAATATTTATCGATTAAATATACTCTAAATATGTATTTATAAATATATGTATAAACAAATTTTATAATTACAAATTAAAAAAATTTAAAAATTTAAAAGAAATTAAAAAAAAAACGGTAGTGGCCTATCAGCTTATCCGTCTTATAACGAAACAAATTATAATTTATTACTATTTTTTATGATGGATTAATTTGAGGGGCTTCTCCTTGCATCTCAAATTTTCTTCAGTACTCCCAATAATTATCATTTTATCCCTAATAAATATTTACCTGACAGGTGGGTGAAAGCAGTAAATGGTATCTATTGCAAGGCAACAGTGCTTTCATTTTTTCTGTTTTTATTTGTGCACACAACTTTGCACCCCAAATATTTTGACGGGTCTTGCTAACCAGTGCCCTAAGGGCACTGGTTAGGGATAATTAATATACATTGGATCCTACAAAAATACATAGATAAGTGTAATATTAAATAAAATCTGACCTAATAACCATTAATGCAACTTTATTTTCTTTAAAAGACAAGAATGTCCATAAATATTGTACATGTCTATTTAATATTTTATTTAATGTTCATAAATAAAATTTAAAAACTAATTAAATAATAAAATAACTATATTTTAATGTTGTTAAAATTTAAATTAACAAAAAACCAACAAAAAAATAGTGGTAAACATCTAAAACTTAAAAAAAAAACATAAGAAAGTATAAATTAACAGAAAAATCAACAAAAAAAATACTGTTAAACATCCAAAAATTGTTACAGAAAAAGAATAATTAAAGTGTCAATTTAAGACATAATTGATTTTTTTCTTTTTAGTAGAGACCTTAAAAATTTCAAAAACTTGATTTGTAACAGTAAGTTATTGTCTACACATTTAAAAGGGTATCTTTGTCTTTATAAAATTTATTATGTGCATTTATACTATTTTAATTACTGTATTTAATTATTTCAGCTTTCAATGTAAAAATGATGATATCAAAACACATTTATTATTCCTTAACCAGTGCCCTAAGGACATTGGTTAGCATTCTCCATATTTTGACATCCATTTCTTGTTTCCGTTTTCTCCACACTTTCTTTCACAATATCAGTGCTTCTTGTGCTTCAAGGTGGCAATGGTCCTTGCCTCTGCCTGTACTTCAAGTTCGTCCTCTTGTCCTATTGTCACATGTTCAAGCTGCCAGTGGCCCAAGCTCCATGCACCTCAGTGTTTCATTATTTTTTTTTTTAAAGTTGTGTTATTGTCTTCTTTGATTTGAATGTTGGAATATTATTTGTTAAGATCCATTTTATAATATTTTTTTCTAAAATGAATGTCGATATCCGTTTTAGAAAAATAAAAACAAATCTCAACATTTATTTAGTATATTTTTATTTTATTTTTATATCATGGATGTCGATATCCCTTTCAAAATAATATGAAATAGATATCAACATCTGTTTTATTATTTCTTTTGTTTGTTAATGAAACGGAGGTCCGTTTCACATTTTACGATGGACAAAAGTAAAAATAAGAAAAGTGTTGGAAATACAGGAGTAAGAGTTGAGGGTACAGTGAAAAAAAAAAAAAAATAACGTACCCGAGAGGCCGGTTTTGCCACCCTACTTTTGAGTTGAGTCTTATTGAGATTTGTGATTTAGATAAAAATCAATATACTACACCAACCACCATGTGCATTTTTATGGAGTTTAAAAATTGGCAACGAAGGAATTGAACCGAAATTCTCTGAATCTCTTTCTTTATACCAAAGACTTTGGAATTCGATTCTATCACAAACATTACAAAATATATTTATATGTTCTTATGATGACTATTAATTAGCACGAAGACCTATATGTCCAACACCACGCGTGGGTAAAAAGGTCTAAAATGCTTCCCAACAAAATTTAATTAAAAATCACATGATTCACGCATCTTTGTTAATTTATTATTCATTACTTAGCATTGCATTATAAATCAGCTCTTTCTTCAACCCTCACCTAAGTTTTTGTTTTACCTCTTTTTGTAACTATTTTTCTGATTATCCTGATCAAAGCTTCTCATATAATTTTCAGGACCCTAAAAGTTTGGCACGTGTTAAAACTACTATGGCTTGCTCATCTTTCCTCTTTATATATTTGTGCATTAGTCACGTTTATTTGTTTTCGTGTATGATGGTCCGTTAGCAATTGAATCAACATTATTTAATTACATATTTCTTTTTTTTTATAATTTTGAGTATTAAATATGTATGTAACTTCTAAATTTCTACATGAAATTGAAATTTATTTTTTTTGTGAAATGTTGTACTTATAGATTTTTTAAGTCACAAGTAAATAAATATATTAAACGGTTAAAGTTAATCAAGTATTATACCATAATATATTGTATGTTGTTTTCATATCAAGAGAAATAATATTTATAAAGACATGATTGAAGGTGTCATGTATGTTTCGATCACATGATATGCAAGGAAAGGAAAGCGTTAAGTTGAAGGAAAAAGACTTAATTTCAATCTCCACAAAGATTAAGGGCCTGTTCGCTTTGGTGAATTTTCTATTTCAGCTGAACTGAGAGGATGGATTATCAGGGAAAGTAGACGTTCGTTTGGGATGATATAAGGGCGATTAGTTGGAGTGATTTGAAGGATGAGTGATTTCTTTTCATCTCGTGCGTATTTGGCGGATTTGAAGGATTGTTCTACCAAATTACCCTTTTATCCATTGTCACCTTCTTTTTCACGTGTTGTAGTAACAAAAATTACCTTTTTTTTTCACGTGTTGGATCGATCCCAAAATTGTAGATCCAATCCCTCATGTTTTTGGAACGGATCTCCTCTTCGCTGGATTCGATCTGAGCAAGTGGAGAGTGGATTGGATCCCTTCTGTGCGGATCCAATCCTTTGTGGTGTCTTCATTCATACAACTTCCTTCCTACAACTAAATTAATTTATTCTATTAATTGTTGTTATGCATTTCTTTAAAGTGTAGTATTATATAAAAATTTAAAAAATTATTATAACTCATACAAATATTAATTTATACTACTTTTTACTTAAAGGGCAAAATGGTAAACTATTTTTTCTATATATTAGAATTTTTTGTTTTATCTATCACATCAATCAAATCACTCACAAACTCTCACAAACTTCACTTTCAAAATCACTTCTAAATCTCTTAAAAAAACTCATATTTTATTCTCAAATTCACTCAAACTCATCTTCTTCTCCTCCCACAAATCCATCTAGCCAAGCGATGAAAGCCCAAGAGATTTTTAGAAAAATAAGTAAAAGGAATCCTAAGTCGGAAATGATGCTTCTTCGTGCACCTCCCTGTTTTTCTTCGTACACTCCCGTAGAAGTTGAACTCCTCAAATTATTCCTCGTTACAAATATAATAAAAGTTCGTACATTTCTTTATTTTAATATTTTTCAAATTGTATGTTCCCGAACATATTTTCAAATTTGGAAAATATTTTTCAGAGTATATAGTAAAAAAAAATCATAATAAGTGTTTCAGCATGTATTTCCAAATTCAGAATATCTTTTAAATCACTTATTCCAGGGTTGTTTTTTTTTTTAACACCCATTCCGAAATATAATTTTTTTTTCTAAAATACAAAAGAAATTCAGGAATTTCTCTCTATCAACACCATCTACCTATAAAGACAAAAAAATGAAGAGGAGTGCAGCGGTTGCAGCGCCGACCTGATGCAGAGACAGAACGGGAACGAAGAGGAAGTGTGGGACGACACATGTAAAGATAATTGGGGTTATCTTTTTACTTTTTACTCTAGAGTAGAATGGGTATTAAAATAAATTATGGAGGTGCAGAAGAAATAAATGGGGCCCAGGAAGGGGGAGCCAGTTGGAAATCTTATACTCCGCATAAATGGCCCAAACGTCAGCCCATTAACACGAATACAGAACCAGACAAAACCCGCTATTCACTTATGATGTATTTGATAGAGCAGAAATAAAAGATAATTTTCAGAAATTATGGATTTATCATAGTATTTTTTATTTATTTCTCTATCTCAATCATTGTTTTCTATTAAATCAATTAAATTACATACTTAATAATTTTTTGCTACATTGATAGACTTAAAAAATATAACCCAAATCATACCAAATTTCAATTATGAACTAATTAAGAATTAAATTAGTTGAGAGATTGAGGTAACAATTAAGGAATTTCCACCAAGTTCTGTGATGGGGGTAAGAAAATGTTGGAGAGGAGAAAGATCACGATCATTACAATCTTGAGCAGAAATATAATTAATATTTTTTAATTTTCTAAGTAACTAGCTATATCCTTTCATATTTAAATGTTCCACAAGTTAGGTTAACTTAATCGGTTTTTAGTTTCATCCATTGTTTATACCTTTGTTTGGATTAAGTTTAAATTAAGTGAAGGAACCGAAAACACAGAAAACAGATTGAAATTGTTCGAATTAAGATAATAATAGTAAAAAAAAGAAGAAGTAACTTGTACTTATCGCGTTAGTACTTCTTATCCTATAAGTATATGTTGATTACAAGTTGTGTTTTTTTAAAGATTTTCTTAGCAAACTAAAATTTTAATATATTTTAAGAAAGTTCAAGTTACAACTTATTAAAATATTTATTTTTAAAATCCTTGTTTTACATATTTGAAAGGAAACCAATTCTAAATCAAAGAATTTTGGTTTAGAGAAAAAAGACAAAAAAATATTGTTTTCTAAAAGGAGTTAGACAAGAAATACTTAATTGTATTTAAGAAAAATTGAGTTAGTTGTTACTTATAAATAGGGCAAGCTAATTGAGTACGTATTTCTTATCCTTTTAAGTATATGCAAATTACAACTTGTGTTTTTTTTTTTTTTTAAAGAATCTCTTAGCAAACTAATCTTTGAATATAATTTAAAAAAGTTAAAGTTATAACTTATTAAAATACTTGTTTTACATATTTGAAAAGAAAACAATTCTAACTCAATTTTGATTGAGAACATTTCTTCCAAAGAAAAAAGGTTATGTAAGTATAGGCTATAATTACAACTTGTGCTTTTTTAAAAAAAATAAAAAACTAAACTTTGAAAAAATAAAACGAAGAAAGCTCAAGTTATAAGTTACTAAAATATTTCTTTTTAAGGTATTTGCTTTAAGAGTTTGTCACACTTCACTTCTTAAAACCTCTTTTCTTTCCTTTTCATAGTTTCTTTAAGACTAAATTAAAAAAAATAATAAAAAATTTAAATAAACCAAACTAACAAATTAGAAAACTAAATCATTAATTAAACTTTTATATCATTCAAATTACGAAAAGAGATAGACTATTATATAAAATGAGTTCAACTTACAAATTAATATTATTTCCAATTTAAAATTTTAAGTGAATAAATTTATAAGTGTTATTTTATACCTAACTAATATTTTTACTTTTAGAGAATGTGATATCTCAACTCACACATAAATTTTTAACACGTTTTTCTCACTAATTATTTGTCTTCCTGAAACTTAGTTGTCCCATAATTATGTTGTTGTCTAAAAGTATTGTTGGGATGATCCTACAGGCACCAAAAAGATCACTTCCAAGAAACCCATTATTGGAAGTATAACTATTTCTGGCCATAAGTTTCTGGGTGTAGTGTAATAACACGTGAACAATGCATAAACATATTAAGTGATGTTGAATATATTGCTTCAAGAGATGTCCCAATCACAGGTAGTGGTTCTGGGCATGCATCAATTTTTCTTTGGTATGTCATCAAAAGAAAAGGTTTTGTGGGACTTCAAAGTGATGTGCATAAATGCATAGACAATGCATGCCGGCCATTTACAACATCGATTACGAAATGCTAGAATTGGTGCAATGTTAAGCAACATCGTTGTCTTTGAAACATTACCAGACAAAGGCTAATAAATAAAAAAGTAGTGATGCAACATGTTACCATCCAAATGTGGGATTCTTTTGTTGATGAATTTCTTCAGAAACGATCCATTTGGTTTGAAGATGAACTTCTGAACAATAACCGACAAAAAAAAGCTCCTTTTTAAATTGTTCATATCATAACTCGATTAAAATGTTATTTTTATCAAATGATGTAATTTAATTCAAATAATTAAAATTAATGAATGAGTATGGAATTTAACTTGGAGAACAACTAGATTAGAGTGGAAAGAAAAAACAAAACATGACTTAATGCATATCATAAATGACCAAAAGAAACTATGAGGATTCCTGGATATGGTTGAAGGAAGAAGAATGATTATATACACTAAGGTATGCAAGACATTATAGGTGGAGAAGACAATAGTGGTTTTCAATCTCTTTGGTCCTTAAACGTGCTTTCAAAGGCACAAATACTAAGATAGAGGGTAATGATGGATACGGTGGCAATTAAGACCATTTTAATAAGCAAAGACATACATTTAGGAAATGTCTTATGCGAGTTGTATGCAGAAAGTAATGAGAGTGTCATACATATCTTCTTTGACTGTAAAATAACTAAACAAGTGTGGGAGATGTGTGATCGATGCATCATAACAAACCAAGTGCCAATTTCTAACACTTTTATCTTATGCAACTTAATGGAAAACAAAACAGAAGTTAAAAAGGAATGTGGTTGGCCATTATCTAGGAAATCTGGAAGCATAGAAGCAGGATTATTTTTAAGCAAAGGAAAATAGACCCAAAAAAAATCTTTTGTATGATACAAGTGAGTGCATGAACTTGGATGAAACATAAATCACCAAATATAACATTTCACATAGTGATTAATACCAATGGCCAATTCAATGCTTAAAATAATTGTGATTCTATCAAGAAATTACTACTCAATGACAAACACACTGGGTTTGAAAGTAAGGAAGTGAGAACTTATTTTGTAGGAAAGGAGTGTATGGGAAGAGTTGGAAAATATATGTTCTATTTTTGCAGGGGATGAGATTGCAGTGGAGCACAAATGCTCTTTCTATATGGAATAGACAACAGGACAATACAATTCTTTTACTGAATGAAACTGGGTGACAAAAAGCACATGCAAGCATGGGGGACAATGTTATAGCAGGTTAAACAAGGGTAGACAGTCACTAGAAAAATGACATTATGCCCATTACGTCGTAGAGCATAATTTCATGTGACTCTTAATATGAAGTGGTACTAGATATGTCTATCATTCTAGAACATCTGTGCATTTATAGATTGTTGTAATATTAGACTAACATATTAGTCTCTCCTCAACACTTTGTTAGCATAGGTACCTAAAAAATGTGTAAACCTTATGTGAAGGTATCCTGTAACTCTTTTTGTAGAAGAGTTAGAATATCTCAATTACTCTATTTTATTTAATATATTCATTTTTTTGCTGATAAAAAAATTAAAATTAAAAACAGATGGTTTCACAATATTTGTTAGGATAATGATATTTTGACCAACTTTTTTTGATCAATTTTTAACCCAGCATTTCAATCACCCTTAGATCATCCTATCATATTACTAAAAAAAGATAATTGAAAGATGATTTGAGTGGTGGATTAAAAATGGATTAAAAATTCGAGTCAAAATATCATTATTATATTTTTTATTCAAATTTTTAAAACTAATTCATCATTTTCTTGCCATGTATTCAGCTAATCTACCCTCACGATGTGAGTTACGTTTCGGCATGATAACTCTAACGGAAATGTGAGAGAGAACACAAATTAAGAGACAAGCCTACTATGTGAAACCAAAATTTGTTTGCTGTTTTAATCTCCTAAAGTTATAAAAAGAAATTCAAGATCTCACAAAACTATAAATTTTTAGAAACAAATCTTTTAGATGTTACACGTTTTATGCATGTTTATTGTGTAGTATGCATATATTTTTTCTTGCATATAAAGTTTGTTGGAAGTTTCACATCAACTAAAGATAAGACAACTTCATAGTATATAAGTGAAGTGTGAATCTTATCTTATAAATTAGTTTTGTGAGGTTGAGTCAGACTTAAATTAATCTAATTTAAATTTTAGTGTTATCCAAATATTTATTATTATATTATTTACATTACCATAATTTAAAATATATCATTACAAGAAAAATGTTTTGAAAACAAATTATTAGTCTTTAAAGTTGTAAAATTAACCACTAATTTAATTAAAAATATAATTTTAATAAGTAGCTAAGACGGATATATCTAATAAAAGGTAAATTTAAGTTTTGATTTAGATATCAGTTTAGTTACTCTCAGAAACCAACTCCATATGTTATTATATCAAAACGACTGTGTTATTTAAGAATACAGAGAAGTGAAAACGTATGATTCATTCTGTTTTTTCTCAGCTTCGCTTGGCCTGCACTTCTCTTCTCCTTTTCTTTTCTGCATAATCAACGGCTTCTGTTATTTCAGTTTATCCGTTAGTTTCTCTTTCTACCATCTTTATGTAAATAATACAGAAACACTTTTTCCTTTTCTTCCTTTCAGTTCAGTTGCTTTATTCTTTCCACTATTATTTGTTCTGCTGTTTTCACCTTTATGTCACATTGACTCTGACTTTTTGGGGAATGCACGTTGTGCTTTTCTTGGCTTATCACAGCACTTGTAATATACAGCTTTCTAAAGAGTTAATTGTATTTAACTTACGTCTAAGAAAAGGTAAGCCAAGTAGCTTTTAAAATAAAATAAAAAATACTCATTTTTCCATATTAGGAACAAGTTGCTCAAAGATAGATTTTCGACTATAAATGCACGTTACCATTTGTGTCTTTTGCATATGCACTCTCTGGTTGATTCTCAGACACAGTATATGGAGAATTCAATGGAGAAGAACGTGGCAATGTTTTTTATTCCAACAACTCGTGCTACAGAGTTGTTGTCAACTGAGGTTAGTAGTGACAATGTCTCTGGAGGAAAAAAGAAGTTGCAGATAGATATTGAAGACAAGCTTGCCATCACCGAGTTCAATGGCGAGACACAACCCAATTTGGATTCAGTTATTTCTCACTATATTCAAAGTCTAAATCAGACCAACTTACGATTCTTGGGTACCTTTCATGTCATAACTTGTTTTACATTATTCTTAAAATATAAAATGACACTTCAACAAATATTGATCTATAATACGTGCCAACATGAGAACATAATTTTTGATATTTTTATACTTTTCTTGTTTATCTCAATGCACTTTCAGGCTACCCCACTAATCAAAACTTCAACTATGACACATTAGCACCATTGCTTCATTTTCATTTGAACAACGTTGGTGATCCATTTCGAGGGAGCAGCTTCTCCATGAATTCAACATCATTTGAAGTTTGCGTGCTTGATTGGTTTGCAAATCTATGGGAGATAGAGAAGAGCAAGTACTGGGGATATGTCACAACAGGTGGAACCGAAGGGAATCTTCATGGGATTTTAGTAGGGTTAGTTTCGTTAAACCTGGTGGTACAGTTTCTAGACACTTTTGATGCTTCAAAAATATATGTTCTAAGCACAATCATCGACTTATATGTTTTACGTAGGAGAGAAAAATTTCCAAATGGGATTTTATACGCCTCACAAGATTCCCATTATTCAATCTTCAAAATTGCAAGAATGTATCGAATGCAATGCATGAAGGTTAGCACTTTGGTCTCTGGAGAGATTGATTGTGATGAACTAAAGACATTACTTCTTGCTCACAAGGACAAGCCAGCCATCATCAATCTTAACATCGGTCTCCTCTTACCTTTGACATCTATACATATAACAAATTAATAACATGCACGCACTTGTTGTATAAAATTTGAAAGGTTTCTTTTTGCAGGGACAACTATGAAAGGAGGGGTTGATGACCTTGATCTTGTAATAGAAATACTTAAGGAATGTGGTTTCACTCAAGACCGATTCTATATTCATTGTGATGGAGCTTTATTCGGAATCATGCTGCCTTTTATCAAACAAGTAAGTGCTACACATACATCACTACCTAAGAACATCTCTTCGCTATAGGTTGGATATATGGTGGTGATTATTAAGAATTGAGTTTAAATCTAAGGATTATTTTATTTATATATTATAAATTAATATAATGTTTAGTGGATATATAATCTCAACACATCCATCATTAGTTGATTGCTATTATATAATGATTTTCTTTTCTCCACATAGATTTTTCCGTTTGTTTAATTAAAATTGTATGTGTGAACCTACGTAATTATATGTACAATATTATCATTCATCTTCAGATCATATGAAATGAAAAATTAAAATAAAATAAAATAGAGTAGAAAAAATTAAGTAGAGAATTCTTTCAGATAAACCATGTTATTTCTACCATTTTTTATTCATTTCTGTTCACACGAACAAAGAGTATTGAATTTCCAATTTAACCAAAATATCTTATATTTTATAAAATTTCATTCAAGTTACAAAAAAGAGATAGACTACTAAATAAATAAGTCCAATTCACCGATATTATTTTCAATTTAAAATGTTAACTCAATGAATTTTACGAGTCTTATTTTTTTTATGTAACTAATCATTCTTAATTTCAGACAATGTGATATCTAAACTCACATAAATTCTTTAACACACTAATATTGTCACTGATTATTAAATTTCTGGTTGTCCCATTTGAAATTGTTAATTATGTGGTTGTCTACAGGCACCAAAGATCACTTTCAAGAAGCCCATTGGAAGTATAACTATTTCTGGCCATAAGTTTTTGGGATGTCCAATCCCATGTGGTACTCTAATAACTCGTCAACAATACATAAACGTGTTAACTGATGTTGAATACATTGCTTCAAGAGATGTTACAATCACAGGTAGTCGTTCTGGTCATGCATCAATTTTTCTTTGGTATGCCATCAAAAGAAAAGGTTTTATGGGACTTCAAAGCGAAGTGCATAAATGCATTGCGAATGCATGCCATCTACAACATCGATTACGAAGTGCTGGAATTGGTGCAATGTTAAACAAGTTTAGCAACATCGTTGTCTTCGAAAGACCACCAGACGAAGACTTTGCTCGTAAGTGGAGTTTGGCATGCGAGGGAAACATTGCACATGTAGTAGTGATGCAACATGTTACCACTGAAATGTTGGATTCCTTTGTTGATGAGTTTCTTCAAAAACGGTCCATTTGGTTTGAAGATGGACGATTTCTACCTCTATGCATTGCAAGTGACGCCGGTTCTAGACACTGTGCTTGTTCAATACACAATTCAATGCGGTGATTAAGAATCTATCATTTAAAATAATACATCTCATGCTATATATATAAACACACGTTTCAGATTGCTAAAAGTGGTCAGATTTGTTATCAGTTGACTTTTAGCGATTATTTCTTAAAAACTAGTATGTGAAGTCTAATTTGTTAGTGGACTTTTTGTGTGATTTGAGAATGGATTGGAGATTTGGAATTGAAAATGAATAAGTGTTTTATTTTTTATGAGTTTTAATTGATTTATTAGTTTGTTATTTTACTTTTTTTCAATGAATATGTTGTAAAGAAGAAGTAAAATTCTAAAATTTTAACTAATTAAATACTAGTATACCACCAATGATTGATTAGTGGACTGAACAACCGATTATAGAATAAATGTCATATTAATATTTATCCAATGATAATCACGAATTAATAAACTATATGCTGATTAAGGTGTGAATGATTATGTAAGGTGAGGTTTGCATTCCACTTATATATTTTGAAATTGTCTTATTTTTAGTCGATACGAGACTTCTAATATCAAGTACCATCCAAACGACTTTGAACAGACGAAAAACCTTGAAGACTGTACGGACAAAAAAAATGAGCGTCAAGGGACAAACTATATTGAAGTTGTGGATATTCGATCGTCCCATACTAAAACAATATCTTTTTCCAATTCATTTTCCAAATAAAGCAATTTATTATTTTTTACAATTATATCCAAATGTTAAAAATAGAATATATTTTACATAATTTATATAACTGACACAAAAAAAAAACTCCTTTTTAAATTGTTTGAAAAGAAATGCCCGTGTAGAATTACTTAACATTAGGGGTGTCAAAACGGGCCAGCCCGGCCCGTTTTGGCCCGGCCCGTTTTTGGCCCGTTTTAAATGGGCTGGGCCGGGCTAGCCCGACAAGGCAAAATGGGCTGTTTTTTTGGGCCCGGCCCGTGGGGTGGCGGCCCGGCGGGCCGGTGGCCCGGCCCGCCATCCTTTTCCTGATATGTTCATTTTGTGGTCCAAAATCAGATTTTAAATCTTTTCATTTCAAATTTAGTTGACTACATGCAAATATACTTATATTAACATACTGCATATGCATTAATACAACAATAGTCCATCATCACAAAGTCCAAACAAATTGAAATGATTAAAACAAAATGTAAATGACGTCTGCCTCTTTCATAGTCATCATGAAGATCA
>Ga0214543_1003002_pt1 | contig 33019 bp, 40 predicted proteins | sample CNSS2metaG_FD_160094 | JGI IMG/M metagenome (GOLD analysis project Ga0214543, IMG submission 160094) | Root nodule microbial communities from cowpea collected in UCLA plant growth center, Los Angeles, California, USA - CNSS2 | ecosystem: Host-associated > Plants > Roots > Nodule | place: USA... | reverse complement strand
TTTCTCATGTGTTAATGGCTTCATATAAAAGCCAAAATTTCACTCATTTGTAGACACTCTTGAAATTTTAAGCAATAGATGCAACTTGAGTTGAGAGCACTCCTCCCTCTATTGCCTTTGAGAGTCATTACTTTCTAGAGATTTCCTCTCTCTACCTCTAACCACCTTCCCTAGGCTAGCATAGATTAGGAAATCCTATCACCTCTTTCACCTTCCATTGCTTGCAAGTGCCTTCCAACTTGCCTCCATTCCTTCACCATTTCCGCTGCCCATGGAGCTCTTCATGCACCTTTGGAGCTCCACCACGTACCCTCTCCGTCAAGTTGCCTATCCTTACTTCTATCCAACTCGATACTCTCACTACTACTAGACGTAGACATGCTATCACTACTAGACATACCTGGTTTCGTTTTTACAGGAAGATGTCGGTTGAATTTGGGAAATAGTAGGACAGTATGACGCGGACAAGATCTCTGAATTCAAAACTCTCGCAAATGAAACAAGTAACCCCTCACCCGTTTTCAAACCTATATTTATATTCCAGGGTCCCAAACGACGAAAACTCTTCCCGCCAAAGTAAAACCCCAGACCAATCAACACCATCATTGCGAAATATACGATTTTGGAAAAACGACGGCGCCAAAACTTCTTGATTGGACCCCTAGCACCCCTTCACCTACCTTCTGACGGTTACCACTTTTTAGCCTTAACAATGTTCATCACACTTAAAGGCTGGGGGACTGGTGTACCACACCTAGCCAGTTCTGCTAGCATACCAACACATATCACCCTTGACCGACAACTCCCATCGGACAAGGCTAGGGGACTGGTGTACCACACCTAACCAAACTCAATCAAATAAGTAAGAAATACATCAAGGCAGCCAAGTATTCAGCCTAGGCTGAGCAAATCTAACTTATACCGGACCTGGTCTATTTAACGATATAAATGATAAACCTCACGAACATGCTAGAAGACAACCCAAGTACACGACCTAGGCCACCATGGTCTCGAATTTAAATGAACAAAGGCTAAAGTAACAACAAAATGGCCAACATGGATAGTACACGGCCAAGGACGACATCTGACAAGCCAAGAAATAAACGGATCAGACCGCCCTCGAAGACTTAGTAGAATGGAGGTCTCCGCGTTCGATGGACCTTGGAGGCCTGGGTTAGGGCCCAGACCTACTCATAACCCAGGCTAGGGCCCAAACCAAGGTCTGGCCCATTGGTTAAATGACCATCATTAATACTCTATAAATACGCATGGACCCCACGAATTAAAGGTACGCATTCATTAATCATTGATTTGACTCTTTGAGAGCTTTGACTTACTTGAGCTTCGGAGACTCTTCTACAGGTAACCCCTCCTGGGTTCAAGCTAACATGTACAGACTGGAGCGAAACCAACCGAAGAGATAGCGGACTACATGGTAAGGTGATACTTGTGCCTAACTCATCTTATTTGTTCTTTGCAGGAACAGGAACAAACAAAACATTGTGAATGATAAATTCGGGAGAAAAATGATTGTTCCAGATATGTGAGCACTAACAATGGACTTATCAGGTAAACTTATTTGTACAAGTTTAATGTTAGAATAATTTGAAAAATAATTTAGAAAAGATGCAACATGATCTGTTGCTCCCGAATCTATGATCCAGGGGACATTGTGAGTGGTGTAAGAGGTATGGTGTGTGTTAGTGCAAGAAATAAAGGAGGTACCACTGGACTCAATTTTTTTGATCATTTGGAGTGTTGATGAGATTCACTCTATTGGGCTGAACGAGAGAGTTGGGCCCTGTTACATCAGAAGCATTTTTTTTATTGTTGTGGTTGAAGCAAAGACATTAGGGTTTGATATTAGGCCTGGGTCAAAGTGATGGGGCCTCCCTCCTTCTCAGAACCGTTGCCTCCCTTAGTTGGTTCGATCATAGCTACACTGTTAATGGAGAAAGAGCTAAAGGCATCGCAGTTGAACTTTGGCCTTCTTGGGTATTGAGGATGACTAGGGGATAACCATGCTTTCCCCAACACACGTCAATGGTGTGTCCAAGTCGGTGACAATAGGAGCATTTCTGGGTGGAGTCCCCTTTGACAGCGGAAGGAGGACCAGAGCCATGCCTTTTGCTGGAGAAAGAGTGATTAGCTGCATTCACAAAGGCGTTGGGTTCAGTAGGCGAAGACAAAGCAAGTTGTCGTTCCTGTTGGACAACCATGGAGAAGACGCGATTGATAGCGGGGAGAGGATCCATCAAAAGGATTTGGGAATGCACAACATAGAAGCATTCGTCCAGACCTTTGAGGAATCGGATTATGAAATCCTATTGGTGGTAAGTTTTGGCAAGACACGAGCAAGAAGAAAAGGGTCTGTAGTTATCGAGTTCTTCCCAGAGGGTCTTCAATGCGGTGTAGAACTTAGACAGGACGAGTTCCTTGAGAAAGTCCATATATTTCTTCCTGGAGCCCTGCGATTCTAAGGAGATCACCTTGTGAAAAACGTTCGTGAAGGTCATTCCAAATGTCTATGGCACACTCGAGGAAAATAATGCTTTGGCCGATGGAGGGAGTAACCGAGTTGAGTAACGACGACATGATAAGAGTATTGCACCTTTCCCAAGCAGAATAAAAAGGTTCTTCAACCTTAGGAATAGAAATTATGCCTAACAAGAAAGCCATCTTGTTTTTTGAGATTAAAGCTATTTTAATGGCACGTGACCAGGACTGATAGTTTGTGCCATCAAGGATAGGGGTTATGGAGACAGAGGAGGGTCCTTCACTAGAATGAATGAAGAAGGGACTGGATGGGTTCATGGTAGGATCAGTGGCTTCATTGCCACGATTTTAGTTCTTAGGACCTTCATTATTGGACCTCTTTGGACTGGCAGGAGGAGTAGAAGACATTTGGGAGGAATAAGCAAACCTCCAGGAGGGCACTCTGATACCATATAACGAAGGATGATAAAAGGTGACAGTGTTTGGCAATAATCAAAAGGTGTGCCTTCAATAAAAGATCATCCAATATTTATATACAATCAGTATCCTAAATACAATCCCTTCTATTCTATAATTTTAATAGCAGAAAGGACAAAATAACATAACTGTTCCTGCAAAGAACAAACAAGATCAGTTAGGCACAAGCGTCACCTTACCAATGTAGTCTGCTATCTCCTCAGTTGGCCTCTTCCTGGTTGGTACATGTCGGCTTGGACCCGGGAGGGGTTACCTGTAGAAGGGACTCTGAAGCTCAAGTGAGTGAAAACTCTCAAAAGGTCAAATCAGGTGATTAATTGAGTAATGAATGCGTACCTTTAATTACTAGGGTCCACGTGTATTTATAGAGTATTAATTACGTTTGATTATGCCATGGGTCGGGCCCTAGATTGGGCCTTAGCTTGGGCTGTAAATGGGTCTGGGCCCTAACACAGGCCCTGAGGTGGACCCATTGAATACTAAGGGGGCTTTGATTTTGCTAAGTATATTGGTTGCCGGCCTAAGCCGACTACTTTCCCTAGCGATTTGTGTTGCTTATGTGCCGTCTTAGGCAGGTTATTCCTCTAGGTGTTTAAGTTACCGATTTAGGCCGGTTAGGCTTAGGTCAGCCCGACCTAGGTTGACTACTTGAATGCTTTGGTATATAGGCATCGTTTTATTGCTATTCTGTTGAGTTGGCTTGGTGTGGTACACCAGTCCCCCAGCCTTGGCCGATATAGGCGTCGGTCAAGGGTGACATGTGTTGATATGCCAGCGGGGTCGGCTAGGTGTAGTACACCAGTCCCCCAGCCTTTAAGTGTGATGAACAGTGTTAAGGTTAAAGGCGTGAAAGGGTTGATTGCAGGTGAAGGGATGTCAGGGGTCAAATCAAGGGAGTTTTTGCGCCGTCGTTTTTAAGGGTCGTGCCTTTTGGAATCATTGTGTCGATTAGTATGGGTTGTTATTTTGGCGGGAAGGGGTTTTTGCCATTTGGGATTCTGGCCTATAAATGTGGATTTTAAAAGAGGTAAGAGTTTATTGGTTCATTTGTGAGAATTTCCAGTTAGAGATCTTGTGTGCGTTTTCTTGTCCGACTAGTTCCCAATTTCAGCCGACATCTTTCCAGAAAAAGAGAAAAGGTATGTCTAGTAGCGATAGTGTGTCATTGTCTACGTCTAGTAATGAAAGTATAAAGTCTGGGAGGAGTAGAGGTAGACCTGTTGAAGAGGAGAGCACCAGTTGTGGGGGTGTGGTAGGCGGGATCCCTATGGAAACGGTGAGAGAGGTCCGAGAAGATCCCCCAAAGGAGTTGGCGGAGAGTAATTGGCCGGCCAAGGGCAGTTACGGGTGGGTGGCTGCCGACGTTCGTAATTAATTATCCTTATTTCGGTGGTCTCGCATGTTGAACTCTTGGCTGAATTGTACACCTGTCATCGCAAAAGGTGTAAGCGGGGGTATTACTTCCCTGGAGAGGGTGAGCGCCATCGACCGTGTGTCTCACGGGCCAGAGGGGGCAACCGAGAAGTTCTTCTACATGTACATGTGTCACTTTTCTCAGTTACATGTGCGGTTGCCGCTAGACGATTTTGCCATGGTTGTGTTGTGCGCGCTGGACGTGGCACCTACGCAGTTGCACCCAAACAGTTGGGCTTACATGTAAGCCTTCCGCATTTTGTGCCAATCCCTATATTTGGAGCCTTCACCTTACGCATTTTTGTACTTCTATGATACTAGGCCCCACCAACCGACTACTTGGCTGTCTCTGATAAGTCATCCCAACATCAGCAGATTGGATGCATTTTCCCAGTCCTTCAAGCATTTTAAGGACGGATACTTCAAATTTGTGGTGAAGGAAGAGGGCAAGACCTATTTCTTGAACGCTTATGGGAGTACGAAGTTCCCGTTTAGCTGGACGGGGACCCCCTCTCAGTATAAGGATATGGGCACCGACGAGTTGTCGACGGGGGATAAGGAGGTGGTGGAGACCTTGATGAAGTTTGTTGATAAGTTTCCCACTAAGGGCCTAGTTAGAGTTTATAATTCGGTGCATTCGATTATTGATATTGAAGGTATCTGTTTGTTACTTAAGTTGTGTTAATGATTCTAAGTTTTTTTAACCGGGGTTTAATATGTTATTGTAGGGCACATAGCGCAATCGGGGAAGAAGAATTTGGCGCTCTTTCAGTCGTTGAGGAAAGAAATGGCTGCTAAAGCCAAGGCAGCTAGGAAGACTGATGTTCCCAACCTGCAGGAATCGGTGGTGGAGGTACACGTGCATGGCGGAACAAAGAGGAAGGCCAAGTTACCGCCTCGAGCCAGCAAGGGGAAGGATGTGAAAAAGGTGAGGGCGGCCCTACTCGGGGCGGGGTCGGCTAGTGGGGTAGGGTCGGCTAGTGGTAGGGATGGCAAAAATACACGTGCCCGCGGATATTCACGGATAAAATCTGCAACGGATAGTTACTACCCGCAGGTATTTATTACCCGCAGGTAGCGGGTAGCGGGTATTTTAATACCCGGTTATAAACGGGTCGGGTATGGGTATCATACTATCCGTACGCGCGGGTATCCGTTACCCGCAAAAAATTAAAATTAAAATTTAATTTATATTTTATTAAGTTAAATTTAATTAAAATTAGAAGTAACAGTATATTTTATTATGTCAAATTTAATTATAATTATAATTATAATTATAATTATAATTTAATTTAATTTATATTTTATTTTTATAATTTTATATTAAAAAATTTATAAAATACATATTTTTTAAAATATTTGCGGGTATCGGGTATCCACGGGTACCCGCGGATTTTAAAAATATATGCGGGTATTTTTTAAGCGGATACCCGGTGGGTAAACGGGCGGGTAACGGGCGGATTTTTTTTTAGCGGGTCAGGTACGGGTATCATACTATTCGTGCCCGACCCGACTTGTTGCCATCCCTAGCTAGTGGGGTGAAAGGACCGGAGTCTGGCTTGATCGAGTTGCCGGAGATATTTGTCAGGAAAGATATTGCGATCAACCTCACAGATACCATTATAAACTCTATTGACGGTATGGAGGCGGACCACATTGTGAGGACGATGGTGGAGTTTGGAAGCAAAGCATTGATATTAAGTCGTCATGTGGGGTCGCTCTATTGACGGGAAGTGAAGGAGGGAGATAGGGAGAAAGTGGAAGAGTTACAGGGAAAGGTTGACAAGTTCGAGGAGGAGAGAGCTACGTGGAAGAAGGAAAGGGAGGGTTGGGAGGAGGAGAGAAAAAGGTTGGCAACTTGGAGGGTTCGTTGTTTGGACTTAGAGGGAAAATTGAAGAAGAAAATAAAAGAGTTGGAGAAAGATTATGATGAGTTAAAAGACAAGTACGATGGTGCTATAGGTGAGCTTGATGACTTGAAGAATTGCATCATACAAGAGCACATCAACGGGTTTGAGAAGGGATTACGTCAAGCAGCCTTTTTCCACCAGGAGGTTGACATTACGGACTCAAAGTTTGATGTGAACAAGGACGTTGTTGATGGGAAGCTCGTCAAGGAAGATGAGAGCAGTCCGGATGAAGAGGCGGAGAAGGAGGCGGCTAAAGAGGAGAAGGGGGCGGGTGATGCCGAGGAGGTGGCTCCTGATGCAGCAGAATAGGACCTTGATTTTTATTGATTTGAAAATATTATTGAGCCTATGTCTGTAATAGCTGGTACATTATGTTACGTTGGTACACTGCTTTGCGTTTATGCTTAATGCGATTAATATTCTATATGTTATTGTGTATGTCAGGTTTTGATGATATGTGGTATATGTATGGCATGATCGATTGTATGTTAGGGGTGTTTGACCCAGGCCACTTACTTGTGGTAAGGGTGGGGAACTTAAACGAATTAACCACGAGTTAAGGGTGTTCGACCGAGGCCGCTTACTTGTGGTAAGGGTGAGGAACTTAAACGAATTAACCACGAGTTAGGGGTGTTCGACCCAGGCTACTTACTTGTGGTAAGGGTGGGGAACTTAAACGAATTAACCACGAGTTAAGGGTGTTCGACCTAGGCCGCTTACTTGTGGTAAGGGTGGGGAACTTAAACGAATTAACCACGAGTTAAGGGTGTTCGACCCAGGCCGCTTACTTGTGGTAAGGGTGGGGAACTTAAATGAATTAACCACGAGTTAGAGGTGTTCGACCCAGGCCGCTTACTTGTGTTATGGGTGGGGAACTTAAACAAATGAGAAAGTTAAATAAAGGGTAGTCGTACAGTTGAGAACCCTTTGCTTTATTTATTGAATCTAGGGTGCCTCGTTAAAACCTCTCTGGCCAAAACCCTCCTTAGGGAAAAAAGACTAGGTGAGGAAAAAGAGTACACCCAAGGTTACAAGTATTCGGCTTAATGCAGTATACATTTAACTGAAGTAGAATTTGAGGTTGGATACATTCCAAGTGTTGGGTATCTCTTCCCCAGATAAATGTTCAAGGCGATAAGCTCCCCCTCCTACGTCTTCACGTATGCGGTGTGGGTCGTCCCAATTGGCAAAGAATTTGCAATCCTTCTTTCTTGCACTACTGGCCATTCTCCATACTAAGTCCCCGATTACGAACGATCGTGGACATAGGTTTGCGTTATACTTTCTGGCAGCTCTTCGTTTGGCGGCTAAGTTGCGTATCTGGGCTTTTTCTCTGAGTTCGGGTAGGAGGCCGAGATGAGTGGCCATGTTTTGGTGGTTGTGGGTTGGGTCGTACAGTTCTCGGCACAGGGATGGTTCGCCAATTTCGACCAGTATCATGGCGTCTGCACCGTAAACTAGGCTGAATGGGGATTTGTTTGTTGATGATTGAGGGGTGCACCTATAAGCCCATAGCACTTCTACTAGCTCTTTGGGCCATCGGCCTTTGGCACTATCTAATCTCTTGCGCAATTCCACTAGGATAACTTTGTTGGTCGCCTCTGCTTCTCCGTTTGTTTGTGGGTGCTCTACAGAACTTGTGATATGTTTGATGCCCAGACCAGTGTAGAACTTGGCTAGCTCCTTGTCTATGAATTATCGGCCATTATCGGTGATGATAGTATGTGGAACACCATATCTACATATAATATCTTTCCAAACAAATTGTTGGACTTGCTGGGTCGTAATCGTGGTCAGCGGCTTGGCCTCTATCCATTTGGTGAAATAATCAACGGCTACAATCAGGAATTTCACCTGCCCCTTGCCGGGTGAGAAGGGGCCAAGGATATCCATTCCCCATTTAGCGAAGGGCCATGGGGATAGTATAGAATGGAGTTGTTCTTATTTCAGGTGGATGAGGTTGCCATGTTTTTGGCATGGTTTGCACTTTCTGATGTAGTCTTGGCAGTCTGCTTCTATTGTCGACCAGAAGTAGCCGACTCTAAGGATTCTAGTAGCCATAGTGCGTGCGCTGGAATGGTAACCGCAAATGCCTTCGTGTAGCTCTTTAATAATATATTGCGCTTGTTCTACAATGACACATTTGAGAAGCGGTTGGTCGTATCCACGTTTGTAGAGGTCATCGCCTATCATGGTATATCTGGCGGCCTTAGCCAGCCAAGTTTTGTCCGCATCTTGTGGGGGGTTGCCAGTTTTTAGATATTGGATATAGGGAGTGGTCCAGTTGTGGTTTGGGGGAGGGGTGGTATTGTCGGCTGGGGAGTGGGTTAGGTTTTGGCAGGTATTTGTGATGGAGGGTGTAGATAACATTTGCTGCAATAGGGATCGGTGGCGGCTTTTTAATTTGGTGCTGGCTAATTTGGAGAGGATATCGGCTCTGATGTTGTCGGTCCTGGGGATGTGTTCGATGCGGAATCATTCGAAGGCGGATTTAATGACTGCGCGAACCAGATGGTAATATTGTAGAAGGCTGGGGTCTTTAATCTGGAATTCGTCGTTTAGGTGCCCTACAGTAAGTTTGGAGTCGGTTTTGCACGTTAACATCTTGACACCAACTTTGCGGGCAAGGGAAAGGCCGGCGAGGATGGCCTTGTATTCGGCTTGGTTGTTTGATGTTTTGAAGGCAAAGTGAAGGGATTTTTCAATGAGGATGTCGTTAGGCCTTTCTAACACGATGTCAGCACCAGCACCTTTTGGATTCGAGGAACCATCTACATGAAACGTCCACTGGTCCTCTATGGGTGTGTGTTGGAGGTCATTGACAAAATCCAAGAGGCATTGGGCTTTAATGGGGCCATGGGGTTCGTAGCGAATGTTGAATTCCGAGAGCTCTACGGCCCAGGATGACATCCGTCCGGCTAGATCTGATTTTTGCAATATTTTTTTGATTGGGCAGTCGATTTTGACGGTGATACTGTGGTTTTGGAAGTATGGGCGTAGGCGGCGAGCTGCGTGGACTAAGGACAGAGCCAACTTCTCCACCATTTGATATCTGGTCTCAGGATCTTGCAGCGTTCTGCTAACGAAGTAGACAGGATGCTGCGTAACCTCTATTTCTTAGAAAAGCGCGGCGCTAACGGTGTGGTCGATAGCTGTGATGTACACTAGGAGGGGTTGGCGAGTGTCCGGCTTGTGGAGGATAGGTGGTGAGGTTAGGGTGGTTTTTAGTTTTTGAAAGATTTGTTCACAGTCGTCAGTCCACGTGAACCGGGTGGATTTCTTGAGGAGTTGGACTATGGGTTGGGTTTGTTCAGCCAGTTTGGGCAGGAAGCGGGAAATGACTGTAAGGCAGCCTATCAGGCGTTGGACCTCTTTGATGGTAGTGGGACTGCGCATCTCGATAATTGCCTTGCATTTTTCAGGATTGGCCTCTATGCCACGCTGGGTCAACATAAATCCAAGAAATTTAACACGATCGACTCTGAATACACACTTGTCAGGGTTGAGGCAGAGGTTGTATTGGCGTAACGCGGAGAAGACCGTCAAGAGGTCTTTGGCATGTTGGTGGTGGCTTGGAGACTTGACAACCATGTCGTCAACATACACTTCGACACATTATCCCATTAGATGGCTGAAAACTTTATCCATCAATCGTTGGTAGGTTGCTCCAGCGTTCTTAAGACCAAAAGGCATAACTCTATAGAAGTAGTTGGCATCATCCGTGATGAAGGCGTTCTTGTTCATGTCAGTTGCGACCATGGGGATTTGGTTATATCCAGAATATGCATCCAAAAAACTAAGCACTTTATTCCCTGTCACGCCGTCAACAAGTCAGTCGATATTGGGTAAGGGGTAGGCATCGCGAGGGCAGGCCTTGTTTAGATCCGTGTAGTTCACACACATCCGCCATTTGCCATTAGCTTTCTTCACCAAGACTACATTAGAAAGCCAAGTGGTGTATTGAGCTTCTTCGATGAATCCTGCCCTCAGTAACTTGTCGGCCTCAGCCTTAACCGCTAGGTGGCGTTCTTCGCCAAGTTTGCACTTTTTCTGGGAGATGTATCAGGCTTCTTTGTAGATGGATAGCTTGTGGGAGGCGACTAGAGGATCCACCCCGAGTAAGTCAGCGGCTGACCAGGCGAAAAGGTATGTGTTGCTTACGAGGATAGGTGTGATGATGGCACACTCGTATGAGTTCAAACCGGTGCCTAAGTTGATGGAGTGGCCATTGGGAAGCTCTAGGGAGGAGGTCTCCTCAACTGGTTCGAGACGAACATCCCGGCCTACTCTGGGATCTAGATCTTCGCCGGCTAGGGCGATGCTGGAGCCAGGTGGTCGCCCAATGTGGTTGGTTTGTTGAATTGGGAGTTGTGGGCGCAGGCTGGCCATGTAGCATTCGCGTGCCAGGCGTTGGTCGCAATGGACAGTGAGGATATCGCCGGAAGGAGAAGGGAACTTCATGGCCAAATGGGGGGTGGAGACAACAACGCCGAGGGTGTTGAGGGAAGGACGGCCTAGGAGAACATTGTAGGATGTTGGCGATCGATGATAAGGAAGTGGATGGGAATGGTTTTGGTTTGGGTTCTGTCACAAAACACGGTGTGAAGGTCAATGTAGCTGCAGGTGGACACTTGTTCGCCAGAAAAGCCATAGATTGGTTCGTTATATGGGACCATGGCGGTGTCTGGGAGCTGAAGTTTTTGATAGGTGGCCAGTAGAGAATGTCAACAGAGCTGTCCTGGTCAACAAGGACTTTCTTAACGGCGTAATTTTCGATTTTGATGGTGATGACCATGGGGTCGTCTTGTTGATGGTCGAGGCCGTGAAAGTCGTCATTTGTGAAGATGATGGGAGGCATGCGGCGTCTGTGGTGGGAATGGGTGATATGATTGATGGATTGAATATGGCGGAGGTGTTTCTTTCTGGCAGAAGAGGTGGATCCTCCACTAGCGAAGCCACCACAGATGGTGTTGATAGTGTCACGTAGGGGAGGATTGGCGGGGGTGATGTCGGTGCGGACCGGTTGGGGTTCTTGGTTAGCGGGTTGGGCTGGGCGTCTGTTGTGGCGAGAGTCGTGTGTGGGGCGTCTGTGGTCGGATCGAGGGGGTGGCGGGATCGAAAGGAATGATCATCTCTACGGATGAAACGGCGAAAGTGACCAGCACAGACCAGTTCTTCTATTTTATCCTAGAGTGCTTTGTAGTCTTCTGTGGTGTGGCCATGATTGCAGTGGTAGCGGCAATACTTGGTCATATCAGCGTTAGGTGGAGTGGTTGTCTTATGTGGTGGAGGGATGAGGTCAGCTTGTAGGGCCTCATCAAGGATGCGGGATCGGGCTACAGTAAGAGGGGCATATCTGGTGAAGCGGGGTTGGCGGGGCTCGCGTGGGCGGGTATCAGGGCGGGGAGGTTGTGGGGTAGGGTTGGCGGTGGTGGCTGCATAGTCATTGCAGAATTTGGTATGGAGGGTCTGGATTTCCTCCATGCGGACATAGTCGGTCGCACGCAATTTAAGTTCGTGCATAGAGGCAGGTGGGTGGAGGTAGACGTTGTTGGCGAAGGGGTCGGGTTATAGGGTAAGTGCCATGCACTGAAGGATCATCTCTTGGTTGAGGTGTGGGGTGCGAAGAGTTGCCTTACTAAAGCGGTCTATGAACGCTCTGAGTGGTTCGCCTTATTCTTGTCTAATGCCTAGGAGGGAGATTGTGGTAGTTTGATGTGGACGACTGCCAGCGAAATGGGTGGAGAACATATGGGAGAGAGCGTCGAAGCTGTCGATGGAGTAGGGTGGAAGGGTTGTGAACCATTCTAGAGCAGAGCCCTTGAGGGTGGTGGGGAAAGCTTTGCAAAAGATCGCGTCTTGGGACGTGTATAGGGCGACATGGGTGATGTAGACTTTGAGGTGTTCATCAGGGTCGGTTTCACCAATATAGTGGTCCAGTGTGAAGGGTTCCCACTGGGCAGGAAGGGGGGTGTTGGCGATAAAGTCGGTGAAGGGATGACGACATTTGGGCTGTTGAGGTGGGAGCGGATGGGGAGGGATGGGATGGTTGATCATAGGGGGAAGGTGGAGGTAAAGTTGTGAGGGGGGATGTGGGTTGTTGGGAGGTATTGTGGGTTGTAGGGTGGAACATGTGTAGTGTGTAGGGTGGTGGGTATGTTGTAGGGGATCTGGGTGGTGGGGAGGGTAGCAGCAAGGGTAGGGGCTGCAATGTGTCCTCGTTGAGTGGATGGGAAGTGAGTGGGATGGGTGGAGGGAATGGGTGTTTGTTGGGTGGTGGTGAAGGTGTGAGGGGTGGGGTTGTATTCGCTTTCCTCTTCTGTGGGCTGGAAGGCCAAGGACCTTGCAGCCTCAGACGCCTCCTTGGCCTTTCCCTTCAGGGTGGGATTAGCTTCGATCTTTCACCTAAGGCGAGAGTTCTCTTGCCGCAGTGCCTCCATCTCATCAACGCTGCGTTTCTTCAGATCTGCTAGTTCTTGTTGCATCTTCGCCTGGCCATCCAGGATGGCGGCTAGGTTAGGGGTGATGCTAGCAGGTCCTGAGGGACCAGCATCCGCCTGCTTGTTCACTTCAGCTCTGCTGCGGGTTGAAACCATCTTCGGAGAAAAATGGATACTAAAGTGCTCGTCTCGGGCCCCACAGTGGGCGCCAATTGTTCCTGCAGAGAACAAACAAGATCAGTTAGGCACAAGCATCACCTTACCCATGTAGTCCGCTATCTCCTTAGTTGGCCTCTTCCTGGTTGGTACATGTCGGCTTGGACCCGGGAGGAGTTACCTGCAGAAGGGACTCTAAAGCTCAAGTGAGTCAAAACTCTCAAAAGGTCAAATCAGGTGATTAATGGAGTAATGAATGCGTACCTTTAATTATTGGGGTCCACGTGTATTTATAGAGTATTAATTATGTCTAGTTATGCTATGGGTCGGGACCTAGATTGGCCTTAGCTTGGGCTGTAAATGGGCCTGGGCCCTAACCCAGACCCTGAGGTGGACCCATTGAATACTAAGGGGGCTTTGATTTTGCTAAGTATATTGGTTGTCGGCCTAAGCCGACTACTTTCCCTGGCTGTTTGTGTTGCTTATGTGTCGTCTTAGGCAGGTTATTCCTCTAGGTGTTCAAGTTACCGGTTTAGGCCGGTTAGGCTTAGGTCAGCCCGGCCTAGGCTGACTACTTGAATGCTTTGGTATATAGGTATCGTTTTATTGCTATTCTGTTGAGTTGGTTTAGTGTGGTACACCAGTCTCCAGCTTTGGCCAATATAGATGTCAGTCAAGAGTGACATGTGTTGATATGCTAATAGGACTGGCTAAGTGTGGTACAATAGCGAAACAGAAAGGACAAAATAACATTACAAAAAAATATGTAGTGATTATAAAAGAAATATTGTACAAATTTGTTACTTAGGACTATCTTCATAGTTAATAAAGTTGCATATTAAATAACAACTTTTGTCTTTTATGTATCTATTAAGATATGAAAATATATAAAATTTTGAAAAGATCAGTTAAATTGTCTTTCTGAAAGTTTTAACCGTCTTATCATTGTTAAGTAGAAATCTGAAAATATAATTCAAATTATATTTCTTAAAGATATAATTATCTATCTTTTCATATAATATCTTCGAAATTATAAGAAAATTGTTTTAAATTATCAACTATCATTAATCATCCCAAAATTGACTTTAAAAATATTGTTATTGTAATACACTAATTGATCTCTGATGTTCCAATTTATGTGAGACATAATGAAAGAGCAACATCAATCACAATCTTCCATAAATTTAAAAAAAAAATTAAAAAGAATTTGTAGAAAAATAATAAAAAATAAATATCCAAATTTTATCAATAACTTAAATTTTTATTTATTTAAAATTTATCTTAATGTCGTGGAGCCTGCGGTATGGAATCTATGATAATGCATGTTAGAACCTATGCTAGAGTCTATAATTCAATCATAAGTTTTTTTATAATATATGTATTTTTTTGAATATATGTAAAATATAATTTTATCATAAATTTAGTTTAATTCTTCAAAAAAAAAAATTCAATAAAATCTTTTTATGGAAAAGACTAAAATGATCTTACTAAGGAGTGAATGTGGTGTGTGCCACTATCATTGAGGCATCTGACGATGGATGGATTGAAATTATTGTAGAAATGGGTGTCACTTCTTCTAGAAGGAAAACTCAGTGATTTGGCACGTCAAATCCAACGCCACAAGTCAATGAGGGAGCAAAGTGCCCTCTTCACGAGTAAAAGACAGGATATTAAAGCAACTTTATACTTAGGGGAATCTTGAATGGACTAAAAGTTGCGTAAACTTAAACATCTTGGGTGGATTGGTTATACCCAATGTTTTTGTTCGGTAATAACAGTCTCATGCCACATTTATTTATAGCAATAAACCTAACTAGTGGTGAAGATACAAATTTGGTAACTACAAATCCGAAATATGATAATCACATATTTAGTTATTTGTATTTTTTATTTTAGAGTGGAAATAGATTATTCATGAGCCTCTATTTTTTTTTATTTCTTATTATATTTAAAAAATATTTACAAAAATTAAAATAAAAAATCTTAAAACTAAATTTATTTATTTAATTAGTTTTTCTAAGATTATGAAAAGGTATATCTAATTTTTTTTTGTTTGTAAAAATTAATACTGATATTTAGTATTAATATAAAATCAAGAAAATAATAATTTATTGAATAATTAACATAAATAAAAAATGTATATTTTTATTTTTTGAATAATGAATTAAACTAAAATTAATCTAAATAATAAATAAAATAATTTTGTATAAATGAAAATTGATTGTCTTTTTTTTATTTATTGTTTAATATAAATTGTTATTGTTGATAACTATGGGTAAAAAATTTAATAAAATATACTAAAAAAATTATATTACATTATAAACATTTATCAAAAAAATTAGAATGAATACTTAAAATATTTTAAAAATGCGTAATAACATAATTTCTTTTTAAATTTAGAGTTTGTTAAACATTGATGTTGCGACGGAATGAGTTGAGGGCATAAATATCGTTGGAAACTCTTAATAAGCTCACAACAATTGATTATTTAAAGAAAGAATTTGAGATAAAGATATTAGAAAGACACAATTTTTGTTTCGGATTACAAATTAAATATTTAAATAAATAAGTTTTTGTACATTAACAAATCACATTAATTATGTACTACAATGGTTTTAAGGTCATTAGATGTTGATAAAGACACTTTTAGACCTAAAAAAAGGATGAAGAACTTCTTGGTCTAGAAGTATCATATTTTAGGGCTATAAGAGCACTAATGTATCTTGTCAATTATACTCGACATGATATAGAACTTGTTGTAAATATATTAGCAAGATATAGTTCTTCACCTATAAGAAGACATTGGTCTAGAATAAAACAAATATTTCATTATCTTAAGGGCAATATGAATATGGGTTAATTGTATCCAAATGATTCAAAATCAGATCTAATAGGTTATGCAGATGTAGGTTATTTATCAGATCCTCAAAATGGTTGATCACAAACAGGATATTTGTTCACATGTAGTGGCACGACAATTTCATGGCAGTTTGTAAAACAAACCATAATAGCTACATCGTCAAATCATGTAGAAATTTAACATTTTAGCATTTCATGAGATAAGTCGTTGATGTGTTTGGTTAAGGTCTATAATTCAACATATGTGACAAACTTGTGGTCTATCATCGGAAAAAATGGAATCAACAACTATATGAAGACAATAGTGCATGTATTTCTCATTTGACAGAAAGATATATTAAAGGTGATAGAACAAAACATATTCTTCCAAAATTCTTTTTCATTATGATCTTCAAAGAAATGGTGATATAGAGATCCAAAATATTTGTTCATATGAAAATCTGACAGATTTATTTACAAAGTCTTTGCCAGGTAGAAGCTTTGAGTAATTGGTTCACAAGATTGGACTTCGTCCTCTTTATGTAAGTTTTCATGAGGGAGAGAAATCGAAGATGTGATGAATAATATTATATTGAAGAATGAGGAATGGTGTATTTTTTTCCTTCATTATATTTTTATCCCAAATTCTTATCGATGGACATGCAAGAGAGAATATTAAATTAATGAATGTCCACTGAGTTACTAGCAATTACACATAATTGATTGTTATTGATATTATCATTAACTATTATAACATTTGAGTTGTATACTTTAGCTTGACTTTTATATATATAAACAAGAACTTCTCTTATTAGTAATGACACATAAAAAAATCAGTTTCTAATATGTCTTTCTCCTTCCTATTTATTCTATAATAGTTATTACATTATTATGAAACATTATTATGTAATATAATATGTTATTATATTATTAAGAATCGTTAAATCTTTTAAATTATTCAACTTCCCAAATTTACTCTCATTTTAAATGCAAATTCTTAGAAATATGTGAATTTTTTTTCAAAAGCATTAAAACGTCCATTAAAAAAACTTTATTTTTTTCAAGTTTTTAAAATTTTACATTTCAAATTTAAACTTTGTTATCATATTTTAATTATTTTTTTACTTTAAAGTTTAAATTTTTTAAGCATATATTTTGAATTTCAAAATTTTCATGTTATTGAAAATATGAATTTTAAATTAAAAATTTAAATATTTAATTAAAAGTTAAAAAATTATAATTTATGCTTTTTTTAGTAATGTCTATATTATTGAAATATTATTTAAATTTGATATGTGTATATTTCAATTTATTGTAATATATTTCTACACTGTTTAGCAATTTCAAATTCAACTACAATTACAAACATTATTTCCGAATATATATATATATATATATATATATATATATATATATATATATATATATAAAATTTAATTATTATTTAATAATAAATTAAAAAACTTATTAATAAAAAATATCTACTAGTTATTTAGTATAATATTAATTAATTTATGTAAGCTTTTTCACAGAAATAATGTAAATAATTGTCTGAAAAAAATTGAAAATAAATAACAAAAAAGATAAACTAGGTCATAAATTGGTCCTTGGATAACATTTTTTACCTATTTTTCGATCTCTATTTTATATAATATTTAGACATTAAGACAACTTTTTAAAATTGAGTTGATCGGAAGAAGAATAAAAAAATCACATAATCTGCCAAATTAATTATGGGACCTTTTAAAGAAGTCATCACCACCGCTATGTAAAGACGACAATGACCAGAAAATGGTCTGAACTTGTTCTTATTTATGGAAAGTGTGTCTTGTCAGTGAGGGTTTGTCTGTTTCCTCCATTACACTATCACAAGATTGTGTGGTGAAGATTCTCTGAAGTTCATTCATTGAGATTATTACGTCATTCTATACGCACAAATCACACCCCCTTTTCTAGAAGGAAAATTGTTGCTTTCACAGTCGGCTTTCTTTATTAATTTAACTTCTAGCATGCATCGCCTTTAACTTGCGGAAATCCTTTATAAGTTGGTACTATCATTTATTAATATTATTTAGACCATGTTTGTTTGTGATGATGTTAATGCGGAAATTGATTAGAGAGTACGGATTCATGAATGACACTATGTTCCATTGTATGGATTCAAACCGATTACGAAGAGCGGATTTGAGGGATGTGTAGATTTTTTCATCCACCCTCTGATGAGCAGATTAGAGAGTAAGGAGAGTTTATTCCGATTTTGCCCTCGCTTTTTCACTTGGCTCACATGCACACTACAGTGCAATATTTGTCCTTTGAAGTGGATGGCACATGTGAGGGTGGTGAGAGAGGCGGTCTGTCGCGGTGGTGGTGAGGTGTTGTGGTGTTGGGGTTGGCACCGGTGGCACTGGTGTTGTGTGTAGTGTGGTGCTATGTGTAGTGTGGTGTTGTGTTTAGTGGAGTCATGACATCGGTTACGTAACCGGTGCCTTGTTTTTACAAAGGGCGACACCGGTGTCGTTGATTTTTTTTTTTTTTTTACGTTTTCCTTAACTTCTTTTGACTTTTTTTTTTAATTTTTTTAACTTTTTTTTTACATTCATAAAAATTTAATTTTTTTTTATTTTAAAATTTTATATAATTTTAATATTTTTTTTTTAATTCGTATTAATTAATGATAATTATTTTTATAACATCAAATTACAAAGTCATTATCTTTTTTTACACAAGGGTATTATGGTAACTTAATAAATATATCTATTTTAATATATAATTTTATCTATCACATCAATCAAATCTTTCACTAACTTTCATACAAATTATCTCAAAATCCATTCACTTTACCCTCTAAATCCACTCAAAAAAACACAAATATCCATCCACCTAAATCTACACAAATCCATCTTCACACTCTCCCCTATATCCATCTACACAAAGGAACACACCCTTAGAAAAACTAACTACGAAATAAATTTTTGTTAAACTTGACGTTTTTCAGATTTAAAGTGAATAAATATTTATGCATCTATGGTTAGAAAATATTTTAGAAATAATTCACTTATTGTGAATTTAAGTAACAAAAGTTTATAAATCACTATATTTTCACTTGATATCAATTTCAATCAACATGCATTTCTTTTTAAAAATTATATTTTTGATATTTTTGTTGTTAAAGATAGAATGACAAAGGAATCAAAATAAAAGATAAAGCAAAAATAATAGATAAAGAAGAAAATGGTGATGAGGGTTTGCAAATTGTAAATTGTAGTAAAATAAATTATCAAGGATAAATAAGAACTAATAAAAGAAATCGATGAAAATAATGACTCAAATTGCTACAATCAACATTAAATTTCTCATTTCCTCCTGTTTGTGACATTATGAAAATGTTTTAAATTGTTTCCATAATTTGTTACCCCTTAATTACATTTGATCTATCTATATTTATATTTTCCTTGTTATTCTGACAGTTACTTGACATAATAAAAGAAATACATAAATTGGATTAACTGCCTTAAATTGCCCATATCGTGCCAGATATCCTTGTTGATTATATGTTTTGCAGTAGTTATTGCAGATAAGATCCCTCTCAAATTAGTTTAGATTTCTGTTTCGATTACTATTCTCTCGATGTTTTCTCTAAATTACCCTTCTTTCGATGTATCCTCTGCTTCAATCCAACTTCTTTCGATATGTTTTCATCTTGGTCAAGCTTCCTTCGATGTCTCAATGTTGCATTTTACTTGATTCCTCTTCTCGATCATACTTGTCTTGGCACGTTCTTTTTCCACCCTTTACATGACAATGTACTTCTTGAATTATTTGATTCGATTATTCAACATTTTTACATTTAATGCACTACCCACACCTAGTTGAGTGTAACCACCAAACTATTACTAAAGTAACAATGTGATATCATATCCCTTAATGGGCCTCGACCCATTCGAGTTTTAGTTTATAACGTTTTTCAAATTTTATTTTATAATCTTTCTATTCTTTCCCCTACTTCTTTAAACATCTATCTTTGTACTTATGCTTTGTTGCTCTCTAATCATCTCTATATTCATCTTCTTCCGCCACCTAAATCCTTTACCTTTACCTCTCACATCACTTCAATGGCTTCCTCTTCTCAAAGTGCCTTTATCTTGCATTTTTCCCCGGCCAACATGGTCAAGCTTAATGGGAAAATCTTTGTGTTTGTTCTTGTCTTGGATGAAGAATCCAAGAAGGTATGTGAGACTTAAGTATTGATCACCTACTTTGTGGGTGACATTATATAAGCCTTTGGTGGCCCCTCAATACTATGAGTTTCATTGAGGCATTCCCTAACTTTCCACCTCAGGCACCACCAAACTTATCAATCAACATGACAAAACAAATATGTATTTATGTCAAAATACAAGCAAAATATACCACTCAAGTTCATCTTCCCCTAAGCTTTGATACAATTTTTAAAATCCCTTGTTGATCCCTATGTGCATGTTACTTTGAGTAGTGGATTTTAGAGGCTTTCCAAGTTTGTTTGATTCTTGTTATTTTCATGGGTGATTGGAAAGAAAATAGTAGCCTAGACACTTGAGTGATACAATGCATATTATGTGTGGTTCTATTGCTTTCAATTCACCCTTTGAGTTGACTTGAGTCACTTGAGTTGAATTGTATGTATGATGTTCATAAATATCTTGCAACTTTGTCTCCTTTTGTGTTGAGTGTGTTCCATTTGTCTATTTTGTGTTTGTTTGTTTGTGTCTTGTGCATGTCTCTGATTTGTTTGTGTTGTCCTTACTTTGCTTCATGATTTTACCCAAGAGTGCAAAAGGATAAGTGTGGGGGAGTTTGATGAACCATTATTTTCCCATATTTTTGTACCTTTATGTATCAATCTTGATGAAATTTTAGTGTTTAATTATCTATTGTTAGTGAATTTTCATTTATTTGGCTTCATCGAGTGAGTAATTGAAATTGTAATTAATTTGGATTTAATTGGTCTAATTTTTATTTCTTAATCATTTTAGGATTTTGGTGAAGCATTTTCGGGGTTGGAAATTAATCTTAAGCTGAAAAGAGAAAAACCATAGTGTTACATCAACCCTTGTTTCCATGTCAACATTAGTAATAGGCTAGCATTTGGGCCTATAGAGGAAATTTTGTAATTCTGCAACCTAGAATGGTAGTTTTGTAACGTTGGAGTTTAGGGTTTTAAGGGCAGAACCCTTATTTTTCCGTTTTGTCTTCTCTTTTTACGGTTAGAGAGACCATTAAAGAGCCATTGAAGGCAACCACTCCGTACTAACATTTTCTTTGCATTTGGACAACACCCACTTCGTGTTTTCATATCACTTTGTTCACATTTTTCCTCTCTTCTCTACACTACTTGATGTATTTTTGTTTCTGTTTGTATTAGAACTCCATTTTTATGAAGGCCTAACTTTGCAGTTGATTCCTTGAAGAGAATGCATGAGCTTTGAGGTTTTTGTTCAATAATCTTTTATTATGCTTTGTTCTGGTTTGTTTTTCGTCTCTTAATCTCCATGGGTAATTTGGAAATATGGGTATGCTTAATATGCAGTGTTATTTTCGTGTTTAAGTCAACTTCTATTCACGCTTAATGAGTGGGTTGCTTATTCAGTGTGTAAGATTAATTGATGTGTGCATTGCTTAGATGTATAATGAAACTGTTTTATCAATGATAAGAGTTAACCTAGCATATCGTTAATTTGTGCAACCAAAGATAAGTGGAATTGCATTTGAATAAGGGCGTCAACACGTTTTAATCACTGTTTTATCAATTTTGTTTTGCTATTCTATCAAATTGCCATTTTGTTGAATCTGCCATAACCCCCCAATTGTGTTGTGTTTTGTGTAAGACCCGTTAAAATTAATTAATTAAATAAATAAATAATTAATAAATGTGGGTAGTGGGAGCCTTTATGGCATTTAATTCTAACATGTATGACGTGGAAAAGTACTAGCTCAAATGGTTGAGAGTACTTGATTGTGTGAGAGAACTTGGGTTCAAGTCCTATGTATGTCATGTGTGTGTTATTTAATTTATTATCATTTTAGATAATATGCTTGATCATGTTGAATGATAATATAATCATAGAATTATATTAATCATCACGAAAGATAAATTGGTTAAATGGTTGTGCATTGATTAAACATTGGCATGGTTATGGGTTTAATCCTTGGTAGATTCTAATTAAACTTTATTTTTGCAAAAATTAGTTTTGGCCTGAATCTGCAAAGCCAGAAACCCTTGCAGCTTTAGAAACAACCAAGGAAGCTGGAAAAATACCCACTAAATGAGTATTGAATGAAAATTAAGGTCATGTTAATGCCAATTTTCGTTTTTGCCATTAACCTTAATTATGAACCAATTAAAGTGACTAATTAAGGGTGAAAGAAGGGTTTTGTTGGAGTTGCCATTGTCTTGGAATTTTGAGAGAGAGAATTCAGAGTGGAATTGGGCTGTGAGTGAAGCATAAAGGCTAATTAGAGAGAACCAAGGCAAACCATTTAGGAGCAAGGAAGAATTAAAGAATATTCAAGTTTAAGCAAGGAATTCCAAATTAGGGGAGCTTTACGCGTTAATTTGTATGTGTGAGCATGAATTGTATAATAAAATGTATGATGATCATCTATGAACCCTTCTATATGTTAAATTTCATGTTTCTGGAAAATTTTCAGAAATTGCCTGGCGGGCTATTCATAGCCACCAAGCGACTCATACGTTTTTTGTGTATTTTTTGGGTTCCGTGAGGAACCGCCTGGCGATGAAGCCCTGTACCGCCAGGAGACACAAGCCTGTAACTCAGTTATGGGTTTTCCCTGATGAATTGCTTGGCGGTGATGAAGACTCGCCAAGCAACGTGAGCCATGTTGGCTCGATTTTTATGTTTTTGGGGTTCTGTGTTGTTTTTGATCGATGGAAAATGTGTCTAAACCATAAAATGATTAAAGGGAGATGAGAATTGGTGGAATTTACATTGCAGTGCAATAGAATTAAGTGAAATTAGTTATATGTGAATATTAGGGTTAACAGATTTGGGGTTTTGAAGATTGGGTGTAATTATTGTGAAATTGAACTAGAATCCATGCTGGAAATAGTTAGAGTTGATTATCGTACCCCTGTTATTGTGTTCGTGATTGAAATGAAGGAGATTGAACAGAGAAATGTGAAAAAGGGAGTGAGGGAAGTTGTTAGCAGGTGTAACAAAATCTGAGATTTTTCCCACGACTGATGCACCGCCTGGCGGGTTATAGCGTGCCGCCAGGCGACAGCGCGACACCCAAAAGCGTTCTGGGGATTTTTGGGTGTGTTGGGTTCGGGTTGGATGCTGTGATGACCTTGATATGGAATAATATTGAACAATTAATGAAAATGATCCTCTTGTACTATCTCTAGAGTCGGTGAGGAACTTGTGAAGGAAAGGAGATGGGAACTAATGATTGGACTACAAATTTGTGATTTTAATTGTATTAGGGTTGAAGTATAAAATATGGCAGAGGTTAGTATATATTTCTCATAAGCTTAGCTAGTAGTTCAGATGGTTGACTTAGAGAAATTGACAACTTGTGCATAGGGAACAAATAACATATAAGATTATAAGGCATAATATATGGTTGTGGTGTGGGTATGAACGGACTAAATATGTTCCTATCAGGTAATAGTAAGGTTTAGTCATAAGTTAGTATGAGATGCAGGAGTTGTAAGGTTGATGAGTAGGTTTGATCTTAAAGTAAAACAATCATTGGTATAATGGGATTGGGGAACCACATGAGAGTAAGAACAGTGGTAAGCTCCCGACCGCTAGGTGACACATAACTATTTCATCCATATTATGAGTTTTTTTGAAGCGCTTGGCAATGGCAATTGAACCGCCAAGCGATGCGAGCCATGTGGCTCGATTTTGATGTTTTATGGGTGTTGGGATGATTTTGATCGGTGGGAAAGCTAACTGTAATTGTCAAAGGATGTTTTTGATGTCACATTGCGCTTAATTTCACGTATTCGAGGGCATGATTGAATGGAACAGTGGGGAGATATTTTAAGTTTGGAAATTAGGGTTTTGATATCCTAAGGAAAATTGGTAGTTTAGTTGCACTGGAAAGAGTGAATGAATGTAGATGGAAATGGGAATCGTATGCTATAAAACTGTGGAAATGAGTAAAATCAAAGTTGTGTGCATGGGATAAGGTTCACAGGTGCTGTGAAGAGTTTTGGGTTCCTGGAATCCCAGGAACCGTCTAATGACACTCATTTTGCCGCCAGGCACTGTATCAGTGTTGTGGGTTTGGCGGGTTTATGGTTTTGTGGTGATTGGGAAGCTCTTGAGGATCATCTGAACTACAAATTTTTAAAGATTGGAAATATTATAGGGATTGGCATAAGTTGAAACTTGTGGTGAGGGTTACTAAGGTGAATTGGTGATATATGGGTATTTTTAGGACATTAAGCAATGAGGCATGGTAACTTGGGAGAAATTAGTTAGGTGATATAGGGAAAATATTGTAAGAAACTGGTACTGTGAAGGTTAAGAGTTCATGAATGCTTATATAAGATATTGCTGGATAAGCTTGAATTTTGTTAGCCATGGGATAGGCCTATGTTTCAAGATAAACCATATTATAAGTTAAATTGGGTGGTACAATAGTGTTCTGACTTATCTGTGATGTTTGGCTTGTATCAATCGTATAAAATATAGGAATAACTCAAGACTAGGAGTTATTAAGGAGTTTAAGGAAATGATGGAGAATGTAAAATACTATGTATAGTAATCATGGGGGTGATATTGTATTGTAGGTGCTTCTATTGAGCCAAGACATAAGGACTAGATTGGTGGAGTAAATATGTGAATAAGGGAATGGAATACAGACCTGAAGTCGAACTAAAACCAGTACTGTGTGAGTACTGGTGTGGCGCCTGCCGGCAGTATGTGACCCGCCAGGCGAAAGTTAACCAATAGAGGAGAACTAGAACGCGAGTCGCCTTCCGGCAAGGGGCGTCTCGCCAGGCGACACCTGCAAACAGTGGGAACCAGAGGCGTGGGGCATTTGGTGATTTGTGTCCCCCGCCAGGTGGCCTGGAAGTCCGATGCGCCCGATGCCTCATAGTTTGCGCCAGGCGATGATGCTGTAGTATATGGGCGTTGCGCTTACCGTGGTGTGCCTGGTCTACAAGGCTTCTTTGATACCTTAAAGGTCGGCTTGCTGGTGTTCCTTGAGTTGTGGCTCAGAACGTATCCCATGAGTTGAGCTCGGGATAGGGGTTAAGCACATGGCATTCATTGAGTTGAGCTCGGAATGGCATCCCTCGAGTTGAGCTCGGGATGGCGGAAGAACATGAGGAAACCTTGAGTTGAGTTCGGGTTGGCGAGTGTTACCGATGTGAGTGTGCTGGTTGTGGCAGGTACGGATGGTTCCAAAAAATTGCCCTCCTCAGTAATTAGCTGACGAGTTTGGTAATCTTGGGACGTTACGAATTATGTTTGTATATGGGAACTCCACTTGGTGTTACGGTGTGTGATTCGTAGCATGGTTTCCCACACGTGCTCTATCGGTTGTGGCCGATAGGTATGATAGCAAGACACCTTGAGGTGCTCACTAGAAGACGTAGAACACATTTCACATGGTTGTGGCAATGTGGTCTGAATCAAAGAAAGGAAATTCCCTTGGCGATGATCGTGTACTCGGTACACGTGAGCAGAGGATGTTGCAGGTGGATCTGGTGAGGCATAGAGACAAAGCAGGGACTAACTGGGAGAATTTTATAGAATGGTTTTATTTTGGATTTTACAGATTGTAATAATTGGTTATGAACATGGATTTGTTTATAAATGAGTTTACATGTATTTGAGATACTTTTATTTGAAATAAAGTTTTAAATTTCCCGCGTTTTTGGGAAATGAGGTTTTATTAAATGAAGCTGATGTAATGATTCTTTAATTTATTATTTTAAATCCGTAATATCTGGTCGGGATGTTACATTTGGTATCAGATCTTTGTTTTCAAAAATGATTTTTGGGGCTTTTGGGGAGTGAGCTTATCGTGTTTTGCTTGCGAGACTATTATGTGTCTTGTGAAATTTTCTATTGTGTAAGCCTTAACTGTCGTTGTTTGGTGTGAACAGCTGAAAATGTGGTGTGCTCAGGCTATGTCAAACAAAAGGAGGAGGAATAACGTTGGGGCTGACGAGATCACGCATGCGATTCATCAGATCGTGCATGTGATGCAACCCATTGCAGCACAACCTAGAGCCGTTGTAGCACCCACTCACCCGGTGACGATGGAGGACTTTATGAGAAACAAACCCTCAAAATTCACGGGCAAATCCATTCCCCACGAGGCAGATGCTTGGCTCAGGGAGTGCGAGAAGATCTGTAGAGTTATAGAGTACACTGATGCACAAAAGCTGACCTTCGTCACTTTTCTGTTGGTGGCGAATGCTTAGTAGTGGTGGGTGAGGATGCAACAGGTGATGCAGACTCGAGCTGAGGAGATAACCTGGACAAACTTCAGGACACGATTTCTAAAGAAATATTTCCCGAATAGTGCCAAACACGAGAGGGATGCTGAATTCCTCACGTTCCAGCAGGGGAACTTGATTGTGCAAGCATACACAGACATGTTTGAGTACTTGGCGAGATTCTACTCGCTCACTGTCACAGAGGAATGGAGATGCAGGAAGTATAAAGGCAGGCTAAAACATGAGTTTCGTAGATTCCTCATACCCTAGAGGATCAGAGAGTTTCCATTCTTGGTGGAGCAGGCCAAGGCAATGGAGCAGCTAGAGATATGGCCCAACAAAGTGGCTCGATAGTAGAAGACTACTTTAGACTCAGATCACCGAAGAAACCAGACAGCAGACCACCAACTTTGTCCAGAAAACTATAGTGCTTTAACTGTGGTGGATAACATCTTAGGAGGTATTGTTCAAAACCCTTTGGCAGTTCTGGAGGAGGCTCTAGCATTGGCAAGTGCTATGTGTGTGATCAGACTGGACACTACGCACATCACTGCCCTAACAAGAAATCGGCTAGAGGTGCGCCCGCCAAGAAACCAGTTGGAGACTGGCCCAGAGCACCAGGGCGTGTATTTGTCCTGACGACCACCGAGGCTACTTAGTCAGGTATTTTAATGCAGACTACTTGCTTATTATTTAATCACGAGGTTGTTATGTTGTATGACTCAAGAGCTACCCATTCATTCGTATCCAATGAATGTGTGAGGAGGCTCGGACTTGTGATGCAGGAGTTAGGGTGCAAATTAATGGTCACGACACCGGCATCTGGTGAGGTATCCACCACTTCTGTTTGTGTGGGATGCCCTATGGAAGTGGCAGGTCACAGGTTCAAGGTGAATCTCATTTGCTTGCCAATGGAGGGCCTGAACGTGATTTTGGGAATGGACTAACTATCAAACAACCATATTGTCATCGATTGCGGACGATGCAAAGTAGTGTTCCCAAATGCAAAAGGATTGGAGCTTATATAATCTAATCTGGCAGTGAAGGAGATTGAAGTTGGAGCTACTTGTTTTATGATAGTGGCTCAAACAGAAAAGAAGAGAACTGTAGAGCAAATTAGTATGATTCCAGTAGTTGAGGAGTATTCATATGTGTTTCCAGACAAGATACCTGAGTTGCCATCGAGTAGGGATGTGGATTTCACCATTAATCTCATCCTTGGAGCTGGCCAAATCTTGATGGCACCATAAAGGATGGCGCCGGCAGAATTAGTTGAGTTTAAAAAGCATATTGAAGACCTGCTCGAGAAGAAGTTCGTCAGACCGAGTGCATCACCATGGGGAGCACCGGTATTACTAGTGAAGAAGAAGGATGACAAGTCCAGACTGTGTGTTGACTACCAACAATTGAACAAGTTGACAATAAAGAATAAGTACCCACTGTCGAGGATTGAGGACCTGTTGGATTAGTTGAGGGAGCAGCAATATTCTCTAAAATTGACTTGAGGTCTGGATATCAACAAATCTTGGTCAAGCTTGAGGATGTGCAGAAGACGGCTTTTAGGTCACGCTGTGGGCACTACGATATGTGGTGATGCCGTTTAGGGTGACAAATTCTTCTGCCATGTTCATGGACTACATGAACAAGATTTTCCGACCATATCGGGATTAGTTTGTCGTTGTATTCATTGACGACATACTGATATATTCTGAGAGTCGGGAAGAACATGCAAATCATCTGAGAGTGGTGTTGGGAATTCTCAAAGAGCATCAATTGTATGCGAAGTTGTCAAAATGTGAATTTTGGTTAGATGAAATACAGTTCTTGGGCCATGTAATTTCATCCCAAGGAATAATAATGAATCCGGCTAAGATTGAAACAGTGGTGAAGTGGGAGAGACCGTAGACAGTTACCAAGGTGCAGAGTTTCCTAGGTTTAGCAGGATAATATAGGCAATTCGTCGAGGGGTTCTCCAAGATGGTGAGTCCATTGACACAGCTCACCAAAAAGGACTAACATTTCTCGTGGACATATGAGTGTGAAACCTACTTTGAAGATATGAAGAGGAGATTGACCACTGCACTAGTACTTGTTATTCCTGACATAACCAAAATGTTTGAGGTGTATTGTGATGCCTCGTATCAGGGGCTGGGTTGTGTGCTGATGCAAGATAAACGACTTGTGGCCTATGCGTCGAGATAGTTGAAAGTGCATGAGAAGAATTACTCGACGCATGATTTAGAACTAGCTGTAGTAGTGTTTGCTCTAAAGACTTATAGGCACTATTTGTATGATTCATAGTTCTAGGTATTCAGCGATCACAAGAGTTTTAAATACTTGTTTGATTAGAAAGAGCTGAATGTGAGACAGAGGCGTTGGATGGAGTATTTAAAACACTATGCCTTCGAGCTTCTATACCATCCTGGTAAAGCTAATGTCGTTGCAGACGCTTTGAGTAGGAAGAGGGTTCACATGTCGGCAATGATGATGAAGGAACAAGAGCTGATCGAGAAGTTGCGGGATATGAATATGGGACTGAATATGGGTGCAGGTACTATACGGTGTAGTATGTTGAGAATCCCCAACGAGTTCCTAGATGAGGTTCGAGTGGAACATGGTAATGATCAGGAGATGCAACAAATTATGGGTAAGGACAACATCCTACGTTTCAGGGAGAGGGTTTGTGTACCTAGAAGCCATGTACTAAGAAAGATGCTTTTGGAGGAAAGGCATAAGAGTCGTCTTAGCATACATCCAGGTATGACTAAGATGTATAAAGATTTGAAAGCAACCTTCTGGTGGACTGGTATGAAGACAGATGTGACAAATTATGTTGCTTCCTACTTGGTATGTCAGAAGGCAAAGATTGAGCACTAGAGACCGGGTGGTACGTTGGAGCCTCTTGACATTCCCCAATGGAAATGGGATAACATTTCCATGGACTTTGTTACACATTTGCCGAGGTCAGTGAGGGGGCATGACTCGATCTGGGTAATAGTAGATAGATTGATGAAGTGTGTTCACTTCCTACCGATTAATCAGAAGATGTCTATGGACAAATTGGCAGAGTTGTATGTCAGAGAAGTGGTCAGACTACATGGGGTGCCTGCGAGTATTGTGTCAGATGGAGATCCGAGATTCACATCGAGGTTCTGACAGTTGTTGCAGAAAGCCCTAGGCACTCAGTTGAGAATGAGCTCAGCCTATCACCCTCAGACAGATGACCAATCTGAGAGGACAATAAAGTCGTTGGAAGATTTGTTGAGGACTTACGTGTTAGATCACCTAGGTACTTGGAGTGATATGTTGCCATTGGTGGAGTTCACGTATAATAACAGTTACCATTCCAGTATTGGAATGGCGCCATACGAGGCTTTGTATGGTAGGAGATACAGGACACCATTGTGTTGGTAACAAGAGGGAGAGTCAATGGTTCTTGGGCCAGAGTTATTACAATAGACCACTGAGAAAGTAAAGGTGATACAAGATCGAATGTGTGCAACTCAGAGTCGACAAAAATCCTATACAGATAAGAGGAGGAGGTCGTTTGAGTTTGAGGAAGGTGACCACGTGTTCCTTAGGGTTACGCCTACGACAGGTATTGGTAGGTATTGGGAGAGCTCTCAAGTCGAGGAAGTTGACTCCTAGATTCATCGGGCCGTACAGATTACGAGGAGGATTGGACCAGCAGCTTACGAGATTGCCTTGCCACCTCACCTGTCAAATCTACACAATGTTTTCCATGTATCGTAGCTAAGGAAGTACATTGCAGATCCTACTCATGTGTTGGAGGAAGATGATGTTCAGGTGTGTGAAGACCTGACAGTCGGAGTTGGACCAGTGAGAATCTTAGATTCTCAAGTCAAGCAACTCAGAAGGAAGGAGATCCAGACGGTGAAGGTACTATAGGACGAGGCAACCCAGAAGATGACGTGGGAAATGGAGGATCTCATGAGAAAGTTTTATCCTCACCTATTTCCCTGGTAAGTCTTATTTTCGAGGACAAAAACTTTTAAGGTGGGGCGAATGTAAGATCCGTGAAAATTAATTAATTAAATAAATAAATAATTAACAAATGCGGGTAGTGGGAGCCTTTATGAAATTTAATATTGATTGATGTGATGTGGAAAAGTACTAGTTCAAATGGTTGAGAATACTTTAATGTGTGAAAGAACTTGGGTTCGAATCCTATGTATGTCATTTATGTGTTATTTAATTATTATTCTTTTTAATAATATGTTTGATCATGTTGAGTGATAATATAATCATAAAATTATATAAATTATCACGAAACATGAATTGATTGAGTGGTTGTGCATTGCTTTGACATTTGGCATGGTATAGGTTCAAACCTTGGTGAACCCAAACTAAACTTTATTTTTGCCATAATTTCCTTTGGCATCAAGGTGAAAGGGCATGAAAACCCTAGCTGACTAAGGAGCAGCCAAGGGTGGCTGAAAAATAGATTATAATGAACCATTGAATGGTAATTAACATTACCATTAAGCCTCATTTTCGTTTTTGAGCATTAACCTTCATTAAGACCCAATTAAAAGGCCATTTAGAGGTAAGAAAGAAGGTTTTGGTGGTTGCCATTAGAGAGGACCTGTGAGGAGCAAAAATTCAGAGAGAAAAGTGTGTTTCTAGTGTGAAAAGAATAGTTGTTTTGGGAAGGATTCAAAGGAAGTACATTAGTGCTCAAGAGAAAAACCATAATTCAAACTCTAAGCAAAGGAATTCCAGGTTATGGGAGTTATACACGTTAAATTTTATGCTAAAGCATGAATTGTATGATAAATGTATGTGTTTAGTTCCATGAACCTCTACTATATGAAAATTTTCTTGTTTCTGGAAAATTTCCAAAAATCACTTGGCAGGCTATTCATAGCCGCTAGGCGACACATGCATGTTAGCCTTTTTCTGGGTTCCTGAAGAGGAACTGCTTGGCGGTAAGCTCTCGATCGCCAAGTGACGCATAACTGTTTCACCCATTTTCTGGGTTTTTATGAAGCACTTGGCAGTGGCGATTGAAAAGCCAGGCAACGCGAGCCATGTGGCTCAATTTTGATGTTTTATGGGTGTTGGGATGATTTTGATCGGTGGGAAAGCTAACTGTAATTGTCAAAGGATGTTTTTGATGTCACAATGCGCTTAATTTCACGTATTTGAGGGCATGATTGAATGGAACAGTAGGGAGATGTTTTAAGGTTGGAAATTAGGGTTTTGATATCCTAAGGAAAATTGGTAGTTTAGTTGCACTGGAAAGAGTGAATGAATGCAGTTGGAAATGGGAATCGTATGCTATGAAATTGTGGAAATGAGTAAAATCAAAGTTGTGTGCATAGGATAAGGTTCGCAGGTGCTGTGAAGAGTTATAGGTTCTTGGAATCACAGGAACCGCCTGGCGGCACTTAGTTCGTCGTCAGACACCGTATCAGTGTTGTGGCTTTGGCGGGTTTATGGTTCTGTGGTGATTGGGAAGCTCTTGAGGATCATCTGAACTACAAATTTTTAAAGATTGGAAATATTATAGGAATTGACATAAGTTGAAACTTGTGGTGAGGGTTACTAAGGTGAATTGGTGATATATGGGTATTTTTAGGACATTAACCAATGAGGCATGGTAACTTGGGAAAAATTAGTTAGATGATATAGGGAACATATTGTAAGAAACTGGTATTGTGAGAATTAAGAGTTCATGAGTGCTTATATAAGAGATAACTGGATAAGCTTGAATTTTTAGCCATGGGATAGGCCTATGTTTCAAGATAAACCAAATTATAAGTTAAACTGGGTGGTACAATAGTGTTCTGACTTATCTGTGATGTTTGGCTTGTATCAATGGTATAAAGTATAGAAATAATCAAGACTAGGAGTTACTAAGGAGTTTAAGGAGATGATGGAGAATGTAAAATATTGTGTATAGTAATCTTGGAGGTGATATTGTATTGTAGGTGCTTCTATTGAGCCAAGACATAAGGACTGGATTGGTGGAGTAATTATGTGAGTAAGGGAATAGAATACAACACCTGAAGCCAAACCAGAACTAGTACTGCATGAGTACTGGTGTGGTGCCTGGCGGTAGAGTGTGATTCGCCAAGTGGAAGTTAACCAACAGAGAAGAACTGGAACGCGAGTCGCTTGGCGGCAAGGGACGTCCCGCCATGTGACACTTGCAAAGAGTGAGCACATGAGGCGTTGGGCGCCTGACAGTACGATAGGCGCCTGACGCCTCATGGTTTGCGCTTGGCGATGGTGCTGCAGTATATGGGTGTTGCGCTTGCCGTGGTGTGTGTGGTCTACAAGGCTTCTTTGATACCTTAAAGGTCAGCTTGTTGGTGTTCCTTGAGTTGTGGCTCAAAACGTATCCCTTGAGTTGAGCTCGGGATAACGATTAAGCATGTGGCATTCCTCGAGTTGAGCTCAGAATGACATCCCTTGAGTTGAGCTCAGGATGGTGGTTGAACACGATGAACCCTTGAGTTGAGCTCGAGTTGGCGAGTGTTGCCGGTGTGAGTGTGCTGGTTGTGGCCAATACGGATGGGTCCAGAAAGATTGCCCTCCTCAGTAATTAGCTGACGAGTTTGGTAGTCTTGGGACGTTACGAATTATGTTCGTATATGGGTACTCCATCTAGCGTTACGGTGTGTGATCCGTAATATGGTTTCCCGCACGTGCTTTATTGGTTTGGGCCGATAGGTATGGCAGCAAGACACCTTGAGGTGTTCACTAGAAGATGTAGAACATGTTTCACATGGTTGTGGCCATGTGGTATGGAATCAAAGAAAGGAAATTCCCTTGGTGTGAATTATGTGTTATATATA